>Ga0187783_10001075_pt1 | contig 20229 bp, 13 predicted proteins | sample 1015_SJ02_MP02_2_FD_132471 | JGI IMG/M metagenome (GOLD analysis project Ga0187783, IMG submission 132471) | Tropical peat soil microbial communities from peatlands in Department of Meta, Colombia - 1015_SJ02_MP02_20_MG | ecosystem: Environmental > Terrestrial > Soil > Wetlands > Peat | place...
CGTCAAAATCACTCCCTGCTGTGCCATGCGGAACAATCCGGTCTGCCGCTGCGTCTCGCTGAACGCACTCGAGGCGTCAACCACAACGTATGACTGATAGCCCGCCGCAATGGCGGAATACGCCGGCAGCGCGGCGCAGATCTGCAATGTAATACCCGCGAAGACGAGGTGCGTTCGCTTCGTCGCTTCGACCGCCTTTACGAAGGCTGGCTCGTCCCACGCGTTTACAGTCATGCGATCGATGGTCGCATACGGCTTCTTGAGAGCGGCGGTCAGCTCTGGGATGGTCGGGCCCCAGAGCTCATTCTTGGCGGTGGTTGCAACGACCACCGGCATTCCAAGTATTTGAGCGGCCTTGGCCAGTGCTACAACATTGTTCTTCAGTTCCGCTACGGTGATATCTCGCACCGCGGTCACCAAGCCAAGCTGGTGGTCGATCAAACACAACGCGGCATTATTTCGAGTGATCCGTTCCATTACGACTCCTTATATTCGTCTCGTCACAACGAGGCACGCTGGTCTCTGGCCTCACCCGACGTTGAGGCCAATGCGCACGGCTTACTGATCAATGTTCGTGAGTCTCGCGCATAGCGTCACTGCCGCCTTGTACAACGCAAGGGTTTTATGACAAGACTTCTGTCAGATGGAGCAACGCCCGCAGCGGCGTGAAGATTCCACGTGCCATGCCGCTGGCGCTGTCTGCTTGCCGTTCGCAGTGCGGTGCGGCATCGCGCAACTGGTAGCGCGGGCGCAGGACTTCGGGCATGGCCGGCTGCAGACCGATCGATGCAGCTTTCAAGGATCGTCCGATACGACAAGCGCGCGGTTGCCCCGCGGGCAAGAATGCATTCGCACTCCCCGGAAACGAGGATGATCCCGTGAGCGCCCAACCGGCTCACCCTCGACGCCCGCAGCAGCTAAAATTGGAGAAGGCGCATGCGACCCGTCTCGCGAGCTGTTCTCGCCATGGCCATCCTAGCGGCAACCTCTGCAGAGTCGGCTCACGAGCCGAGCAGCGCGGTTTACGTCGCTACGTACGTCGAGGTTATGCCAAACGCGGTCGGCGCAGGGGCAGCGCTCCTTGAGCAGTATCACGAGGCCACTCGCGCGCAGGCGGGCAATCAGCGCACGGAGGCACTGCAGGAGATTGCTCGCCCGAACCGCTTCGCCCTCGTGGAGGTGTGGTCAACTGAGTCCACACTCAACGCCCATGACACGGCGCCGAGCACCGCGCACTTTCGCGAGCGGCTCACGGCCATTCAAGATGCGCCCCCCGATGAGCGCATCTGTCGAGCGCTCGACACCGGTCGTGGCACGGGCGAAGGCGGTGCCGCGACAATCTACGTGCTTACCCACGTCGATGTCACTCCGGACCATCAGGAAGAGTTCCTGGGAATGGCCAAGGACATGAGCATCGAGACCATTAAGGAAGACGGCAATCTCGGGTACCGGGTGCTGCAGCAGAGGAGTCGCTTGAACCACTTCACCGTCGTAGAAGAGTGGTCGAGCAGGGAAGCACTCGAGGCACATGCCACGGCGGCACACACGCGCGCCTTCCGCGCGCGGTTGCAACCGATGCAGGGGGCGCTGTACGACGAGCGTTTCTACAGGAAGTCGGACTGACAGGCTCTTTTAGCACCTCGAAGGCTACCGATCGTGCCGGAGAGGGTGATCATTGAGCCGGCCGTCCGCCTCTTCCCACACGCATCGTCTTCGCTTCACTCCGTGCGCGTCCCCACCGAGGCAAGCTTCAAGGACCGTTTGATGTGACAAGCACGCACGCCCTGGCGCGGACGAGAATCTCTTCGTGGTTCGCCGCTGTTCAAGAATCCAACAGCAGGAGGATTCCGTGAATTCAACCAGACGCTCGATTCTGTGCCGTGCCGCAGCCGTTGCGGCGACCAGTGGTCTCACCCGACTCGCCTGGGCGGATTCGTTACCCATGTTGAGCGAGGCAGATCCGATGGCGCAGGCACTTGGATATCGTGCTGATGCAAGCAAGGTCGACAAGGCGAAATTTCCGCAGTACGGCGCCGGTCAGACTTGCTCGACGTGCTCGCTGTACGCGGGTGCTGCGGGCGCACCCTCGGGTCCTTGCCCAATTTATGCCGGCAAGGCGGTGTCGGCGACCGGCTGGTGCGCTTCGTATGCCCGAAAATCGTAGCGGCGCGTCGAAAGCACCCGCCAGGTACGCAACATCGCAAGCGCGCCAAAGCGTCAGTGGCCGCGGTCAAGTGATGTCACATCGACCCGGGCGACACTCGAAGCAACCTATTCGCTCGGATAGGTCCGATGTTCCCCTCCTCGGAGGTCCGATTCGCAGCCTGGTGCCTTAGTTTTGGAGCAGAGATTTAACCTGGAGTGCGTCATGACCCGACTTCTGATGGGCGCGATGATGATGTCGTGGCTGACTTGGGCCGCAGCAGATCCTCTCGGGTTTCGCGTGACCTCCAGTTCATTCACTGAGGGAGACACGATTCCCAACCGATATGGTGCCGATATCTGCGGGGGCGGCGGCGTCTCTCTCCAGGTGTCGTGGTCAGGGACACCAGCCGCTGCCAGATCGATGGTTGTGCTCTTGATTGATGCGGACGGGGCTGCTGGGTTGACGGTGCCCCATTGGCTCGTCTACAACCTGCTGCCGTCCCGAGGTGAACTTCGGGAAGGAGAGGCGCAGGGACCCAAGGCGGACATCACGCTCGGGACCAATGTGTCCGGTCAACAGGCGTACCGAGGGATGTGTCCGCCGACCGGCGACTCGCCGCACCACTACTACCTTTCGGTCATTGCCACGGATATTGCTCCTGGAGCGCTCAAACCGGGTCTCAACGAATCTGAACTTCGCACAGCACTCCGGGGCCATGCGCTCGTGGCCCAAAGTTATTTCGGTCGCTATCGCCGATAGCCGGATGGTTCCAGGACGGGGCGACGCATCGTGGCAACGAGCAACGAGAATGCAAACCGAGAGCTTGCGCGCCTGGTTCCGGTAGCGAGCAACGGACTTCTGCATCGGCGGGAATTTCTTAATCGCGCCCTCAGCTTTGCTACGGCTGCAACTACGGGGCTCGTGGTCGCACGCGCGGTGCCCGCAGAGGCGTTGACGGACCCCAAGTGGAGTCTTGTCAATGGAGCTCCCATTCCTCCATATCAAACGCCGTCAAAGTACGCGGCTAAAGTCGTGCGCACGCTTGCCAACCCGAACAATCTGCCCAAGGTCTCCCAGTCCCGAACTCCCCATCATTTGATGGAGGGAACTTTGACGCCGAACGGGCTGCATTTCACCATTGTTCACGCCGGGATACCGGACATCGACCCGGATCAGCATCGCTTTGTCATCCACGGACTCGTCAAGCGGCCGCTCGAGTGGCGCGTGGAGGACTTGATGCGGTATCCGCTGGTGTCCCGCTTCGCGTTCATTGAGTGCGGTGGCAACAGTGCCCCGCTGTTCTCTCCGACGCCGATACAAGCCGACGTGCAAGCTCTACATGGGCTCGTTTCCTGCGCTGAATGGACCGGCGTCAGGCTGTCTACCCTCCTCGAAGAGACTGGCATCGACCCGCGCGCGAAGTGGTTTATCGCCGAGGGGGCGGATGCGCCGCATCTTGAGAGGAGCGTGCCCTTGTGGAAGGCACACGCCGACGCCCTCATCGCGCTCTATCAGAATGGCGAGCCGCTGATGCCCGGCAACGGCTTCCCAATGCGCCTTGTCCTGCCTGGATTCGAGGGCAACATGCAGATCAAGTTCCTGCGCCGGATCAAGCTACTGGCAGAGCCCGGCATGAGCTACTACGAGGCGCAGGTGTACACCGAGCCGCTTCCTACAGGCAAGGCTTATCAGTTTTTCTTCCTCTCGGAGGTCAAGTCATTCATCACTTTCCCGTCCTATGGTTTCAAGTTGCCCGCTCCCGGTCTCTATCAAATCTCGGGTCTTGCGTATTCCGGGTTGGGCAAGATTAAGACCGTCAAAATATCGGCTGACGGCGGCAAGAGCTGGGCAACGGCAGCATTGGACGGGGTGCCCCGCGACAAGGCCTTCACGCGCTTCAGGCTGCCGTGGCACTGGAATGGTGGGCCGGCCATCTTGCAAAGCAAGGCCATCGACGAGAAAGGGAACGAACAGCCGACACGCGCGAAGTTTGTCGCCGAGCGAGGTGAACTCGCCACGGCCCTGTCCGTCATGGCATTTCCCAATCATCACTTCAACGCGGTCATGAGTTGGGCCATCGATTCACGTGGAGAGATCACGAATGTCTACGCATAGTGGCCTGACATTGATTGCGCTGATCTTCGCCGCGAGCGCACCGGCGCTGGCAGCAGATACGCCAAACCTGGGCGCCGCTATCTCAGAACAGGACGTGGCGGAGTGGAATCTCAACATCCAGCCAACAGGGGAAGGCTTGCCGCCCGGCAGCGGAACGGCGGCAGAAGGGGAGAAGATCTATACCGTGAAATGCGCGGGTTGCCACGGGCTGAAAGGTGAGGGCGGTCTCGGACCGCCTTTGATTAGCAACCATCCGATCAGAGGGATCGACGAAGGAACAGTGGTGCTTTCGGGTTATATGCCGTTTGCGTCGCCAGTCTTCGATGAGATCCGTCGGGCAATGCCCTGGCAGTCGCCCCGATCCCTTACCGACAACGAAGTCTATGCGCTGTGTGCGTTCATTTTCGCCGGCAGCGGCCTGATACCTGCGGACAAGGTGCTGGATGCATCGAATCTGGCCCAGATACCCATGCCAAACCGGAATGGCTTCATCGTCAGATTTCCCAAACTGACGCCGCCTTTCAAAGCCCCATGACAACGCCCTGGCAATTGCCACGATTCTCACCGTGGGCGTTCCTGCTCGCGCTCGGCTTGACGTGTGTACAGTGCGACGCCGCGCCCGCTGATGAAGCGACAGGCCCTCCCGCGTGGACCGAATTGACGCCAGACAGCGCCCCGCCTGTAACCAATGACCAAGGAACCCACCGGGTGCCGGGAAGTGCGAAGAGTCTCGCGCGCGAGCAGATCGACGACGGCTCGAATGCTCCCGATTGGTTTCCGCTCAAGCACCCTCCGGCGCCGGCGATCGTCGCCCATGGGTCACCGCCGGCGGTCCCGGCCTGCGCCCTGTGCCATTTGTATTCCGGAGAGGGCCACCCCGAATCCGCAAATCTCGCCGGACAGCCGCGCGCATATCTCGAGCAGCAGATGGCGGACTTCAAAAGCGGAGCGCGGCTCGATCCCGCGCGCATGACGGCCATCGGAAAAGCGGCTTCAGTCGATGACGCGAAGCTCGCCGCGCAGTGGTTTTCCGCCCTCAAACCTACCATTTGGTTTCATGTCGTCGAGACAGGCCAGGTACCAAAGACGTGGATCACCGCGGACCACCTGCGTCTCAAGCGACCCAGTACCGCAGTAGAACCGCTGGGAAGACGCATCATCGAGGTTGCCGACAACGCCGAGTTGGCTCTCGATCGGGATCCGTACTCGGGATTTACCAGCTATGTGCCAGTCGGCAGCATCTCGGAGGGTCGTCGCCTGGTAGCGAGCGGCGCGGACGGCCGATCTGTTCCCTGTGCGACCTGTCACGGCCCGCAGCTGCAGGGGATGGGTGAGACGCCGCGCATTGCGGGCTTGTCCGCCGTTTATGTGGGTCGTCAATTGGCGGGATTCCGCGGGTCCGCTCGTACAGGTCCCTCCGCGGAGCCCATGAGAGTCGCGGCGCGTAACCTGACGCAAGACGACATACTCTACATTGCCGCCTACCTGGTCTCGCTTCCGCCCTAATCCGATCCCCCCGAAAGATTGGATGCGGACGAAGCGCCATGACGCCTGAAGTCTCAGCATGCTAGCAATCGTGCGGATCGCGTTGCAGCGTCCGTACACGTTCATCGTGGTCGCCCTGCTGATTCTTCTTCTCGGAGTGTTTTCCGCCCTGAGAATGCCTGTTGATATCTTTCCAAGTATCAACATCCCGATCATCGGTGTGGCGTGGGTGTATCAGGGCATATCGCCGGACCAGATGGTTGGCCGGATCATGACCCCCTTCGAGCGGGCGCTGACGACGACGGTCAATGATATCGAGCACATCGAGGCCAACTCGTATACGACGTTCGGTGTCGCCAAGATCTTCTTCCACCCTACGGTAAACATAGCGACCGCCAATGCCCAGGTCACTGCAATCTCGCAGACCTTGCTGAAGCAGCTGCCGCCCGGCGCGACCCCGCCCTTGATCCTGAATTACAGCGCCTCGACAGTTCCCATCATCCAGATCGGTCTCTCGGGTGAGGGAATGACGGAGCAAACCCTCACCGATCTGGGAATGAACTTTGTACGCACGCGCCTAGTGACGGTGCAGGGTGCAGCGGTTCCCCTGCCGTTTGGTGGCAAGACGCCGCAGGTCATGTTTGATCTTGACACGGGGGCCTTGCAGTCACGGAGTCTAACCGGGCTCGACGTCGCCAATGCCCTTGCACAGCAAAATCTCGTGACGCCGGCGGGGACACAAAAGATTGGAGAATACGAGTACACCATCAATCTCAATGACGCGCCTGCGCAGATCTCCGAGCTGGGAGACCTGCCGATAAAAAGCGTTGGCGGCGCCATGGTGTACATGCACGACGTGGCGCACGTGCGCAATGGATCGGCCGTGCAAACGAACGTCGTTCACGTCGACGGAAATCGCTCGGTCCTTCTTAGCGTATTCAAGAATGGCGCGACGTCGACTCTGGCAATCGTGAGCGGCGTCAAGCAGATGCTGGAGACGCTGCGTCCCTCGCTTCCCGATGCCCTGAAGATCCAGCCGATTGCCGATCAATCGATATTCGTGCGGACCTCGATCCAGGGAGTGCTCAGAGAAGGAATCATCGCGGCGGCACTGACCAGCCTGATGATCTTACTTTTCCTGGGAAGCGTTCGTTCCACTCTCATCGTCGCAACCTCAATCCCGCTCTCCATTCTAGGCGCGATTGCATCTCTCAGCGCGTTGGGAGAGACGCTGAACATCATGACGCTGGGGGGCCTGGCCCTCGCGGTCGGAATTCTGGTTGATGAAGCCACCGTGACAATCGAGAGCATCAACTATCACCTGGAGATGGGTAAAGATGTGCAAACTGCCATTCTGGATGGTTCGGCACAGATCGTAGTTCCCGCCTTCGTGTCATTGCTGTGCATTTGCATCGTCTTCGTCCCGATGTTCTTTCTGAGCGGGGTCGCGCGCTTTCTGTTCGTGCCGCTGGCGGAGAGCGTGATGCTGGCGATGGTGTTTTCGTTCTTCCTTTCTCGCACGCTCGTACCGACGATGGCCAGGTATCTGCTGCGTGCACAGGTGCACGCTACGCCCTCGGACGCTGCAGCGTCGGTGCCTCGTCAAAGCAATCCATTCATCCGGCTGCAGCAGGGCTTCGAGGCGGCGTTTGAGCGGTTGCGTGCTCAGTATCGGGATCTGATCGGCCTGGCACTCGCCCGGCGCCGACTTTTCGTCAGCGGATTCCTGGGGTTCGTCGTTGCGTCATTCCTATTGGTGCCGCTGCTAGGGCGTAATTTTTTTCCGCAGGTCGATGCGGGTCAGATTTTGCTGCACGTGCGAGCGCCGGTGGGCATGCGGATTGAGGAGACATCGGCGCGCTTGGCAGCAGTCGAGAAAACGATCCGCGCGGTCATTCCGCCGGGCGAGATCGCCTCGGTGGTGGACAATATTGGTACTTACCTGTCGGCGGTCAACGTGGTTTATAACAATACGGGCACCATTGGAGAGAGCGACGGAGATATCCAGATTTCTCTGGCTGCGGGGCATAGGCCGACGGCCAACTATGTGCAGCGGTTGCGCCAGGAGTTGCCACGACGCTTCCCCGGTCTCACGTTTGCCTTCCTGCCTGCCGACATCGTAAGTCAGATATTGAACTTCGGTACCCCGGCACCCATCGACGTACAGATCCGGGGGAATGACCTCAACGCGGACTTTAACTACGCGAATCGACTGCTTCGAGAGATCCGCCACGTGCCTGGAATTGCGGACGCGCGGATCCAGCAGTCAGCGCGCGAACCGACGCTCGATGTGAATATCGACAGGACCCGGAGCCAGTATACCGGGGTGACGGCCGCGGGGATCACCAACAGTCTGGTCGTGAACCTTGCAGGTTCAAGTCAGGTGGCCCCGACGTATTGGCTGAACGGAACAAATGGGGTGACGTATCCAATTGCACTGCAGACGCCGCAGTATCAGGTCGATACGCTTCCCGCCCTGCAGAATCTCCCCGTGAACGTGGCGGGCTCTCCAACCACGGTGCTCGGTGGCCTTGCAGACATCCATCGGGCCCACGGCGATGCGGTGGTTTCCCAGTACGACATCACTCCCATGGTCGAGATCTATGCGTCAACGCAAAACCGGGATCTCGGAGCGGTCTCCAGTGACGTACGCGCGCTGATCGCCGCAGCCGAGCGCGACAAGCCAAAAGCATCGACCGTCGCTCTCGTCGGTCAGACTGCGACCATGCACAGCGCGTGCTTCGGACTTCTGTTCGGCCTTCTGGGTGCAGTAGTCCTGATCTACATGCTGATCGTGATCAACTTTCAGTCCTGGACGGATCCATTCGTCATCATCACGGCGCTCCCGGCGGCTCTGGCGGGCATCGTCTGGATGCTCTTCACCACCCAGACGACGCTGTCGGTGCCGGCATTGACCGGGGCCATCATGTGCATGGGCGTGGCAATAGCGAACAGCGTATTGGTCATAAGTTTTGCCCGGGAGCAACTGGAGAAGCTGGGTGACGCCTCGCGGGCGGCACTTGAGGCGGGATCTGTGCGCCTGCGCCCCGTACTGATGACGGCACTTGCCATGATGATCGGGATGTTGCCGATGTCGTTGGGTCTGGGGGAGGGAGGTGAGCAAAACGCCCCCCTGGGACGCGCCGTGATCGGTGGTCTTCTGTTTGCGACCGTGTCGACGCTCTTTTTCGTTCCGGTCGTCTTCAGCATCATCCATCGTAACCATCAGGGCGCTGACCCATCTCGCGCAGTTCCAGGGGACGCGGATGTCTCCCACGCCTGAGCCAATGCCTGAGCACACCGAGCGGCGTGCCTTGCGTCTGCTAGGCATTTTCTTTGCCATCGTAATTGTCGGCATCGTGACTTTCGGAGTGGCGACTCGGGCGGCACAACACACGCAAGTCCGCAACCTGACAGAGGACGAGGCAACGCCGACGGTAGCAGTCGTCCAGCCTGCGATGTCTGCAAACGCGCCGGGACTTGATCTGCCGGGGCGCATCGAGGCCTTCATTCGAGCCCCGATCTACGCGCGCGTAGCCGGTTATCTTAAGAGCTGGCGATATGACATCGGCGCGCCTGTGAAAGCCGGGGCAGTGCTTGCGGAGATCGAGACTCCCGATCTGGACCAGCAGCTGCTGCAGGCGCGCGCCGACCTCAAAGTTGCCGAGGCCAATGCGAGACTCGCGGAAATCAGTGCCAGGCGCTGGCAATCGCTTGCGGGGACAGATGCGGTTGCGACCCAGGACGTGGACCAGCGCACCTACGCCTTCAACGCAAACGTCGCCCAAGTGAGGGCCGCCGAAGCCAATGTGAGCCGTCTACTCGCGGAGGAGGGATTCAAGCGACTGGTCGCTCCCTTTGATGGCATTGTGACGGCGCGCGAGACGGATGTGGGAGCGCTGATCAATGTCGGCGCCGCTGGGGGAGCGGAGCTCTTTGTCGTCTCCTCGACGAAGAGGGTTAGGGTCTATGTAAGCGTTCCACAGAATTTCGTGCCCGCCGTCCCTATCGGGACAGGGGCCACGATCACGGTGCCCGAACGACCGGGAAAGACTTACGTGGGCACCGTGGAAGCTTCGGCCCAGGCAGTCAACGCAGGTACCGGGACGACCCTGATGCAGGTCCTCGTCGACAATCCCGCTGGAGAATTGATGCCCGGCGGCTATGCGAGTGTCCGGCTACAGGTTGCCGCGGCGCAGGGCACCCTTGCGATTCCCTCAAGCGCGCTGATATTCGATTCCAAGGGATTATCGGTGGCGACGGTCGACGGTGAACGCCACGTCCGGCTGAAGAAAGTCGTGATCATGCGGGACCTGGGGCCCATGATCGAACTGTCTTCCGGTGTATCGCCGAAGGATCAGGTTATTGAGAACCCGCCGGACGGGATCGAGGAAGGCGATCTTGTCCGTCTCACCCATGCGCCGTCATCGAGCGCCGCCACAAATGCACCAATCGTCCGCAATGCGAAAGGCTGACTGGCGGGTTCAACTGATGCCCCTGGGCGCGCTGTTTCTGGCGGCCTGCTCATTTGCACCACGAGAGCAGACGCCGACGGTGCCCGTGGTCGATGAGTTCAAGGAGAGCGGTTCTTGGACGCTGGCGCGTCCGGCGGATCGTTTACCCCGTCAAAAATGGTGGACAATCTACGACGACCTGCAACTCAATGAATTGCAGGATCGGTTAGCGACGGGCAATCCTACGCTCGCGGCCGCCATCGCTAACTACTCCTTGGCGTGCGCGCTGCGCGACCAGGCGCGCGCTGGTCTGTTCCCGTCGGTAGAGCTCGGTGCAGGCGCGTCGCGAAATCGCGAATCGGCCAATGCACCGCTCCGCGGTGCAACCACCCCGACCTATTACGACAACTATTCTCTTGGCGGAGAACTGGCGTACGAATTCGACTTGTGGGGACGGATCCGAAACCAGGTGGCCGCGGGCAACGCGACGGTTGAGGCGACTGCGGCGGATTTGGAGAATGTCCGTCTCTCGCTTGCCGCGCAACTCATGGACAGCTACATCCAGCTGCGGAGCCTGGATCGCACCGCGGCCATCCTCGACGATACGGTCCAAGCCTATTCCCGAGCCCTCGAATTGACCGAACAGCGGCACGACGCAGGCATCGTTCCGGGACTGGACGTTGCCCAAGCACAAACGCAGCTCGAAGTCGCACAATCTCAGGTGGCACAGACGGCCGCGAGGCGGGCCCTGACCGAGCATGCCATCGCAGCCCTGCTCGGCGTGACGGCGTCCGGATTCACTGTTCCGGTCGACACGACGGAGATCCGGCTGCCACACATCCCCGTGGGCGTCCCGTCCACGCTTCTGGAGCGCCGTCCCGATATTGCCGCGGCGCAACGACGCTTGTTTGCTGCGAACGCGAATATTGGGGTTGCCCGCGCGGCGTATTTTCCCTCGCTCACCCTCGGAGGCCAGGGTGGGTACCAGAGCTCAGCGGTGGGTAACTGGCTCACCGCACCCAGTTCGTACTGGGCCTTTGGACCGAATCTGCTACTCACCGTCTTTGATGGCGGGCTACGCCGCGCCCAAGTCGCGCAGGCGCGCGCCGAGTTTGATATTTCGAGCGCCAACTACCGCACCGTGGTTATCGGAGCGTTTCAGCAGGTTGAGGACAATCTTGCTTCGCTGAACCACTATGGTGATGCCGCGCAACGCGAGGTAGCCGCGGTCGCAGCCGCACAGCGTGCGTTGAGTCTATCGATGGCGCTTTACAAGAACGGGGCCGTCGATTACCTGAACGTAATTACCGCGCAGACCACGCTGCTGCAGACGCAATTGCAGGGTCTTGAGCTCGAAACGTTGGAACTCGCGGCGAGTGTGGGTTTGATCCGGGCATTGGGCGGTGGTTGGCAACAGTCGTCGTGACGAAACGCTGACCGCGCCTTAGGTTGACCTGAGGATGCCCCGTTCGATCGCTGCGTGAGGTGACACCCGCGATCCCACGTTGTTGTCGAGCGAGGGTATGCGATCCCTGTTGGGCGCGGCCGAGTGCGCCGGGCTCCTCAAGCGCCACCTCGCGGTGCCTGTCCCAGCTCAGCGCAGCGCTCCGATGACTGAAGGTCTTGGTCTCTCGGTGCAGAACGGCGCCCCCGCGGCGGATACGATCAATGGCGTGGACCTATGCTGGACTGGACGGACGAAGCCTATTTCCTTTTCTAGATCAGTTGCTTGCGGCTGCCCAGAAAGGCTTGTCACCTTTACGTCACCTCAATTTTCGGGGATGCACGCCCAGGTTGAGCTTCGACTCCTGGATTACCCGCTGACGAAAGCGTGCTTAAAGGCACCTTTTTGCCCGAAGCGTAGGGCGGGTAACGAACATTGCCCGGCGCAGTTCATAGTAGTTCGTCCGAGTGCGCTTTTATGCTCCTAGCATGCGTAGTGCCACTACGTCGTGGCACCGCGCGTGGTCTGGGCTGTTGGCCGCTGGGCGCGGTTCGACTACTCCTCATCTGGAAGATCTGGGCCGCCGTCCGCTGCTATAAGTTGGCCTATTTGGATCAGTAGACGGTGCGTACCCAAGACAAGCGGAGGCGACTGCGCCCTCTGGCGTTGGCGGTAACCGATTAACATCGTCTGGTACTGCTCGATCTGTTGGCGGAGTTCGGGCGGTAGAGCAGCCTGCTTTTGCTCCAAATGGTGCGCACTCGCGGCAAGCTGGTAGAGCGGCGCTTGATCAATCTCCTCGCCGTGCGACCGTCGCGCATGTGCTATGGCGTTCCACAACTGCGTGAAATTTCCCGCGCTGCTCACATCGTAGTTGACGTGCTTTTGCTCCGGATCGAGTTCCAGCAGTTTCAGGGTGATGACGTCCCGGTCGGCTGCATCGAGGTGGACGTGCGTGCCGATCTGGTTTAGGTGACGCCAGGCGTTCAAATATTCTCCATCGATCTGCACGGCGGTGCGAAATTTGGGCAGGGCATCAGCATAGCGGCCCTGTTCCTCCAATAGATACCCTTGCAGATAGTGAACCCGTGGATTGCGCGGATCTTTCTCGACAAGCTTCTGAAACACACGCTCGGCAATGCTCTGAGGTTGCGGGCCATCGAATACGCTTTCGCACCCGAAGCAGTGACTTTCCACGCGGCCGAAGCTGGCGGGCATGAGTTCGTAAGCGCGTCGGTAGTGTTCGGCCGCCTGTTCATGCTGACCCTGCTGGCTCAGCTGGACGGCGAGACGCGACTGGATGCAGTAGGCATCGGAAAAATGGGTCAGCGCCTCGCGGTAGCCGGCAAAGGCGCTCTGGTAGAGACCTAGGGAGTGCAGCTCGTCGCTTCGCTCGGAAATACGAATGGCTGTAACGACCGAACGATATTCGGCCGCGGACTTCCCGTCGCCTTGGGCCTCGAGGATGTCCGCAAGGACCGCATATGCCCGCATGCGATCACTCACACCTTCGTTACCATCTGACGGATCGATGGCAATAGCCGCGCGGACCGACTGCTCTGCCTCAGAATAATGGGAGCCTTTGGCAAGAAGCACTGCGTTCCAGATCAGCGGTCGTGCTTCAAACTGGTCTGTGCGGAACTGGGCAGCGAAGACCTCACGAGCGTTCGGATCGAGCTCGCCTTCCAATTCGTATGCTGCGTCATACCCGGGGAATTGCGCGATGGTCGCGGTTGCAATGCGGACTGCTGTGGCGCGCTCTCCGGTCGCCGCCAGAACCCGTGCGGCAAGCAAGCTCAGTGGCACCCCTTGGGAGTCCTTCTGTGTCATGAGATCCCGGAGATCTGGGGCACCCCAGCCTTGCGCTTTATCGAGCAGGGCACGGGCGTCCGTGGGGCGCTCCGCAGCCGAATAAAGAGAAACGAGCTCAACTAGAGCCGTACCACGCGTCGACCACTGGCCGCTCATTCCCACCATGTCGTACTGGCGCGCCGTTGTGTCCGTGTTTGCATCGTGCCGGCGGAGCTCCGCCAGCGCGATGCGCTGCGCCTCGGTCTCCTTGTGCTCCTTGCGGGCCTCCGCAAACAGGCTGCTCAGTAGTGTCTCGCGGTCGAGGGAGCGTTCCCCTCCTTCAGAAGGCAGGGCGAGTGTCTGTTCAGCAAAACTCAAGCCGACCGATTCAAGGTCAGGACGAAGCAGTACGCGCCCGATGCCAGCTACGCGAACGGCCATGGTGGCACGCTGCCCGATAGCGCCGTCGCTCGTGGATGGAGGCGACTTCAGGAGTGCTGCATAGGCTGGCAGCGCCTGCTTGGTATCGCCCATTGCCAGTAACGCGTCTGCACGGCGTGCCTGCAGGTCGGTCCGTAGATAAGTAGGCAAGTCCTTACGCTTCAGCGCGCCATCGAGAGACTCGAGCGCTTCGTGGCTGTGTCCCGTGTAGGCTGCCTGCTGGATATATACCTCCCAGGCGTGGACCTCGGGATGGGTGACGAGAACGCTCCCGAGGAAGGTGTACAACTCGTCGTTGCGATGCGCACGTTCCAGTGCATCGAGCGCAGGTTTCGGGATCGTCACAGTCCCGCCTTCAGCGAGTGACTCCAGGAGCTTTGTTGCCTCCTGCTGCCGCCTGTTGATGATCAAGAACAGGAGGTAGTAGGTGTCGGCCGTCTCCTCGGCGTTACCGCTGAATCGCTCTTCGGTGGGCTGGCCCTGAGGTGCCCGAGGAAAGCGCTCTACCATCGCTTCGTACAGAGGTGCGGCATCTATGCTGTCGGCAAGCCCCCATTGCGGCTGACGCAGCGTCTTTATGTTTTCCAGCGCCACACGCCTCGCCAGTGCGCGGGTCACATCCCCTGATTCGACATGCAGAGCTACGGGTTGGGTCAAGGCCTCGGCGAGTATCTCGGCGGCTTTGGGTTCACCGACCAGCCCGACCAGATCAGGAACTTCGACTGTGTAGTAACCAGTGCCCGCTAGCGCGGCGGTGGTTCCCCTGCCGACGCCCTCGAGGAAGTCGTCCGCCACCTGTGTGGGCGTGCCATAGAGTTTGACCAGCGTGCTGCGAATCCCCGCCAGCTGGCGCTGAGGCATCTGGCGCGCTGCCGGGGGCAGAGCCAGGATGTCCGAATCGATGGTTTGTAGGTACGAGTCGACGGCGGTGCGATCGCCGAGAAGGGTCGCCGCTAAGAGTTCCACGCTTGCAGTGTGGTAGTCCTGATGGGTGCGCCTCGCACGGCGGACGGCTTCGCTGCGCATCGCCGCCCATGCTGACGGGGGCGGCAGTGCCGCGACGAGCGAGCGCACGCCCACCGCAGTGGGCACCTCAAGGTCGAATGAGCCCGGATCCGCGCGCATTGGACCTGCGATGGCGGTAGTACGGTCCAGCAGCTGGAACCAGACCGACGCGGCCTTTTCCGGGGCAAGTTGCTGAGCCGATCTCCTGAAGTCCTGGATGTCCGCGACGAGCTTCGCACCGTCTGACTTCTGCGGCCGTGCGGTTGGCGCGTCGTTATCAATCTGGTCCAGTACAGTCCGCGCATCCAGCAGCTTCGAAGCGTCTTGCGCATCGACCCGGGTGGCTAGCTGCAGCGCGAGGAGGGCCGTGCAGCACGTGGAAACGAGGTGCCGGATACGAGCGCTGTGATTTCGACTTCCCATAGGTCCTCAGTTCTGGATTTCGATGCAGATACGCGGGCGTGCACACCGCGGCGGCATGGATCGTAACGACTCTCAGTGGCCAAATATGGGAGGTCGGTCACGCTGCGCGGGAGTGTGACCTCAACTGGGAGCGGGGCGCAGGGCGTTACTCGGCTGGTATCGACTGATCTGGGCTAGTTCGGCCAGTGGCGCGGTGGGGCTCGTAGTACGTGTCTCAGAGGCGATTGCGAAACTTGTTTTGAGGATCGACTCTTTCCTTTAGTTTAAAGAATTCCCCAGCGTGCGGATATGCCGCGCCGAACTGCTCTTTAGTTGCGAGGATCTGGTATAGGAGATAGTAACTACCGCCGACACTGATCGCGTGGTCGATCAGCTCTCGCGTCCACGGACACTCAGGCGGTCGCTAGACGAAGACGAGCCGTGGCCGGCGAAGTCTCCTGACTGGTCCGACTTCCGCCCACCGGTAGTCGTTTCTGGGTCGCATTTGCCCAGAACATGGATTTCGGAAAACTCCAGCAACTCAGCGCGGCGGAGGATCCTGCATAAATGTCAGTTCGACTCTGGCACCTCCCAACGGTAGAGGAACTCCGCGGCGACCGAAGCGAATGCACGAAGTGCTGGTTCGCACGCCCGCGGAGCCTGCGGACGATACCAAGGTACAGTCGACTCTTCGCCGTGAGTTGGCGCATCGTCTACTGCCAAGGTGGTTGGGAGCTTTCCTTACGGTAAGGAGCGATGGGGTAGGTTTAGTCACTGCCAGGTTGCGGCGGCGGAGTTGTCGATGAGAATTTCATTCCAGCTCAACGGCAAGCCCGTATCGATATCCAGCGAGGACCCGCAGATGCCGTTGCTTTACGCATTGCGCGACGGCCTGTCTTTGCGGGGCCCGCGCTTCGGGTGCGGCCTTGGGCAGTACGGTGCATGTACTGTCCACCTCGACGGCGCCGCCGTTCGCTCCTGCGTCTTACCGGTCTCCGCAGTAGCGGGCCTACATGTGGTAACGCTCGAGGGTCTCGGAACCCCGAGCAATCTCCATCCGCTGCAGCAGGCGTTCATTGCCGAGCAGGCCGTGCAGTGCGGCTACTGTATCAACGGCATGATCATGCAGGCGGCCGCCTTCCTGCAGACAACGCACAAGCCGACCGAAGAGCAGATACGCGCGGAGCTTGCAGAAAACCTCTGCCGTTGCGGTACACACGTCCGGATCCTGCGCGCCATCAAGCGCGCGGCCGACTCGATGGCGTGAGGGGCACCACGATCGCCCTACCGAGCCTGCAACAAGGACTGAACGAATCACGACGTGACTTCCTCAAGACAGGGGGGGCACTGGTCGTCACGTTTGCCCTTGGCGTGCCCAAAGCGGCGAGAGCCGTGGCGGCAACCGCAGCCAAGACCGTCGCCACCGATGAGGTCGACGCTTTCCTCGCGATCGACGCGCGGGGCCGGGTGACGCTCTATTCCGGCAAGGTCGATCTGGGTACCGGGCTGGAGACCGCATTCACCCAAATCACCGCAGAGGAGTTGTCGGTGCCGCTCGATCGCGTCACCGTGATCCAGGGCGATACGGCCTTGACTCCGGACCAGGGCGTTACCTGGGGCAGTCTTTCGATTCAGATCGGTGGGATGCAGATTCGCCAGGCCGCAGCGACCGCCCGTGAGGCGTTGCTCTCGCAGGTGGCCACGGAGCATGGCATCACAAAAGAGCAGGTCACCGTCAAGGATGGGGTGATCACGCCTGCCTCCGGAGAGAAGGGGTGGAGCTACGCGGAAATCGTTGGTGGTCGCGACCTCCACCTCAAAGTGGATGCCAAGGCACCGCTGAAAGATCCGAAAGACTACACGATCGTCGGCCAGCCAGTTCCACGGCTGGACATACCTGCGAAGGTAACCGGCACATTTACCTACATGCAGGATTTCAGGCTCGAAGGAATGATCCACGCCCGGGTCATCCGGCCGCGTGGCATTGGTTCAACGCTGCAGACCTGGAGCGATGCCAAAGCACGCCAGATCCCGGGCTACCTGAAGGCGGTGCGCCAGGAGAATTTCCTGGCGGTACTCGCCCGCAGCGAGTGGGCGGCCATCAAGGCATGCCGCGCGGTCGAGGCGACCTGGTCGGACTGGCAAGGTCTTCCCGATGAAGCGAAGGTCTGGGAGTATGTCCGCGAGTCCGACAGCGTTAGTGTCGAGGACGTACAGAAAGCAGGCGATAGCGCTACCGCGATGAAGACCGCGGGCGCACGGATCGTGTCAGCGAGCTACGATTTCGGCATACACACGCACGGCTCGATCGGTCCCTCCTGCGCAGTGGCACGCTACCAGGAGGGCAAGCTCACGGTGTGGAGTGCTTCCCAGCAGACGCATCTGCTGCGCCAGCAGCTTGCCACCATGCTCGGAATGCAGCCGGAGAGCATACGCTGCATCTACGTCGAGGGTGCTGGCTGCTACGGTCGCAACGGCCACGAGGACGCCGCAGCGGACGCCGCTCTGTTGGCTAAGCAGACCGGTTTGCCGGTACGGGTACAGTGGATGCGGCAAGAGGAGCATGGATGGGACCCAAAGGGGCCGCCTATCCTCATCGATATGCACGCGGCGCTCGGTGGGGATAACCGGGTGCTGGCCTGGGAATCGGAGGCTTTCCTGCCTCACAAGCCGAAGGAGCAGGCGGTGACGCTGCTCGCCGCAGAGCTCGCAGGCCTGCCGCACGATGACGCGTTTCCAGGCAACATCCAGCAATCGCTGGGAATCCCGTACACACTCCCGAATATCCGGGCCACCGTTCGCTGGCTTGCGCAGACTCCGCTGCGGCCATCGTGGATCCGCGCGCCAGGTCGCATGCAGAACACCTTCGCTAACGAGGGCTTCATGGATGAGCTCGCCGTCGCCATCGGCGCAGACCCGCTGCAATTCCGCTTGCACTACTTGAACGATCCGCGCGGAGTCGAATTGTTGCGACGTCTTGCAGCTTTGTCGGGGTGGACGGGACGCCCTGCGGGCGGCCACGCGCCCGGCGCGGTGCTGAAAGGGCGCGGCCTTGCGTACGTCAAGTACGAGCTATACCGCACCTACGTTGGCGTGGTTGCCGACGTAGAAGTCAACCGAGAGTCTGGCAAAGTGAGCGTGAAGAAATTCTATGTCGCCCACGACTGCGGCCAGATCATCAATCCGGACGGCGTGAGGAACCAGGTTGAAGGGAACATCGTGCAGACCGTCAGTCGCACGCTGCTCGAGCAGGTTCAGTTCGACCGCTCACGGGTCACGAGCGTCGACTGGGCGAGCTATCCGATCCTGAAGTTTCCCGACGTTCCGGACGTAGCCATCGACCTGATCGATCGGCCAGCGGAAAAGCCCTGGGGCGTCGGCGAGCCCGCAGCGTCGGTCGTCCCGGCGGCGATCGCCAATGCGATCTTCGATGCAACGGGAGCACGGCTTCGCTCAGTGCCTATGACCCCCACGAAGGTACTGGCCGCTCTTCATGAGGCACGCCGAGCCTAGTGGCCTCAGCGACAACGTAGCATCCGCTCCGTGGCATTCACAGGTCCCTGACTTCGCTCGGTAGATGCGTTCGCTCGGGCTCGGAGGTCGCCTGGGTTGCATCCACTGCGACGCAGTCAGCCTCCACCTGGTCCCCAGCGCTTGCGTGGGACGTTGCGGCGCGGAGAGCGCTACCAACCGCGCTCTCGCAGGTGTCGATGTCCTTGTAAAAGTGCGAGCTCACAGACGTGATTTCAAGGGTTTTCGGCGCGTAGGAATACACGTGCATGACCGCTTTCTTTCCTAGCATGCGCGTCTGCGTCCCTTGCTTGCCTGCTGCCACGGTGCTGGCGGGTCCCGGGGTGCCTGCGACTACAGATCCAGCGAGCAGCAGCGATAAGACAACGCCGGCAGCTTGTCTTATGAGCCCCGAATCCACGGCACTCCAAGAGGTGCATTTCATAGCCGGCGCCTCCCGCGCTAGATCGCCGCTAAAACCGTGCTCAGCATGAGTAGAATCAATACCCGGCTCGTGCGGTCGCGCACGGCGAAGATCAGCGGATCGTGGTGCATCTTTTCGCGATGGGCGATCAGCCACAGGTATCCCATCCAGTACAGCAACAACGGGCATACCAACCAAATGAGCTGATGCCTGGAGATGGGAGCGTTGACTGTGCCGCTGGCGATGTAGAGCGCGAGTGCTAGGACGGCGACATAGCCGCTGGCAGTCCCCTTGGAGGCCAGCAGCTCCGCATCGGAAAGTTGATAACCACGTGCCGTGGCATGCTCTCCCACCGCTGCTCGCATGGTTATGAGCTCCGCGTAGCGCTTGATGAATGCGAGGCTGATGAACAGGAACATTGAAAATGCCAACAGCCAGACCGAGGGCCAGCTCGAGATCGCGACGGCTCCTCCGATGATCCGCAGCGTATAAAGAACGGCAAGGACCAGGACGTCGAACAGCACGACTCTCTTAAAGACGAGGGAGTAGCCGAGTGTCAGTGCAAAGTAGAGGAGCACGACTGCGAGCGAAAGCGGAGACAGGAGGCCCGCCAGGACGAATGCCAGAACAGCGAGGGTGGGGGCCGCCGTGAGCCCGTAAGTCAGTGGCAACCGTCCCGATGCAAAGGGGCGCGAGCGCTTCTGTGGATGCCGACGGTCGTCCTGCAAATCGCAGAGATCGTTCACCAGGTAACCGCTCGAGGCGCAACAGCAAAATGCCAGAAACTCGATGAATGTCCGTGTTAACGGGGCAGGCTCGAGGAAACCGTGCGCCGCCAGAACGGATGCGAATACCAGGAGATTCTTCAGCCAATGCTGCGGCCGCAATGCGTTCAAATAATCCCTAAGCGTCGCACCGCGGTCAGCGATAGCGCGATCGAAGACCAGCGTTCTCGGGAGGACGCTCAGGGCTGGCTTTGAGGGATTTTGGACACCTATCAGACTAAGAATGC
>Ga0187783_10001076_pt1 | contig 20213 bp, 16 predicted proteins | sample 1015_SJ02_MP02_2_FD_132471 | JGI IMG/M metagenome (GOLD analysis project Ga0187783, IMG submission 132471) | Tropical peat soil microbial communities from peatlands in Department of Meta, Colombia - 1015_SJ02_MP02_20_MG | ecosystem: Environmental > Terrestrial > Soil > Wetlands > Peat | place...
AAGGAATCCAACATCAGCCGACCGAACGGCGCGTTCACCTTTGACGGCGGCGAGACGGGCTCCGACTTCGCAGATTTTCTTATTGGCGCACCGACCCTGTACCGCCAAGGCGCCATTGAGCCGATGCATGACCGCACCCAGTATTTCGGCTTATACGGCCAAGATAGTTGGCGGCTTTCCTCGGACTTTACCCTGAACTACGGAGTCCGATGGGATCTGAGCTACCCTTGGTGGGAGGAAAACAACGAGCTCGAGACAATCATCCCGGGCAAGCAATCGGCCACCTTCCCCGGCTCCCCGCTCGGTTGGGTCTTTCCTGGAGATCCGGGCATCCCCAAAACGACGTCCCCGGTTCGGTGGGGCAACTTTGCTCCCCGCGTTGGCATTGCTTACGCTCCGAAGCCCCCGGAAGGAATGTGGAGAACCTTGCTGGGCCCAGAAGGAGCAAGCAGTATCCGTGCCAGCTTTGGAAAGTTCTTCACTCAAATGGGGGAATACGGCCAAACACAGATCATCGGCGATGCTCCCTACGGATTTTTCTGGGTCAGTGAGGCGCCACCGATGTTCGAAGAACCTTTCTTAGCACGCGCAACACAAACCTCCGAGACGCAGCGGTTTCCTGTTACCTTTCCGCCGCTAAACGTTTCTCCCTCGAACCCGGATAACAACATCAATTGGTCCCTTTTCGAGCCAATCTCCAGCTCACCGGGATGGAACTATAGAAATGTGCTCCCCTATAGCGAGAATTACATGTTTTCGTTTCAGCGGCTGGTCGGTGCACAGACCGTGGTCACGCTGAGCTATGTCGGTAGCGAGGGGCATCACCTGCTGGTCAACCTAGAGGCCGACCCGAGCAATCCAGCTTTGTGTCTGAGCGTAAGTCAGCCGAGCGAAGTAGCCCCGGGTAGCCCGACGTGCGGACCGTTTTCCGAAGATCAGCCGTTTGTAACGACCGCTGGTCAGACGATCTTTGTTCGGCCGCTAGGCCCGGGACTCGGCAGCGACGGTCTCTACTCGTCGCTTGGCCATTCGAGCTACAACTCCCTGCAAGCCAGTGTGCGGCATCATACGGGCCACCTCGAGCTTCTGGCCGCATACACTTACGGGAAGGCTATGGATGACGCTTCGGAGATAAACGACCAAATAAATCCGTATAACCCGCACTTGAGCACTGGCCTGTCGGCTTTTGACATGACTCAAAGTTTCGTCGTCAGCTTCAATTATGCATTACCTTTCGACCAGCTTCTCTCGCCAAACCGCTTGACGCGCGGTTGGACGATCTCTGGGATCACTCGCTTCAGCACCGGCCTGCCGGTGACGATTTCGGAAACCGATGACCGGGCATTGATTGGTGACTTTGCTACTGGCATAAACGACGAAACAGTCGACGAGCCGATTTTCACGCCTGGCGCGATTTTGAAAAACACCAATCCACGCTCGGGGCAAACCTATTTCAACACCGCGCTGTTTGCTCAAGAGACGCTCGGCGAAGTCGGAAACTCGAACCGGCGTTTCTTCCACGGCCCAGGACTCAACAACTGGGACCTGGCACTTTTGAAAACGCTACCCCTGACCGAGGCCAAATCGTTTCAGTTTCGATTCGAATTCTTCAACGCCTTTAACCATACGCAATTCAATAATCCCGACGGGGAATTTACGGATTCGACGTTCGGACTCGTGACGAGCGCCAACCCTCCGCGCATCGGCCAAGTTGCGCTAAAGTTCCTGTTCTAAGATGATTCGATCGAACAGATTCTCCGGAAGCACCGTTTCCTGGAATGTCAGCCGCACGCTTGTCGTGATTGCGTTGACCGGTGTGGCGTTTTCGTCGAAGCTATTGTGGTCGGACGAGTCCCCCCAGCCCAAGACGCCGATCGAGCATGTGGTGGTGATTTTCCAGGAAAACCAGTCGTTCGACCATTACTTTGCCACCTACCCCCGCGCGGAAAACCTCCATGGTGAGCCGCCATTTCACGCCGCAACAGACACGCCGGAGGTCAACGGCTTAAGCGAGGAACTGCGCAAACGCAATCCGAACCTGGAACAGCCTTGGAGGATGAGTCGCGCGCAAGCGACGACGTTGATTCCCTTCTGCGACAACGATCACGGATATACCGCAGAGCAGCGCGCTTACGATGGTGGACGGGCGGACAAGTTCGTGCAATCGACCGGGGCCAGGCCATCATCCCGGTGTCCGCGGAACTTCGTAATGGGGTATCTCGATGGGAATACAGTGACGGCTCTGTGGAACTATGCGCAGCGTTTCGGCCTGAGCGATAGCTTCTTTAACGCGACGTATGGTCCTTCGATGCTGGGTGCGCTGAACCTGGCGGCCGGACAGACGGCTGGAGCCGCCCCGTCCAATCTGCGGACCTGGCATGGAGTAGGCCCACAGCTCGTGGTGAACGGCACTATGATCGGCAACCCCGCGGCGGCTTTCGATGACTGCACGGAAACATCGGGCCAAGGCGTGCTCTTCACCGGAAAAAATATCGGCGACTTGCTGAACGCGCAGGGAGTCACCTGGGGTTGGTTTTCCGCAGGCTTCACTCCTACCCAGATGACCGCCAGCGGCAAGGCTCGGTGCGGCACCGAACACCTGGCGGCGAACGGCCGCCGCATTCTTGTTTACGATGACCCGGACCCTTTTGATTATTTCCGGTCGACTGCCAATCCACACCACAAGCCACCCTCCGGCATCGAGATGGTAGGGAAAACGGATCAAGCAAATCATCAATACGACCTAGAGATGCTCTGGAAGGCCGCGCAAGCCGGGCACATGCCGGCGGTGGCCTTTATTCGCGGCCCCCAGGAGATGGATGGACACCCCGGATATTCTGGACCGCTGCCCGAGCAAAAATTCATCGTCGAGACGATGAACCGGCTGCAAGCCTTGCCGCAGTGGAAAGGCACGGCTGTTTTTCTGACTTGGGACGATTCGGATGGCTGGTATGACCACGTCATGCCGCCCAACGTGAATCATTCGCAGCTGGCAGGACACGACGAACTTTTTGGCAAGAACGGGATGTGCGGGGCCGGGGCCCCCTTAGCGGGGATTCAGGGCAGGTGTGCGTATGGACCGCGGCTGCCACTATTGATTCTCTCCCCCTTTGCCAAAATCAATTTTGTGAACCATGAGCGCACGGATCAAAGCTCGATCATTCGCTTCATAGAAGACAATTGGAGTCTTGGCCGATTGGGCGGGGGGTCTTTGGACGAACTTGCGGGTTCTCTGCTGGGCAGCTTTGATTTCGACCATCCGCATCCAGAACCGCTCATTCTCGACTCCGAGACGGGAGAACTCGCGACGAGCTCGTCGGTGGCTGACCAGTGATCGGCGTCCGCTCAATTCCGAGCGTCCGGCTTCAAACGACTCGCGCGGGCCTTAGCTCGGGGCTGAGCAATTGAATGAGCGCGAGCGCGGCCAGATAGGCTGAGGCGGCAATGAGAAATGGGATCATGTAGCTGCCGGTCCACGCGAGCACGTGGCCGACAACCTCAGCGATCAGCATGCCGCCGATCGCTCCGGCCATGCCGCCGATCCCCACGATGGAGCCCACGGCTCGCGAGGGAAATAGATCGGAAGGAAGCGTGAACAGGTTCGCGGAGAAGCCTTGATGGCCGGCCGCAGCAAGTCCAATCAAGAACGTGGCGGGCCAGAGGCCCGAGACGCGAGACACAGTCGCAATCGGCACCACGCTTAAGGCGCAGACTAGCATCGCCCATTTTCTCGAAGCATTGACCGAGAATCTGCGGCGGATGAGTGCGGACGAAAGCCAGCCGCCCGCAACACTCCCCAAATCCGAGATGACGTAAATCACCAGGATGGGCAGGCCAATCTGGGTCAGCCGGAGTCCATGCTCGCGCTGGAGGTAATCCGGAATCCAGAAAAGATAGAACCACCAGATCGGATCAATCATGAATTTCCCTACTGCAAAGGCCCAAGTCTGGCGATGGGGCAAAAGCTGAGCCCATTTTATTTTCCCCGAGGGTTCCGGCGGATCGCTGCGTATGTATCTGAGTTCGCCAGCCGTCGTGCGCGGATGATCTTCTGGCTCGCGATAGACAGCCAGCCACAGAACCAGCCAGCATAAGCCGAGGCCGCCGGTCATCACAAACGCCCAGCGCCATCCCCAACGGAGGGCGATCCAGGGCACGATCAAGGGCGTCAGAATCGCGCCGACGTTTGTGCCGGCATTGAAGATCCCAGTCGCCAGAGCCCGCTCTTTCCTGGGAAACCACTCTGCCACCGCCTTGATACTTGCCGGGAACACGCCGGCTTCGCCGAATCCCAAGGCAGATCGCGCGATTAGGAACGCCCACAGGGAGTTTGCAACCGCGTGGGCCATCGACGCCACGCTCCAAAAGATCATGGCGACGGCGTAACCGATGCGCGTGCCTAAACGGTCGATCAGGCCACCGACACAAATCATGCCCAGCGCGTAAGCGGCCTGAAAGGCAAAAACGAGATTCCCGTAATCGATTTCGCTCCAGCCGAACTGGTGTTGAAGGGGACCTTTCAAGACCCCGAGCACCTGCCGGTCCATGTAATTCTTGGTCACCCCAAGGAATAACAAGCCGCAGATGACCCAGCGGAATCGCCCCGCGAGCAAACCAGAGGTTCTCGGTTCGGCCCTCAAAGGCTGTTCGACCTCTGCGCGCGCAGGAGAGCCGTCAGGTTCGACGGGGTGGGGGCTCGGGCTCGCCTGCCGTGCTTCCGCGGGATCTCTCACGTACGGCTGGCTTCCAGACCGGACCCACCCTGCTGGAATCCCGGCTGAACGTTCACCACCCCGAACTGCCGATCTTCCACCTCGCGATGAGCGGCCATGGCCCAAAGAAAGGCGATCCGATGTCCGGGAACGGAAACGTTCGGATGATAGCCGGCGGGCATCAGCACCGCGTCGCCATCGCGCACCACGGTGACCAGCTCCGGGTACCGCGGGTCGTTGTAGACAAGCTGAATTCCGAAGGCGGGTTCCGGCATGTCGAAGTAAACGTACATCTCTTCCAGCATTTTCGCGTGTTCGTGCGGCGGCCAGCTCGTCCAGTTGCCGGGATCGGAGAACGTGAAGCCGATCAAAATGCGGCCCGCACGCACGTTCTTGCCAATCGCAATGTTCACATCGCGCGTGCTTCCCGGGCCTCCGGTGTGAAAGCGCAAGGAGGGGTCCCGTCGAACATCTTGGTAGGAAACGAACTGCACTGGGTAAGACTGCTCGGTTTCTGCGAAAAACTCCGCGATGTCGACTTGACCGTTCGTTCTCACTTCGATCGGGGTGTCGCGCGGAATATATATTGCGTCATATTGCTCGAGGTGAAATTCCTGCGATCCGGCGTTCACTTCCGCCCTTCCTGACAGGCAAACCATGCCGGTCTCGCAAGCCCCGTTTGAAAAGCGCACCTGTGGTGTTTGGGCATTCAGGATGATGCGGCCATAGGAGAGATGCTGATTGGTGCTGTTACTCGGCGAGACTGAAATGTGCCGTCCGACCTGCGTGTTGGTCTTGCGAAAGACCATTTTCTGAAGCTTGCCTTGATCACTCATGAGGAACTCCTCTCGAAGTAGATCTCACTGCGCATACGTTCTCCCATTGAGGAGATGCCTTTGCGGTTTGGCAGAAGCATCGTCCAGAGAACTCGGGATCGCTAGCGGCCGCAGCGCTGCCCGACGAATGTCAACCGACAGAGCGGTTCGACTTCGCGGCCCAAACAGCGGACCCCAGCCAATTCCGCGTGAACCGCAAGCACTTCAGACCGTTTTATCTTCCGAATAGCAGATCCGTTCGAGATTACAGTCGAGGCATCTCGGTTTGCGCGCTTGGCAAACGCGTCGCCCATGCCAGATCAACTGATGCGAGAAGAGGATCCATTTCTCCTGCGGGATCACTTGCATCAGGTCCTGCTCGATCTTCTTGGGGTCGGTGTTCTTCGTTAAATCAAGTCTCCCGGCAACCCGCTGAACGTGCGTGTCGACGACCACACCGGAGGTAATTCCGAAGGCGGTGCCCAAAACCACGTTCGCGGTCTTCCGGGCGACGCCCGTCAAGGTGAGCAGTTCGTCCATCGTTTTCGGAACTTGTCCTCCGAAGTCCTCAATGATTTTCTTGCTGGCACCCATGATCGACTTCGTTTTGTTCCGAAAGAACCCGGTCGGGCGGATTTCGCTCTCGAGCTCCCTCGGATTTCCGTAGGCGAAGGCCTTCGCGTCGGGATAGTTGCGGAAAAGGGTCGCCGTGACCTGGTTCACTCTCTCATCGGTGCATTGGGCGGACAGAATCGTCGAGATGAGTAACTGAAACGCGCCTTCATGGCGAAGAGCACAAGTAGCGGCCGGATACGCCTCATCGAGCCTCTCGAGAATCGCACGCACGCGCGCCCGATCCGTTCCCCGGCCAGATTTCGACCTTCGTGATCCCCGCTTGGCCGGCGATTTCGTGGACCGCGAAGGCTTCGCTGCGACCTTCCCGATGGTTTTCGCCATGCGCTGAGAACTATAGCACAAGCACACGCCACCTTTTTCCCGGGGGACCTAGGCGGCAAAGAAAAGAGTTTGCATGAAGGGCCACTCGGCGTCGCACCACTGCCCCGCTGAATCAAAGCCGGTGCGCTGGCCCATGGCGATCACCTCGGCTTGATTGTACTTATGCGAGCTCTCCGTCCAGATCGTCTCGCCGCGGCGGAGATAAAAGCGGAACCCTGCTTTCCGAATCGCAACGCATTGCCAGATCCTCGAGCGCAAATGCATTTCGATGCGGCGCTCGGAAGCATCCCAGCGGACCAGATGCTCGAACTCCGACAAATCGAAGTCCGCTTCGAGTTCGCGATTGATGCGGGCGAGCAGGTTCTTGTTGAATGCGGCAGTCACTCCGGCGCGATCATCGTAGGCCAGGAGCAGTTGGTGGATGGGTTTTTCCAAATCCGTGGCGAGCAGCAATGCATCGCCCTGCCGCAGGACCCGGCGAACGTTGTGCAAAAACTGTTCGCCCGCCGGCCGATCGAAATTCCCGATCGTGCTTCCGAGGAAAAGCACGAGCAACCGCTCGTCCCCGAAGCGGCGCGCGGCGACCTCGCGAAGGCCGTCCAGGTACGCCGTTTCAAAGCCAACTATGCTGACCAAGTCGATTTGCCCGAGCTCCTGCTGACAGCGGTGCAGAGCTGAGCTGGAGATGTCAATTGGGTAATAGTTCACGCGCTGGTGGCGGGCCAGGGCTTCGAGCAGCCAACGCGTCTTCTGACCCGTTCCGCTGCCCAGCTCGGCGACAATCACGGGCGCCGGAAGCCTCTCGACGATCTCCGCTGAATGTTTCTGCAAGAGCCGCGTGCCCGCCCGGCTCAACCCATATTCGGGCAGTAGACAAATCGCATCAAACAAGGTCGAGCCGATTTCGTCCCACAGATACTTCGAAGGAAGCTCCTTTTGGCCCGGCTGGCTGAGACCCAAAACGATGTCGGAACAGAAGTCGACCGCTGCTCCCGCCGCGTCGGCGCCGATCAATCTGGGTGCAGAACCCATGTCAATCCTCGACGCACCGGAACTTGGCGTACACGTACGGATAGTGCGGTTGGAACCAGTTGCGGAACGGGCGGCGCAGCATGCACAGATCGGTGCGCTGGGATCCCCCTTTCATCACAAAGTGCTTGCCGTCGAAGAAATTGGCGGAGTAGCCCGGATAGAACGGAAAGGCCTGGAATCCCGGCAGAGGGCCAAAGACGCTCGACGTCCATTCCCAGCCGTTGCCGAGCAGGTCGTGCACGCCAAATGCGCTCGCGCCAGCCGGATGTCCGTCGACCGCCGAAGGCTCCCAATTCTGGTGATGGAAGTTGCCGCGGGCTGTCTCCGGCGGATCTTCCCCCCACGGAAAGCTACGCTCCGCTCCCTGCGGTGTGCCGTACGCAGCCCGGTGCCACTGTGCTTCGGTCGGCAATTTCTTCCCCGCCCAACGCGCATAGGCCGCGGCTTCTGCCTGGCTCACGTAAACGGGCCACGACTCGGGCAATGGGATGGTCCCAAACATGGCGCGGTATTGCCAATGGGTTCCCGCATGGGCAACCCCGGACCTTCCAGCCCGCACCCAGAAGTGAGGATGATCGAGCCCCTGCCGACGCTTCCATTCCCAATCTTCCGCGGTCCAGAGGGTCGCGTCTTCGTATCCTCCCCCTTCGATGAATTCCAGATACTGGCCGTTGCTAACAGGAAAAACGTCGACCGAGAAAGCGGGCACGAAGACTTCATCGGTTTCGAACTCGTTGTCCCAGCCAAAATTGCCAGCTTCTCGCGATTGCCCGAGCCGAGCCAAGCCGGCCGGAACCATCACTGGCCGTTGCTTCGGAGTGGGCCGCGGACCGGCCGATGGGCCCGGCTGCGGCAGCTTCCTCTCGACCGGCAGGTTGTGAAGAAGATAGGCGAGGGTCTCGGCGTGCATCAGACGATGCTCGATGGCAACGTTCAAGAGCGTCCGATCGGCGCTCGGCAGAGCCGAGGACTCAAACACGCCCGGACGACCGAGCCGTCGGTCTAAAGTCTCCCGCACATGTTGGTTGTACTTCTCAACGAGCGCGATATCCGGCCAATCTCTCGGCGAGTCGCCGGGGAGACCGCCTCCGACCGGGTCGATTCCAAAGGCAAAGAGTTTGTCGAACGCGGGATTGCTCGATGTAAGACCGAGCGGGCCAGCGAGCAAGTTCCAGTCGAAAGCTTCAAGGTGCCCGAGATAAAAAATCAGCCGGTGGCGTTCGGGAATCGGGCGGTCGTAGAAGGAATTCGGCGGAAGAAGGCCGAAGATCGCATCGGTCCGGTTGCGCGCCTCATCCAGTCTTGAGCGTAGAGTCGGTTGAAGCCGGGTTGCTGTCTGGGAAGTCATAGGTCACCTCAAGGCGGGAACTTCTTTTTTAACCCTCCACCAGCCAGAAAGGCAAGATTTTTGTTCGGTGGCCGGGCGGGTGGTGGCTCAGATGAAATTCACTAGCCTTCTAAAGGCCTTGCCGCGATGGCTGTAAGCGTTTTTCAGCTCTGGGGCGAGTTCGGCGTAGGTCAAACCAAGCTCGGGGAAAAAGAAGATCGGATCGTAGCCGAAACCACCTGATCCGCGTGGTTCCCTGGCCAGAACTCCATCCGCCCGTTCGGAGACAATCACCAAAGCCCTGCCATCGAAGGCCAGGGCGATCACGCAGACAAAACTCGCCCCTCGCGCCCTGCCCTCCCGGCCCTCCATGTCCCGCAGAAGCTTCTCGTAGCGGTCCACATCTGTGGCGTGCGGCCCCGCGAAACGCGCCGAATGCACGCCAGGAAGGCCGCCGAGCGCAGGCACGACCAGACCCGAGTCATCGGCCAGGACCGCGCCGTGGGCAAATCGGCTGTAGTACAACGCTTTTCCGGCTGCGTTCTCTGCAAACGTGGGCGCAGATTCGCCAAAGGGAGCAAGAGCGGAAAAATTCGGTAAGCCCTCCAAACGAATGCCTGATCCCGACGCAAGGTCACGGTACTCCCGAAGTTTTCCGGGATTTGAGGAAGCAAGGAAAATGCGCTCACCAACATTTCCCCCGGCCAGCCGCCGAAGGGGCGCGCGGGGCGGGTTATCGTCGCGCACTGAAACTCATGTGCAGCAGATCTTGCTGGGCCTCGGTGAGTCGGCGAATGCCGGAGGTGGCCAATTCAATCAGCCGCTCGAACTCCTGTGTTGTATAGGGCCGGCCCTCGGCGCTCGCCTGAACCTCGACGAAACGGCCGCCACCCGTCATCACCACATTCATATCGACCTGCGCGCGAGAATCCTCCTCGTAGGCCAGATCAAGCAGGAGCTCGTCATCGACAATTCCCACACTGATCGCAGCCACGGAATCAGCGACCGGCACACTGCGCAGGATGCCGGCGCCCACCATACGCTCAAAGGCTAGGGCCATAGCCACGAACGCCCCGGTCACCGATGCCGTGCGCGTTCCTCCGTCGGCCTGTATGACGTCGCAGTCGATCCACACTGTGCGTTCCCCGAGCGCCTTCAGGTCCGTCACGGCGCGCAGCGTGCGGCCGATCATGCGCTGGATTTCGAGCGTCCGGCCGGATTGCCGGCCCCGGGTAGCCTCGCGCGGTGTACGCTCCTCGGTCGCGCGCGGAAGCATGCCATACTCGCCAGTGACCCAGCCCTTCCCGGTCCCCTTCAGGAAAGACGGGACGCCGTCGTCGACGCTTGCTGTCGCAATCACGCGCGTGTGCCCGGCCTCGAACAGGACACTGCCTTCAGCATGCGTGATGAAATCGGGGGTGATCTTTACCGGCCGCAAGTCCTGCGGCGCGCGTCCGTCCGTTCGCAAGAAAAGCTCCCTTCAGAGATGTCCGTGGCGAGGCCAGGCACAGTTTGCCGACTGCACCAAGGGGGTGTCAACTGTTAGGGTTGTGCATGCACGCCGTGCCGGCCACTCCCGGGATTCACTTCGGTGCCGAAGCCAGGCGGACGACCTCCTTAAGACGCGCCGACGCTCGATTGAGCGCTGAGGCCAACCGATCGATTTCTTGCGTAAGCTCCCCGGGATCGTTGTCCTCGAGAGATTCGCTTACGCCGGGAACCATTTCGGCCGTGTATCCTGCGTTTTTCCCCGGGGCAAAGATGGTGTGCTTGTACCACGGACGACCGGCGACACCATCGGAGGAGAGGAATGCTTGCTCGACGCTGACCAGCGCGGCATTGATGGCTCGCTCGCGGTCCGGGGTCAGCCCCGTCGAGGGCGTGGATCCGAGCGCTTGCGCCGCGGCCGCCGCGACCGAGGCGAACTGCGCGGAGGCATCGGAGAGGACCTTCAATCGGTCATTTGGTTTTTCTGCGGCGCTGTTTGCGTCTCCGAATTGCGCCTGAGCCGCCAAATCATCGGTGGCCTGCGTAATCTCGGAAGCGTATTCGGCATAGTTGAAGGGCAGAATGTCAGCCTCAGAAAGCCGCAGCGCAATCACCCCCAGAACGCGAGCCAATGCCGCCTCATATTGGAACGACGGGTCACCGAAATTCTTCATCCAGTAGAAATCGTCAAACACGGAGTGGTAGACCCCGTAGGGGCCCGTGAAGCTGAGGTCGATCGAAGGAATGCCCGCGTGATCGAAAAACGGGCAGAAATCCGAGCCCGCTCCGAGGGCGCCGAGCGGCACCTCCCCCGGCGGGCCGCTCACGGGGACGGAGCCTCCGGCCTGGTCGGGTTTTTCGGTTGGTTCGAATTTTGAACGGTTGACGCTTCCGCGCCAAGCGTCGTAGATGCTTCCTCCCGAATTCGGGTCCTGAACGTCACGGGCCACGTCGCGCAAGAACTCGGCGAGCGACGGAGTGGCCGCCGCGCTGAAGTTCGGCCCGGTCACCCCAACATCCGTATTGACGTAGGCGACCGCCTTCTGCTCGAGCGGGGCAAGATTTGCTTCTACCCATTCGGTCGAGCCGATCAGCCCGGGCTCCTCCGCATCCCACTGGCATATCACGATGGTGCGCCGCGGCTTCCATCCCGAGCGCGCCAACTCGCCTAGCGCCCGTCCTGCCTCCAGCATGGCTGCCGTGCCGCTGCCCGGATCAGCAGCGCCGAATACCCAGGCGTCATGATGATTGCCAAGCATGACCCACTGGTTGTCATCGATACCGCGGAGCCTGGCAATAACGTCATAAATCGGACGCTGCCCGTAATCCATGATCAGCTTCATGTGAAGCTGCGCGGCGCCCGGACCGACATGATAGGTAAGCGGCAGGCCGCCCTGCCATGCGCGCGGCGCCTGCTGGCCCCCCAGGCTCGCGAAAATCACCGAGGCATCCTGCGCGTTGATTGGCGCAGTCGGAATGTGGGGCAGGCTCTCGGCGTCAGCGGGCTTGATGCGACTTGCCCCAGGCGTTGCGGCGACCCCGGGCGTCAGAGGATCGCCCGGATAGATCTGCGTATACAACACGGAGCCGCGCTGGACGGCGCTGAGCGGCCGCCACGGACCTCGCGGATAGACGTCGCCGACAACGTATCCGTCATCCTGGGGATCTGAGTAAATCAGCAGCCCGGCGGCCTTGTGCGCTTCGGCAAGCTTGGCCTTGACCCCGCGGTAGATCCGTCCGTAGCGCACAAGAATGATCTTGCCTTGCACCTCGACACCGAGCGCTTCGAGTGCGCGATAGTCCTCCTCCGCGCCGTAGTTGGCATAAACGACCGGCGCAGTCTGGTCCCCCGATGGCGAGTACGCATTGAAGCCCACCACGGCACGCGGATCGGACGATTGCTTGTCGCCATCGAACGGCTGATCCCGCGAGCTCAGCGTTTGTTTCACGGGAGAAAGCAGTTCAATCCTTACTTCTCGAGGCAGCGGCAACCAAACGCTGTAGGTCACGATTTCGGCATCGAGTCCAAAGCTGCGGTACTCGTCTCGCAACCACTGCGCGACGCGACGGCTGGCTTCCGTGCCAGCCATGTGCGGTTCGCTGGTCAGATGCCGCAGGTTCGCTTCGGCTCGTGCGGGATCAACAAGGCCCTCGACTTTTTGCTCGAGTTCGCGCTCCGCCGGGACATGCCCCGCAAGGAATCCTCCAATGTGCGAAGTTCTTCTGCGAGATGCAAACGTCGACGGAAGCAAAGCGAGCGCGGCGATCGCTGAAACAGTCGAGATGATCAACAAAACTCTTTGATGGCGCACGAAAGAGAAGATTCTAACTCAATCTGATCGGACGCGCGAAACAGCCAGATTAGAAGTTTCTCGAAATTCAGAACATCCGATGTAAACACAAGGGTTAAATCCGGCGCTCAATTGAATAGCTTGACCACTCCGCCCGGTGAGCCTTAGCCTTTCGCTTGCGAGTCATGGCCCCCATGAGAATCTTGATTAGCGGTGCTTCCGGACTCATTGGAACGGCGGCAAGCAGTGCCCTGCGAGCCGACGGACACACGGTGGCGCATATCGTTCGCCCGGGTGGAAATTTCCTGTCTGGAGACGTGCGCTGGGATCCCGTCGCAGGCGCCATCGAGCTCAGAGCCATGGAAGGCGCCGACGTGATCATTCATCTGAGCGGCGCCAGTATCGGACAAGGACACTGGACACAGGAAAGGAAAAGCATTCTTCGCGCGAGCCGCATTGAGTCAACGCGTCTTTTGGTCAATGCCATCGAGAAATTAGGGCACAAGCCCCGTGTTCTTCTCTCTGCGTCTGCGATTGGATACTACGGAAATCGGGGCGATGAGGTGCTGACCGAGTCGAGCACGAACGGCAGTGATTTTCTTGCTAAGCTCACCTCCGACTGGGAGGCCGAATCACGACGCGCCGACTCGCTCGGGGTGCGTACTGCCCTGCTGCGATTTGGCGTGATCCTGTCGACGCGCGGTGGGGCATTGCCGAGAATGCTGCTGCCCTTCAGGCTCGGGCTCGGCGGACGGCTGGGCAGCGGCAAACAGTGGATGTCATGGGTCGCGTTGGCAGATGTGGTTGAGACCGTTCGCGCCGCGGTCGCCGACGAGCGTTTCAGCGGTCCGATAAACATTGTCGCGCCGAATCCGGTACAAAATTCGAAATTCACGCGGGTTCTGGCACGAGCCCTGCGTCGGCCAGCGCTGTTTCCCGCACCCGCCTTTATGTTGCGCCTCGCGCTCGGTGAAATGGCCGATGAGCTGCTGCTCACCAGCCAGCGCGTCGAACCAGGAAAGCTCAAGGAAACCGGCTTCCCCTTTCAGTTTCCCGAGCTGCAATCGGCGCTGACTGCGGTTTTCAGGGAATTGCAAATGGACCGGGAGAAGCACTAGACAGTGGGGTTTGAGGCTTCTCGGGGCTAGACTGCGTGGACGCCAGCAGACCGACGACCCCCAAACGTGTCGCCCTCGCAAGGTCTTGCACCTGGACGGGCTGATGGGGTCCGACCCGACTTAATTCTCGCCGCACCACTTATGCAATCTTTACACCTCCCATATAACTTTCTTACGTGTTCCCCATTAACATCCAGCAGCCTCTCGGGCAACCGCGGCCGCGCCGCAACAGAGCGACAACCTCGTCCGCAACCGAGAGATTCTGGAGGCGAACCATGCATGATCGAGGCAAGCAGCTGGCACTCGTCCTGGCCATCGCAGCGGCGTTGACGCTGGGTGGGACCATGAGAAACTCATTTGGACAAAAGGCGTCCGTTCCGAGACCTGCCCCCTACCGGAATTCGCTCGATCCGGATGAAGTGAGGCAGTTGTTGCTCCTGATCGGATCGAGCGACGCCGACAGAATCACAAAGCAGCAATGGATGAACTTCATGGAGCGCGAATTCGACCGGCTCGACAAGAACAAGAGTGGAGAAGTCGATGCCAAAGAACTTGCGCAGTCGAGATTGCGCGTGAGCCCGTTCGCCAGGATCCGCGATTAGGGGCATTGTAACGATTAGGCTCAGGCGATCGCAGAGAACCTAAGCCATGCGCACGCCCCTTCCGTTTTCTTGCCTATCACTTTAAAGTGTTCAGCGTGACGTCGACCTTTAGGATGTGGCCCGTGACGGGGTCCACCGCGGAAGTTCCCTGAACAGTCTGCCCGTCCTTCACTACGACGGTGAACTCATCGGAAAACGAGCGGATCAGGGGCTCGGTACTCGTGTAAGACTGACCGGGTTTCCAGTCGGTCCCTTTATCGGGAATGGTAACCGATGAGCGATTGACCTTAAGATCCAGGCGATAGGCGCCGTCTTCGCGCAGGTCCGCTTCGGCGTCGAGGTTTGTACCGACATCCTGGTAAGTGTACGTCGAGCTGCCAACCTGTATAGGAACCTTAACCCCAAACCGTAGGTGGGCTGTCCGCCCGCCGGCAAGCATATTCAGCGTGTAGGGGAGGCTGCTAATTTTTTGGGTTCCATCAAACTCGGTCAAGACGACCTGAATCTTCACCGGAATCTCCCTCCGGACTTCGGGTGCAGACTTTTCCTGCGCGAATACGGGTAGGGCCAGGAGCGCCAGTATCCCCGCCATTGCTGCGTGCTTCCTCATAGGTCTATGCGCCTCCATTTGGGATTCTGCTTGCATACACAAAAGACGCCGCGTGAACCGATTTCGTTCAGTGGCGGCCAGAGCCTTCACTCGTCCCAGATATACCATCGCTTTCAAACGGCTCAAGTGGTCCAATTTTGAGCGGCTCGATTTCGAGCGGGGCATCGGCACGCTGCTGCGCGGCGAGGAGCGCCTTCCCGTCAATCCGGCCCGCACTCACGGCTTTCGCGAATCGAATGATTGCACCGAGCTGGCCGGGCTCAACCAGGACTTCCGGCTGAGAAGGCGCGCGAAAATGACGTGAAGCTGGATGCGGACGGAAAGCTGAGGTCGGAAGAGGTCTTGTCCTGGCCACGGGTTGACCGCTGGCCGAGTCTGGCGGCTGGCTCATCACTGGCCTTCTATCCAACCCTGCGTGCGAGCCTGCGTTGACTGCCAAATCGTACGAGGGCAGCCTTGGGCGTTCGTGGGCAACAAGGATTACCGTGATCAGGGCAACCGCGAACGCGGCGGTGATCGCCGGTTTCCAAACCCATGGGGTGAAACGCCTCGGCTGATCAGCGATGCGGGCGCGCAAGCGCGCCTCAAAATCAGGCGAGGGCTGGCCCGACACGAACGATTCGACACCACGATCAATGAGCACAACAACATCACGCGCGTGCTCGTACGCCTCACGACAGGTGTCACATTCGCAGGCATGGGCGAGTAGCTCGCGTTCGCGACGGGGCGGGAGTGTGCCGAGCGCGGCATCGGCCAGCCACTCCCCATATTTCTTACAACCGCTCACGGGACTCTCCCTTCGAGATCGTCGGTAACATTCCGGCAAGACGTAAAGATTCCCCCAGCCGTTTGCGTGCGAGATGTAACCGCGATTTCACCGTGCCCTCACGTACGCCAACCAGCTTGGCGACCTCGCGTGTGTTGTACCCTTCGATGGCGGCCAATACCATAACGATGCGCAGCTTGCCAGGCAGAGCATCCAATGCATCTGCCAACCGGCGCGCGAACTCTCGGCTGGTCGCTATGCTTTCGACGCCGGCTGCGCAACGTTCTTCTGTGGCTGCGCGTTCCCGGCGCTCGCGACGGCCAGTCGAGCGGATACGGTCGATCGAAAGCCGCCACGTTGTGCGAACGAGCCAGGTGCGAAAACGATCGCGGTCGCGAAGGCGATGAAAGCTCCGGTAAGCACGCCACATCGCTTCCTGGGCAACATCTTCCGCTTCAGCCGCATTGCGCAAGACGCCGAGCGCGACCCGATACGCTAGCGTGGGGCAATCCGCCAGGCGCTGCTCGAATTCCGCCTCGAGCGACCCGGCGCAGATCACGCCGCCCGCCGCCACGCCGGCAACCGCCCAAGCTGCCTCGGCGCTCGGGCCAGCGCCGACGGCGCTCGGTTGCATCGATACGTGGCCATTCCCTTTGAAGAGGGTCTCCCCCAGAACATCCATGGTGGTCCTGTTGAGCTAGACGTCGCACAGCTCTTTTCGGTTCACTCCCGTATGCAACATCACGGGCGCGAACCTGCTGTGCGCTGGGTCTCGATACGGTGTATTCTAATACGTTCAGGGTACGCTGCAGGTTTTTGTGGCCCCCTCACTCGCCAGGTGTATGACCTGGGGTCTATTTCCTTCGGTCAGGGACCACGCACTTATGGAAAGAGAACGATGAGCACATTGCGGGAGACAGCGCCGTTCCGTACTTTGCAGGGGTTGGACGATGTCGAGATTCAAGAGTGGCTTGAGTCGCTCGATTCCGTATTGCAGTCGAGCGGCCCCGACGTAGCCCTCGAAATCCTGGAACGCCTGCGCGCCCACGCAGAGGTTGTCGGTCTGGACCTCCCGTTCACCGCAAACACACCCTATGCCAACACCATCCCGTTGCGCTTCGAGCCGCCTTATCCTGGCGATCAGCAGCTCGAACGCAAGATCAAGAGTCTGGTCCGCTGGAACGCGCTGGCCATGGTCGTCCGTGCCAACCGTGTCGAGCACAATATCGGCGGACACATTTCTACCTACGCTTCGGCAGCCACCTTGTATGAAGTCGGGTTTAATCATTTCTTCCGTGCACGCACGCCCGAGTTTGAGGGGGACACCGTCTATTTTCAGGGTCATGCGTCACCCGGAATCTACGCGCGCGCCTTTCTCGAAGGCCGGCTGACCCGGCAGCAACTCGAGAACTTCCGGCGCGAGCTGAAGCCGGGCGGCGGGCTCTCCTCTTACCCGCACCCCTGGCTGATGCCAAATTTCTGGGAGTTTCCCACCGTTTCGATGGGCCTTTCGCCGCTGATGGCGATCTATCAGGCGCGGTTCAACCGGTACCTCGAAAACCGCGCGCTGAAACCGTCTACCGACGCGAAGGTCTGGGCGTTCCTGGGCGACGGCGAAACAGATGAGCCGGAATCGCTTGGCGCCATCACGCTCGCCTCGCGCGAGAAGCTCGACAATCTGATCTTCGTCGTGAACTGCAACCTGCAGCGCCTCGATGGCCCGGTGCGCGGCAACGGCCAGATCATTCAGGAGCTCGAATCCGCCTTCCGTGGCGCAGGATGGAATGTGATCAAGGTGTTGTGGGGCTCGGAGTGGGACCCGATCCTCGAGCAGGACACGGACGGGCTGCTCGTCGAACGGATGGGCGAGCTCGTCGACGGCGAATACCAGAAGCTCGTAGTTTCCTCCGGCGATTACGTTCGCCAGTACTTCTTTGGCTCCGACCCGCGGCTGCTGAAGCTGGTCGAGCCGTTGTCGGATGAACAGTTGCGTCGTCTGCGGCTGGGCGGGCACGACCCGCGCAAGGTTTACGCGGCGTACAAAGCGGCCGTTGACCATCATGGCTCGCCCACAGTGATTCTGGCGCGCACCATCAAGGGGTACGGGCTCGGAGAAGCCGGTGAGGGCAAGAACGTCACCCACCAGCAGAAGAAAGTGAACGAAGACGAGTTGCGCGAGTTTCGTGCCCGTTTCGATATCCCAATCAGTGACGCAGAACTCGCCGATGTTCCCTTCTATCGTCCGCCGGACGACAGCGAGGAGATTCGTTATCTCCGCGCACGACGCGCTCAACTGGGCGGCTATGTGCCGCAACGAAGCGCCCGCTCAAAGCCGCTGGTCGCCGATCACGATGAGCTGTTTAGGGAATTCCTGGGCGGCAGCGAAGGTCGCGAGGTTTCAACCACCATGGCATTCGTCGGAATGCTTCGCAAGATGCTCCGCGACCCGGAGATCGGCGGACTTGTGGTTCCCATCGTCCCCGACGAGGCCCGCACTTTCGGCATGGAATCGCTTTTTCGGACGGCGGGGATTTATTCGAGCGCGGGTCAGAAGTATGAGCCGGTCGACGTTAATACCCTCCTCTATTACAAGGAGGCGAAGAACGGCCAGATTCTCGAAGAGGGCATCACCGAGGCCGGCTCGATGGGGTCTTGCATCGCGGCGGGAACAGCTTACGCGACGCACGGAATCAACACCATTCCGTTCTTCATTTATTACTCCATGTTCGGGTTCCAGCGCATTGCCGACTTTATCTGGGCGGCAGCGGATATGCGCATGCGCGGCTTCCTGCTCGGAGGCACCTCCGGGCGAACCACGTTGATGGGCGAAGGCCTGCAGCACCAGGACGGGAACAGCCACATTCTCGCGCTGCCGGTTCCGAACCTGCGCGCCTACGATCCGGCGTTCGCCTACGAGATCGGGGTCATCCTTCAGGATGGCATCCGGCGCATGTACAAAGACGGCGAAAGCATCTTCTACTACATCACCTTGATGAACGAGCCTTACGCGATGCCGCCCATGCCGGAAGGGGTCAGAGAGGGCATTCTGAAGGGACTGTACCGTTATCGGGCGGCAGCAAATCCGAATGCGAAGCTGCGGGCTCAGCTCTTCGGCAGCGGGTCGATTCTAAATGAGGCGATTCGCGCCCAGGAGTACCTCGAACAAAACTACGGTGTCGCGGCCGATGTGTGGAGTGTCACGAGCTACAAATCGCTCTACAGCGATGGCCTCGAAGCGGAGCGCTGGAACCGCCTGCATCCCTCGAAAACCCCGCGCGTTCCCTACGTCACAGAATGCCTAGCCGATGCGCCGGGCGCGCTGGTGGCGGCGACCGACTATTTGAAGGCCCTGCCGAATACAGTGAGCAAGTGGATGCCGCGCCACCTGGCGGCGCTCGGCACCGACGGCTTCGGCCGGAGCGAGAATCGCCAGTCCCTGCGCGATTTCTTTGAAGTCGATTGGCGGTTCATCACGCTCGCGACGCTGCACGAGCTGTTTACGTCCGGCGAAATCGACCGAGCCATCCCGGAAAAGGCCGTGCGGGACCTCGACATCCGCACTGACAAGCCCAACCCCGTCACCTCTTAGCTCGAAGCCCTTCGCTGTCGTCCCAAAGGGACGAGGCGATGCGTGCTGGTTCACCCATACCCGTGAGTTCAGATTCGCGTCATCGGTATTGGTCAGGGCAATGGATTCGCAGGACGTGCAGTGTCGCGTCCATTCCAGGTAGTGCCGCGCATTGACAGGCAACGCAGGATAACGGTCGCTCAACTGTGGAATTACCTCTTCGGCGACGTACAGCCGGTCGGAATCGCGGTAGGCAAGGGGCCGCAGCAGAATGCCATTCACGAGCGAAAAAACTGCCGCCGGCGCGCCGATGCCGAGGGTCAGGATGAGAATTGCCGTAAGCGTGAAGCTGCGTTCCCTTCGCAAGATGCGCAGACGAAAAGCTAGGTGACGCTTGAATTGGAGGGCAGTCATATCGCTACCTACGTTCTGCCGGACAAGAAAGTTCCCTGGCGGGCGGCTGTGCGTCTACACGGATTTGCTGTGTACACGCTTACACGGGAGTCACCGTCGAGCTGGGGACGTCACAGGGAACCTACGAAGCTGCCCTGCTCGGACGGTGGGCTACTCGTACCGAAGCGCAACCAACGGGTCCGTGCGCATGGCTCGCCTTGCTGGCATGAAACATGCCAGCAAGGCGACGCAACAGAGGAAGAGACTCACTAGCGTATAGATCAGTGGATCCCTAGGGTTAACAGCCAACAGCATCCCGCTCATGGCACCGGTCGCAGCGAGCGCTGCCATTAACCCGAAAACAATGCCGATCGCAATGACGCCGAGCCCCTGGCCGAGCACAAGCCTTAAGATGTGCCGCGGCTCGGCGCCAATCGCCAGGCGAATGCCGATTTCGTGGGTGCGCTGCGCGGCGGTGTAGGAAACGACGCCATAAACTCCGACCACAGCGAGCGTCAAACCGAGCAGGCCCAT
>Ga0187783_10001077_pt1 | contig 20188 bp, 16 predicted proteins | sample 1015_SJ02_MP02_2_FD_132471 | JGI IMG/M metagenome (GOLD analysis project Ga0187783, IMG submission 132471) | Tropical peat soil microbial communities from peatlands in Department of Meta, Colombia - 1015_SJ02_MP02_20_MG | ecosystem: Environmental > Terrestrial > Soil > Wetlands > Peat | place...
GCCGTACCCAAACGCGCCGCCGTTGCCGTCTGCGCCATAGCCTCCCGACGTTTGCGTGCCGCCGCCGCCCGGGAGATAAGGCGTCGCGGTGAAACACTCAAAGTACCCCGAACCCGGCGGTCCGCCAGAACCACCCGTCAATCCCCCACCGCCTCCGCCGAAATACATGGAGTCGCCCCCTGCAGCGCCACCGCCACCGCCCGCGACGACGACTCGGTTACTCAGCGCCGTGCCTCCTTGTCGAATGTCGGTAGCACCGCCACCGCCGCCGCCGTACACGCAACAGTTGCCGGTCCCACCGTTTCCGTTGCTCCAAGCAAACCCGTTGCCGCCACCGTTGTAACCCCCTGTGCCGCCCGCCATCAATTGACCGGGGGAGCCAACGCCGCCGACGGTGACCTCGAGCTGTTGGCCGGACGTCGCCGGAATCGTCGCGACCACCAAGCCGCCGTAGCCGCCGGCAGCACCCTGAGAACCCGGGGCGTAAGCGTTACCACCCGCTGCTCCCCAAAGCCAGATGCCCACGCTGGAGTTTGCGCACGGCGAAACGATCTGGTACTGCACGCCGCCGGTGTAGTTGAAGACCACATCACCGGGACCGGCCCAGAGCGTGGCGCTGGCCACCACCTGATACAATCTCGTTGCGCTGATCGTCGCGCTGCCGCCCGCGAGCTGATCGCCGTTCCAGGCGATGGTCGGCGTGTCAAACGAACTGAGCAACGTGTCCGGCGGCGGATTGTCGGGGCCGCTGACCCCAAGCGTCGTATTGCCGCTCGTGTCGCTGTCACTTAGAGTAATCTCATATAAGTAGGGACCAGCGATCGTATAACCGTCGAAATCGGAGGCCGCGACCGTGAAGGCCTTGGCGCCAAACGAGCCGCTGATGCAGCCCTGCGGAAATTTCGAGATCGCCGCGCTGGCGATCACGCCTTCCAAAATCGGGTGGATCGTCGTCGTCTTCCCAGCCTTGATCGTGTACGTAATCTGGTTGTAGTTGGTTCCCGAGAGCAGCTTTGCCCCCGAGCCAAATCCTCCACTGCCTGACGGCGGCTCGTTATACACACCAATGGTCGAGGCGTACTTGCCCGGCGCGAGCGAGACCGTGATCGTGCAGTCGAGATTATTGCCCTTGGCAGCGCAGCCTTTGGCGCCTTTTTCGAGCGTGAAGGTCTCAACCGTCGTGTTCGAGCCGGAGTCGAAGTAGATCTCCAAGCCCTTGCTGCCCGGCGAAACGTAGCTCTTGGTCTTCGGATTGACCTTTTTCGGAATGACCAGGGTGAACGTGAGCTCGCCGTCCACGCCGGGTACAGCGCCGCCTGGGTTCTGGGCCGCCAGCGGCGTGACATTTTGCATTCCGCCGCCGCAGCCGGCGAGCAATGCCAGTACACCGAAAGCAAAAATCGGTCGAAGATTGCGCACGCTCGTCGCTCCTTCCGTAAGACCGAGGGGCACCCGTTGAGAGAGAAGCCGAGGGTGCCGCTTGCCTTCGTGGCTCGGCGAGGGAGTCCCGCCTCGGTGGGCATCCGGGTGGAACTCGTCGTGGTTCTTCTCGCTGTGGCAAGGCCGCAGTTTGAACGCCCGGACGACCTAACGCGCGACGTGACCGCTGTGAAGGTCGCGATCAAGCATCTCACGCCGGAAGATCGCGCGCGGCTCATCGCGTGGATGCTGCTCTACTATCAAGACGACGGCGCAATGTTCTCGCCGCAGATCAGCCGACGCCGCGACCGCATCACGCTGAACGGCACGGAGTTTTGGCTCGCGCGCGTGCCGAAGCGGACAGCGAGTCAGCGTTGACTCCACGTCGAGAGCGTGCGTGCGATGCGTGTAACGTGCCGACGCTCGTCGGCATCACGATCCCTAGCGCGACTCTCGATGCGCACCTTGCGCGGGCGCGCGCGAGGTCGCCACTTCCAACATGCACGCAGGACAACGCGCCACTCCTCGATGCGGCCGTGCAGCCCTTCGCGACTCTCGATCGCGGCGCACCCTCACGCGGGCGCGCGCCCGTGCGCGCAATGCGCCAGCCTCGCGGCCGTTGAAGCAAAGCCGCGCGACTAGTTCCATGCCGCATCCCCTCGCTCTCGCGGGGATGCGCGCGCGAGGGTGACGATGCGCCGCCCCCGCGGCGCGTGCGCTTTGTCTGCGCTACTCATAGCCGAGAAAACAGCCCAATGAGATTTTTGGGCAAATTCGAAGCGAGGCCGCAAGATTTTTTTCTAGGATGGCCGACGATAAGACCGGCGAGGACGCGAACGACCAGGCGGGGACGGTGGCTTTTGCGGCCTGACCTGTAGGGCGGCGTATGAGATCGGCCTCTCATGCCGCGCATTTACCGCGACGGCCAGGTGCGCGACGAATTCGTCGAGCCGATCACCTGCGAGCGTCAAAAGCCGTTGCCGCTCATTTTCCAGGTATTCCTCGCCGCCTTCTCGTGGTAACGTGCGCCGCAGAAGTGCGACGAGCCCTTCATTCAGCTCGTCGCCGTTTCTGCGGCCTTCTGGTAAAGAATTTTAGATAAGATATAGGTTGTTGGCCATCCGTGACGGGGGTTTTCGTCATCGATGTCAGGGGGTCGTCGACGCGGATGGCGGTACTTTGCGTTTCTCCCCCGTCACCGGTGACCACCGTTTCTGATGCACCACCCCCGACATGAACGCCGGGGGTTAAGAGCCTGTAGCTCTTACAGCGTCCGATCCCATTGTCGATCGATTGAATCCAGCCGGTGCGTTCGAGCTTACGGATACTACGTTCGGTCGTGCGCTCGCTGCGGAAGATGCGCCTGCCTAGTTGCGGCAACGAAATGCACGCTACGCCGTCCCGATCAACGTCGATTGCCAGCAGGATGACGTAGGCGCGAAGATCGGTGCCGTCGAGGCGGCGGTCATCGAGCAGCGCTACCGGTATCATCGCAAACGGTGCCTTCACTTAGGGTGCCTCTTGTCCGACCGGAAACGTGCCGTGTTCGGGTCCGTGTCGCACCCTATCGTTGCGACAAAAACCGCGCGATTTCAGCGGCGGCGATCAACGAGCGCCGGCGAATTCGAACTTCGCGCAGTTCGCCCGCTGCGATCAGGGCCTTAAGTGTGCTGAGGCTGATGCGGAGGTGTCTGCACGCCTCGCGTCGGGATAGTAGCGCGGGCGGCGTCGAGTCAATTCGTATCACTCCGCGAGCCTAAGCCAGCCCAACCCTTCAGCGGTCCGTATTTTCTTAGGGTGTCTCTTTGTAGCCCGGAGCACAAAGCACGCACGTTTTCAGCGTCGTAGAGCTTGGCGGCTATCGCTGCATGATATTGAAGCAAGCCAAAACCGTTCCGAGCTAACCAGAAAATTTTAGGGCGATCGAATTTTGGACCAGCTCTGACTTATAATCCATCGTACGTCGCGCCGGAATGCCGAGACGAAAGGTACGCTCCGCTACGTCTGCACAACGGTGCGGCCTGCTATCACTTCATTGGTGAAAGGTCGAACTTTCTTGATTTGGAGGTACAACAAATTGAAACGAAAGCGCAAACGTCCGAACCGTGCAGGCACCATTTATTGGTCCGACGCCGAACGCCGTTGAATCGGCAAGGCGACGCTGCGCCGTTCGGACGGACCTCCGGTACGGAAGAAGCTCACGGGGCGGCGTGGCGACGATTCTTGGGCCGAACGCGAGCGCGTGGAAGAGGCGCTTGACAAGCTCCTCGGCGCGCGCTTTGCGGGCGACGCGACTGCTCCGCTACAGAAGTTTCTCGACGGATATGCAAATCGGCCTGAGCTTGCGCCGAAGACGCGCGAGTTCTACGGCCACGTCAAGAGCCACCTCGCGAAGCTCGGTTCAAAGCCGCTGATCGACGTTGAATGGTTCGACGTGACACAAACGCTCGACGAGATCGGCGGTCGCGGTCGCACGGCGCAAGCGGCGCGCAGCATGCTGGCTAGCATCTTCGAAGAGAACTTCGCATGCGGCATGCTGCCGCGTAACCCCATGAAGGCCGCGAAGCCGGTAAAGTACCGGCGCGCGAACAAGCAGCGCGCGTTCACGATGGAGGAAGTCGGCTTCCTGCTGGAGGCGCTGCATCAGCCGCCGTTCAACCGGCTCGAAGCGATGGTCATCCTCGCGCTCACCACGTCGATGGGACCGGCCGAACTCTACGGCTTGCGCCGGTGTGATCTGAACCTCGGCGCTGGCGAACTCACCGTCAATCACAACCTCATCCGCCCGGCTGAGAACGAGTACCGTGCGATGCTCGCGCCGACCAAAGAAGAGCAGCGCGAGCGCCCGTTGGCGCTACCGGAAGGCACCGTCGCTGCGTTGCGCGAGCATCTGCGGCGCGAGGGTAAGCTGTTGGCCGAGGGCGACGGCAGCGAGTTCGTCTTCACGTCGCCGGACGGCCACCCGATCGACCATTCGAACCTTTCGGCCAAGTGGTGGAAGCCGCTGCTCGAAAAGGCGGCACAGATCGCGCGCGAGGCCGACCCGCTCTTCCGCTTCCGAACGAACATGGGCATGTACGCGCTGCGCCACACGGCCCAGGCGATCGGCTCGCGCTCGGGCGTCGGCATGGACGTGATCGCCGAGCGCATGGGTCACGCGTCGATCGAGACGACCAAGCGGCACTACTTCGACGCGCATGCCCTTGATCGCCAGCGCGACGCTGCTGACCGCATTGGGGCCTACCTTACGTCGCTTCGCAGGGCGCAATAGGCCCATTCCGTTGGGCCCCCCGTTGGGCACCAACGGCCATTTCGGGGGTGCGGCACAAAAACGGAAAACCCTCACGGCGTAAGGGTTTTCCAAGCTTGCACCGCGTAGGACTCGAACCTACAACCAACTGATTAAGAGTCAGCTGCTCTACCATTGAGCTAGCGGTGCATTTATTTGCGCCCTCCGGGACTCGAACCCGGGACCAACGGCTTAAAAGGCCGCTGCTCTACCGACTGAGCTAAAGGCGCTCGGGTTGTGTCTGGGCCGTTACCTTGTACGCAATGTTGCTAAGACGTCCTCCGCTGCATTTGGGGTGACTGACGGGGGACGATCCCGCAACCTCCGACTCCACAGGCCGGCGCTCTAACCAAATTGAGCTACAGTCACCACGAAACGGGATTGTACCACAGAGCCGTGCGCCCGGAGGGACTCGAACCCCCATCTTCGAGTTTAGAAGACTCGTGCCTTATCCCGTTAGACCACGGGCGCCGACGCTAGAATACCACGAATGGAAAATGGTCGGGGCGACAGGATTCGAACCTGCGATTCCTCCCGCTCCCAAAGCGGGCGCTCTACCAAGCTGAGCTACGCCCCGACGCATGCGGCCAGCCAAACTGTTCCACCGTTTTTCGGCGATGGCAGTTTGCACAGCGTACCGCACATTTCGCGATTTCGCGAACGATTCTTTGCCATGCCCACCCCTCACGCACGAGATTGCTGATATTCCGCTCCTTTTTGCCCATAACGTGATCAAACTCTAATACCCGCACATCGCTTTCCCCGCAATCGACGCAAGGATGCGTCGAAAGATATTGACTAATCCGTTGCCGGTTGCGACGGCGATATCGCGCTTGGTTTGCACGACGGCGGCTATTATGAAGCACCTTATTTCTCTTGTAGTGCGATTTACAGTAGTCGCTTTGGCACGGTCGACAATAGCTGCCACCACGCTTACGGCTCGTCGAAAAGGCGAAACACTCCAGCGGGAGTACGGCCTTGCATCGTGGGCAGAATTTCACGCTGAGAGCGTCGCATATCACTGTGCCAACAGGGTTGCATAGTATAAGCCCTGCGATGTTTTATTTTACAGCGCCAACTGATGACACCCGACGTATGCTGAGAATTCAGCGCTCGATCTGTCTGAGCTGAGCAGAAACATTTCGTTAACCCGTAAGCCGGCGCGCAAAGCGGTTCGCGCGATCCGGCCATTTGATCCTGGAACGAGAGCTGTGCACCATGACGCGGAGTAGGTGCGCGTCAGCGTAACCAGCGCGTAGGCGAAGATCTGCACGAGATAGGCTTCAGAGGCGCAAGCCAGCGGGCCGATGCGGCCGTCGGGCCAGACATAGGCGTAGCCGACGGATTCCCCGTTTAGAAAGAAAACGTGGCCGCACGACTCAAGCGCGAATGCCGCATGATCGCCCGGCCGCGTCGTACCGCGGGCGTGATGATCGAGCTCGTCGAGCGCGAAGCGATGCGTGGTGGGATCGATTGTGTCGACCTGAAAACGATAGTCGCCGGCGGCCATCTTTGCCAGCTCTTCTTCTTTTGGAATCGCGCCAGCGAATCGTAGGATCGACTCACGAGGGGCCAGCCCGAAACGTAGTGCGAGCGCAACGCCTGCAGCGTCGTTTGGGTCGATAAGCATCGTTCGTGTAAGATCGACGTCGGTAAGCGCCGCCTCGAGCAGCGCAGCGCCGATCCCTTGACCGCGATAGGACGGCTCGACGAACAGATCGCCGACGTAGCGCTCTTCATCGGAATCGCGAACGACGGCAATGCCGACGGCCTCTTGATCGTCGCGCGCGACCCAGACGCGACCTTGTTCTGCCGATTCCAGCGAAAGCCGCATAGCAACGTCGTCGAGATTGCGCCGCCGCTGGATCAGGCGGGCATCGTCGGACGCGCCGACTTCTATCCTTATCTCCGCCACACCGGCCATAAACCGCCGAAAAAACGCAAGGGGTGCGCCCGGGGTGACGCGGGGAATGGGACGCTCGCGGGACGGCAATGCCGCTAAGCTTAGGCCAATGGATGGGAGACGGAAGCGGATCGAGGGGGCTTTTGTCGTCCGAGTCTGGCGAGAAATCGGCGCGACCGAAGCCGATCCGCTGCGCGGCGGCGTCCAAGATCTCGTGACGGGCGAACGATTCTACTTTGGAGATCTTGGCGATTTGAACGTCTACCTGCGGTCGCGCATGGAGCCGTCGGCGCTACGTCGGCGCGCCGAAGGGGAACGCGACGACGCAGGGTGAGTCGGCCGGCGGCCATTGGTCGCGTTGCAGCGCGGAATGCATCGCCCGATGGATCGGAATGTCGCCGAAGGTCTTCCGAAACGCCGGTTCGGAGATCGCGGCAAGTCGCTGCGAATAGATCTCTAGTCCGCACTCCAGCTCGTGCCGAGCTGCCGATGCCTTGTTTTGGGCATGTGCAATGCAGGCCGCGATCCAGTAATGGCGCGTCGGATTTCGCGGGGCGTACCGTTCGCGGTGGCTGGCTGCGACGCGCTTTGCCCTCGCCGAAGCCCGCGAGGCGTCTCCCAAGCGACCTGCGGCCAGCAGCGTTGTGGCGAGATCGTCGCGGACTTCAACCTCGTCGAGCACGCGTTGCGCTTTCCTCAAGAATTCGAGCGCCTCGACGATGGCGCGTTGCGACTCGCTCCACTGTTTCTTACAACGAAGCAGCCGGCCTCGCGCAACCAGCGCTTTCCAGGACGGCCCGGTGCCTGAAGTGCCACGAATGCGGGCCAACTGCTGAACGGATTTCTCGAGCGTATCCAGATTCCCACACTGCCAGGCCAGATCGGCGAGATGGGCCTGGGCTCCGAATGTACTGTTGTATGCGGCGGCCGGCGCGGGGTCGAGGGATCTCAGCAATAGCTTTTGCGCGGCCTCGTAATCGCCCAGCCGAATCAGGAACCACGCAAACACCTCCGGAATCACGGCGAGCCGCTTGCCGCCGAAGACCTCGTACAATTGCATCGCGTCTCGAAGATGCGTCAAGGCTTCATCGACGCGCCACTGATTGGCAAGCGCAAGTCCCAGCAGGGCGCTGCATAAGGCTTGATTGACGCGGTCGCCCGTTCGCTGCACGAATTGATAATGCTCCAGGGCAATTTCGGCAAGCTGCACCACGTCATTTCGAGACTCCGCGACGTTCGCCGCGGAGAATCCCAAGCCGACCAGCAGCGCGCCATCGTCGAGCCCTCGACCGATAGCGCGAGCCTCCTCTAACATGGTCTGCGCCTGGGCGGTCTGCCCGAATAGCCCGAGAGAACTTGCAAGCATACCGGCCGCGCGCGCATGCCCCGCGTCGTCGCCGAGTTGCGTGTAGAGCTTGCGGGCTTGGCGCCCGGCGCGAATAGCGCCGGCAAAATCCCGCGACGCGTGCGCAAGCCATTGCCGGGCTTCGAGCGCGAACGCCGTCCACTGCGATACGCGCGATGTATCGATCCGCTGCTGCAAGTCCGCGATTGCGTCGCGGAGCTCGTCATGATGCTCGAGGTATCGGGCGTCTTCGATACGCTGACGCAACACCAACAGGACGTCATCATCGCCCAAACGGCCGGCAACGCTTTCCAGCGCGCGAAGCGACTCGCGGCGCGTTGGCTGGTCCAAAAGCCGTGTCGACATTCTGTTGATCACTAAGAGAAGGTCGAACCGTGCGCGATCGTCCTGCGGATCTAGTGAAAGGCCGCGCTGCGCGAGCTCCCGTGCCTCGGCATTGGCATAGAGCCGTGCGGCATGTCGCGCAGCCGTAAGGTATCGCTGGACCGCCGTTTCGGAGTCGCCTCCCAGGTCGTAGTGCCGGGCGACGCGCGCTGCCATCTCGGGCCGCTCTTCCGCCGGGGTGAGATCGAGCAGTCGCGCGGCGCGATGGTGACGGCGCCGCCGGGCTGCCGGCGGTGTTTCTGCATAGACCGCCTCGTAGATGACGTGATGAGTAAATACGTAATCGTCTCCACCGCTCATCGCGGCCTCGCGGATAAGGTGACGATCCAGAAGTTCTTCGAGCCCGGCGAGTAGGTCAGGCTCGGAAATGCCTGCGAGTTCTCGAACGAGATCCACCGAAAAACCGCTGCCGGCTACGGCGGCGATCTCGGCAAGTTTTCTCGCTTGCGGATTCATCGCGCACAACCGCTGCGCGACCAGCGCCCGAACGCTGCCGGGGATCTCCTCTAGCTCGCGCTGACCGGAGATCGCGTCGCGCGCCATCTCCACGGTAAAGAGCGGGTGGCCACCGCTTCGCGCATAGATCGCGGGCGCGAGGGCGCTCAGCCGTTCGTCGCCACCGGCGATCGCCGTCACCAACTCCAAAACCGCTTCCTCGTTGAGTGTGGGTAACTCGCGTCGCTCGACGGAGCTCGTGGTGCGTGCAGCGTGCTCCAACGCCCGAACGGGATGCGAGCCGGCGACCTCCTCGCCACGATAGGTGACGACAAAGAGAACGGGTGCGGCGACGACTCGCGTCGCGAGCGTTACAATCGCTTCAACCGTCGTAGCGCCGGCCCAGTGAAGGTCCTCGAGCAGCACGACGAGCGGACGAGGCTGAGCAATTGCGATAAGAATTTGTGCGATCGCGTCGACGAGCCGGGCTTGGTCGGCACGTTCGCCTAAGCGCGGAAGAGCGGGCAGATCGCTTCGCCGCCTCCGCATCGCGGGCACGATTTCGGCGACCGCGGAGAGCGCTTGAGCTGAAACCGTCGTCGCCGCGATCAGCGGTACGGCCTGACGCAACGCCTCGATCAAGCACTGATACGGAAATCGTTCGGGCGCGCTGGTCGCACCAAGGACGACGCGTGCGCCCTCGGCCTCGGCAATCATCGCAAACTCGGAAGCGAATCGGCTCTTACCTATACCCGCATCGCCGCGCACGAGAAAGACTCCCCCGTTTCCGGAGGCTGCGCGCTGCCAATGGGCGCGCAGCTTCTCCATCTCCGGCGCGCGTCCGACAAATGGTGTCGCTTCGACGCGCCGCCCTAGCCCCGAACCTTCGGTCGCCGCCTCGCGCCCGTCGGCAGCCGACGGAAGTGCGATGCCCCTTACAATAAGATCCCGCAGCGCAATCGTCTCCGGCATTGGATCGGCGCCGATCTCGGTGCGCAGCTCGGCTTTAAACCGATCGAACTCGGCAAGCGCGCCGGCCGCATCGCCGACCTCGTACTGCGCGGCCATGAGGTGGCGCAGTGCATCCTCGCGCAACGGTTCGTGCCGCAGCAGCTCGCGAGCGTACCCCGCGGCTTTGGTGAAGTTTCTCCGGCTGCGATGCGCAACGCAAAGCTGCAGCAAGTCGGAAATATATGCCCGACGCAGGCGCTCGCGCGGGCGCAGAACCCAATCGTCATAGAGATCGGCCACGAGATCGCCTTGATAGAGAGCGACGGCCTCCTCGAGCGTGGCTGCGTCCGCTCGCAGACGCTCGAACTCCGCCACATCAAGCTCCAAGGCGGCAGCGGCGTTCCACGCGACGTTCTCCTTGTCGACTAACAGCCACGGCGCATCGCCGGCGCGGGATGGAAGCCCATCGCGGAGATAACCGAGATGACGGCGCAGGTTTGCACGCGCTTCAGCTTCGGGGGCGTCGGGCCAAAGCGCAAAGGCTGCGGATTCGCGCGAGCAGCGTCGTTGCGGCTGCAACAGCAGATAAGCAAGTAAATGGAGCGCCTTCGCACGCTCTGAAAACCTGAAGGGATGGCCGTCAAACGATAGCCGGATCTGCCCAAAGAGCGCGACGGTGAACGAGGTTTTCGTGACGTCTGCCTGCGGTTGACCCACCGATGAGCGTTCTCGACGCGTGCACTTGGGCCTTCGCCGTTCGTCCTTCGAAACGCGCTCCTTCGAGACGCTCCACTTCGACTCGCGCAGTTTATCCTGAGCGTAGTCGAAGGGCTCGCTCAGTGTCGCTCCTCAGGATGACACCCGCGCTCCTCAGGATGACACTGTAGGGTGCGCTCCGCTCAAGAAAACGCCGTTTCACCCAGCGCTTTACATCATTGTTGGCTGTCCGCTGCGATCGCGCAGGATCGCCAGCAGCGCTTCGGCGGCGCGTGCGCGATGGCTGACGGCGTTCTTCTCCTTCTCGCTCAGTGCGGCAAAACTGCGGCCGGCGGGCGGGTGCAAGAATAGCGCGTCGTATCCAAAACCGCCGCTACCGCTCTCGCTCTCTAAAATGTAACCGTTCACCTCGCCCCGAGCGACGATCGGTTCACCGTGCGGCTCGATCAGGACGAGCATGCAAACGAAGCGCGCCTTTCGGCGGTAGGGCGGCACGCCCCGCAGCTCTTGAAGCAATGCGGCGCGCCGCGACGGCCAATCGATCTCCTCGCCGCCGTACCGCGCTGAGAGAATTCCCGGGCGTCCGCCTAGCGCGTCGACTTCCAGGCCGCTATCGTCCGCGAGCGCCGCGGCTGACATGCGCCGCTCGCGTAGCGCGGTCGCGAGCGCCGTTGCCTTCAGCAGAGCGTTGCCTTCGTAGTTTCGCGCATTCTCGATCACGTCGAGCGCAAGCGGCTTACGGGGCGTGACGATCTGCAGCGGCGAGCGCGTAAACAGCGCTTTGAGCTCGCGCAGCTTCCCCGGGTTGCCGGTCGCGACGTAGGTCTTCACGAACCGAGCTTGAGGACGGCCATGAAGGCTTCCTGCGGCAGCTCGACCTTGCCGACGCGCTTCATGCGCTCTTTACCGGCCTTCTGTTTCTCGAGCAGCTTGCGCTTACGCGTGATGTCGCCGCCGTAGCACTTCGAGAGCACGTTCTTGCGCATCGCGCTCACCGTTTCGCGCGCGATGATCTTACCGCCGATTTGCGCTTGAATCGGCACATCGAAGAGCTGACGCGGAATCAGCTCCTTGAGCTTTTCGGTTAGCGCGCGGCCTCGCGCGACCGCTCGGTCGCGGGCGACGATGAACGAAAGGGCGTCGACGGGCTCGCCGTTGAGCAAGATCTCGAGCTTGGCGAGATCGCCCTCGCGATACTCGATCACCTCGTAATCGAGCGAGGCGTATCCCTTCGTTCGCGACTTGAGCGCGTCGAAGAAATCGACGATCACTTCGATTAACGGCATCTCGTACGTCAGGATGACGCGACCGTCGTGCAGATACTCCATGTTCGAGAGCGCGCCGCGGCGATTCTGGGTGATCTCCATGATCGTGCCGACGTACTCCGGCGGCGTGATGATAGTTGCCTTGACGTAGGGCTCCTCGATCGACCGGATGACGTTGGGCGCCGGCAACTTCGACGGGTTGTCGATGGTCAACGTTGTTCCGTCGGTGCGCACGACGCGAAAGACGACCGAAGGCGATGTTGCGATCAAGTCGAGAGCGTAGTCGCGCTCGAGGCGCTCCTGCACGATCTCCATGTGCAGCAGCCCGAGGAAGCCGCAGCGGAAGCCGAATCCAAGCGCGACCGAGCTTTCCGGCTCGTAGACCAGCGCCGCGTCGTTGAGCTTGAGCTTTTCGAGCGCGTCGCGAAGGTCGTCGTACTCCCCTTCGTTCGGATAGAGGCCGCAATAGACCATCGGCACCGCTTTGCGATAACCGGCCAGCGCAACGTGCGCCGGATCGGTTGCCGACGTGATCGTGTCGCCGACGTCGATCTCGCCGAGGGATTTGATGTTAGCGATTACGTAGCCGACGTCGCCCAGCTCGAGGCTCGAAGTTGCGCGCATCTGGGGCGCAAAAATACCGACCTCCGTGCACTCGAAGACGCGCTCGTGGGCCATCGACATGAAGCGAGTTCCGGGCGAGAGCTTTCCATCGACGATTCTAACGTAGCTAACGACGCCGCGATAGGGGTCGAACTGCGCGTTGAAGACGAGCGCTCGCAGCCGATCGCGATGACCTTTCGGGGGCGGAATGCGATGAACGATCGCCTCGACGATTTCCTCGATGCCGACGCCGTTTTTCGCGCTGGCCAAGATGCATTCGCTACGCTCCATCACCAGCAGCTCCTCGACCTCGCCCATCACGCGCTCCGGATCGGCGGCGGGTAAGTCGATCTTGTTGATGACGGGGATTACCGTGAGGTCATGTTCGAGCGCCAAGTGGTAGTTGGCAAGCGTTTGAGCTTCGATTCCCTGGGCGGCGTCGATAATGAGCACGGCGCCTTCGCATGCGGCCAGCGAACGCGAGACTTCGTACGAAAAGTCGACGTGACCGGGCGTGTCGATCAGGTTGAGCCGGTAGAGCTGACCGTCATTCGCACGGTACGAGAGCGTGACCGGATGCATGCGGATCGTGATCCCGCGCTCGCGCTCGAGGTCCATCGCGTCGAGAAGCTGCTCTTCGAGGCCGCGCGCCTCGACCGTGCGCGTGATTTCCAGCAGGCGGTCGGAGAGCGTGGTCTTCCCGTGGTCGATGTGCGCGATGATGCAGAAGTTGCGAACGTTGCTTGCAACTTCCAATCGGTGCGGCCGCTCAGCTTTTAGCGCCATGGTGTCGTTTTGCTAAGTCCTTCGACTTCGCTCCCTGCGGTCGCTTCGCTCAGGATGACACCTTTAGTAAATCGGATAGCAGGCGTTAAACGCCAGATGATAGAGGCCGGGGCGTACGAGCAGCTGCAAGACCAGTAGCAGCACGAGAAAGGCCACGTCGAGCCCGCCCATCGGCGGAATGATGCGCCGAATCGGATTGAGGACCGGTTCGATGAGCGACGCTAAGTAGTATACCCAACGCCCGCGGCGAAGATCCGGCACCCACGAGATCACCGCGTAGACGATGAGGAGAATCGTATAGATATTGACGGCGTAGATCAGCAGTCTTGCGACGTCGCAGAGTAAAAGGTTCACAGCAGCGCCGTTCTACGACGACGAGTTGCGCGCCCGCTCGATGGCTTCGAGCTCTTCTGCCGAGGCCGCAACAGTGGGCTTGAACGCCGCGACCGGCTTGCCGAACGTTCGCGTGTCTTCCCGCGAGTAGATACTGGTAAGGACGACGCCGTCACCCCGGCGATTGAGCAAAGCCAGCGCATACGACAGTCCCGCGCCGCTCCCGGCAAATGCGTCGTAACGGACGAATCCGGCGCGCGACAAGTCGCTCGCGGCAAGTGCTTCGAGCTCCCGGGTGCGGTCGGTCAGCCGTGCAAGCCCGTCACGGTGCGACGCGGCTTCCTGTTCGAGGCTGCCAAGACGGGTTGCGGCGCTCCCCGTGCCCCCGGAGATCAGATTGTCGTGCAGCTGCACCAAATCGCGAATCCGCGCCAGCGCAGGGCGCACGACGGCGGCATGATAGACGAAGATTGCCACGAGCGCGGCCACAAAAGCACCGGCGGCGTAGAGGCTTCCCAACTGCATCGTTTTTCGAGGCCACGACGAGAGCCAGGGGGCTCACGGCACCCGTAAGGGCCCGCTTACCGTTGCTACCTTCCGGTTCTGGCGGGGTTCGCGGGGTTACGCCGCGTGAGGCCTAACTCCCATCATGGCCAGGCCATGATACCATACGCCCATGCGTAGCCTGCTAGCAACGGCTGCGATCGTGCTGGCGGCTGCGACCGGCGCGATGCAGTTACAGAGCACCGACTTTCCGGATGGCGGCACCATCCCGACCTGGGCGATGGCGCGCGATTGCGGCGGACAGAACCGGTCGCCGGCGTTGACGTGGAGCACCGCTGGGAAGGACGTAAAGTCGTACGCGCTGATCGTGCTCGACCCCGACGCGCCGATTCCGGGCGGCTTCTACCATTGGGTCGTCTACAATCTACCGGCTACGTCGCGCGGGCTGGCCGCCGGCGTACGGCTCGCCGCCAACCAACTGGGCGAAACGTCGGCCGGCACGGCCGGATACTACGGGCCTTGTCCACCGCCAGGCCCCGTGCATCACTACGTCTTCACGCTCTATGCCCTCGACATCGCACATATTGCCGCCGATCCGCCGTTATCGGCGACGCAACTGAACGCTCGCATCGCCGGTCACGTCTTGACGCGCGCCGTTTTGCGCGGGACCAAATCTCGAGCTTAGGACCGCTGCCGCGAGGCGTCGAAACGAAAACGAAGATGAATATCGATGAAGTAACGATCAAGGTGCGCGAGAGCGGACCTTACCTCGTCCGCGGCCAGGTGACGCTTACCGATGCCGATGGAAACCTTTATACGGTCGAGGGGCCGAACATCGCGCTCTGCCGCTGCGGCGGTTCACAGACCAAACCGTTCTGCGACGGATCGCACAAGACGAACGGCTTCGCCGCGAGCGAGCGCGCGATCGTCGTCGCCGAGAACGTTGCCTTCGAAAGCGAAAGCGCGTAGATGCCGTCGTACGTTCGTGAAGGCTCGGTACCGCATAAGCGGCACATCCAGTTTCGTCGTCCGGACGGCGGACTTTATGCCGAGGAGCTCTTCTCGACGAAAGGATTTGAAAGCGTTTACTCCCTGCTCTATCATTTGCGCCCGCCGACGGCGACTTTGGACGTACGCCCCTGGGCGCGGCCGGCGGTCTCGCTCAGTGCCAACGAACCGCTTCGCAACCGCCACCTCAAAACGGCTTCGCTGCGGCCCGCGGGGGATGATCCCGTGGAATCGCGCACGCCTCTGCTGGGCAACGATGACGTCGTGGTTTCGATTGCCGACTCGCGCGCGCCGATGAAGTACTTCTATCGCAACACCGGCGGCGACGAGCTGCTTTTCATTCACCGCGGCTCGGGCGTGATCGAGACGCAGTTCGGCGAGCTCGCCTATCGCGACCACGATTACGTCGTGATTCCGACCGGCACGACGTACCGCGTGCATCCCGCATCGCCTAGTCGAATGCTGGTTTACGAGACGACCGGCGAGGTAACGATCCCGCGCCGCTATCGCAACGAGTTCGGGCAGCTCGAAGAGCATGCGCCCTACTACGAGCGCGACTTTCGCGCTCCGGTGCTCAAGGCGCCGATCGCGACGCAGGGCGAGTACGAGGTACGCGTCACCAACGGCGGCCGCAACGCGGTCTATATCGTTCAAAACCATCCCTGCGACGTCATTGGCTGGGACGGCTACTGCTATCCCTACGCCTTCAATTTAGACGAGTTCGCGCCGATCACCGGAAAGCTGCACCAGCCGCCGCCGGCCCACGCGACGTTTGAAGCGCCAGGTGCGGCGTTCTGCGCCTTCGTGCCGAGGCTGTTCGATTACCATCCGCTCGCCATTCCCGTGCCCTACAATCACTCGAGCGTCGATTGTGACGAAGTGCTTTACTACGTCAGCGGCAACTTCATGAGCCGTCGCGGCGTCGAAGAAGGCTCGATCACGCTTCACGCGGCCGGCGCGCCGCACGGGCCGCAGCCCGGCGCAGTCGAGCAGAGCTTAGGAAAGAAATCGACCGACGAGATCGCGGTGATGATCGATACGTTTAAGCCGTTGCGGCTCGCGCAAGCGGCGCTGGAATGCGAGGACCCGCAGTACTTTCGCTCGTGGGTCGAGGAGCCGGTAAAGTTCTAAACGATGCGGCCGCGCGCGCAGCCGAAGCCGATGCGGCGCGTACCTTGTTTCTCGCACCAGCCGCGCATAGTCACCTCGTCACCGTCTTCTAGGAACGTGCGCTTCTCACCATCGGGCAACTCGATCGGGCGCTCGCCATTCCACGTGAGCTCGATCAGGCTTCCCTGCGTGCCCTGCGCCGAACCGCTGATCGTTCCCGATGCAAACAGATCGCCCGGACGCGCGACCGCGCCGTTGACGGTTGCATGCGCCAACTGCTGTGCCACGTTCCAGTACATATCGCGAAACGACGTCGCGGAAATCGTTTTTGGCGCGATCCCGCGTTCGCGCATCACCTGTGTCTGCAAGTCGATCGCAAGCTGGATTTCGTAGGACCAGGGTTCATTCACGCGCAGATACTCGAGCGGCTCGGGATCTTGCCCTGGGCCCTGCACGCGAAACGGCTGGAGCGCCTCGAGCATCACGATCCACGGTGAAATCGTTGTCGCGAACGATTTACCGAGAAACGGCCCGAGCGGCTGGTATTCCCAAGCTTGAATGTCGCGCGCGCTCCAGTCGTTGACCAGAAGCAACCCGAAGATATGCTCGCGCGCGTCGTCAACGGGAATCGGCTGGCCGAGTTCGTTACCCGGTCCCGTAACGAAGCCCATCTCGAGCTCGATGTCGAGCCGGCGGCTGGAACCGAACTCCGGCGCGGCGGCATGGGGCGGTTTGCGCTGGCCGCAGGGGCGCCGTATCGGCGTGCCGTCGACCACGATCGTGCTCGAGCGCCCGTGATAGCCGACCGGCAGCCATCGCCAGTTCGGCAATAACGGCTCGGCATTCGGACGAAAGAGCCGCCCTAGATTCGTAGCGTGCTCGATGGAGGAATAAAAGTCGACGTAATCGCCGATCTCCATCGGTACGCGCATTTGTACGGAGGCCTGCGGAATTAAGAAGTGCTCGGCGCCGGCTTCATGCAATCGTGGATCGCCGCCGGCGCGCAGCAACTGCGAAAGCCGCTCGCGCACTCGCAACCAGACCGTACGGCCCGCGGCGAGCAGTGGGTTGAGGCTCGGTGCTTGCAACAGCTCCCTCTCGCAGCTATCCTCGAACAAACCCGCTTGCACGGCAGCGTGACAATCGAGGAGCATTTGTCCGATGGCGACGCCGATTCGCGGCGACCTGCCGCCGTGGGTGAAAACACCGAAGGGCAAATTTTGAACCGGGAAGTCGCTGTTATCAGTGACCGGCACCCACGATTCGAGGCCCGCACCGGTAGTGTCGTTGCGCGCGCTCATTGCGCCGGAAGAATCCCTAGCGCGGTCAAGTCGTCGACCGGTTCGGAAAAGCTGCAGCTTCCATAGCCGACGAAGAACTCGGCGCGCGTGCGCTCGAGCGCACCGAGGTCAACGCGTTGGTCGCGCCATAGAAATGATTCTTCGTCGAATCGAAATGCAGCGGGATCTTCTTCAGCAACGATCCGTTCGAGCGTGTCGCCGGTGACGCGGCTTGCGAGCGCCGCAGCGGCGAGAAGATTGAGAAAACCATGCATCACAAATCCGCTGGCCGCATCGCGATGGCGGACCGGATGATGCAAACCCGCCGTCGCCTTGAATGCGACGCCCGCAGCCTGTGCCGCGGCGATGAACGTCGCTACCTCGTCAACGCTTGGAAAGGCTTCGGCGACTGCGCCGCCGCAGCGCAGCTTCGCTCCAAGACCCACCCGAGCGATCGCGTCCAGCGTTTCAGCGACGCTGCCTCGCCACGGCTGAGCGCGCGGGATCTCCAGATAGGCCGGAATCGCGCGAAGTCCGGCGACGGTGATGTCCGCTTCGAGCGCACCGACGACGTCTAGGATTTCATCTCGCGAAAGGCGCTCGCGAAATTGCGATACGCTCTTGGCCAGAGGTATCTCGAGCGCGGCAATATTCGCACCGCTGCCGCGCAGCTGCGCCACGCGATCGAGCGCGTCAACACTGGGGTCGACAATCGCCGAGAACGCCGCGTCGAAGCGGTCCTGCAGCGGCAGCGACGCGGCCGGAATGACGAATCTCCCGAGCATCCAGGCGTACGGGCCCGCTCGCGCTGCTTCGTATTCGACGCGTGCGCGTTCGAGCGGCAGCTGGGCCGGCGGAAAGAGACCTGCGTAATCAATCAGCGAGCCGAAGGCTACGCGTACGGGCGGTCCTAACGACGTTGGCGCCTCCATGCGCCTTGCTTCGACAGGGCCGCTCGCGAGGCTTCGCCAAGTCGGAGGCCATGAGCACTACGACCGAGGCGCGCAGGAATCCGCTAGCGCAGATCGATTGGGATTACGTCGAGTTTTACGTCGGAAATGCCAAACAGGCGGCGCATTATTACATGTCGGCGTTCGGCTTCGATCAGGTAGCTTACGCTGGTCCCGAGACCGGCCTGCGCGACCGCGTCAGCTACCTGCTCGAACAGAACAAGCTGCGCTTCGTGCTCACCGCTAGCCTCGTTCCCGACGATGAGATCGCGCGGCACGTCGCTTTGCACGGGGATGGCATCAAAGACATCGCCATTCTCGTCGAGGACGCGCCGGCCGCATTCGAGATGGCTGTGCGCGGCGGTGCGCGGATCTTGCAGGAGCCGCGCGTGCTCGAGGACGCAAGCGGTCGGCTCGTCAAGGCAACGATTGCGACCTACGGCGAGACCGTTCACTCGTTCATCCAGCGCGACGGCTATCGCGGCATCTTCGCGCCGAAGTTCGTCGAGGCGCGCAAGACGATCCGGCACGCGGAAAAGCCGGGGCTGCAGTATATCGACCACTGCGTCGGCAACGTGCCGGAGGGCGAGATGGATGCATGGGGCGATTTTTACGGGCGCGTCTTCGGATTCTCGCAGCTGATCTCGTTCGACGACAAGGACATCTCGACCGAATATACGGCGTTGCGCTCGAAGGTTATGACGGATCCTCGTCATCGCGTCAAGTTTCCGATCAACGAGCCGGCGCAGGGCAAGAAGAAATCGCAGATCGAGGAGTATCTCGATTTCTATCGGGGGGCGGGCGTGCAGCACATGGCAATTCGCACCGAAGATATCGCCGCGACAATTCGGGCCCTCAAGGCCAACGGCGTGGAGTTCCTCGACACGCCGGACACGTACTACGAGATGTTGGCGGAGCGGGTGGGCAAGATCGACGAAGCGATCGACACGCTGCGCGAGCTTCGCATCCTCGTCGATCGCGACGACATGGGTTACATGCTTCAGATTTTCACCAAGCCGCTGCAAGACCGTCCGACGCTTTTCTTCGAAATCATCCAGCGCAAAGGCAGCCTTTCGTTCGGCAAGGGTAACTTCAAGGCGCTCTTCGTTTCGATCGAACGCGAGCAAGAAAAGCGAGGAACGCTGTAGTTACCGGCGTCGCCGCGGTCGATCGCGCCAAGCTCGTCGACTGGTATCGCCGCAATCGCACTCGCACCGCGGCGCTCTTTGATTTGATCGACGACGCTGCGTTCTACGATCGGCCGATTCCGCTGCGGCATCCGTTTGTGTTTTACGCCGGCCATATTCCCGATTTCAGCTTCATCACGCTCAACGAGCGGGGGTTAAGCGAGCCTCCGATCGACGCGAACCTGGAGCGTATTTTCGAGCGCGGCATCGACCCCGGGAGCCTGGACCAAGCACGGCGTTACGAGCGCGCAGACTGGCCCGAGCGCGCGGCGATTCAGGCTTTTGCCGCCGAATGCGACCGGCGCATCGTGCGCGCCCTCGACTCGTCACCGATCGAGGATTCGCGGGTCCCGCGTCTGGTTCGGGCGCAAGCGGCGTATACGATTCTCGAGCACGAAAGCATGCACCAAGAAACGCTGACGTATATCCTCCATCAGCTCGCCTACGAGCGGAAGCGCCGCATGCCGTTCGCGCACCAGGACCACGCAATTGTCGCAAACCCGATGCGAAGCGTGCCGTCCGGTATCGCGACGCTTGGGGCAAACCGCGACGAGCTCAGCTTCGGCTGGGACAACGAGTTTTCACGCACCGAGGTCTCGGTAGACGCATTCGAAATCGCGACGTATCCGGTGACTAACGGCGACTGGCTTGGATTCGTCGCTGAAGGCGGCGCGGTGCCGTTTTTCTGGTCGCAGCGC
>Ga0187783_10001078_pt1 | contig 20170 bp, 10 predicted proteins | sample 1015_SJ02_MP02_2_FD_132471 | JGI IMG/M metagenome (GOLD analysis project Ga0187783, IMG submission 132471) | Tropical peat soil microbial communities from peatlands in Department of Meta, Colombia - 1015_SJ02_MP02_20_MG | ecosystem: Environmental > Terrestrial > Soil > Wetlands > Peat | place...
AAACCTGCCTCCGGGCACCGTATGCTCATTCAAAGCTATCCCGGGGGCATCGAGAGCGGGACCGATTGGTATCAGAACGACGCCGGGATCGTCCTCACCGAAACCACCATCGAGCAGACACCGTTCAACGTCCGCGGAACGCCGGTTGCCTTTCGCGCCCGGATCGCGATCCAGTACGGCAGTACGATCGACGAAGTGGTGGAACACCTGGGCACGCACAACAATGGCTTGTACACCAATGAATGGATCATGGGCGATGCGAAGACGAACGAAATTGCCATCTACGATTTGGGCACAAACCACACTCGTTTGTGGCGCAGTTCGAAGAACCAGTGGTTTGGGGACACTCCGGGTTTTTACTGGGGCGATAACAATGCCAAGGATTTGAGTGTGCGAGTGGAGGATTATCCCGATCCGAAGGCGGAGGGGGGGTACATTCCATATACGCCGGGTCCGCGCGATTTGGCTTGGCAGGAACTTTACCGCAATTATCGCGGCCAGATCGACGAGCAGTTCGGATTTCTGGCATTTCGCACCGCTCCGCTGGTCAGCTCCATGACGATGGACGCCAAGGTGTTGACAGCAGACATGGCGTCTCATCGGATGGTTTGGGCGGCGATGGGAAAGCCGAATCAGCGCGAGTGGCTGCCGAAAAAATGGGACTCGCCCAAGGATGATGGGCTCTATCCTTCGGGCTATTATCTGTTTCAGCAAGAGCCGACTGAGAGGCTGCGCGCGACCATTGCGCAGAACGAGAAGTTGCGTCTGACGGCATTGTCAGATTCGCACCATGCCAGCGCTGCGGCTGATCCTCCATCGTATGAAGGCCGCTTGTGGAAAGGGTGGGTACTGCCGGCCAGTGACGCCGACACGTGGTTCGTCGCCGGTTCGGCTGCTTACCGGAGAGTGCTCGGCTCGAACGAAGTCGAACGGGCGCTCGATAGCCAGCGTGCCGTGTGGCGCAGATTGGAATTGACCCCCGATACTCCCGCCAATCATTTTCAACGAGAGCGTGCCAAGGGCGTATTGTTTCTCGATTCGCTGCGACGCAAGATGGGCGACCCAGCCTTTCTCAAACTGATGAACGATTACTATGCGGCCAACACGACCAAGACGGTGACCGCGCAAATGTTTTTGGATCGGGCGGGCGCGAAGATTGATGAGATAGATCCGCCGGACGGGCCCGCCTATGTTGCCAGTGATATTCGTGGAAGACTCTCGTCGTCCGTCATCGTCTACGGGACGCTGCGCGAGGCAGGTGCGAATCGTTACTCCGCCGAGCAGTTGCAGAGCCGTTTCCTTGACTACTACGAGAGCCAGGTGCCGGTTTATAAAGACTTTGATGTCAGCGACGAGTGGCTGCAGCATCGCGATGTGGTATTCCTCGGGAGGCCCGAATCGAATTCGGCGTTGGCTCGCTGGGCGGAAAAGCTAGGTCTGGATTATTCGGGAGCGGCGTTCAGGATCGATGGCAAAATGCACGCGTCGGAGCGCGAAGGACTCATTCTCGCGGCATCGAATCCGTTCGATGCCACGCACATGGTTCTGGTTGTTGCCGGCAATGACGCACTCAGTACCGTCCAAGCCCAGAAAGCGGACCTGTCGAGCGACGAGTATGAAGTCTTTAAAGATGGTGGGGAGTCTGTCAGAGGATTCGTTCACGCTCTGACGTCGAAGCCACAAGGCGCTCAGGCAGTGTCTTCGGGAACTCATTGAGTGGATCCGGCGGGCGCCTTCTCAAGCACCCTCGCGACGGCGTCGCCGATAGGCTGACCCCTAGCCGTCTCATGGGCCTGTTCTCGCGCCACAAGTCCTGATCCATCCTCCCCTGGCGCCGGCTCCGGTGCAGCCGAAGCCGGTCAAGGTGCAGAAGGCAGCCCGGTACATCTGGGCAGGACACCGAGCCTGGTCTCAGTGTCGGGACAGATCAGTTCGCCAAGGGGTGAAACCAGGCCAGAGTGTACGAGCAACGCAACCATGACGACACTTCCCCTTGCCGCAGAAAGCGAAAATCCCCGGTACCATGTGTGTTGCCTCAAACTGGCGTAAAGTCTAATCTGCAGCGGGGCGCGCAGGAGTCCAAGATATGAAATCCCAGATCAAGATTGGCACCCTATTCGGGGTTGAACTCGGATTGCATTACAGCTGGCTTGTGATCGCGCTACTCATCACATTTTCGCTGGTGGCGCAGTTTCATGCCGAGAATCGCAACTGGAGTGAACCGCTGGTTTGGACTGTCTCCATTATCACGGGCGTGCTTTTTTTTGCCTGCCTTTTTGCCCACGAGTTATCCCACGCGGTCGTTGCCAAAGCACGTGGGTTGCCAATTCACAAGATTACGTTGTTTCTGTTGGGCGGCGTAGCCCAGATCGAGAAGGAAGCTTCTGACGCCAAGACGGAGTTCTGGATGGCGATTGTCGGGCCTTTCACCAGCGGGATCCTGGGTCTAATCCTGCTCGGCTTAGCCTGGCTTTGCGGATGGGTCCCGCGGACTGCGCCGGCAACGCCGAGCACTGCACTTCTGGTATGGCTGGGCTACATCAATCTTTTCCTGTGCGCATTCAACATGATTCCGGGCTTTCCGCTCGATGGTGGACGCGTACTGCGGGCGGTTCTGTGGTGGGCCATGGGCGACGCCGAGCGCTCGACCCGGGTGGCTGCGCGTGTCGGCCAGGCGATCGCAGTTCTATTTATCGGCTTTGGAATTCTCCAGTTTTTCCAGGGTTCGAGCCTGGGGGGACTTTGGATGGCTTTTATCGGCTGGTTCCTTTTGCAAGCGGCCGGGGCTACCTACCTGCAGGTGCAAACCGGGAGCCTTCTCCGCGGTTTGCGGGTCAAAGACGTTATGTCCAGCGACTACGAGTCCGTAAGTCCGAATACCTCGCTCGAAGTGTTCGTTCACGAACAATTACTGCGCTCCGGCCGACGATGCTTTCTCGTGGTACAGAACGGCCGCCTGCTCGGGCTCATCACTCCAAATGAGATCCGCGAAGTAGGTCCCATGGCTTGGCCCTTGCGGCAGGTGGGCGACTTCATGCGCCGAGCCGACAAGATTCATAGCATTTCACCCGACATGCCCGCGTTGGAGGCCCTGGAGATCATGGGCCGGGAAGATGTTCACCAGCTTCCGGTAATGTCGGATAGCCGCATCCTAGGAATCGTAACTCGCGCCCACCTGGTGCAGATCTTACGGGCACGCTCGGAGCTTGGGAACCTCGCGATCCGGCATCGGGCCGCCTGAGAGTGGTGAACTCGACGGACGGGCAAATGGTCGACAAGGTCAACCAAGGAGCGTGTCGCATGAAAGATAGAAAGAAAGCGAGCCAGCGCGGGTTCTTGATGATGATGATTCTAGGCGTCACGGTCCTGGCTGGTGCGGACACCGTGATCACCCGGAACGGAGCGAGCTATTCGGGGCGTTTCCTCGACGCCACCGGAGGCACGATCTCCTTCACCGACGCCAGCGGCATCCAGTACACATTTCCTTTGGGCGATGTGCAGTCCCTCGTGTTCACTCCAAGCAACGATTCGGTAACCCTGCACAACGGAAAGGTCTATTCCGGCAAGTACATGGGGCCGGACACGCTGTCGTTCCGAGACAACATGGGCATTCTCTACCGCTTCCCTCGCCGGGACATTGAGTCGCTGGTGTTGAGCAGGGCGGAGGTCGCAAACTCAGAATCGGTTTCGCCCAAGGTGGCAAAGGTTCTCGCCACCGGAACGGAGATTCAGATCCGCACGAACGAGACCATCGACTCCGACAATGCTTCTCCGGGGCAGCTCTTTTCTGCAGAGGTGATAGAAGCCGTCAATGACGTTTCCGGGGGTACGGGAATTCCGGAGCATTCGCCGGCAAAGTTACTGATTCTGTCGGAGTCGCACGGGCGCATCGATTCGCCCGACCTCGTCCTTGACCTGGACAGTGTGACCATCAACGGTAAGCTACATCGCGTGTTCACGTCGGCGGTAAAGGAGTCGAATGCGAAAGGCTTCGGGAAGAACAAGCACACGGCCGAGGCGTTAGGCGGGGGCGCAGCCATTGGGTCGCTGGTGGGTGCGATTTTTGGCGGCGGCCGCGGGGCCGCGATTGGTGCGGGCGCCGGCGCCGGCGGGGGATTTCTCACTCAGCTTTTTACTCGTGGCAAGCAAGTGAAGGTTCCGGCTGAGACGATTCTCCGCTTCCGGCTGGAGCGGCCTCTGGTTCTGCAACCGGAATAATGCCGATGCTTGCGGCGGGGAGTCGATCCCTAGATGTCGATTCGCAGATGTTCCGAACCCGAAGAACGGGAGTTCCCATACTATGGTCTGTGGCTGGCTGAGGTTTGCGGTCGTTATCACCATCCTAACGTCGGCTGTCGCCGCCGCCGCCAGAGCAGGCCATTCTCCGTCCCGTGACGCCTCAACCCTTGCCAGTCCCGGGATGTCGTCACCCAACGTGGTCGAACTCGAGACGGCATGGCGAATCATTTCTGCGGACCGAATTCCGGACCAGGATGCATCCGTGTCATTGCCCAGTTTTGATGTGTCAGGTTGGTATGCGGCGCGTCGCATGCCGGCGACCGTGCTGCAGGTGTTGGAGGACGACGGTGTATATAAGGACCTCTACTACGGTACCAATCTGCTTACGCCTGGAGATCTCTGGAAACGCGACTGGTGGTATCGCACTACCTTTACAGCTCCGGCGGGCCGAGCTTTTTATTCGCTCATATTCAAAGGCATTAATTATCGCGCCGACATCTGGGTGAATGGCCGCGAGGTGGCGAACCGATCGCAAGTCGTCGGTATGTATAACAGCTTTGAGTTGGATGTTTCCAAGCTCGTTCATCCAGGCGAGGACAACGTTTTGGCGCTGAAGGTCATTCCCGAACGAACCATCCCCGGGGACGGCATGGTCGAGCTGGGCGACACTTGGCATGACTGGCTCAACTGGAAATATATAGGCTTCCACGATGCGCACAAAAACCTTTATTTCTCCTTTCCTCCCGATCGCAACGCCGGAGTCTGGAAACGCGTCTATCTCAGCAGTACGGGGCCGGTCGCAATTCGTAATCCTTATGTTGTGACCGATTTGCCGCTCCCGGCGACGGCGCCGGCCTCTCTGACGGTGGATTGTGACTTGAGCAACCACGCTGCGACGCCGGTCTCGGGTACCTTGTCCGGGGAGATATCACGACCGGGCAAAGCGACCATCCGATTCGAGCAGCCGGTTTCTCTCCTTTCTAACCAGACGAAGGAAATCTCTTTTTCGGCGGATACGTTTCCACCCCTACGGGTTCCTGATCCGGATCTGTGGTGGCCTTATCGCTGGGGCACGCCGAATCTTTATCACTTGCGATTACAGTTCAAAGTCAACGAGCAGGTTTCTGATTCCCAGGACATCGACTTCGGAATCCGCAAGATTACGCAGCATCGCGACTCCGATACGAGTTTCCCTGACATCGGAAGCGGCGGCAATTTTTACCTGCAGGTCACCGGGCGGGACTACCTCATTCGTGGTGCGGTCTACACGCCCGACCTGCTCTTCAAGGATGACCCCCAGCGAGATGCGGCCGTGATGCTCTATGTCAAGGATCTCGGGCTCAATATGCTCCGCTGGGAACTGAAGATCGCCGACGACACCATGCTCGACCGGGCTGACCGAGAAGGTGTACCTGTCATGCTCGGCTGGATGTGTTGCGGGCAATGGGAACAATGGGATTCCTGGAGCGCCGAGGATCAATGGGTGGCGCGCGCCAGTCTGCGTGCCCGGTTGCGGGAATTGCGCTCGCACGCCTCGGTGGTTTTGTGGGCGAATGGCAGCGACGGGCTGCCTCCCGACCCCGTGCTGAAAGATTACCGCGGCATCTTGGAGGATCTGCACTGGCAGAACGCAATGGTGGACACGGTTTCCCACGAGAACCGCTTTTGGAGTGGAATTCAGATGGCCGGCCCCTATGTGTGGCGTCCACCAAATTATTGGTTCAGTGAGAAGTACGGACCAGCGCGCGGATCTTCGGCGGAGGAGGGAGATAATGAGGTCATTCCTCCCCTCGAGACTCTCAAGAAGTTCCTTCCTGCCGACAAGCTGTGGCCGATCAACGACGATTGGTACTTTCATGCCGGTGCGAACGAGGGCAACAACACGCTCGAAAACGCCAGGAAGGTACTCGAGAAGCGCTATGGCCCTTCCCGTAATGTCGAGGAATTATCGAGAAAGGCACAGTTGGCCTATTACGAGGATGCGCGGGCGAAGTTCGAAGCCTATGCGACGCATTGGTTCAATCGCAAAATGGTCTTGTACTGGATGCTGAACAATCACTGGCCTTCCTTCTTCGGACATCTCTTCGATTATTACTTCAAGCAGGGCGGAGGTTATTTCGGCGCAAAGAAGGCGTTGCAGCCGGTGAATGTCGTTTGGGACTACTACGCCGCAGGCGACGGAAGCAGGGCGCACACCTACGCGGTTAACCAGCAACTCGATCCGGTGAGTAATGTGAGCGTCAGTGTTCGCTTGTACAACTTGGACGGCTCCCAGAAATACTTTGCCCAAGTCCAGAATTTGACGGTGCCCCCCAGTTCGTCGGTCGAGGCCTTGACTGTGGCTCGCATACCGGGCCTCGGCGCCGTCTACTTTGTCCGCTGCCAAATGACCGACGCTGAGGGCAGAGTCTTGGCGGAAAACGTCTATTGGCAATCGAAAATGGATGACGACATCGGATTGCCCAGCGACGAGGACCAATTTGCGACCAAGGTGGCACACCTCGGAGACATGTCAGCCCTGAACACGATGCCCGCCGCGCACGTGCTTGCCTCCGGCCAATATGACACGGAAGCGAGCGAAACTCGGGTCAAAATCAAGCTCGCCAACCAGTCCAACCACATCGCTTTTTTTCTGCGTGCCGAAATCACCAAGGATGCAGACGGCGAGGAGGTTCTGCCCATCCGTTACGACGACAACTACATCACTTTATTTCCCGAGGAAGCTCGCGTTCTCGACGCCCGGTTTGACGGCTCCTTGGTCGCGGGTCACAAGCCCAGCTTACGGCTGGAAGGCTACGACGTGCCCAAACAGGTCGTTGCTCTTACCGGAGGGAGATGATAGCTTGGTTCTCTCGATTTCCAGCAGGTCTCGGCGTCCGCGCCAACCCAGAAGGCGCCCTGGGAGGGAGAGAGAGCGGCCCAGGACTGGCGAACCACTGCGATCTTCGCAGGCGCACTGATCGCAGCTTCACTCCGGCAGGATCTCCTGATGTGCAACCTGGGGGAGATTCATATCGGGCAGGTGTGCACTATCGCGCAGTCGAAAATTTTCGACCTCGCTCAGCGCGAAGAGCGGCACCCCGGCAACGACCGGCACTTGCGGACGTGTGAAGCTGGCATCTTCCACATCCTCTAACACAAATGCGGGCCGCTCGTCTCGGTTGCGGGCAAGGATCTTGATGCCGTCCATTTCGATTCCTCGTACATGACGCAGGAAAAAGCCGTGGGCGGGCATGGCGCCGAACATGTCCGGATCCGGATACTCTGTTTCTTTCTCGGGAACGCGAAGCTTCGCCTGTTGCGGTGTCCCACCGCCTTCATGTTCAATGACGATATTGCTCAAGCGCACCTCCTCCACGTTGTGTCCCGGGACACCGGAAATGATGGAGCAGATGGGAGAGGTTGCGTTCGAGCAAACGACATTGCTGATCAGCACCCGGCGAATGACGCCCACGGCGGCGCCAGCGGGGCCGCGCATCCGAGATCCCAAGCGGATGAAAATCGGTGCTTCGTAAATCTGACGCATGGTCAGGTTCGTGATGGCAATGTCTTCGACGTGCGCGCCATCCACGCTTTCGACGGCCAAGCCGTGACAGCTGTCGAACACACAATTGGCGATGGTGATGTTCTTGAACCCGCCATTCGATTCGGTACCGAACTTAATGCGCCCGGTGCGCCATTCCTCGGCATAGGGTTCGAGCTGCCGTTCGGGATCAAAGTGCTTGAACGTACCCTTGAGCAGGGTTCCTTCTTCGTAGCCCCCGGTCACGAGGCAGTCATGGATCGTCACCATCTCAGTCGCCCGCGCGAAACCAAGCGCATACGAGCTCTTCAGCACGATGGCGTCATCCCAGGGCGAGTTGACGCTGCAATGGGCGATGTGAACATTGCGGCAACAATCGATGTCCATTCCATCGCGATTGGTATCGATTTGCAAGTTTTCGATCCGCAGGCCGTCCACGCCCGTAGCCAGGATTCCGAAATGTCCGCCATGCAGAATTGAGAAATCGCGGAGGACGACGTTAGAACAGTTCTTGAAGGCGATGCTCTTGTTCCCGGCGCCTGGGGTCTCGGCTAAGGGCGGCGGGCCTTCGCCGCGGCTCAGACCCCTTCCCCAGATCATTCCCGGGCCGGAAATGGAAACGTCATGCAGCTGTTCTCCCCACAGCAGGCTGTTGTGCCAGTGATTGTGTCCGTAATCCTGGTAGTTTTCCCAGGGCAGGTTGGACTCCGCGGCGTCATAGCCGGTGCCCTCTGCCGCCACCAAGGTGCACCCGTGCCCGAGCTTCAGTCCGACGTTACTCTCGAGCCGGATGGAGTACGACAGATAAGTCCCGGCGGGAAAGGTGACCGTGCCGCCGCCACGAGCGGCTGCGGCTGTAATCGCTTGGTTGATCGCCGCCGTATCCAGGGTCTTACCATCCCCGCGCGCCCCGAACGCGGTCACATCGTAGGCATCGCGGTCGGAACCCACGGCGCCCAACTGGGCGCCGGCGCCATCGGCCAGTGCAAACAGTCCGGCCGCGCTTGTGACTTGACTCAGTCGCGAGAGAAAGCTGCGCCGGCTTGCAGGGATACGCGTCATGGAGCTGCGCGCCATTCTCTCATGTCACGCCCAGCGATGTCGCGTCCGCCAGGCGCGGGATTGCGCTCTAGCCGATGATATCCTTGGGCAGCAGCATGCCGATGTTGAACGCGGATGGAGCGCCTGATGGGAAGGCGCCTTGCCCCTCGGAGGTCGTGTATCGGCAAGGGGGATCCGGCAACGGCTGCGCGCGATGCCTGAGAATGTCGAGACGCAGGGTTCGGCCTCCGGCCGTCCCTTTGAGGAGAGAAAGCCTACGAGCTCACCGGCTCGGCTTGAGACACAACCATGACCATCACCAGAAAGGATTTTCTTCTGCGATCGGCCGCGGTGTTCACCCCCGCGCTCTCCGGGGCGGCCCATGCCGCAACGACTTCCGCCCGCGCGCCGGAGCACCCTGCGGCCAGCCTGGGTTTGTTCAACGTCCTCGACTTCGGCGCCAAGGGCGACGGAAGGTCGAAAGACACCGCTGCCATCCAAGCTGCCATTGATGCCGCCGGAAGGGCGGGAGGCACAGTTGTCTTTCCCGCCGGTAATTATTTATCGGGAACCGTGCGGCTGAGAAGTTCGGTTGCCTGCTACCTGGGGCCGGGCTCTACGCTCACCGCCAGCCCCGACGAGGCTGACTTTGAGGCTTACGAAAAACTTCCGTATGACACCTTTTCCGACGAGGAAACCTCATATTTCCGTCACGCCTTGATTACCGCGGAGGGAGCGGAGAACATCTCGGTCGCTGGGCAGGGCAGGATCGAGGGAAACCGCAATCAGCGGGGTGGGCCCAAGCTCATCGCACTCAAGACCTGTCGTCTGATTTCTGTTCACCGCATCACGCTTGCAAACGCCCCCAACTACAACATCAGTCTCCTGGGTTGCGATTACGTCGATATCGATGGGGTTACCATTTTCAACGGTTATGCCGACGGCATAGACCTCGACTGCTGTCGATTCGTACGCGTTGCCAACTGTTATGTGGAGACCTTCGATGACGCGATCGTTCCCAAGACGAGCCCCGCGCTCGGCTCCGCGCGACCCACCGAGAACGTGACGGTGACCAACTGCGTACTGACCACAGCGTGCTACGCGCTCAAGTTAGGCACGGAATCGAGCGGGGACTTCAGCAACATTGCCTTCAGCAACTCCACCGTCTTCAGCCGGCGCGACAAGTGGAACCGGGGTCCGCTCGGGGGCGTTGCGATTGAGTCCGTGGACGGCGGCAACATCGATCGGATCGTGGTCACCAATATCACGATGCACGATGTCTGGGCACCCATCTTTATCCGCTTGGGCGGGCGTGGCCGAGCACAAAAGACGCCCACGCCGGGCACGCTGCGGAATGTCGTGATCTCTCACATCAGCGCCACGGGGGCGGCACTGGCCTCGTCCATCACCGGCATCCCCGGGGGAGATGTGGGACCGATCTCGATCCAGGATGCGCATATTTCGGTCGTGGGCAAGGGCAACGCAGCCCGGCTGGATCGCGAGATTCCCGAAAATGTTTCCGCTTATCCGGAGACGGACATGTTTGGCGAACTACCCTGCTACGCGCTCTATTGCCGTCATGTCGACGGGCTGGTGCTCGATCGAATCGATTTTGCCTTGGAGAATGGGGATGAGAGGCCAGCCCTGGTGGCGGACGCCGTGAAGCGATTCGACCTGTTGTCGTTTCGGGCTGCTCCCCCGGCCGGCAGCCAGCCGACGGTGGTGTTCCGTGACGTCCAGCAATCGCTGGTGCACGGTGCCCGCGCCCTACCGGGAACGCACACCTTCCTCCAGTTGAGCGGTGCGGAGGTGCGCGGGATCCGCGCCACGGCTAACGATTTCAGCGAGGCGCAAACCGCCATCGATCGCGGCCATGACGTCAGCCCCGACGTGCTCAGCGAACAATGGAACTTGACCAGCCGCAAGTAAGGCAGCCGGCATAGCCTCAAGGCTTGGTTGGGAGGGCTCCGCGCGCGATGTTGGAGTAGGCCGACTGGCCATCGTCATTGACGGCGCGCACCCGGTAAGCGAACCGCCCCCCCATCTTGAGCGTGGAGTCGCGATAGTCGCTCGCGGTGGAGGGTAGCTTGGCGATTTGATTCCACGTTGCTTTCCCACTGCCAGCCTCGTCCAGCGAACGCTCCACCACGATGCCGGTGCGACTGCCTCCGTGAAGTTCCCAGTTCAGTTTCACGCCGTCGCCGGTCAAGGAAAGGTCGAGCGAGCTGGGGGCCTCGGGCAGAACCGGCCAATCGAAGTAGCCCTCGTCGGTGACTGCCATGATGCTGTCCTTGATGGGCAGCAATTCGAGGGTGTCGGTCGTGCCCGCTTTCCAGGATAGCCGCTTGATCTCGCCGGAAACAACATCCACCAGAACTGGATGCGTAATCCCGGTATTTTTCAAGGACAGGGTGGCGTACAGCGGCGGAAAGGCGTTGCCGGGCAGACTATGAGCCGCGAACCAATACGCAACGATAGCTTTGCCGCCGTCCGATCGAAAGCCGTACCCCAGAAAAGGGAAGCCGGTGTGACGCCGCAAGGCCGGCAGGTCCGGACCTCCGACTTCGATCGATGGATCGAACTTGGTATCCGAGAACAGTGCGTTGGTATTCTGGAGCGCGGAATAGACCGGCCGAGGCGTGAAGTCGGTATCGTGGTTCGTGATCCCATGAATGATTCCGAAATCGTCGTACTCGTTGCCATCGGTTCCGGCCGCCAGCAACCAGACAAAGGTCTTCACTCCGGCGGCCAGGTTATAGAGGAAACCCCGCGGAACGTATTTTGCCTGTACCGATTCATCGGAACCTATCCAGGAAGGAATCGAATTGAATTCATCATCGAAGAATGGAATGTCGGGTCGGACCCCGGGATAATGCTTGACCAAATCCCGCAATGCGCGTGGAGATTCGGCCTGGTAAGCGCCGTAATCCATGGTTTCCGGATTGAGGTTCTGACCGTAGCCCGGATACGTGTGATAGGCGTAGACATCGATGCCCGAGGCACACTGGCAGATGTCGAAAGCCCGCTGGGTGAATTCGCGGGTGGGATCCGCCTGACCGCCGTAAATCACCTTGGCTTGCGGATCGGTTCGATGTACGGCTTCGATAAAAGGAGCCAGGAGTCTTCCGAACTGCTCCGGATTGCCCCAGGGATTCCAATAACCGATGTCCTGCTCATTCCACAAAGCCCAATAGTGAATGCGATCATGAAAATGATTCACCATCCACGCCACGTATCGATTGAAGGCAGCGATTTGCTCGGGCGTAGTCGGAGGCCAGAACACCGAATACAGACTCCGGTCATCGTTATGAAAGGATCCGGGCTCGGGGACACTCACGTCCGGCCGCTTGCCGCTCGGCGACGTGTACATCACGTTGCCATAAATCAATTGCACCTGCACGTCGATGCCGTTGTCCACGAGCGAATCGACAGCGTCCTCGAGTTCGGGCGAACTCGAGAACACATCGCGTTTCTGCTCGATCCAATCCCAGCTGGTGCGGTCCGAGCTGTTTTCATATTGTCCGATGCGGGCCCACTTGAAACCGGCATCGAACATGCGTGTCCACCACCAGCGGTTCCATGGAAGATAGGGATCGCGCGGTAGATCAGAGTTGATGCCAAACCCATCGTGGACCTGCGACGACCGCTTGGGAGGAACGTGGTCCGGAAGCGGGCGCGAGGTTTGAGCCGGCGCACAAAGCGGAGTCAGCAGCGTAAAGCCAAGCACTGCGGAAGGGATCAATCGGGAGCGGCAAAACTGTGCCCAGCATCGCTTCATGGTTTTCTCTCTTTTCTCGCTGCGCTGGCTCGAGCCTTCCTTGCCGGCGCGGCCGGTCTTCCATCAGCAACCGCCACCCAGCGTCGCTGCTCCGCACTCAAGGCAATGAGCTCGCACAGCTTGACCTCATGATGGCCGGTCTCAAAAGTGGGGAAGGAACGCTGCGCTTGAAAATTTGCGGCGGCGATATATCCGTAGAGATCGTGAAACAGCCGCACGAACGTGTCGGGATATCCTTCGGCATGGCCGGCGGGATAGGCCGCGTAGCCCCGAGCCTCCGGGCTCATGAGCGAAGGGTCCTTGATCAGGAAGCGGTTCGCTTGGTTGCGGCTGCCGATCCAGAGGACGTTGGGCTGCTCCTCGTCCCAGGCCAACGAGCCTTCCGAGCCATCAATCTCAACCCACATTCGATTCTTGCGCCCCGCACTTACCTGCGATACGGTCAGCACTCCGCGCAAATTCCCTTCGAAACGCAGCAGGATGGAAGCATAGTCGTCGGTGGTCATCGCAACCGCTTGGGTCGCCCGGTCGGCGGTCTTTTGAAAGGTCTCAACCGACCCAATCGGTCGCTGCCGCACGGGAATGACGGTGGCCAGATCGGCGCAAAGCTCGGTCAAGTTGCGGCCGGTGATCCAGCCGACTAAGTCCAGCCAGTGCGTGCCGATGTCGGCCACGGCACGCAGCCTTCCGCCTAACTCTGGGTCCAGACGCCAGTTCCAATCGGTGGGATAAAACAGCCAATCCTGCAAATACGCGCCGTGGACAATTCGTGGCTCGCCGATCCTGCCCTGCCTCACCAACGCATGCGCTTCCTGGCACAGCGGATAGTAACGAAGATTGTAGGTCACGGCTCCCACTCTTCCCCGTTCCCGCGCCAGTTGCAGCAAGGTCTTGGTCTCTTGCGTATTCATCGCCAGCGGCTTTTCGCACATCACGTGCTTGCCCGCACGCAGCGCCGATTCTGCCTCTGGAAAATGAAGGTGGTTGGGAGTGCAGATGTGCACAACATCGACGGACTCGTCGCCCACCAGTTCGTCTAGCGAGCGGTAGGCGCGTGCCATCCCCAGCGAATGGCAAGCCTTCTCCGTCCTCGCCGGGGAACTCCCCAGCACGCCTTGGATGGGGATCCCGAGCCGCCGCAGGGCTTCGATGTGCGCTCTTCCCACGAAACCCGCACCAATCACCGCTGCTCGCAAATTCATGTCAATGACCTCGACTGACCTTCCGGTCCCGGGCGCCAGCATGAAGAGACCTGGACGCTGTTTCAAGTTTGGAGACTGGGATGCTGGCTACTCCGGCGACTTCGCTTGCTGCACCCGGGGAACCAGCGCCGACTCAATCCAGGCATCGCTCTCTCCGCCGGGTACACCCGCGAACAGCCACCAGCGCTCCACGTGTTCGACTACTTCTCCCGGGCGCAACTCGACCAAAGGCCCAAGCGTTTCCAACTCGATGAAGTCCGGGTTGGTGAACGCCTCGAAATTACAGCCGAAATCGGGATACCGAGCGCCGCGGATGACCGCCGCTCGCTTCACGAAGAGATAACCATGGCGAAAATACGCTCCCCAGCCGGCCGGGTTGTAGATCCCCCCCATCTGCTCCTGGAAACGGCCTTGGGGATTGGCCAGATGCCGCAACTGAAGGTAGGCCGTGCCCAGCACCCAGCGGGGGTCGGAAAGGTCGGTGTAGGACCAGATGCCGAAGACCCCCACCGGCAGGTAGTGATCCTTATCCATGGCAACCCTGGGAGGAAGCGGCAGGATCACACGCCCGCCCGCCCCCATCATCGTCGGTGACCACGGGGCGAGCGTGGTGGGATGCGTGTCATCATTGCGTATGCGGTGGGTGATGCGAACCTCGGAACCGGTCGCCGCCAACGCAACTTCAAGTTCCTTCTGCAGATTGGTGCCCGGGGGCAGTTCCTCGCACTGCGCGGTGAAGCGAGTTGCATTCCCCTGCTGAATAACCGCAACCGGGGTGTTGTCGGGGTAGTAGGTTCTTTCCACTTCGGGTGAGACCCACAACCGATGCCCTCCATAAAGACGAAACTCAGAGCCGCCGGTTTTCCCCGCATCGTTTTCCACCTCGTGGAGCAAGTTCTCCTCATCGCGAAACCCGTAGAAAAGAATCCGGGGACCGACGTCGGCGGTTACCACCAAGTCGACGACGCCATTCGACAACTTGTAGGCGTTGTTCCAGCCCCGATATGACAAGCGCTCGAGCATGGGCGTGAATCTGCCTGCGCCTCTCAGGTAAGTTCCTTCGCGTTCTTCTGAATCTTGGCCAGCCCTGCGGCGATTTCGTGCATGTCTTGTTCGTCCCCTAACAAGGCAGGCTGTGGAATCCAAACCGTTTCCCAGGCCGCTTTTTGGGTCGCTGGGAATTTTTTCTTTAGAAACGCAGGCTTCTCTTTGGCCTGCTTTCCGCTGAGGCGCTTGCGGTACGCGCCGTTGCGGAACATGTGCAACTCGTGGAGCGGAGGGTAACTTGCCTGGTTAGGGATGCCCTCCGCGTTCATCGCCTCGATGAAGCGCTCGGTGGAGAGGCCGGCGAATTTCTTCTTGTCGACATGGAAAATGTAGGCATATTGTCCATTGCGAGTACACCGCTCGTCCAGCCTTTGGGGCGTGATACCTGGAATTTCACGCAACAAGCGGTCGAGCAAGCGGGAGTTCAGATGCCGCCGCTTGGTCTGCTCGTCGAGACGGCTCAGCTGCACGTTCAAAATGGCGCCTTGCCATTCGCTCAGCCGGTAGTTCGACCCATAGATGAAGTGGCTGTAGAACCACTCCCCGGGCATACGGCCACAGTCATGAACGGAGCGGGCCTCCACCTCGAATTTGTCGTCGTTCGAAATCATGATCCCACCTTCACCGGCGGTGATCAGCTTGCTCGACTGAAAGCTGAAGGTACCGGCGATGCCAAACGTCCCGATGCGCTGCCCGCGCCATTCCGTGGCGTGCGCGTGCGCCGAGTCTTCGACCAGCGCCAGCTGGTTGCGGCCGGCAATTTCCTTCAAGCGATCGAGATCCGCGGGATTCCCACCCATGTGTACGGCAATGATCGCCTTCGTTCTCGAAGTGATCGCCGCCTCGACCAAGTCGGGATCGATGCAATAGGTTTCCGGGTCGACATCCACCAGCACCGGAAGGGCGTTGGCAAACAAAACGGCACTGGCGGTAGCGACGAACGTAAAGTCCGGCAAAATCACCTCGTCACCGGCGGTGACGCCAAGCGCCGCCATGGTAACCTCCAGAGCTGCGGTTCCGTTGGTCACCGCGATACCATGGCGAGCTCCGTGAAACTTGGCGAAGGAGCGTTCGAACCCCAGCGTCTTGGTTCCAGGTGTACGCCACCAGACCCGGCTCTGCAAAACCTCCTGCAGAGCTCGCTCTTCCTCTTGGTCGTAGTAAGGCCACACCGGGAAGGGCTTGCTTTTGGCCTTCTTCCCGTCGAGCAATGCCAGTGCGGACATGTCTTTGTCTCCTAGGTAGGGTTCGAATCGAGCGCTACAAATCTGACGCGGAACATAAAACCAGAACTCGGCAGCGCGTCGGGGGTGTTAGAGGCGCCGCGCCGCGGTGGGTGTTGACTCCTACATCCTTCACCTGCAGCAACCCTCGACGGCACCTCGGCTGCTCAAGCTCGCACCGTTTCTGCCCCTGCGCGTAACCTCTCGGCAATCCGCTGCCAGGCAGGGGAATCAAGAAGGATTGTGTAGCGAACCTCAGTCATCGACCGTGACCGGGTTGCACCCGCCGGTATGGATCAATCGGGGCATCAAAACTAGAACAGGAATTTTAGAGCCACCTGCATGATGCGCGGATCTCGGGCAGCGGTTACATAACCAAATCCGCCGGTGCCGGTGTTGTTGAAGTCTCCCGATGGAGGGAGCGCTTCAAATTGTGCATGGTTGAAGACGTTAAAGGCTTCCGCGCGGAATTGCACTTCGCTGGCCTCTGTAATCTTCGTGTTCTTGAGCAACGCGAGATTAAAGTTATTGATACCAGGGCCGGTAAAGAACCTGCGCATGGCGTCTCCGATTTGCCCTAAGGGTTCGTGCACGAAATAGTTTGGGTTGAAGTATGGTTGACCTTGACGTGGATTGCGGTCCAAATACAGCCGGCTGCCATTGTCGGCATAGCTCGGGGTATCAACCGGGGCTAAGAAGGTTCCGCTGAGCGAGAAATCGTCGGTTTCCGTCAGCTGAATCGGCTGCCCGCTCGCGAACGTCGTGATCCCCGATACTGCCCAGCCAGCCGTCAACCTCTTCGCTAAGTCTCCGTTCCCCCACCAGTGGTCAAAAGGCAGTTGAACCGTGTAGCTGGCTACAAAAATCTGGGGCACGTCGAAGATCGACAAACCTCGAGTCTTACTCGGCTCGTAGGGGTTGGTGGCGTCAAGGGTTCCGGAGCCGTTATCCATTGACTTCGACCAGGTATAGGCGAGCATGAATTGGGTGTATCGATCGTGACGTTGCACGCTTGCCTGGAAAGAGTTGTAGTTAGAGCTCGCGAGCGAGTTCATATATGCATTGCTGCCAAAGTTGGGGCCAAAGGGAGCCCGCGTACTGTTAATGACCGTCCCATTCTTAAGGGTATAGACGCCATTTTCCCCGAACGGGCCACAGGTTGGGGAATTCGGCGCCAAGATGGCAGGATTGGTCAACTCGAGGCAGAGCGCTTGCTCGCCCGGATTCGATTCGATAAAGGTCAACAGTTTCCGTCCCACGGTGCCAACATAGCTGAGACTCACCACGGTCGCGGGTCCGAATTGTCGCTGCAGCGAAAGTTCGAAATGTTGGCTGTACGGCAAGACATTCTTGGTGTTGAAGTAGTTTCCTCCGCTGATCGGCAATACCAGGTCCCAAGGAAAGGTCGTATCCGGGTTCTTCGGCGATACGTCCTGCGCCGGAAATTGGAAGGGGAAAAAGTGAGGTTCGAGTACCCCGGTTGCACGCGTGATGAAGGGGGAGGCAAACAGCGTAGGCGCCGGGGCCTGGTAATAAAAGCCATACGGCGCGTCTCCAATTTCTTGCTCCGTATCGGCTTCCTGAATGGATTGATAGAACAGGCCGTATCCGGCACGAATGCTGGAGTTTCCGGGCCCACCCAGGATCTTTGCCAAAAACCCGTTCTGGACGTTGGGAGAGTATGCCAGTCCGAAGCGGGGAGCGAAGTTGTTGTACCTGGTGGGTGCCAAGGTTCTGGGGATGCCGCTATCGCCAGGAACCACAAGTCCGGTCGGCGCGCCAGGGAAAACCTGGGAGTGTTGGCCAACCACCAGCGTTTCGATCATGTTGAAAGCGTCATACCAGGGCATGCTGGCTTCCCAGCGCAGGCCGTAGTTCACCGTCAAGGTTGGCCGCGCGCGCCAGCTGTCCTGCGCATACAAACCGTAATATCTACTGCGGGCGTGTTCGATATCGGGACTTCCCTGAATAAACGAGGTCGGAGCCCCAATCAGATAATCCGCAAAATCGAAGCCGGTCTCTGCGCCGGTAAAGAAAAACTGTCCGTTCTCCCCGGTGAAGCCGTGGAGGGTGATTTGATCGTAGTGAAAGTCGCCGCCGAACTGAATGCTGTGCGTTCCGACAATCCGCGTGACGTTGTCAATCACCTGGTAGGTGTTGTTGTATTGATCGAAAATAAAGGTTGGAACCCCAAAACTGTAGTTATTAAAGGTCATGCTCGGCACCCCTTCAAACTGAGGGGCGACGTTGCCGATTCCACCAGTAGCATTCCAGGGCGTATTAAATCCCAGCGAGGCCAGCGACACTCCCAACCCCCCTTGGGGAGTTCCAATGAGATTCAGGTTCCGCAGATACACCACCCGCGCATCATTCACCGTGCGGCTGTTGAGGGTGCTCGTCAATCCCAGGTTGACCATCTGGGAGAGACCGGAGGTGGTTGCCGTAAAGCCCGGAATATTTACGGACTGGTAGGGATTTGCAACATTGTACTTGTCGGCGAAGTAATAGCCGAACAAGTTGTTCTTACCCAGGGTGGCATCGATCCGCACCCCGCCTTTGTCATCCTGCAGAGTTTGATTGAATGCCGAGGTCGAATAGACGGGCCCCGCCGGGCTGCTTCCATTGGGGGTGGGAATATATTTCATGGTATTGATGGCTACGGGGGACCAGGCTCGTCGCGGAATGACAGCGTTCGGAAAGACGCACTGGGCTGTAGTCGTGCAACCTTGCGAGTAATATGCTTCCCCTGCGGTTACCGGGTATCCGAGCTCTTGCGAGAGAGTGTTGGCCCAATAAGTGCCAACCACTCCCTGGCCGCCATTGGCGGGATCCTCGCTCAACAGTGCCGCCGTCTGGTCCGACAAGTCGCCGGAACGGTCGGCCAGGGAAGGCACAGGATAGTACTGCGTGGCCCCTAGAATTTGCCTTGTGCCCTGATAATCGACAAAGAAGAAAACTTTATTTGCTTGGATCGGACCGCCAAAGGTTCCGCCAAACTGGTTTTGAATAAAAACACCACGAGTTGGAGAAAAGTAATTCCTCGCATCCAAGTCAGTGTTGCGGAGAAAGTCGAATACGTCACCGTGAAATCGGTTGTTTCCGGACTTGGTGACGACATTGATTTGGCCGCCGCTGTAATTCCCATACTCGGCATTGAAATTGTTGGTGATAATACGAAACTCGGAAATGGAGTCGAGGTTTGGAATGATCGCCGCGCCGTTGTGCAACCCTTCCTCGGCATCGGCTCCGTTCACCATGAATCCGTTAGCTTCCGGGCGACCACCATTGATGGATTGGGTGCCATTGGTCAGATTGCCCGATATCGGGGCAGCGACGGTCGTTCCGGCAGTGTCATCGCCGGTGTAAGGGGAGACGCCAGGCTGCAGGGCCAACAGATCGATATAGGAGCGGCCATTGAGCGGCACAGAGGTAATCGTGGAACCCTCAATCACGTCGCCCATCTGAGTGCTCTGCGTCTCTACCTGCAGGGTGTTGCTTTGCACCGTAACGGTATTGGTGACTGCGCCAACTTTCAGCTTGATATCAATCTGGATGGCGGAATTGGCGTTGATTTGAACTCCACTCTCGAGAAAGGGCTGGAATCCGCTCTGATTGACGGCAACGTTGTAGTTGTCAACCTTGAGGCTAGGAAAACTGTAAAAGCCTTTTGTGTCGGTTACGGTCGTCGTCTGCACCCCCGTGGAGGTGCTGGTGACGACCACGGTCACACCAGGAATGACCGCGCCGCTAGGATCTAGGACCGTTCCCGAGATCGAACCGGTGATGCCGGCCCAGGCAAGGATTGGACTTAGTAGGACGGCGGCAGCAACGCCGAAATTCAACGCTGACTTCTGGTACCAAGTCACGCTGGAAGCCCTCCTTCGCTCGAGAGATCAAAACCCACCCGCTCGTTCCCGACTTGGCGACCGTGTTGACTTGCGCCACGGCTGGCGCCCGGGCGTTAGTCTCCCTGCAGACACGCGCCTGAGAATAGCTGCAGGTTGCAGCACCCGCGGTTTCCTTTACCGATTTAATAAAACGGTGTAGTATCATCCATCGATCGCCGGTGTCAAGGAGAATTTTCACGGCTCCTACGGGGAGGGAAGCGTCGTCCATG
>Ga0187783_10001079_pt1 | contig 20168 bp, 17 predicted proteins | sample 1015_SJ02_MP02_2_FD_132471 | JGI IMG/M metagenome (GOLD analysis project Ga0187783, IMG submission 132471) | Tropical peat soil microbial communities from peatlands in Department of Meta, Colombia - 1015_SJ02_MP02_20_MG | ecosystem: Environmental > Terrestrial > Soil > Wetlands > Peat | place...
GGCGATTATCGCTGCCGGCTTACCTCGGCGGGTGATGAGAATTTGTTTGCCGTTAGCTACGGCATCGAGCAACTCCGAAAAACGGGTGCGAGCTTCATAGAAGCCGATGGTGGTCATGCCTATTCTCTTCAGACCAGTCTAATAGACTGGTCTATTAATCAACTACTAGATTGGCGGGCACTGCGCATGAGGCCTTCTAATCACGCCAATCACGCCGCACCATTATGTTGATGCGATCAAAAGGCAGCCTCAAGGCATTCGACGGCGCAAACCACGTTTCTATGCACAAGGTCGAGTCAGACCCCCGTAAGGCCGACTGGGAAGAGCACGGCTGAGGAAGCTGAAGAAAAGAACCTCCGAAGCTGATGTCGGGGCTGGTAATGAAAAGCTGGGGCCCAAAGTGGGGTCCAAAAAAAGCGGGCAGGACGTCCAGAGGAGCCTCTAGAAGCCATGTAAGTAACTGTTGTCTCTAGGCGGTATTCTAAACGTGTCTGTCTGAGTTGATCTCCAAGAAACCCTAGCCGTACGCATCATGCTGCTTTGATGTAAACTCCACGCAATCACATTTTGTCCTTTCTGTAGTTCGAACCCAAGTAGTCACCAGAATGAAGACGCTTAGCCCTGACCCACCCCTCCGTCGATGCTGGTGATTGTGCGAGTCAACCTTGGCTAGGTTTCGGGAGTTGGATGTAGCAGACCCGTACCTGCTGTCGGCAAGGGCAAGAGCCCCAATGCTGCCATAACGTTCAAACCATTCGTGCGAGTCAGCACGCCGGGCCGCATTCGGTAGTCAAATCGCATCTCCTGGTTCTCATAGTGTTCCTCGAAATGCACGTTGATGGCGCGGCCATCGAGAGCCCTAACCACATCGGTGAGGGCTAGATCATGAGTCGTTACAAGGCCGACCGCTCCGTTTGCGGCCAGTTGGTCAATCACTGCTCTAGCTCCAAACAATCGGTCCGCCGAATTTGTCCCGCCCAACATCTCGTCCAGCAGGAAGAGAATGCTGTTCGTGCGCGACAGGCCGAGTATCCACTTCAGACGCTCCACCTCCGCCTGAAAACGCGATTTTGCTTGTAAGAGGGAGTCATGCACAGAAATCGAGCATCCGATCTGCAATAACGAGATCTGGAGCCGAGCGGCACGCACCGGTGCCCCTGCCAAAGCCAACACGCAGTTCAAGCCGACCGAACGCAGCAGAGTGCTCTTGCCTGACATATTCGACCCACTCACGACGATCAGTTGCGTGCCCTTGGCGTCAAGCGCGATGTCACATCGAACACAGGTCTTGCGATCGAGTAACGGATGGCCCAAGCCTTCTGCCTGAAACATCGATGGGGACTCAGGCTTCAAGACTGCGAAGGCATGATCTGGATTTTCGTAGTAATACCGAGCCAAACAGAGCAGTGCTTCGAACTGCCCGAGCGAATCTAGCCATCGAGCCAGTCCTTTTCGGTTTTGCTGCCGCCAGCTCTCGATCAGAATCGCAAGATTCGTTCCCCACAAAATCGGTGAGGACAGCAGCGCGAAGTATTCAAGTTTTCGAAGATTCAGAAGCCAAGCCCACACGCGCAATAGGCGAATCTGTTTTGAGGGGTGTCCTGACGAAGACGTGAGTTGAGACTGAAGAGATTTGAGCAATGAACAGCGGAACTGCGCGCTCTCCAAACGATCCAACAAGGGAGCAAGTAGCGCAAGCTCAAATGAAGGCTGGTCGAGGTTAGCAACCGTCAGTCTTGTCTTCTTTAGAAGGAGAGCTGCCACAAACCCTTCCACCCCAACCGGAACTGCAATAGCCCAGAGCCAGTTATGCCCGAAGACACCGACACCAGCAAGGAGTGACACCACGATTAGGCAGAGTGGTAATGCTGCCGCGAGCACGCGCGCATAGGACGGGAAGGCAATAGCAGGGAGCTCTGCCCAATCACTGACCGCCGAACCGGCTTGGTCGAGTACGCTGCCTCCGACGGAGGCCCAGTCCTCTCGAAGATCCAGCATGTCGCGAAGTTCTGAAATAGCGACTTGTCGCTCTCCGGCCCGGCTGCATTGCGCCAGATTGAGCAACCAGTTTGCGAGTGTAGTCCGACCAACGCCGGTCCGAGCCGTGCACAACAATTCAAAAAGAGAACCCTCCCCAAAAAGGTCCAGGTCGGAAGCATAGATATGGTTGTTAGGCAGGAATTCTTTGCCGTCAATGCCTCGGCCTTGCCATTTGTTGCATAGTCGCAACAGGCCAAGCTCGTAGAAACTCACAATCCGCTGCACGCGCCCATGAGCGCGCGCGTTTTTCGTTAGCGACTGGAACGTAGACAGGCCGACTACGGAAGGCAGCAGAATCCAAAGCGCGGAAATCAGGTGCAATGAGACAACGGCCCAGGTAACAACAATGCCGGTTAGACCAGCCACAATCAAGTACATCCAGAGGCGCTGGTGCAGGACCCTGATGTTTGCAAGTTGCTGCTTACGTTCGTCCAAACGGCGAGCATATTCACTCTCGGGAATTTCGTGCGCTGTGCTGGGCAAAGCCTCGGGTTCCACGAATTCAGAGGTATTCATGACGGAACCATCTCTTTCCAAGCCGAGAAGCCTGATTCTGTGTGATGCGAACGGTAGAGGCCGATGTCGGTTCAAACGACAGCGTCTCCTTCAGATCAGAGAGGGCCTCTACAGCGACAGCAAGGGTGGGGGGCGCTGAAAGAGCGGACGAAGACTTAGTTCATTGAACCTACGATAGGAGTCTGTTGTCGTTCTGCCCATCGACGACTCGACGGCCAACGGGAAGAAACAGACTGGGAGTGCTTGAAGGCAGGCTATTAGCAGTCTGCAAATGTTCGCAGAGTGAAGTACGACAAACACAAGCAAGCAGGCAAGCGCCAAGGAAACAACTAGCTTGAAGAAACCGATAACCACGAGCGGACCGAAGTCCGCCACCAAACCAAGAAGAAGACAGCAAGCAGCATTCAAGAACATCAGGCTGCAACGATAGCGGGCCATGCAGCGCCTCGAAGGCAAGTATACAGCCATCGTATCCTTTATCTGAGCCGACGTCATCACCTCAAAACCGGCTGAAGATCAGCCCGGGAGATCGCTCCTTTCCGCTTACCAGTGATGTGGTCCTGATCAGCAATGTGAAGTAAACAGGCCAGGAGATCTTGGCACTTATAGCGGCCACACGTGCTAGAGGTTCCTTAACACTGGAAGGACCACAACCTCTGTGCAGCACTCATTATGATCGGTTATAGAAACATACTCGCGTGTTCAACCCACCTGCCTTGCTGATGCCAATCGATTGCTTACCCCGCCGCCAAACACAAACTCCATGCCACGTTCGCCTGGGATGCCGAGCAGTTGTCTCCGAAAGGCCTGATTCGTACAGGGTATGATGAGTGTATTGGGGATTTTCATCAGTTGACTCGCAAATGCGTAGGAGCTTAGTCGGTTTCCGACTTGGAGGTTGCCAGTAGTGATACGGTGTGGCAGCTCCCGAGAAGAGCAGGTGCGACCATGGAGCTCAGAGATCACTTACACATTACTGGCAGTGCGCTCAAGAACTGGGCCGTTGCCCAAGTTCAGGACTCTCTGGCTGTCGGAGCACTCTGGCTGATAGGACTCTACGTTCTGCACGTGCCGCTGGCCCCGATTTGGGCGCTGATCGCTGCCGTGTTCCAGGTCGTGCCGCACTTTGGGCCCGTCCTGGGGTTGCTGGGCCCGATTCTCACAGCAACCATCCATTGGCAGGATTGGGAGCACCCTCTGGGCGTGCTAGTGCTTTATGCCCTGATTGCCGTGCTCGACGGACTACTGCTGCAGCCGTACATCATGAAAAGAACGGCCAAGGTACCTGTCTGGGCATCCATCTTTGCCCCGATTGTGCTGGGAGTGCTTTGGCCCTTCTGGGGAGTGCTCTTGGCCGCACCTTTACTGGCGGTGCTCTATGCCTACAGTGCACGCCGCCAAAAGAAACTTTCATAACACTGGAGGCGAGACGTTGCGAAGTCCCCGCGTGCGTCGGCATGAACAACGTCTTCAGCGAGGACAGAAGCCAACCAATCATAACGTTGGGGCATCTCGGATCGCCTCTCCGGCGCATAGAGCAAGAAGCCGGAGTACGCCGGAAACGGCTCGTGCACACCTAAAGGCTGCGGGCGTTGCGATTCGGACGCCAGGTGCTTGGGGCGACGGCTGCCCGGTATTAAGAGAACCTACTCCGGACATTGACGCCGGGCGGGTGCAGCGGCTCAGGTTCCGCGTTCCCACATGTCCCCTGATGTTTCGCATTCTGCTAGGGAGAAACGTCAAGTCGCCGGAATGCTTCAAGCACGGCTCCGAAGTCGCGTTTCTTTCAAGATATTCGCGCGCTGAAACCAGAGCTGAGCAATTACGGTCCGCGTTGGATCGGCGTGCAGAGCATGAAGAGAAAAGCAAATCTGTCCATATCAGTGATGTGTTTGGAGAACGAGTTTTTGTATCCGCCAATTTAACAACTCGCTCACGTAGAGTTCATTTTCAGATGGACATGCAATTTCGTGAATCCAACCGAACTGCTTCAGCTGTTTGCCGGATTCTCCCAGTACTCCCAGAACTCTCCCTTCAAGAGTGAGCTTGTAAATGCGACCAGGGTACGCATCAGAACTAAACAGCACTTGGTGCGGCGGGGGCGTGATGCAGATTGTCCAGGGTGAACCTGGCGCCATCGTCTGCGATCCTCTGATCGGTAAGAGCGGCTTGTTCCCAATGGCGGGGCTGGCGTTCGGATCAAATGGTATATCAATGGTGATTTGCCGGAGGAACTTTCCTTCGCTATCGAATACCTGGATGCGACGATTGCCGCGGTCGGCCACGTAGACCAGGTCTTGGGCATCGACAGCAATGCTGTGAGGAGTGCTGAACTGTCCCGGTTGGTCTCCCGGTTCTCCCCATGACTTAATCCACTTGCCGTTTTTGTCGAATTTGGCGATGCGGGAATTGATATAGCCGTCACTAATGTAGGTGTTGCCCGCCCTGTCCCACGCCATATCGGTTACCTGGCGGAACATTCCGTCCACGGGAGGCAGGGGCGGGTTCGGGTGTGGCAAAGGTCCGGTCTTCTCGTCGGACGCTTCCTGCTTGCGGCCGAAAACCATGGCTACGCGGCCCTCGGGATTGAATTTGATGACCATATCCGAGCCCTTGTCGGCCACCCAGATGTTGTCCTCCTGGTCGACCTTGACGGAATGTGCATAGGACCAGGCGTACAGGTTATGGCCAATCTCCCGCTGGAATCTGCCCTCGGCGTCGAACTCAAGGAGTTGGGCCGCAGCGGCTCCATAAGCCGAGCCGGTCGTGTTGCCGCGAGATAACACGAAAATGTGCCCCTTGGAATTGACTGCTACTCCAGCGACTTCCCCGAGATACAGATCGGCTGGAAGTTGCAGCGAATCAAGGACCGAGTCGAATTGGATTTCGGGTGCTTGCGCTTGTTGGGCAAAGAGAGAACTGTAAATGTAGAGAAACAGTAGAGAGTGGATTCGTCTCATCACCATGTCCGAGCCGGGCAAGATCGCTTGAAGAACGACTGACCGGTCTTCGTCGCAAAACTATATCACCGGTGGGGGGGCGCGCTCTCAACATCTGAGGTGGAAAGAGTCGTGGTGCGGGTGAGTGTTTCTAGTCGAGCGGTATCTAGGATCGTATCAAGCCATCCACTTTCAAGCTCGAGGAGCGCCAGGCAGGAGCGCACGCGAGAAAACCGTTGGCATCTCGTGCCCGCAGCCGACGGACCTAACGGACCTGATAGAGAGTGGCAGGAAAAGCCCTATCAGTCGACCCGGTGACCGGCAATTGAATGAAGAGTTAGTCCCTAGTCCGGGAACTGTAGTGCGAGACGATAACCTGCCACGTACCCTTGTTGTTCAACCAAACATCGGTGAAACGGTCGTAGTATTCGTACGCCTTACCCTTCTCCGTGCCCTTTTCGTGATACATACCGGTGACTACAGCAGCGTTGCCATGGATTCGAACCTTAAGATCTGACATGTCCGAGACTTCGACGCGCATACTAGCGTTCCCGTTGTGAGCGATATATCCAGGTTTGCTGAATGTGCTTCCGTCTTCCTCGGTGATGATGAAATCATCGGCTAACAGAGAATTCATCGCCGAGACGTCACTTCGCTTATAGGCCGCGTTCCACTGGCTCTCGAGTCCAAGGATTTTGAATTCCAAGGGGTCAGGCCCATCTTGTGCGGTGGCAAAAGCACAGAGTGTCAGCGCCGCAACGACAAGAGGCCAACTTCTAGCTTTCATACGTTGTTGCGCATTTTCTCGCATTTATTCCTATTTCCTTTCGGTTCTTGGCGAGCGACAAGAGCACAGAAAGCAAAGAGAGCGGGCCGTGTTGTTAGACATCCCTCACCTGCTTTTTGGCAATCGTAGGATTGCAACTCCACACCAGCAAGTGACGAAAGTAATTGGCCGGGACTGCGCTCGCTCCCCCCGTGCCCGCACGCTGTCCACAGCCCGCCCACAACCTGCCCGCGAAACTACTTCGCGGTGCGAGCAGGGTTCCGGCCCGTCTCCGCTAAGTTATTTTCTGGCTAGCTGCCTGGACCGCCGGATGTCGGGGATGAAAATGATGCACCTGGAAAGCGTCAGCACCGAACACAGAGCTAATTATGGGGCAGCCCTCGAAGCAGGCTCACAGGCTGGGGAATCTTCTTTACACGACCGGCAGGGGATGGACGCTAATGAGACAGAGATTCGGTTGTCGACCCACCGGCAGAAGTTGGACGTGAGATGCCGCTTCGTCGCATGCGTGGGAGAGATCGTTGTTTTCCGACTGCCACTCCTCGCTCGAAGCGAAAATGAGCATACTTTAACGTCCTTATCCTCGATCTTGGTGCCAACCTGCAGTCGTCGGTGGCGACGAACACATCCTATCCCGGCGTGGCCTTGCCTCGGCCGTCCTGGTGGTTGCGATAGACGAAGAAACTGACAAACGCACCCATGACCCACGCAAGGAACCCGATCATCGGTAGCCGGTGATTCATTCCCATCAATCCACTTGCCACCTACGTGAGGCGGGGGAGCGTTGCAAACATCGGCCAAAACTTGCTCTTGTTCAAGCACGCACCCATTCTAGCGCTGAGAGGATAGGAAACAAGCCCCTACGATTGAGCGGTATATCTATCCCCACATCTATTTTGAATGTTTTAGACTAATAGTGGAATTCATCAAGGACAGAGGCCGTATGCGCCGACCGAACCGGGAGAAGAAGGCTTCTTCAATACAGGTCGCCTCGCACGACATATGGATCTTGGGAATCGTTGTAATGGTGGCGATCGGGGGAATCGTACACAGCTATCGAAGCCGCGGCGCGGAGCCGGAGCCGCGTTCCCACGTCAGTGCGGCAGCAGAAGGGTTCGCACCGACGATTGAGAATCATAGCCCACCCTCAGGTAGGGTACCTGAGGGCATGGTGTGGATCCCGGGCGGCGAATTTTCGATGGGCGCCAATGACCCGCCCGACATGGATGACGTTGGAATGAAGGCTACAAGAGACGCTCGCCCGATTCATCGCGTCTACGTCGACGGCTTTTACATCGACAAGACCGATGTGACGAATGCACAGTTTGCAGAATTCGTAAAAGCAACTCGATATGTAACGGTGGCGGAGCGCAAACCGCAAGCAGAGGATGTCCCCGGTGCCTCTCCAGAAGAGCTAGTTGCCGGCGCGGTCGTGTTCACCCCTCCCAATCATCCGGTTTCACTGAACGATTACATGCAGTGGTGGACTTACATAAAGGGCGCTAACTGGCGCCATCCCCTCGGTCCCCAGAGTGACATCAAGGGCAAGGAAAACTATCCAGTGGTTCAGGTCGCATACGAGGACGCACTGACCTATGCGCAATGGGCGGGCAAGCGTTTGCCGACCGAGGCGGAGTGGGAATTCGCGGCGCGGGGCGGTCAGGCAGGGAAGCCCTTTGTTTGGGGAGATGAGTTCCGGCCACACGGGAAATGGATGGCCAATACCTTTCAAGGCCACTTCCCGGACAGCAACAGCGGCGACGATGGCTACGCGGGAATCGCGCCAGTGGCACAATTCCCTCCGAACCCGTATGGTCTGTATGACATGGCTGGCAACGTTTGGCAATGGACGAGCGACTGGTATCGCCCGGATTACTATCAGGAACTGGCAGGGACTGACGCTGTCGCCCGCAACCCACAAGGACCAGATTTTTCTTATGACCCGTCCGAACCAGGAGAACGCAAGAAGGCTCAGCGGGGTGGATCTTTCCTCTGCACTGATCAGTATTGCTCGCGCTATATCGTAGGCACACGCGGAAAAGGCGAGGTCAGCACAGGAACCAATCATGTGGGCTTCCGGTGCGTAAAGCTCGGCGCATAGCCAATTTGAGGGAGATGCCGCCGACTCAACGCCTCCGAATAAGCTTTCGCACAGTTTCATGCTGCTGTATGCGGCGCAACACCTCGCCGGGCTGCAAGCTTTCGTTTCGTCATGCTATTGCGGAGGATGCGGCGGCCCGGGTCATGTCATCGACCGGAGCCTCAAGATCTCTTTGACTATGTGACCGGCTCCCTATCCCGAAGTCGAGCAAAGCAGCAAAAATATTGCTGCGCATCTCGAATGTTTCCTCGGGTCATGGTTCGATGGAATCTTCGAATTGAAGAAGGTTGACTATCTAGCGGTGCCCGTCGTCATCAGCCTCGCCCTAAACAAATACTGGTTTTCCCCGGCTCGGCTATAGGCGCGCACCATGATGCATCTTCGCATATAACCTCCATTTCTTGGCGTGGCGGCTTCGGTCCGGTGCGTGCTCGCGCAAAGGGCCAAAAGAGCTTATTGAATCGTCGTGGGTGCTGTCCGGAGGCTGCTGCCAAATGTAAAGCTTAGCCCGGAGGTGGTCCCGTAGTCACTGCCGGGTAGGTTGCCCGGCGGCCGATTGTCCCAGTTACCGTAGAACGAGATATTCCATGAGAGGCTGCCGGTGATCTTTATGTAGTAAGACGCGTTAGTAGAAAAATAGACGCGGCCAGGGTCGGAAAGAGCCGGGAGCAGAACGGCGTTAAGGTCGAGATTTGTCTTATTGAACTTGAAAAGTTGCACATTCGTATCGATCACGGCCGTGGCACTGTTTTGTGTGGGGATGGGCAAGACGGTTGGGTTGTAAACCGTGTTCTGCCAGGCAAGGCCGCCCAACACGGAGATAGTCGTGCGGTTGGTGTTCTTCAAATAACGTCCTATGCCGCCACCCAGGTAATTCTGATGCGCGATGCCCTGCTCCGAGCTCTGCAGGAAACCATCAAAGCCGGCATAGAAGTATTTGTTCCAGGGCAAGAGATGCATCGCCCCCAGAGTGAGTTGGTTGTGGGTAGACGCAGTCGTGCCGCTGGCGGTGGATAGATTCGAGCTTAAGCCCGCCTGGGCCGCCCAACGTTCTCGCGGGTACGCGGCCAGCCCGCTGATATTGTATTGGACGGATTGATTGCCTTTCGAATAGATGGTTCCAAAGTTCAGGCCTCCCGTGAATCTCTGGAAAAACTTTTCCGAAGTAACGGAAACTTCAACGATTCGCGCACTATTGAGCACCACTTTTGTCTCCGGAGTCTCTGCTACCTGAATCTCCAAGGGATGGCCGGCGGGCGTCTGCGTGCTGTTGAGGATCCCTCGGTAGACCGACCCGTCCTGCGTCTTAACAAGAAACAACTGCTTACTTTTCAAGTCGGCTACCTGTGACCAATCGACGGAGAGGGTCTGGATGACGTAAGGAAGGCCGAAATACAGCACGCCATCGTCCAGGCCTTTGATTTGGCCTGTTAAGTGATCGCCGTTTTTCATGATAATCACATCGGTATTCTCTCGCGCGAACAGAGGCAGCACGAAAAACAGAGAAAGAGCGAGGGCACGGATGTTCATTGCAGCTCCTGTCATCAGGGTGATTCCACTCCCGGCAGTAAGGACTCGTAGAGAACTCTGGTCGTTAACAGTGGCCCCCATTCGAGGGCCTTCCCTGAGGTCAACCATCAGGGAAAAAGCCATCCATCGAAAGCATTTAATCAAACTTCTAAGCGCACCACGCAGTCTTAAACACGCGAGCACGAACGGAGATAGACACGCGCGCGAGACAGGAGCCGCGGATCGTGGGGCACCGCCTCTGACCGGATTCCTGTTTGTATTGCTTATCCCTTTCTTCGGATTCGGCGAGTTGCAAAGAGTTCGTGGCAAGCGAAAATTGGTGCAGCCTCATCTACGCTCGCAATGTGTCAAAACCTCGTGGCGCCACGAAGGTCATGAAACTGCAGCATCGATCGATTCAGGCGAGCGTAGAATCAACCATCTTTTTTTACTTTGGGCCCGGCTCGCCCATTCTCGAATCAAGCTAAGCAGCAATAATGTTGTTGCGCGCCGCGTATCGCACCAGCTCTGTAGTGTTATGAAGGTTGAGCTTCTCCATGATCCTATACTTGTGAAAAGCAACTGTGCGATCTCTCATATTAAGCACGCTGGCCACTTCCTTCACCAGCTTGCCTTCGGCCAACAATTGGAGTACTTCGCGTTGTCGGCCCGTCAGCGCAACAGGTTCTCGAGCCTCCTCGCTCCGCCTTAGCGGCCAACGAATGGTGCCAGCCGCCAAAGCTGGAGAGAGATACATCCGGCCATTCAATACCTCGCGGATTGCTTGCAAAAGTTCCGCGGCTGCCGCTGTCTTCGGCAGAAAGCCGGAGGCACCACGTCGAAATGCTTCTGCGGTCAAGTCGACATCGTGGTTCATGGTAACGAAGATGATTTTCACATCGGGCATCTTGTGCTTGATCTGTTGTCCGGCATCGAGGCCATTGAGTAAGGGCATGGCGACATCGACCAGCACCAAGTGAGGATGTAGGCTCGCCGCCTGCTGGAGCAGGGCGTGTCCATCAGCCACCGTACCCACCACTTCATACTCCGGCTCGAGGAGTTTTGCGTACGCTTCGGCAATCAGCACATGATCGTCGGCGATAAGGATTTTTGGTCGTCTCCTGCTTGTAAATGTCTCCACCTTCTCCTCCCGGAGTTCTGGCTCCTTCCTTGACTGCGGAAGCCTGCGCGAATCATGTCGCGACGAAATTCGACGGTATTCTGTTGTCCGGCAACCGATTCAACCGGTGGGGACATGCGCTCAATCCGTGCCCGTGCGGCTTTCCGCAGGAAATTGGAACACGTCGCTAGGCCCAGCCCCGTCAGCACCACGCACGATATCATTTGTTTTCTGGGAATCGACGCCTTTGTCCTTGGACAGATACGCCAATTGTGTCGGTGCAGCAAACCCTGTGCCGGAAGCTTCGACGATCTCAGCGATGTTCAGGATCACCTGCTGACGAATGGCAGTAAATTCGAGCCAGTCTCCCGTCTTGACATAGGCGAAGAGCTCCACTTGGAAGGCGGCACCAGCAAAACACATTGCCCGAACTCTGAAGGTCTCGCGTTCAATCGCAGGATGTTGTTCCAGCATGCTCCGGACCCGATCCAACACCAACCGTAACTGCTCAGCTCGGGTTTCAATGCGCAGCAAGAAAGTTTGGTTGATGAGTAACTTGCTTCGACGTGCCATGTTTTGGAATTGCATTTGTGCCAGCGATCCATTAGGAATGACGGACAAATTCTGGTCGAGTGTGCGCAGCTTGAGAGAGCGGAGCCCGATATCTTCCACGGTACCCAGTTGATCGCCAATCTGGCAAAAGTCACCGATGCGTACGGCCTTGTCCATCAGCAATGACACCCCACCGATAAGGTTCTCCAGCGATTTCTGCGCTGCCAGCGCAATCGCAAGGCCTCCGATACCAAGGCCGGCCAGCGTCGTCTTTACATTCAACCCAAAGATGGCTAGGGCGGCGACCAGTCCGACTATCACCAGCACGATGCGGTTGAGCCGTTGCATCAGGATGACGATCGCCTCCCCGCCGTTCTTTTCCGCTCGCATCCGGTTCACTATGCGTTCGTACCCTTGGTCCGTAATCCTGCTCACGAGCCACAGGAAGCATTCCACCAACAGAGCACCGAGGAAACGAGCGTAGTACAGGCGATACAGCAGCGGAGGCGCAAGGAGGTAAATCAAAAGGCCATGTATCACGATGGCAACAATGCATTGGAGGGGAAGGCCGATTCGTGTCTTCCAGACCGGTATGAAAGGACACTTGCGAAGTTTGCTCGCGATCCAAGCAGGCACACTAAAAAGGACTGCCGTCAACCGAGCCAGCAACCAGGAGATTGGGATCGAGAGCAACCACCCAAGCCACTTCGCCTCAGACATTTCTAACACGCGGCGACCAATCAGAGCGGCCGGCACGATACGATCCACGAGCGTCGGTGCTGCACTTTCCATTTGGGCGTAGAGTTTCGGGATATTCGCAACCGTGTCTTCCGAGATCAGCCAGATTCTGCCCGCGGCTGGATCATCCACGCGCACGAGGATAACGTCCACGCTCGTGCCGCTAACCACCAACGCTCCGGCTCGGACCTGGCCTGGCGGAAGTCCAGGTTGGATCGTGCCGTTGGGATCGTTGCTCAGCAAGCCGATATCACCTTGGAAACTTCCCTGCAAAGCTTGGAGCTCCTTGGCAAGCTGTGCCATGTTTAAGGGTTGGTCCGGGGGTAGCTGCAAGTAACGAGCGGCGGTTTCGTAGTCTGCAGCTTGGGAGAATTTCAGAAAGCCCAGCATCGTCCCAAGCGGAGTTTCCCGTCCCAGCAGATCGACCGGTGTTGTGGGCGCAGCTTTGGTGGGCTGAGGTGATGAAGAGGTCGAAAGCTGGGCAGAAGCATAAGCCGCTGAAACTAGGAATGTGAAAATCGCAAGGGCGATACCGCAACGGTAGATTCTGGTGAAGCGTGGTGCTCGACCATTCCTCTCGCAGTCTCTGTGCAAAATCACCATGGCCTGTTCTTCCAACTTCTTGCCGCCAGCGGGCAACCTTACTTTGACTAGGCAGGCCGCGTCGGCGCCCAAACCCTCCTGCATGCCGGCAAGGCAACGAAAGTGCAAATATCAGTGATATCCGATGCGGGCCCTCGCCTCGTGTTAATACCCGCCCAGCTTCTGGTAGTTGGAATTTGTCGTCGTGACCTGAAGCTTCTTGGCGGTCGCGTCAAGAACTGTCTGCTGCACATAATTGGTGCCGTCGGGCAGGCTGGCCATTTGAACCGCCAGCGTCACTACGTCCTTTGGATCATCCATATAGGTGTTCACGTTCAGCGAGCTGATTTTTCTGGTCGCCTTATCGAACAAAAGTGTCATCTGATCGCCGGCCTGAGCGTAGTTCTTGAATACAAGCCCCACTTCCTGTGCCTCCGGCCTCGGATTCAGCGAAGCATTACCGGCCTGGAGAGCTTGCGCCATTTTCTGCGGGTCGGGCGGAACGTACATGGCCAGTAAAGTCTTCACCTGTCCCATGTAGTCCTGCATTTCTTCCTTCTTCTTTTCGACGATCCTCTGCTTCATTTTCCCGCCGCTAGGTGGCGGGGGAGGGGTTCCCACGGGAGTTTTCTGTACCGTGCCGTCGGGTCCGTATTGGCACAGGGACGTTTTCGGAGGTTTAGCTTCACCCTTGAGCGTGAGCTGAGTTGTTTCGGTCCATTGATACTGGTGTAGTTTCTGCTGATTTTCCGCAATCGATTGCTTGACGGCTGCCATCCGCTCCTGCAGTTCTCCACCTGATCCTCCCCCCATCTGGGCGGTGGCAGGAACGATCGCCGCAAGCAGAACTGCAGCGATGAACGCCGCGCGTTTACGGTTACTGCGAGGCGTGCGTGTGGCGGGGTGCGTCGTATCCATATTGACAAGGGCTTGGTTCATCGTGAACTCTCCTTTGAGTCGAGAACTTCGAAAACAATCCAGTGAGGGGCACTCGAAGTTGCTCACTCTTGTTTCCACCCCAGCTTCGAGTCTCATCCCCATCACTCTTCCATGGCCGACATGCGATCTCTCGTTGCCTTTTAACGAGATACTTCGCGTCGGCAAAACGACCCGATCCGTCAGTCGACTTTTGTTACCGGCGGCAGTTTGTAGGTGCCGTCGAGTAGTGGTGGTTTTGGCTGATACACGCGAACGGTGAGATTGAAGGAGCCGGAAGGCGGACAAGGCAGCCAGTTCGATTCCTTATTCACGCCCGGTGAATCCCTCTGAATGTAGACATCGAGCGAACCATCAGCGTTGTATTTCAGCGGCATCGACGAAAGAATCCCGTAACGATTCAACGAATTGCGAATATAAAAGTTGTCACGGTAGGGCGAGATGGACCAAACGTTCACGAACGAGGGCGGTAATCCATCCTTCTCAAAATGCATGATGTATTTGCTGCCGCCATCCAGTGCCACTCCGCTGCCATCCACAAAAGCACTGGGATAGACTGCGTCCTCTTTCTGCAGTGCGCCGAGTCCCGCGAAGGCGATGAACGCCCGCGTATTGTAGTCGGTTCCATACTTGCCCAGGTTGAGCATGTTGATCCAGCCATTCACGTTCTTCATCGTGTAGGGGCCGACGGTGAGCTGCTTCCATACCTCCGCCGGCGCCTTATTGATGCCTTCGAGTACTGCCGGATCCAGTTTGGAAGGATTGAACGGTTTACCGGACTCGACACCGATTTTCTTGAGCTTCTCGATCATCTTCGCATCGGCCAGGTAGGGCGGGTTATCCTGGAGGATCTTGCCCACACGTGCGAAGAAGGTCGCGCCGGTCATCAAACGCACCTGGTCGAATGGCGTCGCAGTGAGGTCAACATTGGGATCAACCGCCACCTTTGCCGGCGGAGTATATGGTTTGCCCCATGCACTTAGGGGTGTGATCTTTAATTGATCCTGCTTGGCATGGATGGCTGGAAAATCCGCGGGGCTGCTGGCCGCCATTTGCACCAACACCCACGCGTACCGCGTGGTGCACTTATAGGAGCCGTCTACGTCTTTCGGGGACGCGCGGTTCCACTTAGGGCCAGCAATGAGATAGTTGCCTGCTTTTCCGCCGTTCGTCCGCGTGCCGATCTCCGCAAAGTCGTCCGTCCACATGTTGAGCGCCTGCATCACGATGTAACGTCCGTCCATATCGGGCAGTGAAACAATCATCGGCTCGCTGTCGAGATCCAGGGATGCAAAGGACCACAACGAATTAACGCTGATTCGCACCACGTTCTTGAAATCGGGGCTCACATAGGTGCGAATTCGGCCGAACTGGTTCATGGGAGCGCTGTATTCACCGGCGGTCGAGGTGGCTGTCAGCACGTCTTTGGTCACGTCCATCATGACCAGCGGAAAGCCGTAGACATACTCCTCCATGGCGTGAAGGTATGTGACTTCCTCCTTGACCTTTTCTATCGCTGCCCTGGCAAGACCTTTGTACTTCAGCTGACTCTTCATGACTCCTCCAAAATGTAGTACTCGCATCTCGCATTGCTTATCACCCGCTGGCATCGCATAGGGAACGTGATGGGTGACTACCCTGCCACGCATCAGAAGCGATATCTTGCGGTTTAGCGTCATCGATACGAATGGGCTGGTCACTCATGGCTGCACATCAGACTCTTTAAATTTTCCGGGGCTCAGACAGCCCAGTTATTCGCTTGCGTGATTGTTGCGCTGAGCCGCCTGCAGCTTCTGGATATCCGCCGGCGTCAGCTGCGGCCGCTCGATTGTCAGCGTCAGCTTGTCCAGCTTTCCGCTGAATTGGAACGGTACCTGATAGTCCCCATCGTCCACGGGCGTTCCCGTGTCCGCTCCGACATCGAAGTTCTCGTCCCATTGCAGGATGAAGGGTATGGTGTGTTCCATGGATTGCGTGGCCACGGTTTTGCCGTCTACTTTCAGCACTCCTATGCCACCGCGACCGATGCCGCTTGGGCTGCCGAAAGCCAGCGTACCCATACCCAGTCCTTCGTATTTGAAATCGAACTCCAGTGTGTGTTTCCCGGGTGTTAGGGCTTCGGGGCCTTCCCAGCGAATGCGCTTCAGATCCACCAGGTTCCATAGGAAAACGGGCTTGCCTTTCAGAACGTAGAAGCCGTATCCGCCGAAACGTCCGCCCTGGGTCACAATCATGCCTTCAGCGCCAGCTTGCGGGATTTCGACTTCGGCTTTGAAGTTGTAGGAGGAATTGAGGATGCTCGGCGCGTCGCCGTTGGGCGTGCCTGTGACCACGCCAGAGTAGGTAAAGACGGTACGGCCCGCACTGAGGCTGGGCTTGGGAATGACGAGTCGAGCCACGACCGAGTTGTCGAGTGGCAGAACCTGATACTTGTCCGCCTCTTGCCAGAACAAATCCTGTAGCTCCTTCAGTTTGTCCGGGTATTGTGTGACCACGTTGTCAAACTGAGTCCAGTCCTTCGTGACGTCGTACAATTCCCACGGATAATCGGCAGGATTTTCCTTGATGATTGCCGCGGTTTCCCAGGGTGGACGCATGACCTTGGTACTGGCTATCCAACCGTCGTGGTACAGCGCGTGGTCACCCATCATTTCGAAATACTGGGTGTGATGAGTAGAAGGGGCGTGGGCGTTCGCTTTTTTGAAGGTGTACAGCATGCTGACCCCTTCGACGGGCTTCTGCTTAATGCCATCCACATACTCCGGAGCCGGAATCTGCGCAGCCTCAAGAATGGTGGGCACGATGTCGATGATGTGATGGAACTGGTTGCGAATGCCGCCCGGATCGTCGATATGCCCGGGCCAGGAAATTGCCATACCCTGGCGGACGCCACCCCAGTGCGAGGAGATCTGTTTAGTCCAGGTAAACGGAGTGTCAAACGCCCACGCCCACGGCACCGCCATGTGGTTGTAGGTCTTATCCGAACCCCAGGCGTCGTAGAAGTATTTCAGCTGGGCTTCAATGGGGACGTCGACTTGGTTGAACATGGCCACTTCATTCGGCGTACCGACCAGAGTCCCTTCCGAGCTGGTCCCGTTGTCCCCTTCGATGTAAATGATGAGCGTGTTGTCGAGCTTACCCTCGTCCTCGACTTCCTGGATCACCCGGCCGATTTCATAGTCGGTGTAGGCTGCGTACGCGGCGAACACATCCACCTGGCGAAGGAACATCTTCTTTTCATCCGCGGTCAGCTGGTCCCAATGCTTCAGCAAGTCCGCGGGCCACGGAGTGAGCTTTGCGTCCTGCGGAATCACGCCCAGCTTTTTCTGATTGGCGAAGATTTGCTCGCGCAGCTCGTCCCAACCCTTGTCGAACAGGTGCATGTCGCTAATCTTCTTGATCCACTCGGGTGTGGCGTGGTGCGGTGCATGCGTACCGCCTGGCGCGTAATAAATGAAAAAGGGCTGGTCCGGATTCACCGCGTTCAGCCGTTTCATGTACTCGATCGCGTCATCCGCCATCGCGGTCGTCAGATTCCAGCCTGGCTTCCCCACATAGGGATAGATTTCGGAAGTGTTGCGGAAGAGGTTTGGTTCCCATTGATTCGCATCACCACCGACGAAGCCATAGAAATAATCGAAGCCCATCCCTACCGGCCATTGATCAAACGGCCCAGATTGACTGGCACTGAAGGCGGGAGTGTTGTGGTCCTTGCCAAACCAAGAGGTCGAGTATCCGTTGTCTCGCAAGATGCGACCAATCGTCGCTTTGTCTTTAGGAATGATGCTGTTATAGCCCGGGTAACCGGTGGCCTGCTCGGAGATCACGCCGAAGCCCACGGAGTGATGGTTGCGGCCGGTGATAAGGGCGGCGCGCGAGGGCGAACAAAGCGCAGTGGAATTAAAGTTCGTGTAACGCAGGCCGTTTTGGGCGATGCGATCGAGCGCGGGTGTCGGTATCACACCACCGAATGTGCTGGCGACCCCGAAGCCAGCGTCGTCGGTCATGATCAGCAGAACGTTGGGTGCGCCTTTGGGTGGAACAATGCGCGGAGCCCAGCAAGGTTTCGATTCGCGCGCGTCGCGCTTGATCACCCCGCCGAAGGGTGCGGAGGCGGGCGGCAACTGCTTCTCAGATTTAAGCGATTCGGTAGCCGCAGGTGAGCAGGGTTCGGGTGTGGATTGCTGCGCGAACGCCGCACTCGCCCCGAAGGTCGCCAGCAATAAGCCTCGAAGACCAATACGGAGCAGCCGCGCTTTATACATTCCTGCTGTTTCACTACTACTGAATGACTCGCTACGGTTTTTCATTCTTGTCAGCCCCTTTACTCACGAAATGCTTCCAGTCAGATACCGAATTCAGTCGATTCACGCGAAACTGGCGTTGCCCGCGGCGTTTTTCTTATCAGATGCAGACGACCTCGAGGACTCGCGAAGTTGACAGAAAATCGAGTTATTATTGCCAGTCGCAGGTTGCTCACTCATTTGAGAAAGTCCCCCACGGAGACGCACGATGGTTCCCTGACGATAGAGATCTTTTGTCTAAGGAATGAATCCGCATTCAAACAGCTTGTTAACAACTGGCGCCGCAATCCTGTCCAGGAAGTGCTTGCGTAATTGTGGATCCTGATGGAGAGTTTCGACGACCTTCTGCTCCATGGCTTCTTTCTGTGCGGAGGGAGGTTGCTGCTTCTCCTGTTGTAGTTGCTGGCAGCTTGAGGTCTGATATTTTTGAATAACCTTGTCGGCAAGCTTGTCAGCTATAGGATATTGACTGTTAGCCTGACCTCCTGATAGTTGGGCTATAGACAACAAGAGACAGCCAACTGAACAGACAATCGAGACGAATGCGAGCTTCTTCATTGTGCTTCTCCTTCTGAGTGTCAATTTTCCTGAATGCCAGTTTTTTGGTTCTCCAATTTGTTAATTGGATCGCTCACGTCCCCTAGTCTTCATGCTCCAATTAGTGCCAAACTCATTCCACGTCGATCAGCGGGAACACTGATACGGGTCGAGCGCCGCCAGAGGGCGGTGGACGCTTGGTCGATTAGGTGCTCTCAATCGGATGATCGCGGGCTTGTTGTACCAGTTCTAGACCACGAACCTCCTCGACCGTATAAAACTGCAAGACAGGAGGACTGGGGCTCAGTTCCATTAAAAGCAAAAGGTGCTTGTAGGTATCCGAGCGCAGGTGGGACATCAGACCATCCACCGCTTCCCATTTCACTTCGATCAAGAATTCGTCTGGGTCCTGCCAGTTTTGAAACAGTCGACAACTCAAGCATCCGGGCTGCACCTGCGTTGGACCGACAACACATGCCAGCGCACTACCTATTCTCTGCGTTCCGGTTCTTGGATCTGAACGAGCCGGGCATGCGGACGGACTCTTCGCGGTTGGAACCGGGGCGCACGCAGATTCACCGGCCATGCGGGCTCCTCAACAAGACGATGCAGCTTTAGACCACCCCAACCAATTGCGGAATCAATACTTTGTACAGCGCGACTCTGGAAGTCGCATACTGCCAAAACTGACAGATATAGACGGTTCAGAAACCAGGCTCTTTCTTTCGTCTTACGTATCCTTCCAATATGCTCCAATACATTGGGGGGACTCGAAGGCTTTTGCCGGTCCGCCTTTCTGCTCAAGATCACCACCAGCGGTGCTGATGGGTGCAGCTCCGGCCGAGGCACACCTGAACACAACCGGTATGGGGCCGCTGTCTCAAGATTTTGAACCGGTACTGGCGCTTGCCTGCTGGCCGGCTTGCGCCGTGCCGCCCACGGACGCCGTGCTCTTTTCACGCTTCCTGTGGCATGGCTCCTCGGCGGTTTGCTGGGGCTTACGGTTGCAGCGTCGAACGGCAACGCGATTCTTTCCGCTCTCTGGTTTCTGCTCTTAGGCGGATTGCTGGCTGCCGACGCCAAGCTCTCTTTGCGCGCGATCACCGCGTTGGCGGCGCTGCTCGGTCTTTATCACGGTTATCTGAACGGCACAGGCATGGGCGAGTTCGAAACCGCAGCTGTGGCTCTGCTTGGGTTGGTATTTGCGGTCTTTGTCCTGATTGCGCTAAGTGCCGCGTTTGTCGTTCGCTTACCCGCACATTGGGCACACATAGCAGTGCGGGTAGCCGGAAGCTGGATCGCTGCGAGTGGACTTCTGATGCTGGGCTGGGCCGTTCACGCCAAGTCACCCTAAGGAAAAAATGAGGATTTGCGGAGCGGGTCCGCGCTTCGCTTGCGACTAACCGGCAAGGATGGTGTTGTAACCGAATGGCTAGCGTATGCTAGGTGGGTTGGTCTGAGAAACCTAGTCCCGAAAGGATAGAAGTGTACCCGAATGAAAGCAGGA
>Ga0187783_10001080_pt1 | contig 20163 bp, 17 predicted proteins | sample 1015_SJ02_MP02_2_FD_132471 | JGI IMG/M metagenome (GOLD analysis project Ga0187783, IMG submission 132471) | Tropical peat soil microbial communities from peatlands in Department of Meta, Colombia - 1015_SJ02_MP02_20_MG | ecosystem: Environmental > Terrestrial > Soil > Wetlands > Peat | place...
CCGACGCCTGCATGCAAAATCGCGATTATCGGCTGGGCGCCAAAGTCGCCGATCTGGGTCTCGAGAAGATCCCGGATTCCGCGCGACTGCTCTACCAGCGCGGAATGTTCCTGGCACTCCTGGACCGTCCCGACCTGGCCGATGCCGACCTCGGCCGCGCCAGCCGCCTCGCACCGGATAGCGACATCGGATTTCTGGCTGCGGGGCAGAAGTACTTTCTAGACGGCGACATCGAGAACACGATCCGCGCGGCGCGCGAGGGCGTCCGGCGAGGGTTCGGAACTCCCCCGCTGCTGACGCTTTTGGGCGTGGCCCTTGCTCGCGCGGGGGTTGGGCCGGGCCAGCCGGAATTTGCCGAGGCCAAGGCGGTTCTTGAACGATCGACCACGGAACGTCCGCGCGATCCTGCCGCGCAGGCTGCCTTGGGCGAACTGTATCTCGCCTCCGGCCGTCTGGAGGATGCCGTCGAGCGGCTCGAGATTGCGCGACAGCTCGATCCGCAGCGAAAAAACGTCTATGCGCAACTGGCCATAGCGTATCGGCGGCAAGGGCGCATCGACCAGGCCCAGATTGCGCTGGCCGTGCTGACGAGATTAAACGAGGAGGAAGCCGCGTCAATCCGCGAAGCACCGGCGGAAGGAAAGGGCGTGTACGGAGCAAATGCAGCAGGGCAGAAACCGCAGCCGACGAAACAGTGATCTCGTCGAGATTGAACCGGGAGCAGGCAGCTCGAGCGATCGGAGACGGCGAGGCGCGGGAACTCATTTCTCGGGAACGCGCGGGAACGGGCGCTCGATCAATCCTTGGCCCTCCTTGACCGAAATGATCTGATTCGCGCTGAGATGGGCAAGTTTTGTTACCCCTCCGCTGGGCCACAGAATCTCGACCTCGTCGACTCGGGAATTTTGCCCCAGGCCGAAGTGCAGGCGCGGATCTTGAGCCGACTGGTAGCTCATTCCTCCTTTGCGCTGATCATAGAGAACCAGGTCGCCGGCGGTGATTTTCACGCGACAACCCACGCCATCACGGTTCGACTTCGTGCCCATCAAGAGAATCTCGAGCCAGTGATTCCGGTTACCTCCGTCGTTGCGGAGCAGCTGCGGGGGCTGGCCATTGTTGTTGACCAGGATGTCGAGGTCGCCGTCGTTATCGAAATCGCCGATCGCCGCTCCGCGGCTTACGCGCGGCCGCGCGAAGTCGGGGCCCAGGCGCTCGCTCACGTTCTCGAAGATCCCCTGCCCGTTGTTCCGGAACATTAGCTTTGGTTCGGCGTAGTGCACCGCGGAGCGGAAGACCTCGACATTGTCGAGCACGTGGCCATTGGCCATGAACACGTCCCGCGCGCCATCGTTGTCGTAGTCCATGAAGCGGGTGCCGAATCCGCTCAGGTGGTAGGTGGCGTAGCCGATCTTGGAACGCAGCGTCGCATCGTCGAACATCTGGTGTCCCAAATTGACGTAAAACCGCGCCAGCTGCCCGTCTAGGTGCGTCACAACCAGATCCAGCCGGCCGCTTCCGGTCACGTCCGCCGCATCGGCGCCCATTCCGGCTTCGAGCTGGCCCTCCGCGCTTACCGCCACGCCGGCCAGATAGCCGATTTCGGTGAAGCTGCCGTCGCGGTTGTTGTGAAACAACGAATTGGGCATGTGGTCGTTGGCAATGAAGATGTCCTGCCAGCCGTCGTTGTCGTAATCAAAGGTGACAACGCCAAGGCCATTGCCTGATTTCTGGGCAAGCCCGGCCGACGTGCTCGCGTCTGTGAAGGTGCCGTCACCGTTGTTGTGGTAGAGAGAGGGTGGCAGCGGACGGTAGTTGTCGGGGTCGCAGTAGCTGCGTTTGCCCGGTTCGTGTTCTCCGCACCAGAAATTCTTCTGAGGTGACCAGTCGACATAATTCGCGATGACCAGATCGAGCCGGCCGTCGTTGTCATAGTCGAACCAGGCCGCACTCGACGCCCAGCGGCCCGCGTTCGCCACGCCTGCCTGCGCGGTTACGTCCGTGAAGGTGCCGTCACCGTTGTTGTGGTAGAGGATCGAGCGGCCGTAGCCCAGGACGTAGAGATCGGGAAACCCATCGTTATCGTAATCTCCCACCGCGACTCCCATGCCGAACAAGCCCTCCGCGCCAACTCCGGCTTTCTCCGTGATATCGGTGAACGTTCCGTCCCCGTTGTTCCGGTAGAGAGCGCTGCGCACGGCCTTCCGGGGCGTGTAGACGCGCGTCGAAGCGCCATTCACCAGGTAGAGATCGAACAGCCCGTTTTGATCGTAATCAATCCAGCCGCAGCCGGACCCCATTGTTTCGATCAGGTATTTTTCCGAAGAGGCTGCGTTGTCGTGTCGAAAGGTAATGCCGCTAGCCGGCGCAATATCCAGGAAAGTGATCGGATTCGGCGCGTTCGAGCCCTGAAGAAACGGCCCGCGCACAGAGCGGCTCAGAAAAGCTGCGGCGAGGGGCTTGAGTAATTCTCGCCTCGAGATGGGCAGGTAGCGTCTCAATCGAGTGTTCAGGAACTTTCCGAATTCCTGCGCAAGCGGGGTAGCGTATATCATGGGCCACGGCTCACGAACAGAACTTCGATCCGCGGACGTGCGCGACGGGTTGTAGGCCGAAGCCCTCAAGCCCCCCAACGTTAGCCCCTTGGCACTCGGGAGAGCCTGGGGGCTCAGGGATGCAGGGTTTGTCGGCCGGTGCAGCGGAGATATAGGATGGCGGTCATGAGCGGAGCGAATCTTCGGGAAGCGCACGACTGCTAGCCCCATGCGCAAGCTGATGAGGGTAGTTGCGGCCGCCATCCTCCTTGCCTCATTTTCGCGGGCGATTCCGCCTGCCTCCTCGCCCATACGCTTTGAAGAGATCGCCGAAAAGGCCGGATTGCACTTCGTGACCGAGAATTCACCGACTCCCAATAAGAATCAGCCGGAAACCATGGTCGCCGGAGTAGCGCTTCTCGATTACGACCGTGACGGCTATCTGGATGTGTATGTGGTGAACGGTGCGGCGATTCCTTCGCTCAAGAAGGAAGCGCCCCGGTACTGGAACCGGCTGTTTCACAACAACCACGACGGCACCTTCACCGATGTCACCGAAAAGGCGGGCCTTGCCGGCGCGGGATATGGGATGGGGGTTGCCGTAGGCGACTACGACAATGACGGCTGGCCCGACATTTTCGTCGCGAATGTCACCGGCAACCAACTGTTCCACAACAACCGGGACGGCACCTTCACCGATGTCACCGATCGCGCAGGCCTAGGCGGCGCCCTGCTGGACGGCAAGAAAATGTGGTCCGTGGGTGCCGGGTGGTTCGACTACAACAACGACGGGTTGCTCGATCTATTTGTCGTCAACTACTGCAAATGGGAGGTCAACAAGGATCCCGTGTGTTCCAACACGGGCGTGCGGGGATACTGCCACCCGAAGTATTATGCGCCGCTGCACAACACGCTTTATAGAAACAACGGCGACGGAACATTTACGGATGTTTCCGAGGAAACGGGAATCGCCGAGCATCTCGGCAAAGGCATGAGCGTCTCATTCGCGGACTACGATGGGAGCGGTTTTATGGACGCTTTTGTGGCGAACGACACGACACCGAACTTCCTTTTCCATAATCTCGGCGGCAAGAAATTTGACGAGGTTGGCGTGTGGTCAGGTGTGGCCTACGGGCCGTACGGCTACGCGCTGTCGGGCATGGGCTCGGACTTCCGGGACGTTAACAATGATGGGCTGCCGGACATCTGGCACACAGCGGTCGAGCACGAGACGTTTCCGCTCTACATCAATCGCGGCGACGGATTTTTCTCGAACACGGGCGGCGGCGTGTCGGTAGCGACGGTGAACATGTCCGGGTGGGGAAATGGAATCTTCGATTTTGATAACGACGGCTGGAAAGACCTCTTCGTCGCGCGCGCGAACGTCATGGACACCATCAGCCTGGTGGTTCCGGGGCGGAAGTACCCGGAGCCGAATTCTGTGTTCCGGAATTTGGGAAACGGGAACTTCCAAGACGCGAGCGCCTTGGCCGGGCCCGATTTTCAGAAAGAAGCCGTTCATCGCGGCGTGGCGTTCGGGGACCTCGATAATGATGGGCGAGTCGATGCCGTTGTGACCGTGCTCGGCGGCCCGATTGAGTTCTTCCACAACATCTCCGAGACGCATAACCACTGGATCCTGCTGAACCTCGTGGGGACAAAAAGCAACCGCATGGCCATCGGCGCACAGGTCCACATTGTCACCGAAGACGGCAAGTCGCAATGGAATGAGGTGACCACCGCCGTAGGCTATGCCTCTTCGAGCGACAGCCGCGTTCATTTTGGGCTCGGCGCGAATAAGCACATCAAAGAGATCGATATCCGCTGGCCCAGCGGGATCAAACAGGCTGTCCGCGATGTGGACGTCGATCGAATCATGACCATCGAAGAACCGCGCCCCTAGTTTTGGCGCCTCAGGGTCGCCCGAGGGGCGGCCAGGTGCGGGCGCGCGCGGTTCGCTATTGCGGGGTTTGGGGCGAGCCGTCGGACTTCTCTTTGTTCACCTTGGCATCCAGCTCGCGCTGTCGCTCGAGTTCACGCGCGGCCTCGTCCCGGTGACCGGTGCGAGCGTAGGCCATCGCCAGTTGGTAGTGGCCCGCGGCATCGTCGGGCGCGCCCTTCACATAACGCACCAGAGGAGGGACGGCGTCTTCATACTTGCCTTCCGCATTGAGCGCCATGCCCAAGCCGAGGTAAGCCTCAAGGAAACCGACGTCGAGATTCGCGGCACGGGAGAAATGTTTGATGGCTTCGTCCCACTGCCCAAGCTGACGCGCTAAATCCCCCAGCATGAATTCGGACGCTGCGCTGTTCGGGTCGATCTTGAGTTCCGCCTCGAATTCCCTTCGCGCGTCATCGGCCGTGGTGGGGGTGGAAGGCATGGAAAGGATGATTCGCCCAAGGCGGTAGTGGATACCGGGGAGCTGCGGATACTGCTCGAGGATTCGCCTGTATTCCGAGATCGCGTCGTCCCATTTTCCATGCGCCTCGAATGACTCGGCATCGAGTTCCTGCGCTTGATAAGAAGTCGGAGCCCTGCCGGCCAGCTCTTCTGAAGCGCTCGTGGCAAGCTGCGAACAATAGTGCGCTGTCACGTACAGCACCTGCGGATCGTGAGGAAAATCTCGATTCAAACGCGCCAAATCCTGAAGGGCGGCATCCACCTGGTGGAGGCTCATCGCACACTGGGCCACGGCGAACTCGGCCTCATACCTCAGTGCGCGGTCAGCGATCGCGGAAACGGAGCGGTTCAGCATGGGCAGGGCTTCCGTGCAATGGCCCGTCTTGGCAAGTTCGAGCGCATGGCGAACCGATGAGGAATGATCCGTCGCCGGGGCGCTCGACGTTTGCGCCCGGACTGCCGCGCACCAGGCGAGAAAGAAAGCCACGGTACCGATAAAACGTGAACTTTGAAACAATTCGAGCCTCTCGAAACGCTGCGTTTGCCTGACCGATTATATGTCAGTCGGTCGCTCGGTGGGCCCTGGTTCGCGCTCTGCGCCGTCCGCAGCGATCGAGGGCACGATGGAGAGGATAAAGCTGATCCTCGCTGGTCGGCTGATCAATCCTCGCGCATGAGGATTATCGGATCAATTGCCCGAGCGCGTTGCGCCGGAATCCAGCTAGCCAGCCGACCCACCATCAGCATAGCCAGGACCACGCCAGCCAATACCAGCGGATCCCGCGGAGTCGCTTGGTACAGGATGCAAGCACATGGCTTGCCAAGATGCCGAGCAGCAATCCAGCGGCGGAGCCGACCGCGAGCAACTTCAGCGCTCGCCGCCAAACTTGAGGATGGCCTGGCGGCGGGCCTCAACCGGTGTCAAGCCGGCGCGGAGATTTTCGGCCGTCCCCAGGGCGATGTGCTCCTCAATCTCTTCCCGCAATCGTTCCTCGTCCCGGCGTTGGGTCGCCAACTCGAACAGACGGGAGACGAACCGTCTGAGAGATCTCATGAAAAATCCTCCGCCTTCACCTTGAAGAACCGGCCGATGATGGCGGCCGTTTGCTCCCAATCTTGCGTCTCGAGCTCGAGCTGCTTGCGTCCTTCGCGCGTCAACCGATAAAAGCGCGCCCGGCGATTGTTCTCCGAGGCCCCCCACTCGGATGCGATTGCGCCCTCTTGCTCGAGCTTCAGCAGCACGGGATACAGAGTCCCTTGATTGAGGGCCAACAGATCTCCGCTGATCTGCTCGATGCGTCGCGCGATTCCATAGCCGTGCAGCGACCCCAGGACATCGAGAGTCTTGAGGACCATGAGGGCCAACGTGCCCTGCAAAACATCCTTCTTTTGCTTCATAGGAGCACTCATTTAGGTTGCCAACACGAAGTATGCATCTTTCCTTTGGGAAAGCAACAGGTAAGTGGCAGAAGCCTCCCGCGTCTTCCTCCCCGCGGGGGGGCAAGGCGAGGGTGTGAAGCCCACCGCCTAGGGCGCGATGACAAGGGCTAGTTGGTTTTGTACTTCTCGAACCAGCCGGCCACGTAGAGGACCTTGGCGATCTGGTGGCTCGGGCGGCGACTGAGCCCGTGCGGCTCCTCGGGAAAGCGTACGAGGGTTGAATCCACGTTCCGCAGCTTCAGTGCCGTATAGAACTCCTCGGCCTGGGAGATCGGCGTGCGGAAGTCCTCCAGGCCGGTCATGAGCATCGTCGGCGTCTTTACGCTCGAGACCGAATTGGTCAGCGACCGCTTCACGTATTGATCGGTGTACTCCCAGGGATTTCCCGGAAACCAGTATTTGGTGATGAACGGAATATCCGAGGTCAGGGCGAAGCTGTACCAATCGATCACCGGATAGAGTGCCGCCGCGGCCCGAAACCGGTTCGTGTGCTCGACGGTCCAGCAGGTCAGTACCCCGCCGCCGCTTCCCCCCGTGACGTACATATGGCCCGTATCGATGTACCCCTTCGCAACGACGGCGTCCACGCCGCTGTCGAGATCGTAGAAATCGTCGCCGGGATAGGCATGGTGGATCAGATTCGCGAATTCCTCGCCGTAACTCGTGCTCCCGCGCGGATTCACGTACAGCACGACGTAACCCATCGACGCATACACCTGCTTCTCGTAATCGAAGCGGTCGCCATAATCGGCGAACGGCCCGCCATGAATCTCCAAAATCAGTGGATACTTTCTTGTCGGATCAAATCCCGGCGGCTCGATGATCCAGCCTTGAATCTTCCGCTTGTCCACCGACGAGTTGAACCAAATCTCCTCGACCCGTCCGGGCTTCTTCTGCGCCAGGAGCTCGCCGTTGACCGACGTCAACACCCGTGTCATCCCCCCGCTCTCGACCGCGATGTCGCCTGGGTTTTCCGCCGTGCCCGAGGTGAAGGCCATCAGGCCATCGCGGGACACCGAAAACGATCCGGCACCGTAGGCGCTGACCGTGGAGGCCACATGATCGGTCATCTTCCGGAAGGTGCCGTCCGTCGACAGGAAACCAATCTTCGTATCGCCCTGATCGTCGTATTGGAAATAAACCCCGCTGTTGTCGGCCGCCCACTGAAGATCACCGACATCGCGGTCGAGTTTGTCTGAAATACTGTGCGGGCCGGTTCCATCGCTGCTCATGACATACAGTTTCGTGGTTTGATGTCCCTGGTAGCGGTCATCGAACCCCGTGTAGGCGATCCATTTCCCATCCGGCGAAAACGTCGCGTTGTTGTCCGGTCCGTTGCGAGTGGTCAGCTGCCGCAGGGTGCCATCGGCGACCGAGAACTCGTATACATTCGTATCGAAATAGGCGTGGTCGGATTCCGGATGACGGTTCGCCGAGACGATCAGAGACCGTCCGTCGGCTGACCAGGACGCGCGGGCGGGCCCCCCGAATTCGCCCCCGCCGTTTGGAAAACCGTCACTCGTGATCTGTCGTGGCGCGCCGCCCTCGGCCGACACGATGAAAACCTGCCGGAATCCGGGTTTGAGGTATCCCGTCCCATTGAAGCGATAGACCAGCCGGTCGTAGGCCTGGGGAGGGTCGGCCCATTTTGCGCCCGCCGGTGGAGTCGGGAGATCGGCGATGTGCGGCCCTTTGCTCGGCACCAGGGCAGAAAACGACAGGCTCTTCCCGTCCGGCGACCACGCGATCGCGGCGGGGGCCTCTTCCAGGTTTGTGATTCGCGCCGTTTGTCCCGTATCCATCCACCGCACATAAATCTGCGCTTTGCCGTCCGCGTCGGAGAGATATGCGATGCGTGTGCCGTCCGGCGACCAACGCGGAGAATCATCCGACCGGTTGCCGGTCGTGAGAGGGCGATGATCGCTGCCGTCGCTACGGATGATCCACAAATTCGAGTAACGCCGATCGGTCATCGCATCGTTGAAATGACGGACATAGACGATCTGCTTGCCGTCCGGCGAGATTTGCGGATCGGTGGCAAGCTGAATCTGAAACAGGTCCATCGCCGTCAGCTTGTGCGAACTCTCCTGCGCGCGGCCGGTCGCGCCAACGGCCACGAGCAACAGCGAAAGAGCACCTCCCCTTAGTCCGCTTCGCACGATCTTCATCAGCACCTCCCCTCAAGCCGCGCAGTTAACACCGGAGGTCCCAGGGGTGTCAAGAAGCCTTGATCCGATGCATCCCGATAGGTCCCCGCTGCGGGAAAATGAGTGTGTGGGACCGGAGCTGGACTTGGCGAACAAAAAATCTCGGTGGATCTCTGTCGGAGTTGCTAGGGGCCAGGAACGCAGCGGCAGGATTCCGCTCCCCTTCTGCAACGCCAGGATCTGTTCTTCGAACGGCATCGCGTGCACGAGAAAAAGGGCTTTCGCCGGGTTCTGATCACACGTACACTAAGCCTTCGATGGCTATGGTGTCGCCGCGTCCTGAAACGGGGAGGCATAGGAACGCAAGATTCCGCGTGCTGGGCGTTGATCCCGCGGTGGCGGGTGCGACCGGCTATGGCGTGATTGAATGCACAGGCGCCGCGCCTGTGCTTTTACGTTTCGGCGTTCTGAAGCTGCCGGCCAAGACGGCCTTCCCGTCGCGTTTGCGCGAGATTCATGGCGTGATCGTGCGGCTCGTCGAGGAGTTTTCGCCCGATGTCGTTGCCGTTGAATCGGTTTTTACAGCGCTCAATGTGAAGACGGCGCTGAAGTTGGCCGAAATTCGCGGTGTGGTGCTCCTGGCGGCCGCGCAAGCTTCGGTCCCGGCGTTTAGCTATTCGCCGCGCGAGGTGAAAGCGGCTGTGGCGGGGTACGGCGCAGCGTCGAAACAGCAGATGCAGCAGATGGTGAGTTCACTGTTGAACCTCGCGGAGATTCCCGAGCCGGCGGATGCGGCCGACGCGCTGGCCGTGGCGCTTTGCCACGCACAGGTATTCCAAGCCCGCGAACGAATGGCCGCCGCCTTGGGAATTGGCGCCACGATTCTTTCCGGGCCCGGCGGCCGTCGAACCGTTCGGGTTACAAGGTAGGGAATTATCGTGAGAAAGTTGCTCCCTCGATCTGCGGTTATCCTCGTTTTGATCGCGGCACATTCCTCTCGCCTGATGGCCAGCAGGCCCCAGCAAGCGACCGGGGCAACCATCACTTTCCGGAAGATCTTCAAATCGAGCTATCCGGAATTCGTCGAGATCAAGATCAGGGACAGCGGGTCGGGCACGTACGATATCCGGCAGCTCGATGAAGAGGCCAATCCGCAGCCGCTCGCGCTGACCGCGCAACTGACGCAGCGGATCTTTCAGCTGGCCGCCACCCTGCACGATTTTGAGGGCGTCGATCTCGAGGTGCACCGCCGGATCGCCAACCTGGGGCAAAAAACCTTCCGGTACGAAAAGGGCGGCGACGCGCACGAGGTGACCTTCAATTACACGCTGAACGATTCGGCGACCCAACTGCTCAACATCTTCGAGGGCATCTCGCGCGAGCAAGGGGATCTGGCCGACCTCGAGAGAACCAGGCGTTACGACCGCCTGGGGGTAAACGACGTCCTGCTGCAGGTCGAAGACGATTATGCAAAGAAGCTCCTCCCGGAACCCGATCGCCTCTTGCCCGCCTTAGACGCGATTGCCGCGGACGAGAAGATCATCGATATCGCCCGCGACCGCGCCCGAGGACTGGCAAACCGGATTCGTAACGGGCACTGATTCCCTTCCCTCTGACCGGCTGGCTAACTCCTGATTCGATGGCACCGAATTTCTCGAACCCCGGCCGAGTTTGTTAGGCTGGAGAGGCAAAAGCCCCCTCGTTGTAACAGTTGTGAAATATTTGAGTTCCGGCCTGCGTATCAGCCTATGGAGAGACGGAAGACAGCTCGAGAGATGAGCGCCACAGAATTGGTCGAGGAGCTGGCGCGGGTCCGGGCAGGAGATGCGCAAGCCTGGGGCGAACTGTATCGGCAGTATGCGCCGGCGATCTTCCGGTTCTGCCGTCGGGCATTGCCGGCTCGCGAAGACGCCGAAGACGCCACAACGGAAATATTCATGAAGGTGCGTCAGAAACTCGGAACCTACGATTCGTCGCGGCCATTCACGGCCTGGCTCTACAAGGTGGCCAGCAATCATTGCTGGGACATGCTGCGCCGACGGCGCATTCGGCAGGACCTCGAAACCGGCGATGTCGAAAGTTTGCCGCTCGAGCATCCCGACCCCGATCAACTTGAGCGCCTGCAGGTTGAACGCACGAGCAAGGAGGTCCGCGACGCACTGGCACGACTGCCCGACCGGGCGCGCATGGCGCTGGTTTTGAGATATTACGCGGACCTGAGTTACGACGAGATTGCTGACACGCTGGGCGTGCGCCGCGCCTTTGTCGGCGTGCTGCTGTTGCGCGCAAGGCACCAGTTGCGAGATGTTCTCGGCGCGGAACCGGCCGGGATGCGCGGAGCGGCGGCAGGGAGCAAGGGATGAATCATTTTGACGAGATGACGGCACTGCTTTATCTCGATGCCCAGCTCGATACCGAGCGCGCGCAGGAGATTGCCGCGCACGCGACCGAATGCAGTTCGTGCCAGGAACTGTTGCGCGCGCTTCGAGACGAGGGAGCCTGGCTGCACCGGTCGCTGGTTGCCGGTGAGGAAACCGTGCCCGCGCGGCTGATGGAAGCCCCCGAACGCGGCTCGACGCCCTGGGGATGGGTCACCGCTCTGGCGCTCGGCGCGAGCGGTGCCTATACGCTTTGGACCAGCGTCATCGTCCCCTGGCAATCGCAAGCGGCGCAGGCCGGTTTCACGCAAACCAATTTGTTGACCATGCTCTTTTTCAGCGGCGCCTTCTGGAAAGGATGGGACGCAATGCGAAGCCTGACGGAATTTCTGGCCATGTCGACGTTGGCCATCGTGGTGAGCTGGCTGTTGAGGCGGCATTGGCGACGGCTCATGGCCGTCGCGCTGGTGATGAGCGCAATCCTGTTTCTGCTGACAGCGCCGTCGCCTGTGCGCGCAGCCGAAATGAAGCACGGCGACCCGAACTACACGCTGCGCAGCGACGAAACGGTGCCCACGGATTTGTTCGTGGCCGCTCAACGCACGGTCATCGACGGCAACATCGACGGCGACTTGGTTGCATGGTCCCAGGTCGTGATTGTTGATGGGCACGTAAAAGGAGACGTGATCGTGTTCGGGCAGCAGCTGCGCGTAAGTGGAACGGTGGACGGCAACGTGCGGTGCTTCGTTCAGTCGGCCACGATCAACGGGAGCGTGGCGAGAAATGTGATGAGTTGGAGCAATGAAGCCACTCTGGACCAGAAAGGCACGATCGGCGGGAGCATCACAGTTTTCGCGAATGATCTGACGCTCGCGGGCAAAGTGGGCGGTGACGTTCTTGGGTTCGCGAACTTTACCGATGTCAGCGGCACGCTTGGCCGCGACCTCACCGTGCGTACCGACCATCTGTCGATCGCATCGACCGCCGAGGTCAAGGGGCGCGTGAAGTACCGGAGCGAGCATGAAGCCGACGTCGCATCAGGAGCCAAACTGGGATCCATCGAGAGGGAAGTGTCGAAGGCGCAGCCCAGGTACCTGAGTTGGAGATACTACTGGCACCGGATTTTGCTGTGGGGCGCGGGATTCGTCTTTGGACTCGTGCTGCTTCTGCTGGTGCCCGGGTTTTATGCTGACGCGACGGCAGCCTGCAAAAAATACGCGCCGGCGTCGGGATTCGGGCTGCTGTTTCTGTTCGCCACACCCATTGCGGCCCTGATTATGTGCGTCACGATCGTGGGACTGGCGATTGGGGTTACGACCTTCCTTCTCTATGCGATCGCCGTGTATGCGTCGACGGTCTTCGTGTCCGGTTTCGTAGGCGAAGCGCTGCTCGGACCGAAGCCGGGCATGGGCCCGGCCATCGGCCGGCTTGCGCTTGGTCTTCTTCTCCTGCACGTATTGCGCGTGCTGCCCTACATCGGGGGTTGGGTGCTCTTCATCGAGATTTTCTGGGGCATGGGCGCGTTGGTGCTGGCCCTCTACAAACGTCTGCGGACGCAAGTCGCTATACCGGTCCCCGCTTGATAGCGCTCTCGCAAGCACCTAACCAGACAAGTCTGAGAGCTCAGACTTCGGGCCTTTTCATTGTTCGCGGCGGCCAGCTGAGCTCCGCTTCTCTCGGCTGAAGGTGAGTGCGCGCATCTGCCTGTCGCTCTTTCGGCCCGTTGCTCGATGATGAAACCGCGGCTTTGCCGGCGATCAATGCGGCCAGGCACAGCAGCGCAACCATCAACGTGAGCGCCGAGACCGTTTTTAGCTTCACTCCTCGAATCCCGTCCGACTGGCCGGCGCCCCGCGGCTCGGCGACACGCAGCCTCAGGGCCCGAGATCTCGGCGGCCTCTCCCTGCTCGGACGAGCCGGCGGCATTCTAGTCTCCCTCTTCGAGAGAAAGAGCCAACTGCGGCGAACGCCAGGCCTTTGGCGAATGCGGAGTTGGCCGGGAGGCCAGGCCGTACTTGCGTCGCAGGCCTTCGATTAGCGCCGCAATCCTCTGGCGGTATTCCTCGGGCGCGTCGCCGTAGCCGCGATAAAAATCGCGATAGCGGCCCGCGAGCTTCGGAAATTGTGTCTCAAGGAATCGCAGGAAAGGCTTCCACGACGATGGCATCAGAAACAGAACGTTCGCTGCCAGCCATTGAGCACCCGCGTCTCGGGCTGCGCGCACCAGGGCGTCCAGGTCGTCCTCGCGGTCGGTCAATCCGGGCAGAATGGGCATGGCGTTGACGCCCACGCTGATTCCGGCCTGGCGCAGTTTTCCTATCGCCTCCAGGCGCAGATCCGGTCGCGGGGCGCGCGGTTCGAGCATGCGTGCCAGGCGCGTGCGCAGTGTGGTCACGGTCATGTGGATCGTGATCGAGGAGCGCTTCGCGATGCGCTCGAGCAGGTCGATGTCGCGCACCACTTGATGCGATTTCGTGGTGATCGAAAGGCTAAGCCCGTCTCGTTCGGCCATTCGTTCCAGAATCGCGCGCGTGGTCCCGAACTCTTTCTCGGCCGGCTGATAGGGATCCGTGGCCGTCCCGATCGCGATGTGCTCGCCCCAAATTTTTTCGCTTGACAGGTCGCGTTCCGCCAAAGCGCCCGCATCCTGCTTGACGTAAATCTTCGATTCGAAAGCGTCGCCATCGAGCTCCATATACTCGTGCGTATAGCGCGCGTAGCAATACCGGCAGCCGAACTCGCATCCTCGGTAGGGGTTCACCGTCCAGCGGAACGGCACGCGTTCCGACTGGCAGTAGTTCAGCACCGACTTGACAGGGAGCAGGAAGTATTCGGTCCCGCGCTTAGCGTCGGCGCAAGGGGAGGATGCGGCGAGGCGCGCAATGCCGACCAGTTCCGGAACGGGCTTCACACTCCGGTCGGGTTCCGGAGGGGGCGCGGAAGCGCCGTTCGTGGGCTCACAATGGCCGTGGCGAGCGGCTGCGGGGAAAAGGGTGAGACTGGCCTCCTTCTCTACCCTTCTGCGGCGACGGATCGTCGCTGGAGGGTGTCGAAGGATGGGAGAAGTGGCCATTGGTCGCCTCGCCGCACCTCCCGATCGTATTCGCTTTTCTTTCGCTTTGTCAAGCGAAATCTTTCGCTTTATGTTCGCCTGTACGCCCGTCCGAGTGTCCGCTCGGAAATCGGGGGCAGAAACGCTCCGCTTGAGGCCGTTTGAGCCGTTATATTCGTCTGGACTGGATAGCCCATGGCCGAAGTCGGGATTCTGATCATCGACGACGATATTGCGAACCAGCGCGCGCTCAAGAACATCCTGGATGCCGAGGGTTGGCGCGTCCGCATCGTGCCGGTGGCTTCTCAGGTATTAAGCGAACTGGCCAATGGCTCATGGAACCTGGTCATCGCGAACGCCGCGCTGACCGATCTGCGCGGACCGATCTTCGCCATTCTGAGAGAGCTGGCCGTGGCGGACGCCTATGGAGCCGACGGCGCAACTCCCGGGGAAACCGCCGGCGAGGATGGCCATGCCGGCCCGAGCGCGGAGGGCGACGGCCTAGGAGCAAAGAGGCTCCGACGGCTGACTCGGCCACTTCTACGCGTGCTGTTTTTGGTGCCCGCATCGATTGCCGAGCAAACTCAGCCGGTGCTCGAGAACGACGGACTTCCCTACGTGCTCAAGCCCTACCACCTGCATGACTTCCTTGAGAAGATGAGTGACCTTCTGCTCGAAACCGGCGCAATCGCCGATCCCATCCGCAGCATGCGCGATTTTGGCCCGACGAAACGGCGCGCCAAGACGCGGCGCAACGCCAGAGATTCTCGGCGAAGCACCATGTTCGCCTCGCGCGAGGACTATCAGATGACGGAGGAAGAAATGGCGGAATGGGAGCGCCAGGAAGAAGAAGACCGCAAAAAGCGCCAAAAGGAGCAAAAGGAGCGCGAACACCTGGGCTGATCCGATCCGCTCGCTTCAGGCCCCACCCATTTGACCCAGCTCCCGCCGGAATGCCTGCAAGAAATCCCTCCTCGTTCGTTCCTAGGGTTGAACAGCGCGGCGCGCTCGAGCGTCGCCGTCGAGGAGGAGATCCATGGCGGCCTGGCACAAGTATTTCCTGTGGTCCTTTGTCGGGTTTTTGGGGCTTGCGGCCCTGGTGGGTGGCGATCCCCTGGTTTCCGCCTCCGGGGCGCATCAAGCCACCTCGGAAGCTCTTTGGAAGGTTCTGCGGCCGGTGACCTACGAGAACATGACCGTTTTCCCTGTCGTTTCGGCCGAACAGGCGGACACGAGCGGCTTCGCTACCCTCGACGATGCTCTCGCTTCCGGCGCGGCGATCATCACCGAGGAAGGAAGCTACATGCGCCGCTCGCGCCCGGGTTACCTCGCGCCCCCATCGACCGGCGCAGAAGTCAATCGGCTTGTGTTGATCAATCGCGGCCAGAAACCGCTTCTGCTCCTGGCCGGAGAAGTCGTTTCCGGAGGCAAGCAGGATCGCATCATCGGCAAGGACCGCATCGTCCCGGTCGGAGGCGAGCCGTTGCCGCTCGACGTGTTTTGCGTCGAACACGGGCGCTGGACTGACGGCGGAGATCGTTTCGCCGCCGCGCAGATGATGGTGCACCCGAGCGTGCGGGAGAAAGCCGCCGTGGATCAGGATCAGGGAGAAGTCTGGGCTGCGGTTCGCAGCGGATCAACTTCCGCAAGTGCGGGCGGAGCCGCAGTCGATCCCGGCGCGACGCCGCGGGCTCCCGAGCTATCTACTCGCTCGATCTCTTCCGTCATCGCGCAGAACGCGCCAACCGAGTCGTATCGCAAGATCTACAAATCGTCGCCGGTCGGGGCTTCGGTCGAGCGCTTCGCGGATGAAGTCGACCGGCGCTTCCGCCGCGCCACCCAGGACTTGAAGGGCGAACACCTGGTGGGCGTCGTTGTGGCCTACGGAAATGAAGTGGCATGGAGCGACATCTTTGCCTCCTCCTATCTCTTCCAGACGTATTGGCCGAAGCTGTTAGGAAGCTATGTCGTCGAGGCACTCGCAAGGCCGGGCGAAGGGGAGAAGGTCTCCCTGGATGATGCGCGAGATTTCTTGCGACCTTTGAAGGGCCACGTTCGCGAAGAATCCGAACCCGGCGCATACCTATGGCGCGAACGATCGGAGGACGGTGAGACCATGATCGAGCTTGCCGCGCTCGAGCATGCGGGCTCTGGCGGTGAGCCGAAGTCCTTGCCGCTGCACTGGCTTATGGTTCTGCGCACAAGTGATTAGGCGAGTCGAGGATCGGCTCGGTCTGTTGGTCGCCCGCGACAATTTTGCCGAGCAACGGCAACCGCGCGGCTTTCCTGTTGCGATCCCGAGCCCGAACGGCAACCCCCGGTTGTTCGCCCCCTGTGCGCTCCGCTCCTCCTGAGCTATGATCGAAGGAGACCCGAACTCACATGTGGCCCGCTGAGCTCAAAATTCGCCAGGGGGCGATTCGTCCCGCTACAGTCCTTGCGCCCATGGCCGGTGTGACGGACACGGTTTTCCGTCGCGTGATCCGCTCGCTCGGCGGCTGTGGCCTGATGATGACCGAGTTTACCAGCGCTGAGGGCCTGACCCGCCATTCCGCGCGCACGCTCCGCTATCTCTACTTCGACGAGGACGAGCATCCCATCGCGGCGCAAATTTTCGGCGCCGACCATGCCGTGATGGCCTCGGCGGCCGCTCTGATCGAAGACCTCGGCTTCGATCATGCCGACATCAACCTCGGCTGCCCGGTCAAGAAAGTCGTGAAGTGCGGAGGCTCCGGCCTGCTTCGCGATCTGCCCAATCTTGAAAAGCTTCTTCGCGCCGTGCGCGCCGCGGTGCGCATCCCGCTCACGATCAAGATTCGCGCTGGCTGGGACGAGAAGACCATCGTGGCCGTGGAGGTCGCGCGCATGGCCGAGCAAGTCGGGATCGAGGCCATCGCCATCCACCCACGCACGAGGATGCAGGGCTACAGCGGCCGCGCAGACTGGCGGCTGATCGCCTCGGTGAAGCAGGCCGTGGGGATTCCCGTGATCGGCAATGGAGACGTGGCGACCCCGCAAGATGCCGTCAAAATGGTCGAGGAGACCGGATGCGACGCCGTGATGATTGGCCGCGCGGCCTCCTCGAATCCCTGGATCTTTCGCCAAATCGTCGATTACGTCGAACGAGGTCTTTATGATGAGCCGAGCGAGATGGATCGCTATACCCTGCTGTCCCGATATTTTCGCAGCCTGATGGAGGCCGAGATGCCGGATGCGGTCGGGAAAATGAAGCAGTTCGCCAGCTTGTTCACGCACGGAGTCCGGAACGGCGGCGAGTTGCGTTACCGTGTCCATCGTGCGCACAGCGGCGCAGAGATTCTTGACTGCGTCGACGCCTTCTTCGCCAAGGCAAGCGCCTCCGCCGAGTGAACCCCACAATGGAAGGGCCTTGCTACTCGCGCGTAACGAGGAGCTGTTTGTAGGCTTCACGTTTGGTGAGCCCGCGCTCGCGCGCGGCCTGCTTCAGGGCCGCCTTTCGATCGATCCCGCGCTCGGTCATGATTTCCTCTACGCGCCGCGCGAGCGGCAGGGCTGCTCGGCGAGCGTGGGCGGCCTCATGCGAAACCGATTGAGCGTCAGGCGGGCCAATCAAGACGGTCATCTCGCCCTTGGGCGGTTTCCGGCGTACCCTGGCGGCCAAGCCCTCCAGATGATCGCGCAGGAATTCCTCATGCAGCTTGGTCAGCTCGCGGGCGATCACCGCGGGCCGGTTGCCCATAATCTCGAGCGCGTCTTCGAGCGTATCGAGCAGCCGGTGCGGCGCTTCGTAGAACACAAGCGTTCGCCCCTCCTCCGCCAGTCGGCGCAGTGCCCTGCGCCGCTCGGTTTGTCGCGACGGCAGAAAGCCCAGGAATAAAAACTGTTCCGCGGCCATCCCCGATGCGGAAAGCGCGGCCAGAAAGGCCGATGGCCCCGGAAGGGGCACCACGCGAATCCCATGGCGCAAGCTCAGGTGCACCAGGCGCTGTCCGGGATCGGAGATGGCCGGAGTACCCGCGTCGGTCACCAGCGCGATTCTCGCGCCCTGCTCAAGCTCGATCACAAGCTCGGCTGCGCGCGTGATTTCGTTGTGTTCGTGATAGCTGACCAGGCGTTTGTGAATGTCGAAATGTGAAAGCAGCTTCAGCGTCTGGCGCGTATCCTCGCAGGCAATGAGGTCGACCTCTCGCAGCGTGCGCAAGGCGCGCTGCGTAATGTCCTCGAGATTGCCCACAGGAGTGGCGACGACGTAAAGGCATCCGACGCTCGCAGCGAGAGCCGTCCCCTTGGACATTGTTCGGAGTCTAGCACGGGCTTCGAGGTCTGTGGGTCGACAATCCAGTCGCCCGAGGGGGTGGCGCGGCCTCCGCGGTCACCCGACCGAGCGCGGCCCGGGAATCCCGCGTGTTATAATCCGAGCTGCCCTTTGAGTTCGTGCCACGCGGAGGTGTTTGGGCTTGCCGCTGTATGAGTATAAGTGCGTGAAGTGCAGCCATCGATTCGAAAGGATCGAGAGCCTTTCCGCTTCCGAAATCAAGAAGTGTCCCCAATGCGGCGGCCGCGCCGAACGCCAGCTCGCGCCGCCCGCCCTTCAATTCAAGGGTTCGGGATGGTACGTGACCGACTACGCCGGCAAGGGGCCGTCGCCCGGCGCAGCGGAGGGTCCGAGCGAGGGGGCTGCCAAGCCTGCCGAGAAAACACCCCCGAAAACCGACTCGCCCCAATCGAAGACCGCAAAGGAATCGAAAAAGAAGAAATAACCGGCAAGGGGCCGTCTGCCGATTGCGGTTTTCTCCACCTCACCCGCGCAGAGTGTCTATGGCTTTAGTTCCCGCAGGTAATTCCGAAAGGCCTCGCCGAAATGCGGGTTTTTGAGGGCGATCTCCACGGTGGCTTTCAGAAAACCGAGCTTATCGCCAGCGTCGTGCGTTTTGCCTTCGTAAATGTATGCGAAAAGGCCGTCTTTGCTCGCGAGCGTCCGTAAGCCGTCGGTGAGCTGAATCTCGCCGCCGGCGCCCGGTTTTGTTTGGGAGAGGTAATCGAAAATCGCCGGGGGCAACACATAGCGGCCGGTCACGCCCAGATTCGACGGCGCCTGCTCGGGTCGGGGCTTCTCGACCAGATCCTTGATGCGCAGCAGACGGTTGCCCCAGCGGCCGTCTTGCGCGGGGGCCGCATCGACGACGCCGTACAGCTGCAACTGACTGCACGGAACTTCTTCCACGGCAAGCGCGCCGATGCCGGTGGCCTGGTAGACGTCGGCCAGCAGGCGAGTGGCCGGAGGGCCGTCGACGATCACGTCGCCCAGCAGAACAGCGAACGGCTCCTCGCCCACCAGATCGCGCGCGGCCAAGACGGCATGGCCGAGGCCGAGCGCCTCGCTCTGCCGCGTGTAGCTGAAGGTGCATCCCGCGCTGATTTCGCGCACCATCTCCGCCTGTTTCGGCTTGCCGCGATCTTCGAGAAAGCGCTCGAGCTCGGGTTGCGAATCGAAATGGTCCTCGATCGCATTCTTCCTCCGCCCAGTCACGAAAATCACGTGTTCGATGCCGGAAGCCAGGCACTCTTCCACCGCGTATTGGATGAGCGGCTTGTCGACAACGGGAAGCATCTCCTTGGGCATGGCCTTTGTGGCGGGTAGGAAACGCGTACCCAGCCCCGCAACCGGCAGAACCGCTTTGCGCACTCGTCTGGTTTGTTCGGGCATGCGTGCTTCACTCGGCTGAAAATGGCCGTTCGAGCTTGAGTCCGCCGGCCTCGTGCGTTGGGCGACGCGACGACCGGCCCGGCCTCCTATGCTAGCATAGGATTTTTGGAAGTTTTCCTAACCAGGAGAGATTTTGAATCGAGCGCGGCCCGTGATTTTGGGTATCGAGTCCTCGTGCGACGAAACGGCTGCCGCCATTGTGGCCGGGGGCTGCGAAATCCTCTCGAGCGTGGTTGCTTCGCAGATCGACATCCACGGCAAGTACGGCGGAGTCGTTCCGGAGCTGGCCTCTCGCGAGCACCTGCGGCAGATCGTTCCCGTGGTGAGGGAAGCCCTCGAACAGGGCGGCGTCCAAGCGCGCGATGTGGATGCCATTGCCGTCACAAAGGGTCCGGGATTGATCGGCTCGCTTCTGGTGGGTGTCACCTATGCGAAAATCCTGGCCCTTTCGCTCGGTAAGCCGCTGATAGGCGTCAATCACCTCGAGGGCCACGTGCACGCGGTTCTGCTCGAGGCCCGGGCTGCCGG
>Ga0187783_10001081_pt1 | contig 20147 bp, 20 predicted proteins | sample 1015_SJ02_MP02_2_FD_132471 | JGI IMG/M metagenome (GOLD analysis project Ga0187783, IMG submission 132471) | Tropical peat soil microbial communities from peatlands in Department of Meta, Colombia - 1015_SJ02_MP02_20_MG | ecosystem: Environmental > Terrestrial > Soil > Wetlands > Peat | place...
ACGACACCCGGGCCTTCCCGTCGATCGCCGCCCGCCACGACGTCGCCCGCCGGGTCGACTGCAGCTTTCTGGCCGATCTGGTGACACAACATCGACTTGATGAGAGCGAAGCCCATGAGGTGGCCCATGACCTCGCCTATGCTCTCCCCAAGCGCGCCTACCGATTGTAACCGATCGCTGGCGCCGGACGAGCCCCGTTGCTGCGGCTTGAACTCACCATTACGACACCCGGCGCTCCGATCAGACCGAGGGCCCGGCCTGATTGGCTCGCACCGAGTTGCTCTCGACCGGCATTTTTCAAGGATGTCGCAGACCGCGGTTTAACTATTTTTTACCCTGCCGCTGTCGCCATTCCAAAAACTCGCGCATGAGTTCGTCCTCTTTGGCGGACCCTGGCGAACCGTCAATGTGTCGCTGATTTTCACTGCTCGACACTGCAGCTCGAGACATCTGCCCGAGTTTCTCTTCCGCCACCCAATAGCGATTCCAGCCCGGAACTTTCGCCGCTAAATTGACGTCTTTCCATTTGGGATGGAACGCAGGCTGTTTGAGCCTCGCAAATCGATCAAAGTAATACTGAATGAAACGTTCGACTCGTCTGAATCGATCGCTGTCGCGCGGAAAATTGTAGACTGCCAACACCGCCAGCATGCACAGCGTATCGACCCGCGAGTCAGCCTCGATGATCTGCGGATAGTCCTCGTGATAGAGCGGGCACGGGAGATAGAAATCCGCGAATTTGCTGCTGTACTCGATTGGAAGGAAATGAAAGCCGGGTTCCGGCTTCATCGAGCGGAAGAACTCATTCGGCTTGCCGCCGGTGTGGACGAGAGCGTCAATCTCACCGGTCTTCATCTGCTCCAGTGCAATCGTGTTGTTTATGTACAGCAACTGCGGATGGATACCGAGCCGGTCGAACACGATTGGTCCGGTTGTCGTCGCGCTATTACCCTTGGTGCCAAGGCTCACCTTCTTGCCGTCCAGGTCCTGTAAGGTTTTGATCTCCGGTCGAGCGAAGATATAGAGTTCACCGGTGAGCAGTTCAGAGATGTAGTTGACGCGTTGTTCGATGTTCTTCACCTGCCCCGACTTCCGATACAGATCGAACGTATCGGTGTAGGTGATCGCCAGATCGATCCCCTTTAGATACAGCAGATCGCTGACGTTCTCATTTCCGCCATAGCTTACGATCGGCAGAATGCGAAGATTTTCGCCATCATCGAGGGCCTTGGCGAGATCAACGGCAAAACGAATGAAGGTCCCTTCAAAAAAGCCGCCCGCTATGCCGACCGTCCAATTATTCACTTGGGCGACCTTGGCTTGCTCCCCAGTCGAAGTCGCAGTGGGCGTCGCGCGGGGCGCCGCCTGCGCCATCCTGAACGAGGCGAGATCGTTCGCGGCATGCGCGACCGCCATAACAAGCAACGCGGCCAGAAACCCGATGGCGGTTTTTAGATAGAAGCGCATCGACGCTGCTCCTGCTTCGATGAGACGTCAGCCTGCGATCCGATGGTAGGGCGAAAAGCAGCGCTTCACGGTTCGGCGCTCGCGATTTCACGCCAAGCTCTTGTTCCGCACCCAGGGACGAAATGCCCTCCCGCGCAACCCCTCGCGATGACACTCAGCCCGCGGCGTCTTACCTGTAGATCCATGCTTTGCCAGACTGCCTGGTCACGATCGCGTAATAGGCGTGTAGATGATCGCGGCCCGACACCAGCCTCCTTGCGGTGACCTGGTTCGATTAGCCTCGAACATGCTAGCTCGGTCCGATTGAAAATGCGAATACCTCGTAGCTATCGAGGCCCCGAATCGGCCGGCGCCGCCATGCCCTTTATCTGTTTGTTCTGCGAAGTTTTGAATCATAACAAGTCGTTAGGTCAGGTCGACGCAATGCCGACGATGCATCGCCAGCGTTGGGGCTCAGCATGCGCGATGAGGTGGCTGCCGATTACCGTTACGGTTCTGCTACCCACAAGTCGACTGGAATTCTGACATTGGATGACGCTGACGCGTCGCCGCGGCACACATCGAGTTGGAGACTTCACAGATGCACGGCTTGCCGAGGTTGAAGGAATCGGGAAGAGCGCGGCAAGCGTCCAGCGGCCTCAAATCGCTTGCGGGCTTTTTGGAGCGATTGATCGCGCCATTAACCAAGGGCACGTCGATTGAGCCTACTCAAGGTCGATTCCAGTCACGCGCGAGGCGACGCAGCTCACAAGGTAAACTTACGGCCATATGTCGCGCATATTGCCGATTAGCCGTATCGATGGACCGGATAACGCTGCGAGAGGTTGGTATCAACGATACCCTGAACGTAGAGTTCCGGCCGGCCCTGGCGGGCGGAACTTACAGCCTGTCCAATTTGGGTTCGCACACGCGTTCGAAATCCTTCAGCGCCGCTGGCTGCAGCCTTGAACGGAGGGTGCGCTGTCGGGAGGGCCGCTCCGCGGCCAAGCACGCAATCGAAATAGCATCGACCGTCGCCAAAAACGCTCCGATGCCTCGACCGATCACCTGATCCAGTTTTCTTTCGATCGGCGACACCGGCTGATCGGACAAGATCAGCTCCACAGGGCCGCACGCCCTGAAACGTGGTTCGATGGCACGAATGACTTGGCCGACGCGGATCGCAGTCGCACTCACGGCGAGCCGCACTCCCCCATGGGGTCCACGCGTAGTCTCGATGAAGCCGGCCTTGGTAAGCTCCTTGATGAGCTTGAAGATATTCTGCTCGGTGATCCCGGTTGCAAACGAGATTTCCGCTACTTTAACGAGATCGGGCTCGTGCTCGGCACAAAAGGCGAGCACGTGCAACGCATAGCGTGTCTGCTCAGTCAGGCGCATGTGATTGCCCACCCCTCATAGCTTAAACGTATTGAAATTAGGGGGGCGCTGCAAGTGGGGGGTTCTCGGCCTTTCAAGCGCGCTTAATCGGGCGCTTGTTCCGGGCCGCCCCGTCCCTTCGGGCTGGTATCGACGCCTCGGCAAAGTCACGGCCGACAAAGTGCCTATCAGGTCGCTTGTCGGCCCGAGCCAGCCGGTCATCGAGAGACGATCATGCGACTGATCTCGCCGTTCGAATGCCGATGCTGCCGCGAGCACGGCAGGATCTCCGCTTTCCCGAAGAGAACTCGGCGCGCGCGACTGGTGAGCCACCGCGGCAACGACTTGTTCGCCTGGCGCGCCGAGGTGGCCCGAGCTGATGCAGCGAACGATACTGTGGATTGGACTTTGGCTTTGAGTCTCTGATCGGTCACTTAACGATGATAGTGATGATCGGTGATATGATCGGGGGATCGAAGGGGACGTGCGACCAATTGCCGAGCACGAGTTGCAGGGTGTGCTCACCGGGCGCCAGCGTCAGAATGGTCTCGGTCTGGCCACCTCCAAAGTGCAAATGCTGTTGATCACTTGGGATCGGAGCCTTGAGCTCGTCGGCAGTGAGTTTGGTGTCAATCAGCAGGTGGTGATGTCCGGTCTTCTCCTTTTCGACGCCGGCGGGCGCCACACCCATGCCGGATAACCCGAACTGGACCCTGAAGGGACTCGTGACGATGTCTCGATCCTTCAGATTGATGAAATAGACAGCCGGAGCCGACGGCGCCGGTGATTGGGCTAGCACGACCGGCGCCGCGAGCGAAGCGGCCACAACCGCGGCAATCGCCGTGACGACCATGGGACAGCGACGAGAGGACTGCATCGTGGTACTCCTTGGCGAACAGAGAGTCTGAACAAAATGTCATGCGATGCGGAAGGAGGATAAGTCGCGCGCTATGGTATCGACAAAAATCCCGCCGATGACAAGCCCGTCACCGGCAAGAACAGTCGCTCCGACAAATAGCAGCCCTTGCGACGGCAAAATTGCTGAAACTGGTCTCCTGAGTGATCAGGAAAGAACCGTCACTTGCCGGTCCAGAACCGGCTGAACAAGCCATCGCGGGAGACTGCCGTGACCAAGCTGTTAGAACGGTTCAAACTCACACATTGTCGTCATCGCCCGCCGACGGATTGATGGTGGCAAACCTCCTCGAGCCGCCGCAATCCGCCATGCCCAACACCGCTTTTGTTTCATGCGCATCCCTCCCCAACACGCATTACAACCGAGTCCTTCCAATACCCATCGCTTTCGCCGCCAACCAAACAGGTCTGATGGAATTTCGAATAAATGTGCCGCTCAGCGCGGCGGATCGGCTTCCCAGGCGGGCAAATTGGCCTTCGAGCGGCGAATTTAAGGAAATACTGTGGCTGGCGAGGGACCGATCGGCATCATCACGTTGAGAAAAATCGGGCAGCGACTCGCTTGCCTGCTGCGCGACGCAAATGGGCCGATGCCGGTATCGTTGAAGTCAATGGTCTTTGCACATCACGCTGATCAGACATCGATCGAATATCGGCACTTTGGCTCAAGGAACTCGCAAATCCGACGGTCTGTGCAGCAAGCGGTCGAGGTAGCGCGCCATCATGTCGACTTCAAGATTGGCCACATCACCCCGCTGCAGCTGCCCTAAGGTTGTTACTCTGAGCGTGTGAGGGATAATCAAGACCGAGAAGCGGTTGTCCGTTACATCGTTGACGGTCAACGATGTGCCATCGAGCGTGACTGCGCCCTTTGGGGCCACAAAGCGGGAAAGCGGCGCATCGATCTGAACTGTCAAACGCACCATCTCAACCAAATCCTCGCGGTCGACGACCTCCGCAAGGCCGTCGACATGGCCGGTCACGATATGGCCGCCCAGTTCGTCACCAATCCGCAGCGCCCGTTCGAGGTTGAGGCGCGTGCCGGCCTGCCAGCGGCCGGCAGACGTTACGGCCAGCGTTTCAGCACCAACATCGACCATAAACGTCGTGGGTTTCCCGCTGTTCGGCGTCTCGACGACAGTCAAACATACCCCCGCGCAGGCGATCGAAGCACCGAGCGCGATCGAGCCAGGCTGGTAGCCGCATTGGATGGCAAGCCGGCGCAGGCCAGCGCCGCGCTCGGTGGCCACCACCACCTCGCCAACGTCGGTGACAATGCCGGTGAACATGACTCATCAAGCCCGTTCGAAGGTTTCGAGTTGGTCGCAGCCAATCCGCTGCGTCCCGGTGCGCGTGAATTGTGGTGACCGGGTCAGGACTCCAAGCGACATCCCTTCGATCGCATCGATCCCGTCCGGCCCAAGCGACCGATCCGAACGCATCAACACCGCCTCATCGACGAGATCCGCCGCAATGAACGAGGCCGCGACCGTTGGGCCGCCTTCAACCATCAGACGGGTTATGCCGCGCTGGGCAAGCTCCCTCAGCATGGCATCAAGGTCAATTCGACCGGACTGATCGGTCTCCAACCGCACGACCGCAACACCCCGGTCCTCCAATCGGGCTTCTGCTTCAAGGGGCGCGTGAGCACTGGTGATGACCCAGACCGGCGCATTGCGGGCGGTCTGCACCAAGCGCGACTCGTGCGGCAGCCGCAATTGCTGATCCAGTACGATCCGCAGCGGAGACCGCTTCGCCATTCCGGGCAACCGGCAGGTCAAGGCCGGGTCATCGGCCCAGACGGTGCCAACGCCGACCAGAATCGCGTCACTCATCGCGCGCATGAGGTGGGCTCGCGCGCGCGCGCTCGGCCCTGTGATCACCGCCGGCCGCCGACCGGCTAAGCCCGCCTTGCCGTCGGCCGATACAGCGAGCTTGAGGGTCACGTGCGGCCGACCATCGCGCACCCGGCGGATGTGGCCGGCATGGGCGCGGCGCGCAACCTCCTCCGCAACGCCGGTCGTGACGCAAACGCCACTGTCAACCAACCGCGCATGTCCCTGGCCGGCCACCTTCGGGTTAGGATCCTCCATGGCGGAGACCACCCGAGAAACGCCAGCCGCAATAATGGCGTCAACGCAGGGGGGCGTCTTGCCGTGGTGAGAGCATGGCTCAAGAGTCACGTAGAGCGTCGCGCCCGACGCGGCTGCTGCGGCCCGATTGAGGGCCTCGGGCTCAGCGTGCGGCCGGCCGCCGGGCTGGGTCCAACCGCGGCCGACGATGTGCGCGGCGTCCGCGGTCCAATTGACCAGTACCGCCCCGACCGCCGGATTAGGCCAGGTATTGCCCAGCCCTCGCCGGCCGAGCATTAGCGCCACCGCCATGAAGTGCGCGTCAAGGCCCGGATCGACCGCTGACGCAGCGGTCATTTGCGCTCCGTGGCGACTGTCTCGGGTTCCTCGTCCTGGCCGGACAATTCACCGAGCACGGTCCTGAAATCCTTGGCTTCGCGGAAGTTGCGGTAGACCGAAGCGAACCGCACATAGGCCACATCATCGAGTTCGCGCAGATGTTCCATCACGATCTCCCCGATGGTCTCGGAGGTCACTTCGCTTTCGCCCAGATTTTCCAGTTCCCGGACAACCTTCGAGATCATGCGATCGACGCGGTCGGGATCGACCGGACGTTTGCGTAGCGCAATCTGGAGCGACCGCATCAGTTTATCGCGATCAAACGGAACGCGCCGGCCGTTGCGTTTTATGACGACCAGTTCACGCAACTGAACCCGCTCGAAAGTCGTAAAGCGGAAATGGCATGAAAGGCAGACACGCCGCCGACGGATCGCGGCCGAATCCTCGGTCGGACGCGAGTCCTTCACTTGAGTATCGAGGCTCGAGCAATTCGGACAACGCATGTCCTACCCCAGCGGCTCATTGCCGTAGATCGGGAAGCGGGTAATCAACCGCCTCGCCTGGTCGCGGATTGCGGCTTCGGCACCCGCGTCTTCTTCGACGCCCCGCTCGGAGAGAACATCGAGCAGATCGGCTATCAACTCGCCGACGTGGCGGAATTCGGCAATGCCGAAGCCTCGTGTCGTACAAGCCGGCGTGCCGAGACGAATACCGGACGTCACCGTGGGTTTCTCCGGATCGAATGGAATGCCATTCTTATTGCAGGTGATGTGGGCGCGACCCAAGGCCAGTTCGGCCACCCGACCGGTCAATCGCTTTGGCCGCAGATCCACCAGCATGAGATGCGTGTCGGTGCCGCCCGACACAATGTCGAGGCCTCGGGATTTGAGGATCTCGGCCAGCGCCTTGGCATTATCGACGACGCGCTTGGCGTACAGCCTGAAGGACGGCTGCAGCGCTTCGCCGAAAGCGACAGCCTTGGCGGCGATGACATGCATCAGCGGCCCGCCCTGCGATCCGGGAAACACCGCCGAGTTGATTTTCTTGAGCAAGTCCTCGTCATTGGCGAGCACAAAACCACCGCGCGGTCCGCGCAATGTTTTATGAGTGGTCGAGGTGACCACATGGGCATAGGGGAAGGGTGACGGATGCACGCCGCCCGCCACCAAGCCGGCAAAGTGGGCCATGTCGACCATGAGAATAGCCCCGACAGCGTCGGCTATTTCACGGAAACGGCGGAAGTCCAGAATGCGCGGATAGGCCGAACCGCCTGCCACGATCACCTTGGGTCGATGCTGTTGGGCCAAGCGTTCGACTTCCTGAAAGTCGATCCGTTGATCGTCGCGACCGACCCCATAGGGCACTACCTTGAACCACTTGCCGGACAGATTGACCGGAGAGCCGTGGGTCAAATGGCCGCCGGCCGCGAGATTGAGCCCCATGAACGTGTCGCCCGGCGACATCAGCGCCATGAACGCGGCCTGGTTGGCCTGCGCCCCGGAGTGCGGCTGGACATTGGCAAAGCCACAACCGAACAACTTGGTGACGCGTTCGATGGCCAGACGCTCAGCCAGATCGACGAACTGACATCCGCCATAATAACGTCGCCCCGGATAGCCCTCGGCGTATTTGTTAGTGAGGACGGAACCTTGCGCTTCCAGCACAGCGCGACTGACAATGTTCTCTGAGGCGATCAGTTCGATCTCATTGCGCTGCCGGCCGAGTTCAAGCGAAATGGCCTGCGCGATCTCAGGATCGGCCTTCGAGAGCGGCATGGCGAAGAAGGCGTGATTGTCGGTCGGCGCCGCGGCGGTTTCGGGAGCGGACATCTGACATCCCCTGTCGAGGCTTCAGGCTGGTGGAAGGGCGATCTCTTCAAAGCTCGTGGCCGCATGGGCGCTTACGCCGGAGCATCCCTTTAAGGGACCGCAACCCGACCGGACTTCGCACCGAGCGCCTGGTCGCGATAGCATATCGCTCGTCAACCGCCAAGCCTTGGGATTTTCCCCCGCCACCGCCCCTACATCTAGGGCTTGATCAGACCTCGCGCCAGACGGGCCCTGAGCTTGGCGAGCGCCAGGCGCTCGAGGTCGGCGCGGGCAGCCCCGGCAGGCCCCATCACGGTGACTTCGACACCCGAAACCCCATCAATGGCCGCGACGCGCACCGCGCCGCCGACGACGGTGAACTCGAAATAGACGTCGACATCATCAAATGGCTGCGAATTCATCGGGACGTTGATTGCCTCAAGCGTGCCACCGGCGACGGCTCAAACCAGGCGGGTCAGAGCCGCGATCATGTACGCGTCGCGTAAGCGCCCACGCCGTCGCGACTGTAAATGTCATCACGAAACTGCACCACGCCGTCCGCGGTCGCCCAGGCCGTGACATAGGTCCAGCAAAGCGGTACAGCCGGCGCGACCCGTGCGTCCTTGCGCTCACCCGCCTTGATCACCTGGTCAATACCCGACGGCGACCAGCCTGGAACCGGGGAGAGCAGCCACTCGGCGAGCGCACGAATATTCTGCACGCGCACGCAACCAGATGAGTCGAAGCGGAAATTCTCATCAAACAGGTTCTTGAGCGGTGTATCGTGCATATAGACTTGGTGCGGATTGCGGAAGTTGATGCGAATGGCGCCCAGTGAATTGAAGTCACCCGGATCTTGTCTGAGCCGATAGCCGAGGGGTCTTTCCGAGGCCCAATCGATATGCTGGGCGATGACCTCGCGGCCGCGCCCATCCAGCACACGGATGTGGTTTTTGCTCAGATAGTCCGGCTCTACCATCATCTTCGGCATCAGGTCGTGTTTGACGATGGAGGTCGGGACGGTCCAATAAGGATTGAAATTCACTTGGAAAATCTTGCTTTGCAGCTCCGGAGACGGCCGATCCGGCTTGCCGACCACCGCCGTATAGCGAGCGACGACGGCGTCACTCTCGACCGCCTCAACCTGCGCGGCCGCAATGTTGCAGACGACCATGCGCGGCGCGGTCAGGCCGCCGAAGGCTCGCAGTCGCGAGAGATTGGTCCTCAGTTGGGCGAGCCGGACCTGCGCCGACACGTTGAGTGCGCTGAGCGCCGACTCGCGCACCTGACCATCGGCCGCAAAGCCATGGCGCGTCTGGAAACGGCGTATGGCAGCTTCGACGTTGGCATCGTAGACATCCGATCCCTCCGATCCCCCCACAAGGTCGCCGCCATCCAGCAGGCGCTGACGCAGCGCGGCGACGTTGGGGTGCCGCATGCCGAGTTGCGGCGTATCGCCCGGCGCGATGCGCGGCCAACCCCCGCGGCCGACGATGGCTTCGTATTGGCCAACTGCCCGTTCGGTAGCTTGCAAGGTCGCCAGCGACAGCAGCGGCTCCGATGCACTCATCGGATCGATCGGCGGAGCCGGTGAATCGCCGCCTGGGATGACATTAAAGTGCGGATTCTGTTCGTTGAGCGCTTGGCGGGTCGGCACACTGCCGGCCTGCGAGGCACGGCCGCCGAGCAGCGTCGCAGCCGCGCCGGTTGCCAGTCCACACAACAGGCGCCGACGATCAAATAGGGCCTCGCCTCGCCTACCGAACTGGCTCATATCGACCTTGCATCATCGGTTCCGGATTTTGCCTTTCAGACGATTGATTCGGGATGCCGGCTTGGAGCGCCACCTGCGCGCTCCATGTTCCAATGATACGGGATCCCGCCGAGACAGATGATCCAGTCGCCACCTCGCCCACCCCATTGCGTCAATGTGGGTTGGCGGACGCCTCACGTTGGTGCCGAGCGCAGGTCGCCGCGACCGTGACGCACGTCCCTCATTGCCAAAGCCCCCTGCAAGAACATCTCCTGCGCCCACTGCTATCTTATGTCAGGCCGCTTATGGCTGTCGATGAGATTCGCGCCGAACCCCATTTGGGAATTGGAACTGCGGTATCTCAAACCTAGATGGGTCCGGGTCGATCCGCCACCAGGTGGGCCGGCGTGGGGCACCCTGACCGCGACGCTTGTCTGATGGTTGAAATGCAGGATCTGCGGCAGCGCGAAGAAGTCCAGGGCGATCGGACCCATGGTCGCAGGCAGGCCAACTTGCAAGTCCGACCCGGCGCGCACCAAAAGAAGACCCCGGCAAAACACCGGGGCCTCAAGGTCTGAATAGTTGGCTACGTCAGAGGCGATAAAGAATCTGGTCGGTCCAAAACCGTTCGAGCCGTTGCAGGGCCTTATTCAGGCCGGCGAATTCATCGGCCCCAATGCCGCCAACCTGCTCCACCGTGCGCACATGCTTCTCATAGAGATTGGTCACGATGTCACGCACCTCGCGGCCTTTTTCAGTCAGCTTGATGCGTACCGAACGTCGATCGACCCGCGAACGCTGATGATCGAGGAAGCCGATCTCGACCAGTTTTTTCAGATTGTACGAGACGTTTGACCCCAGATAGTAGCCGCGCGTACGCAGCTCACCGGCCGTCAGCTCCTTATCGCCAACATTGAACAGCAGCAATGCCTGAACCGCGTTGATGTCCGCTCGGCCACGGCGGTCGAATTCGTCCTTGATGACGTCGAGCAACCGGCGATGGAGCCGCTCGACCAGCGTCAAGGCCTCAAGATAGAGGGGCTGGATGTGGCTGAAACGCGCCTGACGATCGGCAGGCTCCAGCACTTTTGCTACTGTCTTCATTCTGACGCCCTTTGCAAAATGTCGAGTTGATTTGCTTGTTATTTGCGATAACGAGGCCCTGTTCCCCGTATTCGCCTCACCATACGACGACACGATCTAATTTCGGCTTAAATTGCACAATAAACGCAGTGTTTATTTACGAGGGTGAACAGTCCATTGACTATCAAATGAGAGGATAATTCCTTACTATCCATTCACTATACGGATTGACCTGCGCATGGGTCCCAATCCGGGAATGGGGTCTGCTGTCAGCACTGGCAAACCCCCGTCCCATCGAATTTTCGCCGTTACCGGTACGTGCCCCGTCGAGCCCGAAGCGGCGCGGTCGCCGACGTGACGTTGGCGTGGCAATTGGCGGCAGATGGCGCGGTGACACTCGGGCCACGGTTGACGCCCCGGGCATCCGCGAGCCAGTTCGATGGCATTCGCGCATCCCCCGAGACGACATCACGGGAGACGGACACGTGTGCGGTAAATTGCGAGGTGCCTTCAGGACGCACGCAGCAAACGTATGATGCCGGAGAAATCCATCGCCGCGTGTCCTTGCTCAACAAATTCCTGGTAGAGATCGACAGCGTCGGCGCCAAGCGGCGTCACCAAGCCAGCGGCATTCGCCGCATCCTGAGCAAGCTTCAGATCTTTGAGCATCATGGCTGCGGTAAATCCGGCTTGATAGCCGCGATTGGCCGGTGATGTCGGCACTGGTCCGGGGACCGGACAACAGCTTGTCAGTGACCAGCACTGCCCGGACGATTTGGACGAGATATCGAACAGCTTCTGATGGTCGAGACCCAGCCTTTCGGCCAGCACAAAGGCCTCGCTCACCCCGATCATCGAGATACCGAGGATCATGTTGTTGCAGATCTTGGCAGCCTGGCCGCTTCCCGAGGCTCCGGCGTGAACGATTGTCTTGCCCATCGCGGCCAGGATCGGCCTCGCCCGCTCGAAGGCTGGCGCGTCGCCGCCCACCATGAAGGTCAGACTCGCCGCCTGCGCGCCGCCCACCCCGCCGGAGACCGGCGCGTCGAGCAACGCAAGACCTCGCTTGGCGGCTGCTGCGGCGACGTCACGGGCCGCGGCGATGTCAATTGTCGAGGAGTCGATTAGCAACGTATCCGGCGCGGCATTCATCAGCACCGCGCCGGTGCCCAGATAGACGTCGCGCACCTCCCGGCCCGATGGCAGCATCGTAATGATCACTTCAGCGTTTGATACAGCCGCCGCAACGGTCTGAGCAGGCGTCACCTCTGGCTTGAGTTTTTCCAGCGCTGCCGTGTTGACGTCAAAACCGACGACGCTGTGGCCGGCCTTTGACAGATTGCGCGCCATCGGCAATCCCATGTTGCCGAGCCCAATAAAACCAATATGCATGATGGGTCTCCCAGCCGTCGGGCTGCACTCCTCTCAAGTAGAACGCTCTCGCCCAGAGATGAAGCTCAGCGCCACATATGTGAGAATCACCAAAATCTCGGCATAGGCGATCCAGAGCCGCCCACCGAAGATCTGGGGAAACAGCAATTCAACCGCCGCCATGGAAATCGCCGCCGTCAGCCAGACCACACCGCCCCACGCCGCCGCGAGCCACAAGCCGACCGCCGCGACGAGGTCGATTACTGCGAAAAAGATCGTTGCGGCCTTCATGGGTGTCGCGGCCGCCTCGAACTGGGAATCGCCGATGCCGAGCACAACCGACCAATGATAGAGTCCCTTGAGCATCGAGATCGCCGCGACGATCCGTAGGAACATGACGAGCCGCGCCGTCCAGGGGCCGCCGCGATCGCCGCGCAGCTCGAGCACCGTAATCGGGTCGGTCATGGCAGGACAAGTTCGTCGGCGAGCGGTGCAAAATAGCGATCGATCTCCGCAACACTGACGTCGGCAAGCGCCGCCGGCCGCCAGCGCGGCGTGTCATCCTTGTCGATAATCACCGCCCGCACCCCCTCATAGAAATCGTGGCCCTCAATGATACGCGAGACGATGCGGAACTCGGCTTGCATGCAGGCCTCAAAGCTCAGAGACCGGCCGCGTCGCACCTGTGCCAATGCCAGCTTCAAGCTGGTCGGTGATTTGCCCCGGATGGTTGCCGCGGTCGCTTGCGCCCATGGGGCACCTGGACCATCAGATTTCGACTCTTCATCAAGCAACGCCAGAATAACCTCCATGTGGTCGGCTGCGAACAGCCGGTCGATAGTCGCTCGATGTTTTGCCACCACCTGTTCACCAGGTGGCTCCGCGAAGGCAGCCAGCAAGGCGTCAACCGACACGCTGCCACACAGGGCATCGAGCACATCCGGGATGCGGGCCGATCCCACGTGATGGGTCGCAATACCGGTTGCCATCGCGTCGGCAATTTTAAGGCGCGCGCCGGTCAGCGCGCAGTAAGTCCCGGTCTGCCCCGGCATCCGTGGCAGGAACCAAGTGGCTCCGACATCGGGAAAAAACCCGATGCCCACCTCCGGCATGGCGAACTCGAAGCTGTCGCCTCCCAGCCGATGCGACCCATGAATCGCAACGCCGACACCACCGCCCATCACGATGCCATCGATCAGCGCCACGTAGGGTTTGGGATATCGCTTGATGAGCGCGTTCATCTGATACTCGTCGCGCCAGAAGGACAGCGCCTCGGCCCGACGACCAGCACGGCCTAGCTCGCGCAGCGCCCGAATGTCACCTCCAGCCGAAAAGGCGCGGCCGCCGGCAGCGGTGATGACGACGCGGGTAATCGCTGGATCGGATGCCCACGCCTGAAGTCTCTCGGTGAGCGCCCGCACCATGGCGTGCGTGACCGCGTTGAGCGCCTTCGGGCGATTGAGGGTGGCGATGCCGGCGGCGCCGTGGCGCTCGAACAGGATTTCGGGTTGACCGGTCATGGTTTGCCGGCAGAGCAGTGAGGGGTCAGACCGTTGCTCCTTGCTTCACGTTGGAGGTTTCCGTCGGGGCTCATTGACCGGCCCATAGGAAGACGATCACGGCCGCCATGCTGACGAGGCTGCGCACCGCATGCAGCTTTCCCCAGGCCTCGATCTGACGTCGGGTCTCATCGTCCGCGTTCGGCAACGGCGTTGCCTCGAGACGCCGGTTGAGCGGCAGAATCACCAACAGAGTGTAAGGCCAGTTGAGAAACATCAAACCCGCGCCGATGAACCAGGACCATTGGCGTGTCAACCAGAAGGCAGACAATCCGCATAGCGTTGACGCCAGTGCGAGGCTTGCCTGCATGGCAAAACCTCGCCCATAGCTGGTTTTCCACTCCGCCAGCAGCGCGGCTGGCTCCAGACGCAATCGCGCCGGCTGCTCGGCCGCATTGATGTAGACCGCGGCGCCGGCAAAGATCGCGGCCGTCACCAGAGCCAACTGTCCGACCAGCATGGCAGGGCCTCATATTTTCAATTGGCGAGCATGTCTCGGCTGATGATGAGCCGCATCACCTCATTGGTGCCTTCGAGGATTTGGTGTACCCGGACGTCCCGCATGACCCGCTCGATTGGATGATCGCGCAAGTAGCCATAACCACCATGCAATTGAAGGCAGCCATTGACTACCTCGAAGCCGTTGTCGGTGGCCAATCGCTTGGCCATGGCCGCCAGCCGGGTGCTACCGGGCTCGCCATCGCCTACCGCGACCGCGGCTCGACGCAACAGCAGCCGGGACGCTTCGAGTGCTGTCGCATAGTCGGCCAAGCGAAATTGCAGCGCCTGAAAGTCAGCCAGGCGCGCGCCGAACTGCTTTCGCTCCCGCATATAGTCGAGGGTGCGGTCAAGGCAGAATTGTGCGCCGCCGATCGAGCAGGCCGCAATATTGAGCCGGCCGCCATCGAGGCCCGCCATGGCGATGCGAAAGCCTTCACCCTCGGCGCCGATCCGGTTCTCGACCGGCACCCGGCACTGATCGAACATCACCATGGCGGTTGGCTGCGATTTCCAGCCCAATTTCTTTTCAGGCACCCCGAACGACAGGCCAGGTGCGCCCTTCTCCACTACCAGACAAGAGATCCCCTTGGGTCCCGAACCGCCAGTGCGCACCATGCACACATAGATGTCAGACACGCCTGCGCCGGAGATAAAGGCCTTGGTCCCATTGAGCACGTAGTGGCCGCCATCACGCTCCGCCCGGGTGGCCAGGCTTGCCGCGTCCGAGCCGGCGCCGGGCTCGGTCAGACAATAACTGGCGAAGTGCTCCATCCTGGTTAGCTTCGGCAAGAAGCGGGACCGCTGCGCCTGGTTGCCGAACGCGTCAATCATCCAAGCCGCCATGTTGTGGATCGACAGATAGGCCGCGGTGGAGGTACACCCTTGGGCGAGTTCCTCGAATATGATGGCAGCGTCAAGGCGAGACAGCGCTGATCCGCCGGCGTCTTCGCGGACGTAAATACCACCGAACCCGAGGGCGGCGGCAGCCTGCAAGGTCTCGACCGGAAAGATCTCTTCTTCGTCCCAGCGACGCGCATACGGCATCAACTGATCGCGAGCAAAAGTTCGCGCTAGTGTCTCGAAGGCCCGCTGCTCCTCGGTAAGACCGAAATCCATCCCGGGCTCCCCAACCTGACATTTCAAATTCCGACCCGGCGCGCGCCATATTGGCGACAAGTTCACGGATCAGTGCCGATAGCGGCATTAAGAGGCCAGCCGTCCGGCGTCAATTGGTGAGGGGACACCCTGGTGCCGCGACCCTTCTGCAGTGGCAATCCCGCTCTAGAACCGCTAAAAGGTGCCCGCCCGCCCGGAGATTCCACCATGGCAATCAAGTTCGGCCGACCAATCGAAAGCAACACTCGCTTTGCAACTGTAGACAGAGCTACCCCGGCCGTAGGGGTGACGCCATTGGAACTCGCGACGCGCATGCGGCGCAACCGGCGCACCGAGTGGGCACGGCGCCTCGTTCGCGAAACCACACTGACGACCGATGACCTGATCTGGCCGCTGTTCCTGGTTGACGGCGAAAATAGCCGAACGCCGATATCCTCCATGCCCGGGGTCGAGCGGCTGACTGTCGACCAGGCCGTCAGGGAGGCCGAGCGGGCCGCAAAACTGTCGATCCCGGTCATCGCGCTGTTTCCATACACGGACCCGGCCCTGCGGGACGAGACAGGTTCTGAAGCCCTGCGGCCTGATAACCTGGTCTGCCGCGCGATCCGCGCCATCAAGCAGGCGGTGCCCGAGATCGGCATCCTGTGTGACGTCGCGTTGGATCCCTATACCAGTCATGGCCACGATGGTCTGCTGCGCGATGGCGTCATTCTCAATGACGAGACCGTTGCGGTGCTGGTCCGACAAGCTTTGGTGGAGGCCGAAGCCGGCTGCGATGTCATTGCGCCGTCTGACATGATGGACGGTCGGGTCGCAGCCATTCGAACTGCGCTCGACGATGCGAATTTCACGCACGTGCAGATCATGGCCTACACGGCAAAATATGCGTCAGCCTTTTATGGACCGTTCCGCGATGCAGTCGGATCTTCGGGCACACTGATCGGCGACAAGCGCACCTATCAGATGGACCCGGCCAACGCCAATGAAGCGGTGCGGGAGGCCGAACTCGACATCGCAGAGGGGGCCGACATGATCATGGTCAAGCCCGGCCTGATCTATCTGGACATCTTGCGCCGCCTCAAGGACACTTTCGGCATGCCCACCTTCGCCTATCAGGTCTCAGGCGAATACGCGATGATCATGGCCGCCGCACAGAACGGTTGGCTTGACGGTGACAAGGCGATGATGGAGAGCCTGGTCGCCTTCAAACGCGCCGGCGCGGACGGGGTGTTGACCTATTTCGCGCCAAGAGTGGCCGAAAAGCTCAGACAACAGATCTAGCCTGATCCGATCGAAGTCGGTCCGCACGATCAGCAAGCGCAGCTGTGGCGGCGATCCGCAACAACAGCGGGGCTTGGAATGTTCGTTCTAAACGTTCGTGCGCGCGTAGCGCGGCGACGCCCAGCTCAGATTATTCCGAACCGGCGTTCAAATATATAACAGACAATTGCTTTGGAAGCATCGAATATCAGGCGGCGCACGGTCGGATCGAGCGAATGGCCGTCGCTGACGATTACTGCATGGCGACGTGGTGGTGGCGGTGAACCACATGGGCGGAGCGCACCTGCGAGGAGCGCGTGCAGCCCCAATACCAATTTCGGCGGGCTCCGGTATCGGCATGAATTGCATCCTGGCCGCAATAGGTACCGACCCCGCCGATGTCGCGCATCATCGGATGATTGCGTACCCACTTGGCAAGAACAAATTTGTCAATCAGATGCCCGTCGTGACGAATGACAAAATCAAGAGCTTTATGCTGCATATGCATGCTGCGATGCGCGCCATGGACGCGCCGATTATAACTCGGGCTGCGATAACACGATGACAGCAAAGCGACGCCAGCAAAATGTACCGCGGCATCGCTCACAACCCGTTTGATCCTTGGATCAATCTGTTCGTAGTCGAAACAATTGCCGATAGGCTGCAGGAGCCCTCGCTCATAGCGGCGAAAGATATTTTCTCGATCAGCGCCGGTGATCGGTTCCGGTGTCGGCGCCACGGTGGCCAGATCTATCTCCTCGTCCGACCTTATCGCTGCGATCACCGACGGCGCCACCTGGTCGCGCTGCGCTGCTGGTGCACGATCTTCGGGCGGCAGCGCCACCACCGTCGACAATCTGGAACTGGCGTTAGCTTCAACGGCCGCCGACGAACCAGATCTTGTTTGTTCGTCTGTCGGGACACTGGCGGTTTGCCGCCGATCTTGGTCGGGCACCATCAACGCGGCAGATTGCCGCTGTTTGCCCTCTCCTACCGGTGAGACCGCTGATGACGCCGGCTCGGCCTCTGCAGCCTCAATTGCTGTAGGTTGCAAGTGTTGCTGCTCGACCGGCCTCAATGCGTCCTCCGGTGACGGATTGCTGTCGACCATCTTAAGTTCGTGGCCGCGTCCGAACGGACACCTGTGACCGCAGTCAGCCGGCTGATATTCCGGACCGATCTGCTTCGACTGGTCTGTCCATCCTGCGCCTGCCCGCAAAGATTGTCCATCATCGTCCCGCCTGCGGCTCAACACCGGACGCGGCTGCGGCATCGGGATCCGCGCGTGATCATGCAGGCTGAGAACCAAATGTCCGAGCTTATCTGTTGTCGATTTGGTGGCGGCGACATGTTCCTTATGGCGCACATTGAGATCTCTCATGCGCACCGAGGGAACATGCAGATGGGCGTGCAAATGGGCCTGAATATCGCGATGGCGTTGGTGGAGGTGTGCGTGCAACTTGCCGCTGCTCCGCCATGCGTGCACTCTGACGTGCTGGCGTGATACGCGATGTTTATGGTGAGCAAGCGTTGCTCGGATTTTGCTGCGATGAGATGATTTACGTAGTTTGGTGCGACGACTTTGGGTGTCGCCACCGTGCCGGCCGTCGAGGTGCTGACGAAACAAGTCGCCGTCGGATTCGACGGCCCCAGCCATCCCGATCGCTATTGAGTTGCTTGATTTGGCATCAGCGGCCGGCGCCACCATCGCCGAAGCAGCGATTGGCAACGCGGCCGCGCATAGGCGCAGCCACATGATTGTTCCCCAGTCCCGGCCGCCTTTCTATCGCACCCACGCGCCAACGCAAGTCATTGGCAAGACCGCATTTTCATGCATACCGGCTATGCGCAAATCGAAGGGCCGGCCTTCAGCGGTCGGCATGCGTCAAATCTGAACGTCTGACCGCGCCAATCAGACCCGTCCTGCGGCTTCGATGCGGAGACATCCCTCAACCGGGCGAAGTTCAAGGCTGGTCCAGAAACCCGGGCTGACCACGGCAACGGTTGTGATTCATCGTGCAAGATTTTTGTTTCAGCTTTGCTTGGATGATCCGAGTGAGATTCACTCAGCCATTGTTGGATTTGCTTTGGTCAATCGGATCGACCGTCCCGATATTTCGGCAATTCATTTGGTGAAAAACCAGTGGCTGAGTCTGCAACAATTGCGACAGCGCTGTGACGGTCGGTCTGATCAACGTCGCCGGGCGGGTTGGGCATTTTCGGATTTGTCTGAGCCTATTGGCAAATTAGTTCGACCGAAACCGGCTTTGAGACAGGCCAGGCCGTTCACCGCTTGCCTACCCGCCACGGCAGTCCGACCTCCGACGCGGTATCGCAATCGCCGCTCCCGGGATCCGCCGTTTCAACGCAGGATCGCTCTCCCGCGTCGGTGAGGGCTAAAGCGGGTCGTGCGGGACCGCGCAAGGACAGGTCGCCGCCAACTTAAATGCCGCGGCCTCACGGCCGCGGCATCAGTTGTTGTTGTGGGCCCCGCGAGCTAGGCACCAGCTCCTACGCGGCCTGTCAGTCTTGCGGCGCGTAGATGGCTATGCAGCCCTGCGACGCGTTTGAACCACAGGGATTTGGGACCTCATTTCCGGGGCCATCCAAATTGTCAGGGATGGGGAAGTACACCTCGCCGCTCTTGGGGTCAGCGGCAACCGAGTGCGCATGGCCTGTGGCTGGTTTGGCGACCACGATATCTTGCACGGTCTTGATAAACGGCAAGGAACTGACAATTCCGAGTTGCGCTTGGGTCGCATTCTGCCCCTCGGCCAGGAAGTAAAGCCCGTTACCTGGATTGAACCAGACTTCGTCGTTACCCCCCTGGTTGGCGAGCGTTTGTATAACACGGCCGTCTCTTAGATCGATCACCACCGTATTCTGCGGTCCACTCCCGGTGCAGGTGCTAGTGATAGAGCAGCCAGGGGGCGTCTCGGGTGGTCCCATCGCGTTGCAGCCCTCCATAATCTGCGGAGATGGGCCGAGGGCCATCCCCTGTGGTCCCGCACATTGGTCGAGCGGGATGACGAATTCCTTGACGATCTCCAGCGTCTTGGGATCAAAGACGACGACATGCCCAGGCGCGTCATCATTGCCGTCACCGTTTACTTCCGGAACATTCCTGTAGATCATCCCGTTTTCGGGAATCCACTGGCACGCTTCGATGCCGTTGGTCGCGTTGGGGCCGTCGCCGGGCAAGCCGTCGAAGTTGACCTGCTTGACGACCGTGTAGGCGTGCGGTCCCTCGGTCGGAATGAAGTTGATATACGGAGGGCTATCGGCGTCGTTGGCGATCTGAATCAGGTGATCAACCGGATCGTAGCAGAGCTCGTCTGCTCGATACAGTCCACCGGTGGGGATGTTGTGCAGGATCGCTCCCGTGGCAAAATCAATAACTTTGACGGTACTGCACTGAGTATCTGCAGGCGTCAGGATCCCCAAAGGAATACGAGCCGTGCACGTTGTTGAAGGGGTCTCTCCCGGACCCGGAACCGGGCCGTCTCCGGCCCAAACTTCGTGTTTTCCACTTTCATGATTGAAGAAA
>Ga0187783_10001082_pt1 | contig 20143 bp, 19 predicted proteins | sample 1015_SJ02_MP02_2_FD_132471 | JGI IMG/M metagenome (GOLD analysis project Ga0187783, IMG submission 132471) | Tropical peat soil microbial communities from peatlands in Department of Meta, Colombia - 1015_SJ02_MP02_20_MG | ecosystem: Environmental > Terrestrial > Soil > Wetlands > Peat | place...
AGAACTGCTGGCGCTGCGCCGACGCATTGGCGTCGAATTGGGGAAGGAGCGCGCCCTCCGTGGCAAAGGCGGTCTCCTTGGCCTGGCGCAGAGCAGCTTGCGCCGCTTGCAGACTGGGATTGGCGATCAGCGCCTGCTCGACGAACGCGTCGAGTCGTCGCGAGCCGAAGAACGCCCACCAATTGCCAGCCACGTCGTTGCCAAGCAGCAACCGCTGCGGCGCCCCTTCGGCGACAGCTGCAGAGGCCGTCACCGTGACCATCGCGCCGGGGGCGTATGCGGCCTCTTGCGGCGCCGCGGGAGGATGGAAATCCGGCCCGAGCTCGCAGCCTCCGACAGTGAGCAGAGCAAGAACTGAGATGGTCCGAAAAACGCCGCCAGGTTTTCGCCGGCACACCCTCAAAGCGAGGTCGTCGGCAACGCGCCCACCGTGGCGAAGCCAGATTTCTCCGCCCGGTGTCCGACAAAGACGCCGCTTCATGCGAGGCCGAACGAGCTACTTGTGCAGGCCATCCCACTGGGAGAGCTATTATTTACGTCCCACCCCGTCAAGAGCAGGCGCGATGCCCAACAGATGACATCAGAATAGAGTGAAACATTTCTGCACTACCACGAATAGCGGCTTCGTGGCTCAACCATCGATCAAGGCACGGGTCTCGTGCGTGGCATTGCCGACGAGCAAAACGGCTTTACATGAGCGCGCGGGGCGCCTGCATGTGCGGCCGTTGTAAGGAGCATGGCTGATGATCAGACGCTTGATTATCATGTTGGTTGCGACCGGACTCGTGCTCGGCGGCGTATTCGGCTTCCAGGCGTTTAAGGCCAAGATGATCGAGCAGGCCATGGCTGCGTTGGCCAACCCGCCGCAGACCGTATCGACCACCGTCGCGCAGGTGCAAGAGTGGCAGCCTCAGATCGAGGCCAACGGCAGCGTGCGAGCCGTCAACGGTGCCAACCTCAGCTCACAGGTCTCGGGCATCGTGACCACGATCCACTTTGAGTCCGACAAGGACGTGACACAAGGGACCCTGCTGCTAGAGCTGCAGGCTGCGGATGATATTGCGCGCCTGGAATCGCTCAAGGCAACTGCCGAGCTCTCGCGCATCACCTATGAGCGCGACAACAAGCTGCTCAAGTCCTTCGGCGTGAGCCAGCAGGCCGTCGATAATGACCTGTGGAACTGGAAGAGCAACATGGCGCTGGTCGCCCAGCAGCAGGCGCTGGTCGACTACAAATCGATCAAGGCGCCGTTTTCCGGGCGCATCGGCATCCGTCAAGTGGATGTCGGCCAATACCTCGCCGCCGGAACGACGTTCGTCACACTGCAGCAGCTCGACCCCATCTATGTCGACTTCTACTTACCGCAGCAGGCGCTCGCAGCCGTGAAGGTCGGGCAGGAGGCGACCGCGAATATCGACACTTTTCCCGGCGAGACCTTCATGGGCACGCTTTCCGCGATCAATTCCCTCGTCGACGTGGCGACGCGCAACGTGCAGGTGCGTGCAACCTTCAAGAACCCCTCCCACAAGCTGCTGCCCGGGATGTACGCAAGCGTTGCGATCAGCGCCGGAGCACCCGAGCGCTACGTCACGCTGCCGCAGACGGCGATTGCCTACAACTCCTATGGCAACATCGTGTACCTCGTCGAAGACCAGGACAAGGTGGTGGGCGGTGCGGCGCGGCGGATCGCCCGCCAGACGTTCGTCGTCACAGGCGCGACTCGCGGCGATCAGGTGGCGGTATTGAGCGGCATCAAGGCGGGCGACACGGTGGTGACCACCGGCCAAATCAAGCTGCGCAACGGCTCGCCGCTCGTGGTCAACAACGCGGTTGAACCGTCGAACGACAGGGACCCCAAACCGATCGATCGCTAGAGCCCGCGAACCCCATGAACTTCACGGAGATCTTCATCCGCCGCCCGGTGCTGGCAACCGTCATCAGCCTGATGATCCTGGTGCTCGGCTTGCGCGCCGCCGGATCGTTGCCGATCCTGCAATATCCGCGCACGCAGAACACTGTCGTCACGGTGACGACAGTCTATTACGGCGCCGATCCGGAGGTGATCGCCGGCTTCATCACCACCCCGTTGGAGAACGCCATCGCCCAGGCAAACGGCATCGACTACATGAGTTCGAATAGCCTGACCAGCACGAGCACGATCACGATCTATCTGCGCCTCAACTACGACGCCGACAAGGCGCTCACGGAGATCAATACTAAGATCCAGTCGGTGCTCAATCAGCTGCCTGCCGGGACGCAGCAGCCGCAGCTGGTTGTCAAGGTCGGGCAGACCATCGATGCCATGTACCTGGGCTTCGACAGCTCGGTTCTGCCACGCAACAAGATCACCGACTATCTTGTGCGCGTCGTGCAGCCGAAACTGCAGGCCGTGCCGGGCGTGCAGAACGCCGAGATCCTCGGCGCGCAGAATTTCGCGCTTCGTGCCTGGCTGGATCCGACTAAGCTCGCGGCATTCGGCCTCACCGGGACCGACGTGGCAAACGCGCTGCAGCAGAACGATTTCATCTCCGGGCTAGGCACCACCAAGGGGCAGATGGTGCAGGTCACCTTGACCGCCTCGACCAGCCTGCACACGCCCGAGCAGTTCCGGGAGCTCGTGCTGAAGCAGTCCAACGGCGCCATCGTTCGCTTGAAGGACGTTGCCAACGTCGTGCTCGGCTCCGACGACTACGAAAGCCAAGTCGGCTTCGACGGACGCCAGGCGGTGTATGTCGGCATTCAGACGGCGCCGGCGGCGAACCTCCTCGATGTCATCGCCGGCGTGCGCAAGATCTTTCCAGAGATCACGGCGCAGCTTCCGCAGGGGTTGAACGGGGCGATCGTCTACGACTCTACGGATTTCGTGAACAGCTCTATCCGCGAGGTGGTGCGCAGCCTGCTTGAGGCGCTCCTGATAGTGACGATTGTCGTTTTCGCATTCCTCGGCTCAGCACGTTCCGTCGTCATCCCGAGCGTCGCAATTCCCCTGTCGCTCGTCGGCACCTTCACAATGATGCTGATGTTCGGTTTCTCGATCAACCTATTGACGCTGCTGGCGCTGGTGCTCGCCATTGGCCTGGTTGTCGACGACGCGATCATCGTGGTGGAGAATGTCAATCGCCATCTTGCCGAAGGACTGCGACCGGTCCCGGCGGCCATCCTGGCGGCGCGCGAGCTCGCCGCGCCGATCGTCGCCATGACACTCGTGCTGGTCGCCGTGTACGTGCCGATCGGCTTCCAGGGCGGCCTCACCGGCGCCCTGTTCACCGAGTTCGCGTTTACCCTGGTGGGGGCGGTGACCGTCTCTGGGATAGTTGCGTTGACGCTCTCGCCGATGATGTGTTCACGCCTTCTGCGACAGCCTGATCCCGGGCGCCGGAGCCTGCAGGATCGGATGACGGCCTTCATCGATCGGCGCTTCGACCAGGTGCGGCGGCTGTACGAGCGTCGGCTGCACAGCAGCCTCGACGTTGTCCCGGTGACGGCGATCTTCGCGGCCATCACCCTCGTCAGCATCTATTTTCTTTATAGGGGTTCGGGCAGCGAGCTAGCCCCGCAAGAGGACCAGGGCGTGGTCATAACATCCTCTACGCCCTCGCCCAACGCCACCTTGCAGCAAAAGCTTCTCTATGCCCGCCAGGTCTACGAGGTGTTCGCAAAATTCCCGGAAACTGCCCACGTCTTCCAGCTTGACATTCCCGGCCAGTCGATCGCCGGCATGGTGTTCACGCCCTGGGACGAACGTGTGAGGACCACCAACCAACTCCAGCCCGTGCTTCAACAGCAGCTCAACCAGATCGCCGGCGTTCGCGTGGTCGCGTTCCAGTTGCCGCCGCTGCCAGGCAGCCAGGGTCTGCCAGTGCAGTTCGTGATCAACACCACCGATTCATTCTCGCGCCTAAACGAGGTCGCCACGCAGTTCCTGCAGCAGGCCCTTGCCAGCCGCCTATTCATATTTCTCGACACGGATCTGCGCATCGACAATCCGCTCTCGGTCGTCGAGATCGATCGCAACAAGGCGGCCCAGCTCGGGTTGCGAATGAGCGACGTGGGCGGCGTGCTCGCTTCCATGCTCGGCGGCGGCTATGTCAATTATTTCAGCCTCGACCAGCGCTCCTACAAAGTCATCCCCCAGGTGCAGCAGCGCTACCGGCTCAACACGGAACAGTTACTCGACTACCACGTCGCCAGCGTCAACGGCCTGCCGATCCCCCTGTCGACCATTGCGCGGATCGCCAGCAAGACCGTGCCGGAGTCCCTCAATCATTTCCAGCAGCAGAACAGTGCCACCATCCAGGGCGTCGTCATGCCGGGCGTAGTCCAGGCCGACGCGCTCAAGTTCCTCCAGGACCTGGCTGCGCGTACCCTGCCGCAGGGTTATTCCGTGGACTATGGCGGGCTGTCGCGGCAATATGTGCAGGAATCGAGCGGCTTTATCGTCACGTTTGCCCTAGCGCTGATCATCATATTCCTGTCGCTGGCGGCGCTGTTCGAGAGTTTTCGCGATCCGCTGATCATCCTCGTATCGGTGCCGATGTCGATCGCCGGTGCATTGCTTTTCATTAGTTTGGGCATCGGCGGGGCCACCCTGAACATCTACACTGAGGTAGGCCTGGTGACCCTGATGGGGCTGATCAGCAAGCACGGCATCCTGATGGTCGAATTTGCCAACGAGCTGCAGAAAAACGGACGTTCGAAACGCGAAGCGATCGAGCAGGCCGCTGCCATCCGCCTGCGCCCGATCCTGATGACGACCGCAGCCATGGTGCTCGGCGTTGTACCGCTGATCACGGCCGCGGGGGCGGGCGCCGTCTCGCGTTTCAACATGGGGCTGGTCATTGCCAGCGGCCTGTCGATTGGCACCCTGTTCACGCTGTTTGTCGTTCCCGCGGTGTATCTGATGATTGCCACCGACCATGCACAGGGTGCTCGGGAGGCCTGAGGAGATCGCCAGCTTGACGAGGGCAGGCCTATCCGGCCCGGAGCCCGCGCGCACGATCATGAGCGGGCTAAGGGAACCGATGTTAGGTGCGATCGCGCGCCCCCCGTGAGTTGATCACAATCGCATCGGCGGTGCGGCGGTCGAGCGAAGCAGCGGCGGAGTCGACGATATCGGCCGGCAAAACCTGGACTGCCCTTCACGTAACCGGTGGTCGACAGCGACCAGGTGCAATGGGTTCGCTTCGTTGCGTTCGGCGATAAGGCCGAACAGTCCGCCGGCCACACGGGCGGAGGCCGGCGATCGCCGCCTTCCGCACGACGCCGAGGTGATACAACCTGGCGGTTCTGCTCTGCAACGTCCGTGAGATTAACCGAATACGGAATGATTGTCTGCGAAGCACCGTAGAGATGCTAAGCTTTACGTACCGAGGGGACGGCAATGAAGCGCCTACGTTGCACGAGAGGATTATTCGCTGGGTTGGGCACCCTCTTGCTATTGGGCTTCACCCCTCTCATTGAGAAGCATCCGACGCAGCCTATCGCAGAGCAGACTAAGCTCGGATTCTCCTATCTCTCAGCGGCGCAAATCAACGAACTATGGCGGCTTACGGGTGAGTATGCCCTGGCCGAAGTATTTCTGAAGCAGTGCGGTTCTCCGTCGCACGTCGAGCAGCGCATGCGTGTGGCGGTCAGGGATTGCATCGAGGCTCGGGCGCTCAACCGGGTTGCTGGATATTTCAGAAGGCAGATGGCCGACCTCAGCACAAAGCACACGTTCGTTTGCGATACCGATCAGTCCAAGGCGCTCATTAAGTCCACGCGCGCCAAGATTGACGCTGCGGTCGAAGAGGTTCGCTCCATGTGCCGGGCATGTCTGTTCTGCTGAGCGAGCGCCGAGGCAGCGTGGCCGGAATGGGCCGCCAGGATTCCGTGACTGAGCCGGAAGAAGTGTCGCGCGATGGCCTTGGGCCGGGAAGGTGAGCGGCGTGGCCCTACCGACCGAGGTAGGGCCCTTTTTGGCTTTGCCCCGCACCGATGCCGTTCATAGAAGACGATCCGAGACGGCCGCAGCCGTCAACCAACGCCAATCGCTTATTCCACAACTACCGATACAACGATGCACTTGGTCGGATCGTATATGCAATTATGCTACACCACTTCGAGAATAATCAATGGGTTCGTTAATTTGGCTACGCTCATCTTGCAAGTACCAACATAGGCTCCGGAGGAGTACATTTGTCCGTGGGGCTGGCAGACCTACAAAGTACCCCGCATAGGGTCTGCCCTTCGGGGGGATCGGCTCTTTCGCTCGTATGCCGATCCCTTCCCCGAGTACTCAGGGGTGCCCCCTGCGCCGAGACCGGAGCGGTATGCTGCCACCAGCTTGCGCGTGAACGCGCGTAATGGGGTTCGCCCTTGCTTGCTCAACAGCCATTCGAACGAAAATCCGCTCATGACTGATCGCAGGTAGCCAACACTCAGGGAGCGGCGCGGAGACGTTTCAAACCCTCTAGGCTACCGCTGAGGGTTTGATCTTTAGAGAACGCTTTGCGAAAATCAGCGATGGCTTCTGTGCGGCGGCCCATTGCCTCGTAAATATGTGCTCGCGTGTCAAGAGCGGCCGGATCGTCGACACGCAGTTCAAGCGCATTCTGCACGTCCGGTAGCGCCTGCGCCAAGTTGCCAACTTTAAAATAGGCCCAGGCCCGTGCGTTGTATGCACGGGCATAGTTTTGACTTCGTGCAATAGCCCCCGTCTGGTCTGCAATGGCCAGTTCGTATTCGCCCTTACGCGCATGTATCAGCCCACGGTAAAAAAATGCGATGGCGTATCTGTCGTTATGAGCAATAGCGGCATCGCAATCGGTCAGCGCTCGATCCAGCTGATCCGTCTGGATGTAGTCCATGCAGCGATTGGCATAAGCAACGGCGTTGGCCGGATCGATTTCAATCGCCTTGCTATGGTCCTCTATCGCGAGAGTAAGCTGATCTGTGCTCCTGAGCGCGTTTCCACGATGATTGTAGGCAACGGCATTATTGGGCTCGGAGCGGATCAGTTCGGTGCATGCTCGGATTGATACAGCATGATCCTTATCCTGAACACAATCCTTGGCATTATCGGCCCGAAGTGTCACAGGTATTGCGAAGATGGCAATAATGCACAAACTGATTCTCATGGCGAGACCCTGTTCCGCTGTTGCTGTAGGCATATACGGCGTTCGAGCTGCATCAGCTCAGACCTGGCGGCGTCGAGACTATGACCTTTGCCACAATGCTTCAACGCCGGTTCGGGGGCGGGCAGAACTGCCACGAAGGGTTGCTGCACGGTGTCGCGAGCGTCCTCTCGCTGATCAGGGGTAGCGAAAACTTCATTCGCGGAAGTTCATTCGATATGCGCTGACGGTGCGGCCTTTCAGGAGAATTTGGCCAATGGCCGGCGCCGAGGCGCGCCCCTTGCCGTACCATCTCTCCGGTCGTCGACGGAGTCGGCCGGTCCACATGTGCGCAACTGCCACAGTTGTGTCGCGGGAGCGATGACACTGACCTTTCACAATCGCCGACCAGCAATCGATTAATTTGCCGTTAAGCGATTGGTGGTCCGATCTGGAGACGCGCGCCAGCTCGGCGGGCAAGCTCCTTGTTCCTGCAAATTTTGGGACCCTCTCGCGTCAACCCTGCAACAGTTAGGAAACCGATGTTGCGGTATGAATAAAATCGGGCGAGACATCGGGTGTGGCATGACCGCAAAGATATCGACGGCTATTGTTGCCGCCGTCCTTGCCATGCCGCCCGCGGCATCGGCGGGCCCCGCGCTATTGTTCGATGCCTCTAGCCGCGCAGTGCTCTACGCCGAGGATGTCGATACTCAGTGGCATCCCGCATCGTTGACGAAGGTAATGACCGCCTATGTCACCTTCCAGGCGATCAAGGACAGGGCCCTGACTTTAGAGACGAAGATCAGTTGCTCGGCAATTTGCAATGGTCAGGGGCCCACGAAGCTTGGACTTTCGGTCGGTGCCACGCTAACGGTTAAGACGGCGCTAGAGGCCTTGATCATGAAATCGGCCAACGACGTGGCCGTAATGCTGGCCGAAGCCGTCGCCGGATCTTATGAGGATTTCATCGACTACATGAACGGCACGGCAAACCGTCTCGGCATGACGCGTACGAAATTCGGCAATGCCAATGGACTGCCGGATCCCGATCAGGTCACGACGGTCCGCGATATGGCTAAACTTGCGGCTGCCGTGGTGCGAGACTTCCCACAATATGCCGCTATGTGGTCGCTGCTCGAGATGCGGATCGACAAATTGTACGTGCACACGCACAACGACTTGCTCATCAATTTCTCCGGAGCGGACGGAATGAAGACTGGCTTTATCTGCGATAGCGGCTTCAATGTCATTGCCAGTGCCACGCGCCAAGGCCAGAAACTGATTGCGGTGGTATTTGGCGAGGCTACAAAACAGGAGCGCAGCACTCGAGCCATCAAATTACTCGAACACGGCTTTCGCATCTCTCCATGGGAGTCGATGTTCGCATGGCAGACCTTGGACAACTTGCCCACAGAGGAAGATGCGCCGAGGACTGTTGCCAAACCGGCAAAAGTCATTTCGGTTGTATGCGGGACGGGTGGGCACGCCGTCGCATCAGTCAGAAAGCGTCGAGCTGGAGTTGGCGAGAGGGGGACGAAAGGTCACCACGCGCGCTTGCGAGGACAAGGATTACGGCACGATCGAAGGGGCTCGGCGTCTACTACCTCTACCATGCCCACACGCAGAGATTGGCGAGCGTCTGGGACCGGGTGTCCAGCGTCGCGTACATGGTCGCCTTTCAGTACGTGTTCATCCTGAACATAACCTATACGTCGCTCGTGGATCGAAACTGACCCTAAGCCTTCGTAGACAAGGAGATGCGCCGCATCAACGAGCCAGAGAGGCGAGCCTGCATCAAAGACGCATCTGTGTGTGTCGCACCCGGGGCGAAGGTGAGCGAGCGCATCGGCCAATGCGCTCTGATCCGCAGCAGCTGCCGTTGCTCGATGGTTCCCGGGCGGGGCCGAGCCTCAAGCTCCGCGCGCTCTTTGGTCAGATTGACTTCGATTGCATCAGGAATCATCCTGGTATTCGAATCACGATGCCACTCTTCGCGATAGCGCAGCAACGACTCAATTCAGATGTCGGATACTAGGGATCCTTCTCGTCACGGCACGTCCCTCCGGATCAAAACCTCAAGCAAGTCGGGCGCGGATTCTGGCCAGCATCACGAATGTCGTGGCGCGTTCTTGGGATGCTGCTGGGGCTTCTTGACTTGGTGGTAAGGCGCCTGGTGCGGCGGTCGCTTGAGGCCGGGTGGATGGAATTGTTTTGCGACGTTCACCTGCTTTGAATACTGCGGTCCGGAACCACCCTTGGTCAGGTTCGCTGTTGGGGCGAAGCCCCTTGCGCCCTTCGTTCCGACCACGCCCTGCCCGGAAAACTGCCCAGCCCTGGTGGTCGCGGTAATCCCTGGGCTTCCGTGATTGACCGAAGCAAGCAATGCGTGATTGGTGCTGGCACCACGCTCGTGCTCGGTCTGCATGGTGGTCGGCGCGATGTGCTTGTCGTTCCCCGCGGCGAGTTCTGCGGGTGTCGGCCTGACAGTCGTTCCGCCGTTGCCCCCATTGAAACTGACGTTGGTCACCGTCGTATTGTTGATGACGGTCTTGTTGTAGACGTTGGTGATGTGCACCGAGCCGATGTTTGTCACAGCCCTATTGTAGGCGAAGACGCCACCGCTCCAGTAGCCGCCGTAGAAGCCGACTCCCGTGTAGCCAAAGCCGTAATTTACGCCGCCGTAAAAGCCAATTCGCGGACCCCAGTAGCCGACGTGCCAGACATATATGCCGTCGCTCCAACCCCAATAGCCCGGCGTCCACAAGAGGCCGACAGCCGGCGGGCGAACCCAGGTTCCTGGTACCCAGAAATAACCATCCGGACCCCAAGCCCAGTAGCCAGGTGACCAGATGAGGCCCGCACCAGGTATCACTGGCTGGACATAGACAGGCAGCGGCGGCGGCGCGACCGTGATGCTTACAAGCACCTGCGCGCGTGCCGCCGAAGCTCCGCCAGTGACAAGCATAAGTCCCGCTGCCAACGAACCAACGATTGCACTTCGTACCATGGCAGTCCCTCCGTCGCCTACCGCCCGCCCCGCACCGATGGTTGATTCCTGCAACTGAATGGAGCGTTAATGACAAATTCATCTACTGTTCAAGCAAGAGCCGGCCAACTTCACCGACCCAAAGCGTCTTTAGGTCTCCTAACGCGCCAATCCTTGCGGTCAGGTCTTCTGCGCCGCTGACTCAACTAGCCGAGCGCGCGCTGGCCGGGCGACAGAATGTTTGATGGATGGTCAGCACAGCAGCACAGCCACGTGAGGCCCAATGCCGGAGCCAATCCAAATCCCGAGAAGCACCATGGCTATGGCCGCAAGAATCGCGAACATTATTCTTGTCCAAGACATGCGTTCGTCTCGCAACAAAAATGGGCTGGCCTATGAAGGTCGGTCGGATTAAGGTCAAACGGCGACATAGGCGTTTAGCAGCCGTGCCGCCGAACACAGATGAAATAGTTCCTGCTCCGCCAGCCCCAATTGATGACGTTGCAATTCGCTAGACCCATGGTAGAGGTGCTCGGCGCTGCTGCCCTGCCTGACCGCGATAAAACTCCTGGAGAGCAACGCTGCGGTTGGTGGAAGTGATCTCGCCGTGTGCTTCTCCATGTCGGTAAGTGTTTGCCCGGCCAGTGGCAGGACGATCCATTGAAAGCGGAGCTTGCTGAATAGCTCCGCAATCATCCGTTCATGCGGCATTCGTGCGCCGACGCCGCGGTCAGCCACCACGGGCTAAATCAGGTAACGACGATGCACGGTCATCAGCGGCTGGTGCGCGCGGTTGTCTCGGTAGCTCCGTCGTCGGCGCCGATCGCGGACCATGCGCTGTGCGGGCGAACGTCTATGCCGTTGATGCATCGGCGCAGGAAGAAGACGTCGCGCTCGTAGCGGGGGAACACCTCCGACCCGATGCGCCGCAAACGCGGGCACCCGGCCAATCCTTCGGGCAGCCTATCGACGTCGCTCCCCGGTAGCGCCGTCGAAGAACCGGTCCGTCTTACCAGTTAATGCTGCATGTCTTCCATGTGGTTGATGTGGCCGCCGGTTTCTCCTTCCTTCGCGCCGATCGGTGCCACGTGAAAATCGACCTCGATGGAGCCGGCCTTTTCAAATTGGAGCGCACCCTTGATGGTCCGACCCTGTTTCAGTCCTTCGTGGAGGCCGATGAACATCAGATGATAGCCGCCTGGCTTTAGTTCGACCGTTTGACCTGGCTTGATCTCAAGTCCGTGATCCATCTTGCGCATCTTCATGACGCCATCGCTCATCGACATCTGATGCACCTCGACCGATGTCGCGACCGGAAAAGATCCCCCTATGAGACGGTCAGCCTCCTTGCCCGTATTCGTGATTTTGAGATACCCGCCGCCAACTTGCGCCCCTTGCGGGGTCGCCCGCGCCCACGGCGCCTCGATAACGAGCTGCCCCAGCTTGTAGGACTGCCGCTTTGCAACAGCTCTCTGAACAACTACATCCGCGGATCTGGCGGCAACGCCCAAGGCAAGAGCGGGTGGCACATTTGCGGTCAGAAAAGCCGCGACCGCCGCGGTGGAGATTAGGGCGAATGCCGGCAATAACGATGTCATGGTTCACGCCTTTCTCGCCGGTGTGTGGTAGATGAACTCAGTTCACTCGACCAAGTTCCCGTCGCCGCAAATCACACGCACTGACGATTCGTCGCCGAACCTAAGTGGGCTGAACACACCAAATTTCCGCGCAATGCGCGTGCCGTCAGGGCTGAAGAGCGAAAGCTCAACTCAGAGGTAGGCAATGCTTGGCCCGGCGGATCCCGGGCTGGGAACACAAATTTGGCGCCAACCGAGCGCTGCAGTAACAGACCTGCACTGCGGGTCTAGCGGGTTCCCGGCCATCCGGGCGGCTCCCGCCCTTTAATGACCTCCAATCGCGCTCGAAAGTTGGTTGGCAAGCCGGTCCGAGAACTCCTCGCCCGCCTCGCCTGCAAGCTCCTGTCTGATGACACGTCGGGCCGCTTCCCGCTGCTCGGGCGTAAGTTGCGCAAGCGTGCCGGCAATCCTGTCGGGGAGCCGCTCCCGCATCTCATCCGTGAGCCTCTCCCTGATGGCGTTGCGAACGGCAGCCTGCTGCTCCGGCGTGAGCTCGGAAAGCCGGTCGGCAAGATCTCCTCGGATCTCGCCCGATACCCTTTCACTTGTGATGCCGGATGCAATGGTACTCCCAAGCCGGTCCGACAATCGGTCGGCAAGCCGATCGGCGCCTCCCTCGCGGACCTCGGCCGCCAGTCTCTGCCTAAGGGCGCTTCGCAGGGCCTCCCGCTGCGCCGGCGTAAGCTGGACGAGTCCGTCGGCAATCCTATGCGCCAGCCTATCGCGTAACTCGTCTTCGATGACGTCGCGGACGACGGCGCGCTGCTGTGGCGTGAGCACGCCGGGACCACCCGCGTCGCGCTGCGATTGCGCGGCGGCCATGCAGATCGAAAGGGCAAGAGCGGTAGCTGCCCCCGAGGCAAGTTTTAACGCCGTCATCTGCCTTCCTCCATTTGTGTCTCATGCAAAGGCTGATAATTGCGATGTCGAGAGCAGCTGCTAGATCGGGTACGGTACGCCGACTTTTATGTGAATTTTCGTATTCCCCTTCGCGCCGCTGCGCGGGGAGCGCCCAGCCTTCTCGCTTCCAAAGGCAGCAAACATCGAAGGTTTGTGGCTGTGCAATCAGGGAGTTCCAGGACATGGTCAAGGGTAACCACCAACGGGCCATCTTGTCTGCGGACAGCGCGGGATGACCTGTTGGTGCAGGTATGCCGAGAAACGTCAAAAAGTGGCACGGCTTCCTGCGCACCACTGCACGTCGCAATCGCAACTCTCCTCGTTACGGTCGTCGAACAGGCGAACGACCGCACACACCGCAATCAACGACGTCGTCGACGCAATTGACCCCATCGCCTACTCGCATGCCAGTACCCTCATTGCGAAATAGGTATTTTTCCGGGTAGCGCCTTAGCTCAGACGACCATAACCTTTCGCAGACCCGGTTGCGCGGTGCGTAGTTGTTCGCTCCGCGTTGGGCCGCAACTTGTTCCCGACACGAATGGAGAGTTCCGATGGCGGATTTAGTCGTTATCGAGTTTCCCTCTGAGGCAAAGGCTGAGGAAGTTCGGCACAAGCTGCTCGACATGCAGAAGGAATACCTGATCGAGCTTAGCGATGCTGTCATTGCCGTCAAGCAACCGAACGGGCGGATCAAGCTCAACCAATTGTTCCATCCCACGGCGGCTGGCGCGGCCATGGGCACCATGTGGGGAACGCTCATCGGTTTGATCTTTTTGATGCCGCTCATCGGCGCAGCCGTCGGCGCCGCTTCTGGCGCAGTCGGGGGCGCTCTTACTGACGTTGGCATCAACGATCGTTTCATGAAGGATGTCGCCGCTAGCCTGCAATCCGGAAACGCCGCACTATTCCTGCTGATCCGCAAACTCACCACAGACAAGGTCCTCGCTGAACTGAAGGGTGTTGGCGGTAAAGTGCTGCGCACCTCTTTTGACCACACTAAAGAGGAGGCGCTGCGGGCGGCACTTGCGGCTGCCGCGGCAAACCAGCCGGGCGTCAGTGCTGCCTGACCGTTAGTCCGATCCACTTACCGCGACGGTCAGTTGGGCCTTCGCTGAGCCGGGTGTTCGGCGTTGCTTGCCCATTGCGCCCTGTCGGCGATGTCGGCCGTTAGGTGCGTCGCCTGTCGCGCCGACAGGTCCAATCGGGCATGCGCGGTTCGCGAACTTTTCTGCAAAGTGCGTTGCAATGGTGCTCTAGCCCAGTATGGCTAAGGCTATCGGAGGGCCTAGAGCTTCTGAGGACGGGTTCGGGTCAGCCGGTCCAGCAATGACGCGGCAGTTGAACGTTCCTGCTGGGGGAATAGGTATTTGTCGAAGCTAGCCGGGAGGTTGTACAATTCAGCAGAAACCTCGGCAAGCTGGACCGCAACGCCGTTGACGCGCGTTATCCTGATCGGTTTGCCGAATTTCCTTGGCGACCAAACTACATCGACCATGGTGCGTGCGGCGTCAGCTCGCGACAATCGCCGTAAAGAATGGCTCGTACCGCACGCGACCGGGGTCGATATCGATATCCGGCGGTAAGCCTGCGTTGCCTAGCCGATAGGGCGTGAAGAACATGTCCTTGAGCGACGGCGAGTCCAGCACGGTCGAGAAACTCTTGCCCGATTTGCCGTCGTCGAATGGCATCGGGCTGCCATCCTTCCAGACGATTTCATCACGGTCGTGACTGGCAAGGAAATCCAGCTACGCGGCGACCAAGATGTCCATCAGCCGGACATCATCGATCGCCCGCCCAATCGTTTGCTGCCACCACACCAGCAATGCCCCTATCACCACCAACCCTGGCGGACGCAAAGCGCTCTTATCTCGAAGGAGAGGGGGACATTAGTCCGCGATTACGACGGCAGCGCTTGAGCTGGGCGGATCCTCGCGTCGAATTTTGGCTAATACTCTTTCCTGGACGCCCTCCTCGTTGGGATGCTTGCTGCCCGGGCGCGTCTCACGCGCCGAGAGGATACGCCATGTCAAACGGCAAGATGGCCGCCGTCGCAGGTTCGACGCACGGGATCGGACGCGTTAATTGCAACCGCCCTTGTCGCCGCGGACGTGATCTCCCGCAGCCTTGGAGACGATACGGGCGCCGCCTCGCCCCTCACCACAAGGGCTTCGTCAGCTGACAGTCACCCGATGCTTGGCGCTTTCGCGAGCGCGGCGCGCAACTTGTCCTCTTGTTCCTTGGACAGGGATGTCTTGAGGACGCGAGGCCTGAATTGTTCGATTTCCGGCAGCACCTTGTCAGGCGTTGAGCGCCTGATCAGCAGGAACAGCGCCGAAGACCCCTTGGGGATCGTCTTGCCCAGATCCTTTATGAATTCATCATTGATACCGTAATCGGCCATCGACCCCGACAGGGCACCGAAGCCGGCGCCGGCGAGCCCGCCGACGGCCATGCCGGCGAGCGGATTGAGCACCAGCAATCCCACCAGAGCACCGATCAGCATGCCAGAGCTGGCGCCGCTTGCGGCGCCGAGGGAGGTCATGTTAACCGCCTGTTTGATCTGAACCTTGCCAGTGTCGGTGTGAACCACAACGCAGGCATCCTCCAAATCGATCAGGTACTCCTTCTGCATTGCCCGCAGTTTCGTGAGGACGTCGTCGGCCGTGCCGACGCCATCGAAATCGAGAACCACCAAGTCACTCATCGCGCCTATCCTCCTGCTGTTTCGAGAGCATGGTAATCACGTTGAGCCCTCCACAGCCATCCGGGAGAACCCCAATTTGGCAATCGATGCCCTGGAGATCGATAGTCATCAAAGAGGCAGAGAGGGCGTGTGGGGCAACTCAACCCGCAAGCTTCCTAATGGTGGATGGCGTCGCGTCTACCGGTCGCCGAAGATTCTTCCTCGAGAGTCTCTTGGTCGGGGCGATCGTCAGATGCCCGCTTCCCGATCAGCGAGACGGCACCGCCTTGGCGAGAGTTTCGAACTTTGAAGAAGGCGACGCTGCTCCAAATGCCCGCAACATGACGGCCCACGCCTTGTCAAGTTTCGCCCTACAAGAGCGCCGGCATACTTTGGTTCTTGTTCACCAACCCGGCCGCCCGAAGCAATGAGCAGGCGTGCCCTCACGTAAATGACCTCCGTAGCTACGAAATCGCGGCATTATTACCTGGTGCCCTCCAAGAGCCTCCGACGAAACCACGTACCCGAAGGATCCACCGCGTATGCCTGGAAGAGCATCGCGGGAAAACCCTGATAGGATATCGCCCGACATTTTTGACACCACAGGCTGCGACGGCCGGTGCGCGCTAGCCAAGGGTCTACGTCGGACGACGGAGTAACCTAGCTGCGTGTAGGCTCGAGGAGGACGGACGCGATCTTCTCGAATCGTTCCGGCCAAAGGCCAAGGGTAACGATGAGCCACTTGCAGAGCACCGATGAGGGCTTAGCCCCTTTCCCACCTAAAGCCTCGAGTTGGGCACGCACTGTGGAGCAGGTCGACCTATCGAAAGGGCCGCCGGACTACATCGCACGTAGATGGAGCGCGAGTGCGATCCAGGCAACTCCATAAAATAGCAGTTCGATGCCGACGAACATGCCGATCACCCACAGACCGCTGACCGGCCATTGCGCCAGCACCAATACACCCAGCAAAAGTGTGATAATTCCGCTGAGCACATGCCAACCCCAGTCCGGCAATGAGATCATCGCAGGAGCCACGATTTGGAACAATCCGGACGCCAGGAAGAACGCGCCCATCAGCAAGGTGAGGATCTCGGCAGTGACGACTGGCCTCCAGATGATCAGAAAACCGACAACCCCAAACAGAACCGCAGCGACCAAGTGTTGGAACATGCCGGCCCATTGGCCGACCATGAAAGTCTGAACGACCTCGATACCGGCCGCGATCAGCAGCAGCCATCCAAAGTACAGCATGGAGACCACGGTGGCGGTTACCGAGCGTGCAATCGCCGCAACTCCCAGCGCTGCTAGCGCAATGCCGAAGACAAGGAACCATCCCCAGTTGTGGATGATCTCGCCAGGAACTTGCGTTGGCAGCTGTTGCGCTTGCGCCGAAATCGCCAGGCCGCTTGTCACCAGAGTTGCAGTGGCCACTGTCGCAGCCAGCAACAGATCCCGCCACCGACATCGACTTCGTGATGCGCCGCGGCGAGTTTTTGCTGGCGAAGGATTGCTGCCCACGATGCTCTCCTCTAACAAGGCATCAGAATTGAACCATAGGCCGTCGGCTCTTCGCCGCGAACAATTGGGATAAACCCTGAACCAAGCTGAGATCGTTGCGTAGACGGCGAACACAATGGTAAATCATCAGCCGTGGTAAATGATCAGCTGTGGTAAATGATTAGCCGCCAATAAGGGTACGGCATGTCGACGCTCACGCTGCCACCCTTGGCTCCCGGATCCACGGCAGCTTCGTCTTGACGATGCACCAACAGGTTTTTTGTCGGGATTGCCGAGCAACGCGGGGCTCACTCCCAGCCTCATATATTCAGACGTTGGCCTCGCGATTTAATCTGGCTCATGCCACCGCACGAAGCCTGCCGCCTTCCTACGCGCAACGCCTCTTTGCCGTCACTTGCCGTGCCACGTTCTTGCCCTTTTGCGGCTTCCCCCACGTGTCGCTGAACCCAAGTAGGGTAGACGACGACCCATAAATGTCGGGGGGCTTTCCCGTCTGACCGGTAAGTGCGGAAGTCTCCCCAGGCCAACTTGCTCGACAACGGATTGCTGAGATGAGGTGAGGCCCCGACGGGGCTCACTTCGCTCGTCGCCCCCGAGCGTCGCGATATGCGCTCAATCACCTTCTTCTCACTACTCAGTACGGCGGAAACCGATTGCTACCATTGTCACCGTTGCCGCCGCTGCCATCGACCATCTCGTCAATCGCCTTCCAGACAAGCAGCACGAAAAGGATGACCGAAAGAACGACGACCGTCCACAATTCCGGAGGCATTGGCGTGTTTTCAGGGGCAGATCCTGATATAGGAGCAGGCTGCTCGGTGTAGGCAGAAACCGGTTCGGTGGCGGAAATGGTCGCAGATGACATGTTGATTGCTCTCGCCGATCGGAAGCTATGGCGAGCGTCACGCGTCCACGAACGTTAAAAACGTGGTGGAGGAACCCAGGAATTTCAAGCATGCCGAGAAGATGGCGGCCGTCGCAATCTTTACCGGTCGGCGCATGAGGTAGCTAAGGCCAGAAGCTCCCGTGCCGAACCGTCGAGGATATTTAGCATCGCGCGCGCATATTGAGCGCCCGAGGGGCAGGAGATCACCTATTGCGCACGCTCAGCGCACCGGTATTGGGCACGAGCTGGTACGGAATTCCTTGGGTTTAGGGCCGTCCCCGCGCCGTCAGATTTCCCCAGGCGACTCAGGGGCGTGCATCCGCCGTTTCACCAGACGCTTCGTTGCCAAGGCGGGGCGGACGATTTTTTGCGCCTTCCTCGAAGCCGGCCTTCCATTGGTCACCATTCATCACAGCTGCGTGACGGCACCTTTTCGCAGTCGCGAAAAGGCGCCATATCGCCTACGCGAGCAGCAACGACTCGCACCAGACTGAACCACACAATCTTAGGGGAACGATCATGAAAGTCCTCCTATCCGCTCTCCTGGCTCTGTCCGTTTTGACCGGTGTCGCCGCTTCGGCGAGCGCCTTTGACAGCAAGAGCTTCTTCGAGCAGCAGGACCGCTCACACTACTAAGCGGCCGATCACGTCCACGAACAATCGAAGGCCCGCAGCCGGTGCTGTGGGCCTTCGATTGATGCCCGTTCACATCCGAAATCGTCATCAGACCGAGGTGCGCGGGGTATGGCGTCATCGCGGCAGAAAAAAGCGAGGCGAGGTCATTTGTGGGTGTGAATCAGGCCTGGGCCAATACAACAGCAATGCCGACACCCATAATCGAAAGCCCGGCGATGATGGTGACCAACCAAAGGAGCTCGCGCAGCTCATCGCGCACTGAAATCCACATGTAAAGGTGCTCCCGTCTCCACTGCGAGTCTCGCTACATCTAGCCAGCGTTCGTGTAGCGTTTGGTCCGGAGCGCAGCCGTTTCCCCGGGAACACCGCATCGAGGCGCACTGTGCAGGCAATAAAATTAACGGATGATGAGCGAGCGATTTAGCCTGCGTTCATCGCGAGTGGCGACTTGCCGACAGCCAGCGGCGTGGTTCGCGGGTGACGAGGGCGCTTCGGCAAACATCGTGATCGCGGGCGCGTTTGCCGCAGGCCCTCTCGAGGCACAGACTCACCGGAAAGTGATCGGCTGTGAACGACGGCGCTGAATTCGTGACCCGGCAACAGGAACCTGGCGCGCCGCTTGGTCGCGAAGCGATTTTCTATCGGGCCATACAGCAGGTTGCTTGTCCTATTTTCTCTAAATAAATCAAATCGCCGTCTGAACCCCGAGCCCAGCGGCAAAGATGCACGTCGAGGGATCGGATGCGATATCTCAAGGTGTCGGAAGGTAACGAAAGTGTTCCTGAGACCAATTGTCGCCTCGAGGATGTGTCGTATCCAGTAGCGTTCTCGCAACATGCTTATCGCGATTCATCCGAAGCGGCGTGTGCTCATACTCAGGAGTGACTAAGTTCGCGGCGCGCATAGGGTTGGGGCTTCCCCGTCGGGGCGCAGCTATGCGTTGGATCGCAATTAGAGGATAGGGACATGTCAATCAGGAAATCGCTGGGTGGGAGCTTGGCTCTTGGAATTGCCGTCGCACTTGCGCCATTGGCACAAGCCGCGACGCTCTCTATCTCAGGCGCGCAACCGAGAACGGAAAGTCTGACCCAACGTGTCAGGTTGCATCACCACGTCCACCACATGCATCATATGCACGGGCATCATGGCATGATGAGCAAGGGTCCCGGCAGATGCGGCGAAAATATGTATTTCAGCCGCAAACAAGGGATCTGCCTTGACGCGCGCGATAAATCATAAGCAGCGAAAACGGCGGCCGAGTTCCCGGCCGCCTCTCTCACCTGGCTCCGAATTGCAAACACAGCTGCGTGTTAATCGCATCCGCCGACGATATTTATTTCCAAAACAGACGCTCCTCTCGGCTGATAACTCCTTCACCCTTTTTAGGGGCTCCGCGAGAGTGCGAGCGGCGTATTGAAAGCCAGCGTAACGGCTGTACCGGTGACGGCGCTCGGGATGTTGCGGTTGGTGTCTACGGCTTCCAGTAGCATCTCCGTTTCGCAATCCCGGCGCTCACTTGGCGACTTGTTGGGCATGCGCGCGTCTTCACAGAAGCGGTCCACCAACTCCTGTGCCTCTTCGTCACTTCGTCAAGTAGCGGATCAGTGTCTGTCGTCCGGGCAGCCACATCGACCCCGCAGCGGCACGTCGGCGCGCGTTCTGGACGCGTTCCTGCTGCCTGCTATTTGGCCGCCGAACTTGCAGGGACGTTTCTTCACCGGCCGGTGTTGCTCAAAATCTGCAACTGCGGCTTGAATTACGTCGGCGGGTTATCGCAGCACCCGCGGCGAAGGG
>Ga0187783_10001083_pt1 | contig 20142 bp, 19 predicted proteins | sample 1015_SJ02_MP02_2_FD_132471 | JGI IMG/M metagenome (GOLD analysis project Ga0187783, IMG submission 132471) | Tropical peat soil microbial communities from peatlands in Department of Meta, Colombia - 1015_SJ02_MP02_20_MG | ecosystem: Environmental > Terrestrial > Soil > Wetlands > Peat | place...
ATTCCGGCAACGATCGTGATGCCGACCGACGCGCCGGCGGTGAAGCTCGCCGCGACGCGCGAGTACGGCGCCGAAATCGTTTTCTACGAACGCGCGCGCGCCGATCGTGAAACGATCGCGCGCGCCATCGCCGCCGAGCGCGGCGCCACGCTGGTTCCGCCGTTCGACGATCCGCGTATCGTTGCCGGTGCCGCCACCGCAGCGCTCGAACTGTTGGAAGACGCCCAGGCGCTCGACGCGATCGTCGTGCCGGTGGGCGGCGGAGGGCTGATGGCGGGTACGGCGATCGCCGCCCACGGCCGCGATCCTTCGATTGCGCTTTACGGTGTCGAGCCGCAAGCGGGCGACGATTTCGCACGATCGCTGGCGCGCGGAGAACGCGTTACGATTCCCGTGCCGCAAACCATCGCCGACGGCTTGCAGACGACCGCGCCGGGCACACTCACCTTCGCAATCGCGCGCGAGCACGTCACCGCCGTGGTGACCGTGGACGATCGGGAGCTGTGCGCCGCAGTGCAGTTTGCCTTCGAGCGGATGAAGCTGGTGGTCGAGCCAAGCGGAGCCGCCGCGCTCGCCGCACTGCTCGCGAAGCGTGTCGCGGGCATTGCGGGCAAGCGCGTCGGCGCGATCCTCACCGGCGGCAATATCGACGCCGCGCGCTATTCGCGCTTACTTAGCGACGATGTTTCCGCAGGCGACGTATTTGCCTAAGTTATCCGCGCTTTCGTGGACGTTGATCGCGTAGGTTCCACCAAGCAGTTTATCGATCGTTAGATCCTTGACGACGGTGGTAGATTTTCCGTTCGTGGCGCTGGTGAGCGGATAGGCCACGCCCGTGAGTTTCGCGCAAGTTCCGTCGTGAATGTGGGCCGGCTGGGCCGTCGTAGCGGGGGCGCCTTTGATGTCGAGCACGACGGTTACGTCGCTGCCGGTTTGCGTGAGGGTCGCGGTTCCGCTTTCACCCGAGCCGTTCTGCTCGCTCAGAGTAACCGTGAGCGTCGACGTCGCCGCCGCGGCGGACGATGATTGAATAGCGCAAAGTAAGACGAAGGATGCGAGCAACAGGCTAGACGTTTTCATCTCGAGCTCCTTTCCAGACGGGTTGTTTTAGGGTCGCTGTACATTCGAGGCCTCGAGCGCTTGGACCGCTTCGACCGCTTGCGCGGTAGGGGGCGCATCGGCGCCGTCGACCGTGTCGAGCAAGGCGGCGGCTTCTCCGTTGATCGTCGCGAAAGGCGCCATAGCCTTTGCGCCACCCGAAGCCCTCGCCGATTGCCCCTGGACGTAGCTGCGGTTCATCAATGCGGCAATTTGGTGCGCAAGCAGGTATTGGCGCTCGAGTTGCTGCTGCGAGATCGCGACGCGCGGATCCATTACGACCTCAAGCAGAGCCGTTTGCGTCACCCCGTCCGCGTCGAGCCGAACCGTATAGCGGCCCGGCACGACCAGCACACCCTCGGGAACGCGCGGCGTATCGTGCGCAACGGCCGAGATCGGCAGGTCTTGTTCGGACGTGCGCGGATCGGTTTCGCGCAAGTTCCAAACGAAGCGATGCATCCCCGCGCCGGTCGCCGGCCGCACGAACGGACGTTCCCAGTAGGTAGGCTTGTCGAGATGCGGGATCGGCGGCGGTGCGGGATCGTCGCTCGAATAGCGGCGCACTAACGTACCGCTGCTATCATAGATGGCGATGACGACGCGCTGCGCGGGCTTGGCGAGCGCGTAGTCGACGACTGCACCGTCGGGCGGATTTTCGCCGGCCGGTTCTTCAGGCGGTAGCGGCGTGTCGGTGTTCGTGCTGCGCCGAACGCGGTAGGCCGTCGCAGGGCTAAAGAGGTGGACGGTGTCGCCCTTCGACAGGCTCAGGGTGACACCGCGCGCCAGCTCGCGCAACGGCTCGACGTCGTCGAGAATCCAGAAGCCGCGCCCGTGCGTCGCCACGATCGCGTCGCCTTGATGAACGATCAGATCGCGCACCGAGGTGTGCGGGAGATTGAGCTGCAGCGACTGCCAGCGCGATCCCGCGTCGAATGAAACGTAGACGCCGTTTTCCGTGGCGGCGTAGAGCAGCCGCGGCTCGATGGGATCTTGGCGAACTGCGTTGACCGGCTGATCCGGTAAACCGTCGACGCGCAGCTGCCAGGTCGCTCCGCCGTCGCGTGTGACGTAAACGTACGGCCGCAAGTCGTCGAGCCGAAAGCGTGTGACGGCGACGAACGCCGTGTTGTCGTCGAACCGCGAGGCATCGATTTGTGCCACCTTGCTCCAGGGCGTCAGCGCCGGCGGCGTGATATTTTTCCACTGCTTGCCGCCGTCACGCGTGATCCAAACGAGTCCGTCGTCGGTTCCCGCCCAGATCGTTCCGGCATGAACGTATGACGGCGCAAGCGCGTAGACGACGCCGCGATGCGCGCCGTTTTGCGGATCGTCGTTCTCGAAGCTTCCCAAAACTGCCGGCACGCTGGGATGCGAGCGCGTAAGATCGGGGCTGATGGCGCGCCAGCTTTGACCTCCGTTCTCCGTTTGAAAGACGAGATTCGAACCAAAATACAGCCGGCGCTTGTCGAAATGGTCGAAGACGATCGGCTCGGTGCGTATCATGCGGTATTTCTTCGACGGCAGCGCGATTGGCGAAACCTCTTGCGTTTGATCGGTCCGGTCGTCGTGCTTTTGCAGCTTGCCCCCGAACGTAACGCCCGGATGCAGCGGATCGGGAACGACGTAGCCGTACTCTTGCGCGCCCACGGTATGCCAATCGCGCTCGGTGATTTCGCCCCAACTACCGCGGCTGATCGCGCAGGCCGATCCGCTCTCCTGCTGGCCGCCGCAGACCCGATACGGAAATCGATTGTCGGCGTTGACGTGATACATCTGCGCGGTAGGCTGGTTGTACCACGAGCTCCAGGTTGTGCCGTGGTCGACCGAAATCGTCGCTCCCTGATCGCTCGCCAGCGCGATGATGTTTGAATTGAGCGGGTTGATCCAAACCGTATGGTAATCGTCGCCGCCCGGCGCGCCTTTGATCGCAGTCATCGTGCGCCCGCCGTCGGTCGAGCGATAGGTTGACGTGTTGGTGAGATAAACCGTTTGCGGATCGCGCGGATCGACCGCCAGCGAGATGAGATCGTCGCCGCGTTGGGCGATTTCGTCGGCATCGTTGACCCGCGTGAAATGCGCTCCGGCGTCGTCGCTGCGGTAGAGCGCGCCCGAGTCTTGCCCCTTCGCGCCGACGTCGGCGTAGGCGTAGACGACGCTGGAGTTGCTCGGTGCTACCGCGACTTCGGCACGGCCGATTCGCGACGGAAATCCGTTGCTCAGCTTCGTCCAGGTCGTTCCGCCGTCGCTCGACTTGAAGATGCCGCTGCCGGGAATTTCAAACGAGCCGCCGATCTCCCAGGGCGCTTGGCGCGCCGCCCAAAGCGTCGCGTAAACGATGTTGGGATCGTGCGGATCGAGCACGACGTCGAAGCCGCCCACGTTGTCGTTTTCAAAGAGCACGCGCTGAAACGTCGCGCCGCCGTCGAGCGACCGGTAGATGCCGCGCTCGTCGTTGGCGCCGTACGGATGGCCGAGGACGGCGACGAACAGCCGGTTCGGGTTGGCCGGATCGACCGCCATCGAGGCGATTTGCTGGCCGTCGCGCAGGCCGAGATGCGTCCAAGTCGCGCCGCCGTCGGTAGATTTATAGACGCCGTTTCCGATCGCGAGATCGGGGCGTTGCAAGCCTTCACCGCTGCCGGCATAGACGATCTGCGGATTGCTCGGCGCCACCGCGATTGCGCCGATCGAGCCGGTCGATTCGCCGTCGAAGATCGGCACCCAGGTGCGTCCGGCGTCTTGGGTCTTCCAAATCCCGCCGTTGACCGCCGCGATGTAGAACACGTTGGGTTCGTTTGCGATGCCGTCGAGTGCGACGGTGCGGCCACCGCGCAGCGGGCCCACGAAGCGCCAACGCATTGCTTGATAGAGCGACGGCGAAATCGTCTGAGCTCGCGCGCCGAGGGCCGTAAACGGCAGGGCAAATGTAACGCAGAGAAGTGAGAGCGTAAACCGAGAGCGCATGAGCGCCTGCTTACGACGCGTTTTGCGTTGTGTCATCCTGAGCGGAGGGCCGCCGCGCTAATCTACGCGGCGTCGAAAGCGATTGAAGCGGCCCGCAGTCGAAGGACGACGGACGACCTCAGCTTGCCGAGATGTCGACTGCGTGGTATAGTAAATGGACATAAAATATGACCAGAAAAAGACGCCCAACCGCGAACCGACCGTCGCGCGTTTCGCTGCTCATGCAGCAGCCCCGAGAGATCGGCGCGGCTGAATTTAAGGCGCACTGTCTAGAGCTGATGAGTGAAGTCGAGCGCTTGGGAATCGAAATTACGATTACTAAGCATCGCAAGCCCGTTGCGCGGCTGGTTCCCGTGCAATCGAAGGGTACGAGTTTTTGCGGCAGTCTCAAGGGCATGATCATCTATGAAGGCGATATCGTAAGCCCGATCGACGTCGAGTGGACGGCGGATGAATCCAATCTTGCTTGATACACACGCTGCCGTGTGGGCCGCGGATGATTTGCTCAAACCGAGTGTGGTCCGGGTCGTCGATGCCGCTGCAAGGCGCGGCGAGCTGCTGCTCTCGCCGATCAGCGCCTGGGAGATCGGAATGCTGTCGCGACGCGGGCGACTTTCGCTTGCCTTGACGGTTGACGAGTACGTCCGCCTTCTCTTTAGCCGGCCCGGCGTCGTCTTAGCGGCAATAACGCCATCACTTGCTCTGGCCGCCGCGATGCTCCCCGAAAAGCCGATTAGCGACCCAGCGGACCGTTTAATGATTGCAACGGCGGCCGCCTATGGGGCGCACCTCGTCACGCACGACAAGAAGGTCCGCGAATACGCCAAGACGACAAGGCACCTCCGTTGCATCGAGTGCTGACGCTCTAAAGCCGCTTTCCGTTGCGGCCTCGGCGGCCGCGCCGCTTCGGCTGGAACGGCGCGCCGACTTTCCAGGTTGTGCTGCGGGGCAGCGACGTATCCACGTCATCGCACCCGATCGGCGTGAAGTCGCGGCAATCGTTGGGCCGGGCCGGGTAGATTCCGCAGTAATAGCGTCCGCTACGGGAGCCCATGAGGAAGATGCATTGGTCGGCGATGTCGTCGCTCACCTTGCGAAGCCACCCGACGTGGTATCCGTCGGCCGAGGGCCGCTCGACCACGTAGCGGCGCATCGTCTCGGCGTAGCTCATGCCGAGATGATCGGCGATGCGCTGCACGTCGGCTTTGCTGACGAACGGCTCGTAACCGCTGCAGCATTCGGCGCAGCCGGGCGGACAGGCAACGTTCTCGGGCATTATTTTTAGGCGCGCGCGCGCGAGCTCGACGACGCGCGCGACCGCGCGCACGAATTCCGGATCGTCGTTGTACTTGTGCACCCACTCGCGACGAGTGATTTCGGTCGTGTTGTAATAGCGCGACGTCTTTTCGTCGAACTCGATCGTGACGTGCTCTTCGTCGATCTCGATTCGATTGACGTGTTCGAGCGGACGGGCGTCGAGCAGCTCGGGATGCGTCGGCTGGCCGGTCCGGCGCGAATAGTTTCGCAAGTTGATAAGGTCGATCGTCTCCATAACGGGACTTCGATTCCCGCGGCTTGCGGGTACCGCCTCCGGGGAAAGCAAAAGATAGCGACCATGCGTACGGCGATCGGAGTTGATCTCGGCGGTTCCCACGTAACCGCGGCAGTCGTCGGGGAAGATGGCACGATCCGCAGCCAGCACGAGCAGGACCTCGAAGACCTGCGTTTCGAGTCGGTTATCGCGGCCCTGGACACCACCATCGGGATGGCGCTGCACGATGCTGCCGACGCCGTCGCAATCGGGATCGGCTCGCCGGGCAACATCGACGCCGCGTCGGGCGCCGTGCTCTACAGCCCAAACTTCGGCTGGGAGAACGCGCCGCTGGGCGAGGCGCTGCGCAAGCGTTTCCAGGTGCCGGTCTTCGTGGCCAACGACGCGCGTTGCGCGACCCTCGGCGAGCATACCTTCGGAGCAGGGAAGCAAACCAAGGACTTCGTTCTGCTGACGCTGGGAACGGGCATTGGTGGCGGGATCGTCGCTCGCGGCGCCCTGCTGCTTGGCAATCGCTGGGGCGCGGGCGAGATTGGCCACCACCAGATCCGGCCGCGGGACGGCTTCGTTTGCGCGTGCGGAAAGATCGGCTGCTTCGAAGCGCAGGCGTCGGGAACCGGGCTGATTCGCCACGCGTTCGCGGTGGCGCCGTCCTTCCCGCGCAGTCCGCTGCTTGACGTTGCGCGCGACAAACTCAGCTCGAAGAAGATTCGACGCGCCGCACAAGCCGGGGATCAGCACGCCGTTGCGGCCTGGAAGAACTTCATCGGCGATCTGGCGATCGGCCTCGCCAACGTTATAGCGTTTACGAACCCCGAGATGATCGCGCTGGGAGGCGGCGTGTCGAGCGCGGCCGACTTTATGCTCGATGCGGTCGTGCCGATTGTCGACGAGCTGACGACGATGGTGCCGAAAGGAACGACGCAAATCGTCGTCGCGACGCTCGGCAACGACGCCGGCCAGGTCGGCGCGGCTACGATGGCGCTGCGCGGCGGTCTGGCGGCCGCGTTACCCGTTGCGGTATAACGCGTTCGTAGTCGCGGCGCTCGCGACGCTGGCTGCGCTGCCGGCGCTGCCGCAGAGCGGTGATCCGATCCACAAGATTCGCCACGTCGTGATCATCATGCAAGAGAACCGCTCGTTCGACTCCTACTTCGGAACGTTTCCCGGCGCCGACGGCATCCCGATGCGCGACGGAGCTCCCGCCGTATGCGCGCCCGACCCTCGAGCCGGAACCTGCGTCGCGCCGTTCCACGACCCAAACGATCGCAACGGCGGAGGCCCACATAATGCGAAAGCGGCCGTGGCCGCCATCGACGGCGGAAGGATGGACGGCTTCGTTGCGATTGCGCAGCGTCGCTCGCGCAGAAACTGCGCCGATCCCAACGCTCCCAACTGCGGCGGAAATACCGACGTCATGGGCTACCACGACGAGCGCGAGATTCCGAACTATTGGAAATACGCCCGCGATTTCGTGCTTCAGGATCGTCTCTTTGAGCCCAATGCATCTTGGAGCTTACCGCAGCACCTGTTCATGGTTTCGGAATGGTCGGCGTGGTGCGAGCGAATCGGCGACCCGACGAGCTGCGTCAACGAGCTGCAGACGCCTGATTATCCGCCCGATTTCCGGGCCCGCGATCAAGGTTATCGGCCCTCCGGCCCAGGCCGCCCCGACTACGCGTGGACCGACCTCACGTATCTGCTGCACGCGCATCACGTCAGTTGGGCGTACTACGTGATGGCCGGCGACGCGCCCGATTGCGCGAACAACGAAGAGGCGTGCGGTCCAACGCCGCAGCGCGCAAAGACTCCGGGGATATGGAATCCGCTGCCATACTTCGACACCGTCAAGCGCGACGGCGAGCTGAGCAACGTTCAAGATTTGCGCAACTTTTACGTTGCCGCGCGCAACGGTACGTTGCCCAACGTGGTGTGGATCTGCCCGGCCGGCCCGTACAGCGAGCATCCGCCCGCGCTGGTGAGTGAAGGCCAAGCCTACGTCACGGGCCTGATCGACGCGATCATGCGGGGTCCCGACTGGAACAGCACCGCAATCTTCCTCAGCTGGGACGACTGGGGCGGCTTCTACGACCACGTCGCGCCGCCGCGGGTGGACGTCAACGGCTACGGACTGCGCGTGCCGGGGATCGTGATCAGTCCTTACGCGCGTCGCGGCTTCATCGACCATCAAACGCTCAGTCACGACGCGTACGTGAAGTTCATCGAAGACGATTTTCTTGGCGGCGCGCGCGTCGATCCAAAAACCGACGGCCGCCCCGACCAGCGTCCGACGGTTCGTGAGAACGCGGCGATTCTCGGCGACCTGCGCTCGGACTTCGACTTTGGGCAAACGCCGCGGCCGCCCGAAATACTTCCGGGCGGCATCATCTGGAACGGCGCCGCGCCATAGGCGAAAGGAATCAAGAGCCGGGCGCGACCGCTGCGCCAACCGGATGCTGAAGACCTTTAGTGATGGTAACGGTCGAAGTGTCCCCCGAAAGGTCGACGATTGTGGCAAAGCCGGAAGCGGAGCCGCTGCCGGCACTAGGTACGGCCAAAAACTGGCTGTTGATCGTCAAGAGGAACGGGGTTTCGAACGTGCCTTGAACGCTGTGCGAATACGTCCATCCGGCAGAATCGGAATATACGGCTATTTTGTTCGCGCAGGGATCCGCGACGTAGAGATTTCCTTCAGCGTCGAAGGCTATACCCGACGCTTGTTCGTTATTCGTAAGCGGTACCACGAGCCAGAGCGTCGGCATTACGTCTTCGGCTACCGTATAGGCTCCGCTGGTAGAACAGATCCCCGACGGCGGGATGTTCGAAAGCGTGCTTGCTGACGCAAAGAACGTCCCGCTGTTTCCCAGCGGATTGACGGCGATACCCTCGTTCGATTGCCCCGGAGCTCCGATTCCGGCGATGCCATTCGTCGGGTTACCGTTTCCAATGCTGTATTCAAGAACTTGGCCTAGATCCGCAACGTAGAGCGTACTGCCCGCGATGGTGACGCCGATCGGATGATAAAGATCTTGCGAATAGGTTTGGACGAGCGAGGCGCCACCGGGCGAAAACTCGAGAACGTTCCCGCCGCTGCCGTTGGCTACGTAGACGTCACCGGACGAATCCACTGCCACGCCGGCAACGTCGACCAGACCCTGCGTGACCGTCCGTATGGGAGACGGATCCTGTGTATCCGCGCGATAGACGAGAAGCTCCGGAGAGCCGGCCTGCGTCCAATTCGAAACGTACACGTAGCCGCCGGCCGAATTCCGATGGGCCCGCGACTTTGCGGAAGGCTTCGGCACTCCTGCGTTCGTGTTCGAATGTGACAGCGCGGGTACCGGGGGAACGAGCGACGATTGCGCCATGCCGCCGCTGCAACCGTCGAGCACTGCGACCAGGGCGCAGAGGGCAGACGCGTGCAAGGTGATTTGCGAGATCGGTTTCATGAGACTGCTCCTTCACAGCACGCAATGGCGCGTGCGTTTGTCATGCTGCAATAGTCTCAAGATGCGCGTATCGGCGTAACCGACACTCGGACAGCTAACTCGGACAAATGCTTGGACGAAAAACTCGAAACGTGCTCGTGCGAATCCGCATTTGGACACACCGAAGCCTCGCGTTTTTTGCGCGAGGTTCGCTGCGGATCAGTGCGGGTTGATGTCAGCGATCGCTGAGGTCAGATAAGCGCGCTAGCCTGTCATTACGGTGGCGGGATGCACGCATGCGGATCGTGCCGGCAGACGGTGCTTGTCATTTTCGATGGCCCGTAGGCTGCGTCTGCGTCGTCGCCAACCGTAACGCCCCAGGGTCCACTCACGCCTTCCAGTGCCGCGCCTTTCTGTTGCGCTGCGGTCGAATGATTGCTGAGGCCTGGAATCGCAGCGGCGCCTTGCGGGACCACTGGCGTCGCAGCGCCCTGCGAACAGGCCGCCAGCGTAACGATCGCCGCGGCCGAGACGAAGGCTCCACGCCCTATGCGAAATCGCTCCATTTGCTCTGTACCTCCTAAAGCTGGTCTTTTTGGTAAAGCGATTATGCCGTTGCGGGACTGCCGCTAGAACCGACATTCGGACAGCTAGCTCGGACAGTTGGCGAGGGGAGCCTAAAGGCGGCACGAAGTCGTGAGGACCGTGGAAGACGAGCGACGGCTGCCCGGCTCGTCGGATTTCGGAGTGCTCCTGCGGCGCCATCGGCTCGCCGCCGGACTGTCGCAGGAGGCTCTGGCCGAACGTGCCCAGATGAGCTCGGACAGCATCAGTTCGCTGGAGCGCGGCCATCGCCGCACGCCCAGCGCGAAACGCTCGCGCTTCTAGCCGGAGCGCTCGAGCTCGACGAGGAGCAGCGCCGGGAGTTCGAGATGGCAGCAACCCGTCCGCGTGCGGTGCGCCGCGGCACGAGCGCGTCGGTAACGGTGGGGCCGTGGCCGGGTGCCGCGGCTTCGGTGCTGCCGATGGCGCTGACGCGGTTCGTTGGTCGCACGGCCGAGCTCGATGAGATCGTAGCGTTGGTAAGCGAGCACCGCCTGGTGACGCTGACCGACTCAGGCGGCGTCGGCAAGACGCAGACCACGACGTACCCACGGGCGGCGCGCGTCCTGGGTTTCGCGGAGGCACGCCTCGATTCGACGGGAGCCGCAGAACGATTGGCAGAGGAGACGGCGCTTCAGCGTGATCGGTTGTACGAGCGGGTCGTTACCGCGCTCCGTGAGTTACTGGACGCTGATGCCGTCGTGAAGCTGATGGCCGAGGGTGCCGCGATGACCGAAGACCAAGCGGTTCGCAGAAACGCGCGGTGCGGAGGGGTTTTCACGATGTGGCTGGCTCGTGCGCGGAGTATAGCTTGCCCTTAGAGCGGCCGGCCGTATAGCGTCAAGGACCGCGAAGAGAGCTGGGGAAACTATTTGGGCCACTTCCTGCGTTCAGCGAGTGGATTCCATATTTGACAAAGGAGCATCACGTGAGAATCGCGCGCTTCGTCCCGCTTTCAAACATCGGGTTTTACTTCGCATTGAGCGCTTCGATTGCCGCAGCAGCTCTCGCGGGCTGCGGTGGCGGACCGCAGTCGAGCATCCCGGCCTCGAACGGCGCGCTGCCGTCATGGCAAGCGGCGCACTCGGCGCGGCCGGCGTGCCCGGACTTACCTGCGGGCGCGCCGCACTGCCTAGCGCTTATTCAATCGGGGAGCGGCATCAATCCGCTCGTCGAGGGATGGGGGCCGTCAAATTTTCAGGCGCGATACAAACTGCCGTCGAGTTCCAAAGGTTCCGGGCAGATCGTTGCGCTCGTCGACGCGTACGACAATCCGAACGTCGCGTCGGACCTCGCCGAATATCGCTCCACGTTCGGGCTCGGGACGGCGACGTTTTATAAATACAATCAAGAAGGCCAGCAGGGGAACTATCCGGCTGGAAGCACCGGCTGGGGCGTGGAGATCGATCTGGATGCGCAGATGGTTTCGGGCACGTGTCCGCTGTGCACGATTTATCTAATCGAAGCGAACAGCGACGACAGCACCGATCTTCAGGCGGCCGAAGTGGAAGCCGTGAAGCTCGGCGCGCATATCGTCAGCAACAGCTGGATCTGTTATGGCTCCGTAAGCTGCGTTAACCAAAACGACTTCGACCATGCCGGCGTGCTCTATCTGGCAGCTAACGGCGACGAAGGATTAAATAAGGAGGGCGCCCCCTCGGCGCTGGCGAGCGTTGCAGCGATCGGCGGTACACTGCTTACCGAGAGCGGCTCCCAATATTCGGAATCGGTCTGGCCGGATTCGGGCGGCGGCTGCGCAACCGGCATCAAGAAGCCGAAGTGGCAGCACGACAGCTTCTGCAGCGGGCGCGCCGTCGGCGATGGTTCGGCAGTAGCGTGGGGCGCTGCCGAGTATGACAGCTATGGCTACGGCGGATGGTTTACTGTCGGCGGCACCAGTGTAGCCACGCCCCTCGTGGCCGGCATGTTCGCACTGGCGGGTAATGCAACCAAACAAGACGGCGGCAAAACGTTCTGGGAGACCGCGCATCAAACGGATCTCTACGACGTCTGCGGCAGCTCGTGTCTGTACAAGACCTACTCGTACGGCGGTGGTTGGGGTTCGCCCGACGGGTTAGGAGCGCTCTAGACCGCGGCTGCGGTTTGCAGAACCCGCGCCGACGAGTCGTCTTGCGCGGGTAGCTTCCCGCTCTCGGCGATCGAGCGGATCAGCGCGGCAATCCGCCGCGAGCTGCGGCGCGGTGCCACGATCTCTTGACTGTGGCGTATCGCCGCTAACCGTTCGGGCGTGCGGATGAGCGCACGCACCGCCGAGACTACGCTTGCGGCGCCTCGCAACGCGATTACGCCCAAGCCGTTGTGGCGAACGAAATCGACGTTACCGCGCTCTTGGCCGGGGACGTAATCGTAGACAACGACCGGGAGCTGCGCCGCATTGGCTTCGGCCAGCGTTCCGGGTCCCGCCTTGGTGACCAGCAGATCCACGGCGCGAAAATATTCGGGAATCTTGTCGGTAAAGCCGAGCACGTGCATCGGCGTCGGCAGCGTCGCGGCAAGCTCGCGCAGTTTCTGCTCGAGCGCCTCGTTGCGTCCGCACACCACGACCAGCTCGATCGGCAAGCGCGCTCGGGCGAGCGCCAGCGCCGTCGAGAGCAGCTTGCCGCCGCCCTCGCCGCCGGCCATCAGCATGACGACCGGAACGTCGGGGTCCAGGTCGAGCTGCGCGCGCAGTTCGGCCTTGCTGCCGGTCACGTCGTCGAACTTCGGATGGATCGGGTGTCCCAGCAGGCGCAGCCGCGACGGCCGCACGCCGCGTGAGAGCGCGCGGGTGTAAACTTCGCGCGCGGGCACGACGACGGCATCGGCGTCGGGGACCAGCCACGACTCGTGCACTTTGCCCAAATCGGTGATCACGGTTACGACCGGCACGTGCTGCACGTGCGCGTCGTCGCGAGCGCGCAAGGCAGCGTGATTGAGCAGCGGATGAACCGAGACGATCACGTCCGGTTGATAGCCGATGAAGAGGTCGCGCAGGCGTTCGCGGTAGAGGGGTTCGCAGAAACGTACCAACGCGCGATAGCGGCGCCGTCCGTTGGTGGCGTGGTACAGCGCGCCGTAGATCGGCGGGGCGTACCGCAATGCCATGCTATAGCCAAGCCCCAGCTGGGTTAGCGGAAATGCGCAATGGGCTGCGACGTCTTCGATTCGGGTTTCGAACGCGTGGGGCGAGCTCGACTCGGCCAGGGCTGCGGCGATGGCGTTGGCGGCGCTGCGGTGGCCTCCACCGGTATCCGAGATAAGCAGCAGCGCCCGTTTGGTCATCGGTTCTACCGATTAGGCTCTGGCAGGCGCCCTCCTGGCGGCGCGGCGCAGGGCGTTGCGCGCCCGGCGGCTGGTCGGAGCAAGCCAGGCCAGCAGCGCTCGCGCGGGCGCATCGTAGAAGCGGAAGATGTCGCCGAACTCGATTTCGGGATTTCGGTGGTGTTCGTCGTGGTCTTCGGGGAGTACGACTGCCAGCGGGCGCAGGAGCGCGCGCACCCAATTCGGCGTTTCCCACCCGAGTTGGCTTGTGTGGCGCCACCAGACGTGGAGCTGACCCAAGGCGAGCCCGGCAACGGCGCCCGGCCATGAGCATCGCGATACCAGCGCCGCGACGATCAGGTACGGTACGGCTCCCAGGAAGCCGTCCAAGAGAACTGCGAGGTTGGTGGAGATGACGGCATGATCGAAGTACGAACGGCGGCGATCGTGGTGCGTCCGCAGGTGGAGCGTGAACCAGAGATGCTGTGGCACGTGATAGAAAAACGTTGATGCGAAGTCACCGGCGACCAGCGTAACGATAAGAGCCGTAATGAAGAGCATGCGTGCCCTCCTCCTAAGCGGATTGCGGAATCATAGAACTGCGTTGACGCTAGCGGTCGTGACGTTGAGCTGCTGCACTCTACCTACCATATACCACACAACGCCTCATTCGAGCACAACCGTGCCAAGCACAGCCGTGCACCTCATTCGCGCTCTTAACATCGCGTTAAGCTGGCCGTCCCCCGCCGGGGTGGACGCGCTCAAAGGTGCGGTGCTGCTTCGCGACGGCGGACCGGTTTCACAGCCCGAACTGGCAATCGCGCGCGCAATACTGCGCACCAATCCGCGACTGAGCGCTGCCGCCGCATTGCTCTTTGCGGGTGCCACCGCGGACGCGGCGCGCGAACGCGCGCTTCCGTCGGAGTTTCTCGCTGCAACGCTCTTGCAAGAGTCCGCTTACGACCCAGAGGCGCTCTCGTCCGCAGGCGCGATCGGCATCGCGCAGTTCATGCCGGAGACTGCGGCCGACGTGGGGGTAGATCCGTACGATCCGTTTGCATCGATCGCCGCGGCCGCCGCGCTGTTGGGCAGGTACGTCGCCGCGTACGACGATCGGTATGCCGATGCGTATGCCGCGGCACTGGCAGCCTATAACGCGGGGCCGCTGGCGGTCGAAAAGTATCAGGGCGTGCCGCCGTATCCGGAGACGCGCGAGTACATCGCATTGATCTACGACCGCTGGGCCCGCGTCGTTTCCTACGAGCCCGCGCTCAGGATGAGCTTCGCGCGGAGTCGAAGGGCGGTGAGGTGAGGCGTGCTTTAAGGCAGCTCTTCGCGCGTCAGCCGCTGGGGTGGACCGCGTCGGAGGATTCGGGGCCAAAGCTGCGGCGAGTCTTGGGCTGGCCCGCGCTCACGGGAATCGGGCTGGGAACGATGCTCGGCGGCATTTTCCCGACCATCGGGGCGGGCGCTCATGCGGCCGGTCCGGCCGTGATCGTCGCCTACGTGCTGTCCGGCCTAGTGAGCCTCTGCGTGGCGCTGTGCTACGCCGAGTTTGCATCGATGGTGCCGGTTGCGGGCAGCGCGTATACCTACGCGTACGCGACGCTCGGCGAGCTGGTCGCATGGATCATCGGCTGGGATCTCATCCTCGAGTATGGGCTGTCGTTGGCTCCGACGGCATCTTCCCTCTCCGATTACTTTCAGCACATGCTGGCCAACGTCGGCATCGTCTTTCCCGCCTGGGCGCAAACGGCGAATCTTCACGCCGCCCATCCGCAGATCGATCTTTTCGCATCGCTCGTGACCCTGGCCATCACGCTCCTCGTCGCGGTCGGAATTCGCGAATCGGCCGGGGTCAACGGCGCGCTCGTCGTGCTGCAGATCGTTTCCATGCTGGTATTCATCGTGGTCGTTGCGCACGCCGTGCGGCCCGCGAATCTGCAGCCGTTCACGCCGTTCGGCTATCACGGCGTACTCGCCAGCACCGCGTTGGTGTTCTTTGCATACATCGGCTTCGATACGGTAACGGTTGCATCGGAAGAAGCCAAACGGCCCGAGCGCGACGTTCCGGTCGGCATCATCCTCGCACTCGTGCTGGGCGGCATGCTCTACGTCGGTTTGACGCTTTGCACCGTCGGCGTGCTTCGCTTCGACCGCCTCTCCGATGGTGCTGCGATGCTCGACGCGCTCGGCTCGGTCAGCAAAAGCCACGCCTTGTACTGGATCGTCGCGTTCGGCGGCCTTGCCGGAAACACGACCGTCATGCTGACCTCGCTGCTGGGGCAGGTCCGCATCTTTTACGTCATGGCGCGCGACCGGATGCTGCCGCCGGGCGTCGCGCGCATCCACCAGGTCTTTCGTACGCCGGCCCGCATGACCGTCATCACCGGGACGATCGTCGCGGTTTTTGCGGCCGTCTTGCCGCTCACCGAATTGTTGACGCTGGTTAACATTGGCACGTTAGCGGCCTTTGCGATCGTCTGCGCGGGCGTTTTGGTTTTACGCGTAGTGAACCCGTCGGCACAGCGCCCATTTCGTGCGCCGCTGCTGCCGTTGTTCTCGCTGGCGGGCGCGGCGTCGTGCCTCTACCTCGTGACGGGCTTGCAGGTCGCGACGTGGATCCGGTACGCAATCTGGTTTGCGGTCGGAATCGTCGTCTACGCGCTCTACGGTTTCCGCAACTCCCGGCTGCGCGTTATAAAAGGGGTTTGACCGGGCACTAGGGGATGATGAACCCCAACGTGATGCTTCCCACTGCTATTTCAGACCGTTTCGAGCTTATCGGCGTGCCGCGATCGCGCAGCGTGGCGTCGTTCGCGCAAGACGTCGAGCAGGGACTCTGCTCGCGGCCCAAGAGCTTGCCGTCGAAATACTTTTACGACGAGATCGGTTCGGCGCTCTTCGACGCGATTACGCGCTTGCCGGAATACTACTTGACGCAAGCCGAGACCGAAATTCTCTCCGAGTGGGGCTGGCAGATCGTGCGGCTGCTCGACGCGCCGGTCGATTTCCTCGAACTAGGCAGCGGCAGCGCGGTCAAGACTCAGCTGCTCATCGGTGAAGCGCTGCGCGTGCAAGGCGAGCTTTGCTACAGTCCGATCGACATCTCGACCGAAGCGTTGCAAACATCGTCGCTCGCGCTGGTCGAGCGCTATGGGGGTTTGCGAATACGTGCCTACGCCGGCGACTACTTCGACGTGCTCGAGTCGCACGCGTTACGCCACGACCGAAAGCTGTTGGGCATGCTGATGGGTTCGAACATCGGCAACTACGAGCCGCAAGAAGCCCGCGTGCTCTTGCAATTGCTCGGCCGGGCGCTGCTGCCCGGCGACGGACTGCTGTTGGGAGTCGACCTCAAGAAGGATCGAGAAGTGCTCGAACGCGCCTACAACGACCCTACGGGCGTCACCGCGGCGTTTAACCGCAACGTGCTCGCGCGCATCAACCGCGAACTCGCGGGCGACTTCGACCTGCGAAACTTCGAGCACGTCGTTCGCTACGACGACGCGCGCGGATCGGTCGACTCGTTCTTGGAAGCGCGCGAAGCCAACGTCGTTACGATTCGCGCCCTAAACTTGCAAACAGATGTTGCGGCCGGCGAGCGAATCCACACCGAGTCGTCGTATAAATTTACCGACGCCGAAATCGAGCAGCTCGGCCGGGCGGCCGGCTTTCGCCCGGCGTCGGTTTGGCACGACCGCGCGGGCCGGTTCAGCGTCCACCTTTTGGCGCGATAATAACCGGAAACGTCGTGAGAATCCGGCGGCGCCTCGGTCTTGCGGTCGCCGTCGCATTTTTCATCGGATGCGCCGGACGCGCCGGCGGACCCTCGAGTTTCGTGCCGCCGCAGCCGTCGTTGCAAGCGCCGTTTGCGCGTGAAGGCAACGTCAACGAGCTGCCGGAGCCGCCGATCGTTCACGCGGTTCACGGCGTCGCCAGATTCTCGCTGATCGCCAATCTCAATCCGGCGACCGGCCTGCCATCGTTTCAGTACCGGGGCATGCACGGGATCGCGCCGACAATCGACATCAATCCCGGCGAAGCTTTCGAAATCGATCTCACCGACGAGCTGCCCCCCTCGACCGGCATGGCTTCGCTCGTGAATCTGCACTTTCACGGTTTGACCGTTTCACCGCACAAACCGGGGGACGACGTGCTGACGATGGAGGCGAAGCCGGGCGAAACGCTTCATTACGTCGTGCACGTGCCGAAGAACCAAGAATCGGGACTCTACTGGTATCACACGCACATCCACGGTGAGGTGAGCTATCAGACCGGCGAAGGCGGAATGTCGGGCGCGATCGTCATCGAAGGGCTCACGCGCCACCTGCCCGAGCTGGCGAAGATGCGACAGCGTCTGATCATCGTGCGCGCGACCGGCATCGGCGTCAACGTGCGGCAGTCGGACGACTCCGACGACATGTCCGGCACGAGCGATGCGCCCGGCAACGACGCGATGCGGCCCGCGTTCACCAATACGCACCCCTGCACGTTTAAGGACGGACTGACTGTGACGCTCAACGGGGCCTACCGTCCCGACATTACGATTGCGCCCGGCGAAAAGCAGTTTTTCCGGGTTGTGAACGCGACCGGGCACAAGACACTTCGGCTTAACCTGGAAGGCGAAACGGTGGAAGTCGTGGCGATCGACGGCTTCGCGCTCGACTCGTATCCCGGCACCCCGCCGACCTTGACCGAAAGGTCGGTCATTATGCCGCCGGCCTCGCGCGCCGAGTTCGTCGTCACCGGGCCGGCGAGCGGTCGCGCTCGATTCCGTACGCTCTGTTATAACACCGGACCCGACGGCGACGCCGATCCTTACATCGTGTTAGCGCACGTCGTGGCGCCCAAACATGCCTCCACCGGCGGCGATTTCTCGAATCGGCCCCTCGCAGTGGGCTCGCCGCTGCCGCAGAACGTCTACACGACGGCGCTGCCGCCCCCGGCTGCCAAACGGCTGGTGATCCTCACCGAAAACTCCAAGCCGAAATTCTTCATCAACGGCAAGGCTTACTCGCCAAGCGCGCCGCCGATGTTCGTGGTGCGGACCGGCACGGTGGAAGAGTGGCGCGTGCTCAACGACACGTACGAAATTCACGACTTTCACATCCATCAGATCCACTTTTTGATCGAAAGCGTCAACGGCGTCAAACAGACGCCTCTGCACTGGGCGGATAGTTTCATCGTTCCGCATCGCTCGGCCGTCGGAAAGGACGGCGTCCCCGGCTCGGTCGTGCTGTTGATGGATTTCCGCGATCCGATCATCCGTGGCGAGTTCGTCTTTCACTGCCACATCGCCGACCACGAAGACGAGGGGATGATGGCCAAAATCGAAGCGATCTAATCCCTCACGGTGTCATCCTGAGCGGAGCGAACGCCACTCTGTCATCCTGAGCGGAGGGCCGCCGTGTCAATCTGCGCACCGCCGGCTGCGGTTGAAGCGGCCCGTAGTCGAAGGACGTTCCCCCGTTCGCTCTTCGTCCTTCGACTGCGCTCCCTGCGTTCGCTCCGCTCAGGATGACACAGCAGCGGCGCGCTCTGCTAGGCGTAAGAGCGCGTCGGCGGCGATTGCGAGCGCGCACGTCGCGATGCTTCCGGCGACGATCATCGCCGGCTGATGGAGCGTCAGGCCGTTAAAGATCAGCACTCCCAAACCGATCCCGCCGACGTATCCGCCGAGCGTTGCAATCGAGATCATTGCGATCGTCGCGATCCGCACGCCGCCGATCAGCACCGGAAGTGCTTGCGGCAGCTCGACGCGCAGCAGCACTTGCGCGGGCGACATGCCCGCGCCTCGGGCCGCATTCACCTGAGCGGCATCGACGCCGGTGATGCCGGCAGCCACATTGCGCGCCAGCATGAACTGGGCGTAAACCACCAGCGCGACGAAGACCGGCGCGAAACCGAGACCAAACGTCTGCACTAGCACGGCAAGCAGCGCCAAGCTGGGAATCGTATAGATCGCTCCGAGCGCTCCGAGCAGCCACGGGGCAATCCGCGGCCGCCGCGCTGCAACCAAGCCGAGCGGAACCGCAAACGCCAGCGCGACCGCGAGCGCCAGGCCGACGACCTCGAGATGCCCGGCGGCCAGCACCGCGACACGCAACGGATGCGCGATCAGATAGCTCACGTGGCGCGCAGCAACTCGCGGGTGCGCAGGTAGTAACGCCGGTAAACCTCGTCGCCGCCGTGGACCAGATCCCGAACGTAGGGCGTTGCCGGGCCCTCGAATAGCTCGAACGGCTCGCCGACTTGTTCGATGCGGCCGTCGCGCATTACGACGATCCGATCGGCCAATCGAAAGGCTTCGTCGACGTCGTGCGTGACGAAAAGCGTCGTTGTCTGCAGCTCGGAGACAATCCGGATCAACTCGCGTTGCAAGGCCGTCCGTACGACGACGTCGACCGCACCGAAGGGTTCGTCCATGAGCAACGCGCGGGGGCGCGCCGCGATCGCGCGCGCAACGCCGACGCGCTGGGCCTCGCCGCCCGATAGTTCGTTGGGCCGCCGCGCGCGGTATGTCGCGGGATCGAGACCAACGAGGCGAAGGAGTTCGTCGACGCGCTCGCCGACTGCGCCGGCGTTCCAGCGCAGCAGCGACGGTACGATGCCGACGTTTTGCGCGACGTTCATGTTGGCAAAGAGGCCGACGGCCTGAATGACGTAGCCGATGCTGCGGCGCAGCTCGACCGGATCCAGTTCCGCAAGGTCGGTGCCGTCAAGCGTCACCTTTCCGGCACTCAGCGGGACGAGCCGGTTGACGGTTCGTAACAGAGTGGACTTGCCGCAACCCGACGGCCCCAACAGCACGACCAGCTCGCCGCCGACTAGTTTTAGGGAAACGCCGTCGACCGCGTTACGGGCTGCGCCCGGATAGCGCACCGTCACGCGCTCAAATGCAATTGCGGCCGGATTCATTTGAGAAAAGCCGCTGCGACGTCGGCCGGGTCGGCCTGATCGTTCTCGACGGCGGCGTTCATCGATCGCGCGGCGCGATCGGTGAGGCGAGCCGATACCGCGTCGAGCAGGTGCGCGATCTGCGGCCGTGCCGTCAAGGTTGGGCGGCGTACGACCGGCGCGACGTTGTAGGCCGGCCAGAAATGACGGTCGTCGCGCATCAGCACCGGCGCGTCGCTGGCAATAGCGCCGTCGGTCGTGAAGGCGCTCGCCACGTCGGCCTTGCCCTCGAGGAGCGCGCGATACTTCAAAGCGATGTCGTACGTGCGAATCTCG
>Ga0187783_10001084_pt1 | contig 20125 bp, 19 predicted proteins | sample 1015_SJ02_MP02_2_FD_132471 | JGI IMG/M metagenome (GOLD analysis project Ga0187783, IMG submission 132471) | Tropical peat soil microbial communities from peatlands in Department of Meta, Colombia - 1015_SJ02_MP02_20_MG | ecosystem: Environmental > Terrestrial > Soil > Wetlands > Peat | place...
CCGAGGTGGCTGAAGTTGCGCAGCGCCCCGCGCACCATCTGGGGGTCCCGGTCGCAGCCGAAGATCCGGGCTCCGAGCAGGGCTGCCTCGGCGAGGAGCGCTCCGGTGCCGACGAACGGGTCGACGACCCGGTCACCGGAGCGGACCCGGGCGAGGTTCGCGAGCGCCCGTGCGAACCGGGGGGCGAGCGAGACCGGCCGCTGGAACGGCAGCGACGTCATGCGCCGCGCACCGGTCGACCGGCGGTCCACGGCTCCGACCTCCTCGAAGAGGCGGTCGCCGAGCGCGTCGGGCGCCGCGAGCCAGAACCGGCGCGCCGGGGCCTCGAGATCGATCCTCCCGCCCCCGTCCACGTAGGCCGCCCCGGCGCACCGGACGCCGGCATCGCGCTCCCCGGAGGAGGGTCGACCGAGTCGGCGCACGGCGGCCGAGCGACCCGTCCGGCCCTCCTCCCGCAGGCGGTCGACGACCTCGCCGGCTCTGCCGAGCGGTGCGAGGACCCGTCGCGCGAGCCCCAGTCGCGCCGCGAGCGAGCTCGCGGCCGCCCGATCCGGAACGTCGACCGCGACGAGCCCCTCACGTTCCTCTCTCATGCCGGGGGTCGCGCGCCCCCCCAGCACCTCGGCGGCCGCGACGGCCTCCGCCGCGGCGAGCTCCGGCGCCTCGCCGGAGATCTCGACGACGATCGGGATCATCCCAGAGCCCCGAGCGCCCAGCGGCGCACCGCCTCGCGCACGCGACGCGTGTGCGAGCCTTCCCAGTAGCGATGGGCGCAGACGATGCATTCGAAGATCGGGCGATCCCCCGGCTCCTCCTGCGACCCCGACGCATCGTGCCCCGACGGGCGGGGCGCCGGACGGAGCGGGCCGTTGCAGAGGGTGCAGCGCTCGAAGGAGACCTCGGCGGGCAGGTCCGCCCGAGCGCGTCGCACCTCCGCCCACTGCTCGGCGACGGCCACGGTGCGGAGGAGAACTGACGGCGCGACGCGATCGGCGAGGGCGCGATCCCGAGTCAGGAGGATCCGCTGCTCGGCTTCGGCCCGACGCGCGATCTCCTCGTCCGACCATCCGCGGATATAGACGGTGTCGCAGCCGGTCATGCGCAGGTAGCGCGCGAGCCGACCGAGCATCTCGTCGGCGAGGAAGCGGGGCGGCGTCACGCCCGCGGAGCCGGACGGTTCCATTTACCCTTGCTCGTATTATACGGGTCGACCGTCGGCCCCGGCGAGGGACCCGTTCCCATGCGGCTGTTCGGTACCAACGGCATCCGCGAGGTCGTCGGGGAGACCCTGAACGCGCCGTTCGTGACCCGCGTGGCGGGCGCGATCGCCCGGCTCGCGCCGCCCGGTCGCCCGATCGTCGTCGGGTGGGACGGGCGGACGTCGAGCCCGGCGTTCTCCCGCATCGTGTGCGCCACGCTCGCGCTCGCGGGCCACCACGTGCTCGAGCTCGGGATTCTGCCGACGCCCGCGATCCAGTACAACGTCCCGCGCCTGGACGCGCAGCTGGCCGTGGTCGTCACCGCCTCGCACAATCCGCCCGAGTTCAACGGCCTCAAGTGCATCGCGGCCGACGGCCTCGAGGCGTCGCGCGAGACCGAGGAGGCGATCGAGCAGGCCGTCGAGCGCGGGGAGGGCGCGACGGTCCCGTTCGATCGTGTCGGCGACATCAGCCCCCGGGCCGACGGGGCGCGCCACTACGTGGACGGCATCCTCGCCCAGGTCGACGTCGCTCGGATCCGCGCGCGCAAGTTCACGGTCGTGCTCGACTGCGGGAACGGCGCGTCGGTCCCCACGAGCCCCGCCCTCCTGCGCCGCCTCGGCTGCCGAGTGGTCACGCTCAACGGCCACGTCGACGGCACGTTCCCCGGCCACCTGTCCGAACCCACCGAGGCGAACCTCGCCGACCTGAAGCGCATGGTGCCAGCGGTCGGCGCCGACCTCGGGATCGCCCACGATGGCGACGCCGACCGCGCGATCTTCGTCGACGCGAGCGGCCGCTACGTTCCCGGCGAGGAGAGCCTCACGCTGCTCGCGAAGGACGCCGTCGAGCGCCAGCCCGGCGGGATCGTCGTCACGCCGGTCTCGGCGCCGCAGAGCGTGGAGGACGCGGTCGCCGGCGCCGGCGGGAGCGTCGTCTACACCCGCGTCGGCTCGCCGAGCGTGACCCACGCGATGCTGGCACGCCACGCGGTCTTCGGTGGCGAGGAGAACGGCGGGCTGATCTTCCCCCGCTTCCAGTACGCGCGCGACGGCGCGATGACCGCCGCCGGCATGCTCGATCTGCTCGCCCGGACCGGCGGATCGCTCGCCGACGCGCTCGGCGGGATCCCCCGCTACACGCTCGTGAAGGAGAAGGCGCCGTGTCCGGTCGCGCTGCGCGAGGCGGTGCTCGCGCGCCTGACCCGCGCGCTGGGGGAGGGCAGCGAGCGGATCGTGACCATCGACGGCGTGAAGGCCTACCGTGCCGGCGGATGGGTCCTGCTCCGCCCGTCGGGCACCGAGCCGCTCTTCCGGGTCTTCGCGGAGTCGAAGGACCCCGCCCGGGCGCGGGCCCTGGCGGACGAGGGCCTCGCCGCGGTCCGCGCGGCCGTCGCCGCGGTCGGCGGCGCGTAGCCGGTCGCCCACGTCAGCGGATCAGCGGGCCGACGACGAGCAGCGCGAGGAGGAGGAGCGCGAGCACCGCGAGGGTGATGGCGCTCATCGCCCGCTCGCCGTGCGCCCGGAAGAAGTAGATGCCGGTGACGACCCGCAGGATCGGCGTGACCAGCAGCGCGAGGAGCCCGAGGGTGAGATATGCCTCGAGGGAGCCGGCGGCCAGTCCCGCGGCGAGGCCGGAGAGACCCAGGTAGCCGAGGATCGGGTTCGACGCGAGCGCCTGCGCCGACGTCGCGTCCGGGTGGGTCCCGAGGTACGCGACGAGGCCCCCTCCGAGGATCGCGAGCGCGACGCCCAGCCCCACGCGAAGCACGATCGTCATTCGGCGGTAGGCGGCCTCCGGCAGCGGGCCCGGCGCCGCGCTCGCAGCGCTCATGGCAGCCCCAGCCCGCGCAGGATGACCTCGATCGCGAGCAGGACCAGGACCGGGAGGAAGACGAGCCGGACCGTGCGGTTCGCGAGGTCCGGGAGGATCCGGCTGCCGAGGTACGCGCCGGCGGCCGTGCCGATCGCGACCGGCGCGGCGACCAGCGGGTTCACGTACCCCGCGGCGAGCAGGACGCCCGCACCGGCCGCCGCGGTCACGCCGATCATGAAGTTGCTCGTCGCGGTCGCGACCTTCATCGGCAGCCGCAGGAACCGCTCGAGCGCGAGCACCTTGAACACTCCGCCCCCGATCCCGAACATCCCCGAGACGACGCCGGCCCCGAACATCACCCCGAGGGCCGGATCGGTCTGCGCCGCGCGGTAGTCCACGTCGCGCCCGAGCGCGCTGTCGTGGTAGCGGCCCTCCAGGCCGAGGCGCTGGGACCGGGCATCGGGCACGACGCCGGACGGTAGCTCCTCGCCGCGACGCGAGATGCTCCCCGGAACGATCGCGAACAGGACCAAGCCGAGCGCGATCAGCAGCGCGTCGTCGAGGTTCGCGTGGGCCAGGAAGACCGTGGCCACGGAGCCGACGATCGCGCCCGGGACCGTCGCGATCTCGAGGAACATTCCGATCCGGAGATCGGTAAGGCGCTCGCGGAGGTAGGCGGCCCCCGTGGTCGACGAGGTCGCCAGGATCGTCATGAGGCCGGCGCCCGCGGCCGTGGGGAAATCGACGCCGAAGAGGACGACCAGTATCGGGATGACGATGACGCCGCCGCCGAGCCCCGTCAGCGATCCGACGAGCCCGGCGATGCCCCCCGTGACGAGGAGGAGGAGCACGAAGAGGCCGAGGTCCACGCGCGGGCAAACGGGCCGGTGAGAAAAGGAGCGCGGCGGCCACCGCTCCGTTCGCGCCGGCACCAAAGCTCAAAGCGCACGCGCCGCTCCGCCCGGCGCACGAGGTGGCGACGCTGGAGCCGAGGGGCGATCGGGTGGCGTTCGGCGCCCCGGGGATGCCGCCGCGCTGGGCCCACAGCAACAAGGACGGCGTCGGGACCGCCTACTCGGCCGACTCGCGCCTGTGGTTCACGCTCTGGCGGGGCGCGGTCACGGAGGTGTACTTCCCGACGATCGACCGGCCCCAGCTGCGCGACCTGCAGCTCCTGGTCACGGACGGCGCCACGTTCTTCCACGAGGAGCGCCGGGTCCTCGGGGCCGTCACCGAACGACCCGACGACCACGCGCTCGGCTACCGGGTGCGCGGCGAGGACCCCAGCCACCGGTACCGCATCCACAAGGAGGTGATCGGCGACCCCCATCTGCCCTGCCTGCTCATGCGGACGGGGATCGAGGTCGCCGATCCCTCGCTGGCCGAGCGGCTGCAGGTGTTCGTCCTGGCCGCGCCGCACCTCGACGTCGGGGGCTGGGGCAACAACGCGACGGTGATGCACGGGCTCGACCGGACGATCCTGACCGCCCAGAAGGACGGCGCCGCGCTTGCGCTCGGGGCGACCGTTCCGTTCGCCGACGCCTCCGTCGGGTACGTCGGCGCGAGCGATGGCTGGTCGGACCTCTCGCAGCACTACCGGATGGAGTGGCACTTCGACCGGGCCCCGAACGGCAACGTGGCGCTCACCGGGGAGCTGCCGGTGCGGGACGTGCCGGAGTTCACGATCGGGCTCGCCTTCGGCGAGACGGTCGCGGCCGCGATCACGACCCTGTTCCAGTCGCTCGCGACCCCGTTCGACGTCCACCGAAAGCGGTTCCTCGAACAGTGGTCCCGGACCGCGGCCCACGAGCTGCGGCTCGACCGTGCGCAGGGGGACGGGGGACGCCTCTACCGCGCCAGCCGCTCGATCCTGCTGGCGCACGAGGACAAGGTCTATCCGGGCGCGTTCATCGCGTCCCTGTCGATCCCGTGGGGCGCGTCCAAGAGCGACGAGGACCGCGGTGGCTACCACCTGCTCTGGACGCGCGATCTGTCGCATACGGCGAGCGCGCTCCTCGCCTCGGGCACGACCGAGGCGCCCGCGCGCGCGCTGATCTACCTCGCGACCCGCCAGCAGCCGGACGGCGGCTTCCCGCAGAACTTCTGGGTCGACGGGACCCCGTACTGGACGGGCATCCAGCTCGACGAGACCGCGATGCCGATCCTCCTCGCCCGACAGCTGCTCGCGGCCAAGGCGCTCGACGAGTTCGACCCCTACCCGATGATCCGCCGCGGGGCCCGCTTCCTCGTCGCCAGCGGACCCGTCACCCAGCAGGACCGCTGGGAGGAGCTGAGCGGCTACTCCCCGTCGACGCTCGCCGTGTCGATCGCGGCGATCTCGGTCGTGGCGGAGGCCGCCCGCGCGCGCGGCGATCGGGTCGCCGCCGACTTTCTGCACGAGTACGCCGATTTCCTCGAGCGGCACATCGAACGCTGGACGGTCACGACGACCGGCACGCTCGTTCCCGGGATCCCCCGCCACTACGTGCGGATCCGTCCGGCACCGATCGACGACCCGAACCCGCACGAGGGGCCGGACATGGGGATGGTCCACCTCCCCAACCTCCCCCGGGGCGCTCCGGCCGACTTTCCGGCGAACCAGATCGTCGACGCGGGCTTCCTCAACCTCGTCCGATGCGGGGTCCGCTCCCCCGACGACCCGGTGATCGTCGACTCCGTCCGCGTCGTCGACCGCGTCCTGAAGGTCGATACCCCGGCGGGCCCGGTCTGGCACCGCTACAACCACGACGGCTACGGCGATCGCGACGACGGCGGGCCGTACGCGGACTGGGGCCGGGGCCGCGCCTGGCCGCTCCTCACGGGCGAGCGCGGCCACTACGAGCTCGCGCGCGGCCACGACCCGGGTCCGTACCTGCGAGCGCTCGAGCGCTTCGCGACCGCGACCGGCCTGTTGCCCGAGCAGGTCTGGGACGAGCCGGACCGTCCGGAACTCCACCTGTGGCTCGGTCGGCCCACCGAATCGGCGACCCCGCTGTGCTGGGCCCACGCCGAGTACATCAAGCTGCTGCGCTCGGCGTCCGACCGCAAGGTGTTCGACCGGGTCCCCGAGGTCGCCGACCGCTACCTCCGAGCGCACCGGGCACCGCCGCCCCTCGAGGTCTGGACGTTCCGGCGTCGGACCGCGACGATCGAGCCGAACGAGACCCTGCGGATCATCGCGGAGCGGGCGTTCCGACTCCATGCGAGCCGCGACGGGTGGGCCAGCACCGAGGACCTCGACTCGATCGACACGGGGCTCGATCTCCACTACGTCGACCTCGCGCCGCTGGAACGCGGCGGACGGGCCTGGCGCTTCACGTTCTACTGGCCGAACCAGGATCGCTGGGAGGGCACGGACTTCTCGGTCGCCGCGGCGCCCTAGTCACCGGTCCCTGTCGGGCCGCGCGTCGACCCCGCTCGAACGCGGACGGGCCGCGCCCGGCCGGGCGACGCGCTAGTCGACCTTCAGCCAGCGCGACGAGACGAGATATCCGGCCACGAGCAGGATCGTCGCGAAGGCGACCAGGTAGCCGAGGTTGATCCACGGCACGGCGGTGCCGAGCACGAACGCCCGCCCGAGCAGCGCCGAGAAGGTGATCGGGTTCACGTTCGAGATCGCGATCATCCAGCTGGGGAAGAACGCCCCGCTGAACAGCGCGGTGCTCGCGAACATCAGCGGCATGGTGATGAAGTTCGAGACGACGCCCGGCGTCTGCCAGTCGGTCGAGGACGCCGTGACCGCGAGGAACAGGCTCGCGAAGCCGATCGCCAGCGAGAACAGCCCGACGATCCAGGCCGCCCACTCGATCGGCGAGAGGTGGAAGGAGACGCCGAAGACCGTCGCCGCGACGATCATGATCGGGAACTGCACGAGCCCCCGCGTCGCCCCGCCGAGCGCCTTCGACATGAAGATGACGCCCTTGGACGTCGGCGTGATCAGGATGCGCTTCATGAAACCGAAGCGCTTGTCCTGGATCGTGCTCATCGAACCGAACATCCCGACCGAGAGCATCGAGGTCGACAGCGTGCCCGGCAGCAGGAACGCGATGTAGTTGTTCGCGCCCACGAAGGACTTGAGGAACTCCGGCGGGGCGTTGGCGAAGCTCGAGCCGAAGAAGGCGAGCCACATGAACGGCTGCACGACCGTGATCACGAGGACGAACGGGTTGCGGAACGTGCGCAGGATCTCGCGGGCGTAGAGCCCCCAGAACTGGCTGATCACTGCCGCGCCCTCCGCATCTGCGCGTAGAACTGCCGGACGTCGCGCATCGGCTCCTCGGCCCCGATGCGCCGCCCCGTCAGGTCGAGGAACACGGTCTCGAGGCTCGGGCCCTCGACGGTGATCCGCCGCACCGTCTCGGTCCGCACGCTGCCGAGCAGTGCCGGCAGGAACGTCGCGGCCGAGCCCACCCGGATCAGCCAATCGTTGCCCTCGGGTCGCACCTCCTGCACGCCCTCGAGCGCGCTCACCCGGGCGACGTCGAGCGGCTCGGAGGTCTCGAGGCGGACGACGTCCGCCCGCACCCGGGCCTTGAGCTCGGCCGGGGTCCCGACCGCGATGACCTTGCCGCGATCGATGATCGCGACGCGGTCACAGAGGGCTTCCGCCTCCTCGATGTAATGCGTGGTCAGGAGCACCGTGACGCCGAACTCCTTGTGGACGCCGGTCACGATGTCCCAGAGCATCCGCCGGGTGTTGACGTCGAGCCCGATCGTCGGCTCGTCCATGAAGATCACCGAGGGCTGGTGGAGCAGCGCGAGCGCGATCTCGAGCTTCTTGCGCATGCCGGTCGAGAACCCGCTGACCTTGTCGTCGGCCCGAGCGTTCAGGTCGAAGTAGCGCAGGAGGAGGTCCGCGCGGGGCTCCCAGTCCGTGAGGTCCTGCAGCTTGGCCTGGAGCCAGAGGTTCTCCCGGGCGGTGAAGTCGTCGTCGAGGATCACCTCCGCCGCGACCCAGCCGATGCGGGCGCGCACCTTCAGGGACTGGGTCCGCACGTCGTATCCGGCGACCGTCGCGCGGCCCTTCGTCATGTCGCTGATGCCGGTGAGGACCTTGATCAGGGTCGTCTTGCCCGCGCCGTTCGGGCCCAACAATCCGAAGACCGTGCCGGCGGGGATCGTCAAGCTAACGTCGTCGAGCGCGAGGACGCCCCGGCTCGCGGAGCCGTAGCGCTTGCTCAGCCCCTCGACGACGATCGCGTTCTCGCTCACCGCGACCTCCCGCGTCGGCGGGCCGCCGCGGGCCGCGCGGTCGGCAGCGCGCCGAGCCGGGCGCGGGCGGCGTCGAGCTCCGCCACGACCTGATCGATCAGGAGTCCCGTGCCGGCCCGGGCCGCCGGATCGCCCTCGAGCATCGACGCGAGCGACTCGAGCTGTCGATGGAGGCGACGCGCGAGATGCTGGCCCGGGTCGGCGGCGCCGGCGACTTCGGCCCACAGACGGCTGAGGTCCGGCCCGGTCCCCCCGCCGACCATCCAGTGCCGGCGGACGCGAGCGAGCCAGCGACGGCCGGCCGGAGTGATCGTGTAGAGGCGGCGGCGCTCCCTCCGGCTCGCCCGGGCGAGGCCTCGCTCGGTGAGCGCCTGGAGCGCCGGGTAGATGGCGCCCGGGCCCGGTCGCCACGCCCCGTCGGTGCGCTGCGCGATCCGCTCGGCCAGCTGGTACCCGTAGATGGGACCCTCCCGGTCCATGACCGCGATCGCGTAGAACCCGAGGATCCGTCCGGGCCGGGGTCCGGCCTCCCGAGGCATGTTGAGTTATGAGTCGAATTCGATATAAGCTCCACCCGCGCCCCGCGCGGTGCGCACTGCGGACGCGGGTACGCCGTCCGTCGAGTCCGGTCGAGCGGCACGCGGCCCGGTCGGGGGCGGACCGTCCGACGAGGGCTCAGGGGGTCCAGGTCGCGCCCCCGTAGCCCGGGGGAGGGGGGGGCGGGGTCGGTCCGCCGAACGGGTCCGGTCGGGGCTCGGGCGCGCGACCGTGCTTGCGGGCGAGATAGACATCGATCGCCGCCGCGGCGCGCTCGCCGGCGGCCATGGCGTGCACGACGGAGCGCCCGCCCGTGGCGAACACGCCGTCGACGTCGGTCATCCAGCCCTCGCGCTTCCCCTCCGGCCAGCCCATCGACGCGAACTTGAAGTCGTAGGCGGGATCGAAGCCCGAGACGTCCGCCACTTCGCCGACCGCGACGATGATCATGTCGCAGGGGATTGTCTCCTCGGAGTTCCCCACCGTCACGAGGGTGCGGCGTCCGTGGGCGTCCGGGGGTCCCCGCTCGGTGCGCTCCACGACGAGGCCCTCGACGCGCTCGGTGCCCAGAATGACCTTCGGGGCCCGGAAGAAGACATATCGGACCCCCTCGATCTCACCTCCGGTCTTCTCCTCCTCGGTGGCCTTCATGTCCTCGGGGCCGCGACGGTAGACGAGCAGCACTTCGCCGCCGCCGGAGAGCCGACGCGCGGAGCGGGCGGCATCTAGCGCCACGTCCCCCGCGCCGATCACGACGATCCGGCGCCCGGTCCGGCCGAAGAGCCCCTCCGGCCGCTTGTTCATCGCGAGGAGGAACGGCAGCGCGTGGTAGACCCCGGGCAACTCCTCACCGGGCACGCCGAGCTCGCGGGCCTTGGAGGCGCCGATGGAGACCAGCACGGCCTCGAAGCCGTCGTCGAGCAGGCTCTTGGGCGTGTAGTCGACGCCGGCGCGCTTGCCGACGACGAAGGTGATGTCGAGGTTCTTCCAGCGTGCGAGGTCGGTGTCGAGATCGTCCGGGTCGAGATGATAGCGCGGGATGGTGTTGATCTGTCCACCCAGGAACGGTTCGTGCTCGAAGACCGTGACGGGGTGGCCCCGCACGGCGAGGTCCCAGGCCGCCATCAGCCCGGCCGGACCGGCACCGATGATCGCGATGCGCTCCTCCTTGCGTTTGGACGGCACGTAGAGCAGGTCGGACTTCCCGTAGTCGAGCGCGGCCCGCTTGAGGTGCCGGATGGCGATGGGGACGCCCTTACCGGTCATGATGCAGTCGTCCTCGCAGAAGTGGTAGCAGGTCTTGCACAGCACCGTCGCCAGCGGGTTCTCCCGTAGAACCAACCGAGCCGCGCCGTCCAGGTCCCGTTCCCCGACCAGGATGTTGTAGCCGCGGGCGTCCTGGGTGATCGGGCACCCCTGGACGCAGTACGGCATGGCACACTGGAGGCAACGCTGCCCTTCGAGGACGGCCTCCTCGAGGGTGTACGGCTCGTCGATGAGGGCAAAGCGCTCGACGCGCTGATCCCGGGTCTCCTCGCGAATCGGCACCCGTTCGTAACGATCCATCGTCGCCTTCGCGCCTGGCCCGGAGAGCTTTCGATGTGGAGACCCGCGCGGTCCCTAAAGAGTTCGCGCCTCGGTCTGCGATGGGCTATCACGCGATGGAGCCCCCTGCCGTGGCGGGGGCGGCCCCCTGCCGGACCGACCGGCGACGGGGCGCCACGGACCGGAACGGGTCGTCGCGGTGCTGCGTGCGGGCGGGCGCTGAGGGTGCGGCCGGAGGCTTTCCGGGCGGGCGCGGAGGGATTTGAACCCTCGACCCCCGGGTTAGGAACCCGATGCCCTATCCAAGCTAGGCTACGCGCCCGGCGCGGGGAGCGAGCGCCGCCGATATCACGGCTTCGCCGGGGCCGAGGACCCGGGCGCGGCTGCGAGCAGTCGGTCGTATCGGTGGTCGACCGAGGAGACGAAATTGCTCGCGGGCTCCTGGAGGACCTCGATCCCCTCGAGCGCGTCGCGCAGCGTCGGGAGGACCGGGCGCCGCCCGGAGTCCGGAGCGGCCGTCGGGCCGTCGCCCCCGAGCGCCGCCAGGAGCCAGCGCTCGGTCCCGACGACGAACAGGAACGGGAACACGAGGCACTCTCGAGTGAGCGTGGAAAACAGGAGCTCCGGCCGGGCGCCGGCCTTGGGAGTCCCGCTGACGAGCACCACCTGGCTCGGGGAGCGGCCCTGGTAGGGCGGCAGCCGCCCCGGCTCCAGCAGGGTTCGGTGCGCGATCCAGCCCCGCATCAGCATCTTGCGTTGGGAGAACGGGAGCCCGAACGGACCCACGAGGTGTCCGCCGCGCTCTTGGGCGACCGCGTCGAACGGGCGGCGCAGCAGCTCGCCGAGCGCCCACTCCTGGTGCTTCGACAGCGGTGCCGGGCCGCCGTCGTCCTTCCCGTCGAGCGGCCCGCCCAGACCATGGGGGTAGGCGAGCGTGCCCTCGGTGCCGGTCAGGTGGCACCAGAGGCCCTCGAAATCGAAGTACACGGGTACCGTGGGCGCGTCGGCGCGCACCGTCATCGCGATCGGCGATGCGAGGAGGCGGTGACGCTCGAGCCGGTCGGCGAGCTTCGGGCCGCTGTCCGGGCGGGCATGGAAGAGCACGGTCAGGGCGAGCTGGCTCCCCGACCAGAGAACGACGTTCCCGGCGTCCGCGCTGACCTCGCGCAGGAACTCCGGCTGGCGGTCCGCGTACGGGCGGGCCACGAGGAAGGTCACGTGGGGCAGCCCGAGCGGCACCGGATGCGGAACGTACCGGTCGCGCAGCCAACCCTCCTCGTAGGCACGGCGCCGGACCGCGTGGTAGGTCGAGCGGGGGACCTCGACCTGGCGCAGTCGCTCGCGCTCGCGGTCCGGCCGCGCGGCGAGCATCACCGCGATGACCCGGGCCTCGGCCTCCGTCAGCGCCCGCACGGATCCTGCCCCGACCGGATGCGACGGTATAGCATGCCGTCCAACCGCTCTAGAGCCACGCGACACTCCGGCTTAAGAGCCGTTTGCCGCATCGTAGCTCCCGAACACGGTTCGGGAGTCGTGGGCGGGGATGAACGTTCGGGTCGGACGCGCGACGGCAATCCTTTCGATCGCCACGGCGGTGGCGCTCGTCTGCGCGGTTCCGGCGGCGGCCGCGAGCCCCACCAGCGACCTCACCCCCGGCGCCACGTTCACGGTCTGGGCCTACGGTGCCGTGCGAACGGTGGACTTCTCGGGCGTCGGGGCGTCCGGCTGGGCCTACCAGGGGAGCGCGACCTACGGTTACACGGTCATCCTCAACCAGACGAACCTCACGGCCGAGGACTTCGAGCTCTCGGTCAACCGGACGATGGGTGCGATCCTGTCGGTCGAGTACTGCACGCCGACCTGCAAGTCGCCGGTCCACACCGCCGACATCTACTACCATGCCTGGGAGTCGGTGGACGCGTGGGCCAACTTCACCGTCGCCGGCACCGTCTACGAGAGCGGGAGCCCCGCGGCCGCGATCGCACTCAACAACTCCCACCTCCAGGTGACGGGAAACCTCACGGACAGCGCCCACGGTCCGCTGCGGAGTTCCTACCTCTCGGCCGCGGTCACCTCGACCGCGAACGTCCAGTTCGCGACCCCGCTCGGCCTGATCCCGCTCGACCTCGCGAGCGGTAGCTCGTGGAACGACTCGGCGGCCTTCACCGCGAGCGGCGCCTTCTCGGCGACGTACTCCTACTTCCACACCGGCCCGCTCCTGAACGTCTCCGTGCCGCGCTCGACGATCGGCGGCTCGGTCGCCGCGAGCGGGAACGTCTCCGTGATCGGTAGCTCGGGCGGCACCGTGAGCTGGGGCGGCGTTTCGTACCAGACCCTCTCGCTCGAGGTCATCGGACCGTTCAGCGTGCGCGAGGGCTTCATCCTGGTCCCGACGCAGGTCGACCTGTTCGGCTCGGGCTCCTCGGTGCCGCTCACGAACGCGTCGGGCGAGGCATCCGCCCAGATGACCGCCGTCGATGCGCTCCCGTTCGCGCACGGCCACTTCGGCGTCGCCGGCTCGCAGTGGCTCTACGTCGCCAGTGCCCTCAACCCGTCGGTCACCGACCTGACGCCCGCGACCCCCGCGGCCGGGGTCGACCAGATCGCCTCCGGCGCCGACCAGGTCGCCTCCACCTCGGTGCAGGGCGTCCCGATGTCGGTGGGCCAGGCCCAGGGGGACAGCGACTGCCTCGTCACCGGCACCTCCTGCGGCGCCGCGCCGGCGGCCCACTCCCTGCTCGCCGCCGTCGGGATCGGCGTGGGCGTGGTGGTCGTGGCCGCGCTCCTCGGGCTCGTCCTGATCACCCGGCGACGGCAGCTCCCGCCGCCGGCGTACCCGAACGCGAGGCTCTATCCTCCGGGGGGCTCCGGACCCGCGGGCCGTGCCCCGCGCGCCGCGGGTCCACCCCCGCCCCCGCCCGAGGAAGACGATCCGCTGTCGCACCTCTGGTGATCGCGGGGGCCCGGACTACGCCCGCCGCGCCGGGGTCGCCGCGGGAAGGGGGTAGCGGAGCAGGGCGGCGATCCCCTGGAACGCCTTGGCCAGCATCTCCCCTTCCTCGCTCTCCGACGAGATGAGCCGCACCTTCGCCCCCGAGTCGCTCGCCCGGCGGAACAGGCTCTCCACGAAGTCCTCCGAGCTCACCTCGGTCAGGGCGCGCTGCCCGCAGTTCGGGCACGGGCCCTCCCGCGCCGCCTCGATCTCGTCGTCGGGCAGCGTCCGCTCGAAGGTCGTCTGGCAGGCGGAGCAACGGAAGCCAACGCGCCGCCGTCGGATCCCTTCGCTCACGAGGAGCGTGTCGACGGAGCCGAGGTCGAGGGCCCGGCGGACGTCCGCCTCGCCGTAGGCCGCGAGACCGCTCTCGGCCTTGCGGATCTCGCCCAAGAGGCGCTGGACGATCCGCTTTTCTTCCGTGATCTCGAGGCCGTGGAGTGTCTGGGTCGCCTTTTCGACCAGCTCGCGCAGTCCGAAGTCGTCGGTGTAGCCGGTGTCGAACAGCGGCAGGACGACCTTCTGCTGCAGTTCGTGGTGCAGGTAGCCCTCCTTGTAGAAGTACTCCTTCGTGGCGCCCGGCCCGCCGAGGAGGATCCCCTTCAGCGTCTCCTGGCGCGGCAGGAACAGTTCCCCGGCCATCTCGGCCACCTTCACGAAGAACTCGTGCGCCGCGTGCTCGATCATGCGCTCGAAGCGGTGCGCGGACTGGCCACCGCGGCCGTGCTTGCTCGGCACGAGCGACTGGCGGTTGCGCAGGGTCTCGACGCGCTTACCCCGCAGGAGGCCGAGCGTCGCCTCGGCGCGATCCATCACGATCAGGCCCCAGACGTCCGGCTCGTGCACCATCTCGAGCAGCGGGTCGAGGAAGAACGTCGAGTCGCACCGGTACAGGTAGGTGTTGAGCGGCTCGGGCGGTTCGACGATGAATGTGACCGGCTCCGACTTGTCCGCGCCCACCGCCTTCGACCCGACGAAGAACGCGACCCCGTTCGCCGGGGGTTCGCGGTACTGGCGGACCCGGCCCATGAGCGATTCGATCGCCCACATCACGTTCTTGCGCGTCGTCCGGCTCTTGATGTTCGAGCTCTGGGCGTACTCGTTGCGCAGGTACGACATCACGTCCGAGATCTGCTTGCCCGGGGAGATGTACAGACTGACGAGCTCCGTCGCCCGGCCGCGCACCGCCGCGATCTCGTCGAGCTTGCGCTGGAACGAGTAGCGGGCGAGCTGCGGGTCACCGGCCGCGGCGCTCATGGTCGCTCCGCGTCGGCGACCGCGTCGCCCTCCGATGCGCCGGCCCTAGCCGCGCCCGCGCGCCCCCGGCCGGGACGCCCGTGCCCCGGGCGGAACAGTCAGAGCAGTCGGCGAACGTGCTCGTCGATGACCTCTTCGGGGTAGGCACCGACGATCCGGTCGACGAGCTTGCCCTGCTTGTAGAACAGCAGCGTCGGGATGCTCATGATCCCGAGCGCCCCGGCCTTCTCGCCGTTGTCGTCCGAGTTCATCTTCCCGAAGGCGACCTTGCCCTTGTACTTCTCACTGAGCCGGTCGACGATGGGCGAGACCTGGCGGCACGGTCCGCACCACGGCGCCCAGACGTCCACGACCACGGCGCCGTTCTCCTGGGCGAACTTGTCGAACGTCGCTCCGCCCACTTCCTGGACCGACATAGACCGTACCGGCCGGTTTTAGGCCGGGCGCCTATTAATCGCTCGCGGTCGAACGCAGTTACTCCGGCGTCAGGACGACCTCCGGGCGTCGGTCGTCGGGGCGGGACGGCGGCGCGGGGCGCGTCCACGTGCGATCCGGGGGCTTCCGAACGTTCTTACGGTCCGGCGGTCTGGGGAGACCGTTCTGTGTCGCTCGTGCCTTCCCGGCCGGGGACGTCCGCACCTCGGCCGGGGCTCACGACGCCCCCGGGGGAGTCGGTGCCGGCCCTCGCCGAGGGCTCCGAGCGCCCCCACTCGCTGCTCTCCCCGGCGGCCCGCAAGGCGATCCGCCAGCGCATGCTCCTGTTGCGCCAGGCGGCCCTCGACAAGATCCTAGAGGTGACCGAGCGCTCGCCCGCGGATCTCGCGCCGCTGCGGCGGGAGCTCCGGGAGAGCGACCTGCCGGACGTGCTGATGCAGCGGGGGGCCGGGCTCGCGTTCACTCGGGAGCTCCCTCAGGGCGCGCTCCTGTACCTGATCGTCCGGCTCGTGCGTCCGAGGATCGTCGTCGAGACCGGGGTCCGTCCGGGATACTCCACCGCCTGGGTCCTGGCGGCGCTCAAGCGCAACGGTAGCGGGGCGCTCACGTCGCTCGGACCGGGAACGACGGCCGGGCGCATGCGCGGCGTCCACGACGTCGGCGTGGGCCAGCTGGTGCCGCCGGCGTTGCGCGCGCGGTGGACCCTCGCCCTCGGCAACACGCCGGACCGACTGCGCGAGCTCCTCGCGACCGTGCGGCCCGTGGACGTCTTCTTCTCGGACAACGGCCCGGAGGTCGCGCTGACGCGCGCGGAGCTGCGGACCGCCTGGGAGGCGCTGGGCCCGCGGGGGCTCCTGCTCGCGCACCACGTCGACGCGAATCCGGCGTGGGACGACTTCTGCCGCCTCCAGGGCCTCCCGCTCCAGCTGCTCGATCCGGGTCCCCCGCCGATGGGGGCGCTCGCCGTCCGCGCCTCGAACGCGGGCCGCTAGCGCTCGAGCTCCTCGACCAGGTGGATCACCGCGGGCAGGATGAGCGCCTCGATCGCGGTGCGCACCGCGCGCTCGCTGCCGGGCAGCGCGAAGACCGGCTTGCCCTGGATCAGGTACAGCCCCGCCCGGCTGATGATGGCGAGCGGTCCGACCTCCGCGAAGCTGAGCGACCGATAGATCTCCCCGAAGCCCTCGAGCTTCTTGCCGCCCATCCCCTCGAGCGCGGCGACGGTCAGATCGCGAGAGCTCGCGCCCGTCCCTCCGACCGTGATCACGCACTCGACGGCGCGCGCGGCGAGCCAGGGCTCGAGCTTCTCGCGCACGTCCGCGACGGAGTTCGCGACCAGGGCGTAGTGGACGACCTTGTGACCGCCCTGGGTCACAAGCTCCCGCGCGAGCGTTCCGGACGGGTCGTCGTCCTCGGTGTGGGTGTCGGAGACCGACAGCACCGCAACGCCGAGCGATCGCGAGCCCCCGAGGTGATGCCGGCCCGCCCCGCTGACCGGCTCCCTCGCCTCGCTCATCCCCGCGCGCCCGCGCCCTTGCGTTTACGCAGGACGCGCACGGGGCCGAGAGATGTCCGAGGATAAAGACCGCGGTCGTCCTTCTCGAGGTACTTCACCATGTCCCAGACGGTGAGCAGGGCGACCGTCGCTCCCACGAGGGCCTCCATCTCCACGCCGGTGCGGTCGACGGCCGCGGCGACCGCCCGCACCCGAACGCCGCGCCGGCTGGGACGGATCTCGACACGGCTCGCCGTGAGCCCGACGGCGTGGCAGTGCGGGATCAGCTCGGGCGTCCGCTTCATGGCGAGCAGACCCGCGAGCTCCCCGGCCGCGACCGGATCGCCCTTGTCCACCCGGCCGCGCCGGATCGCCTCGCGCGTCGACCGGGCGATGGCGAGCTCGCCCACCGCGACCGCCTGCCGGGCCACGCGCGGCTTGGCGCCCACGTCCCGCTGACGCGCCATGAGGGCTACCGGGGCAGGGGCGAGCGCGTCGCGAGGTGGGCGAGCACGGCCTCGAGCTGGACGCGCTCGCCGGCGCCCTGGGCGAGGCGAAAATCGGCCTCCGCGAGGAGCTCGACGACCCGCACCTTCTCGCGGGCGGGCAGCACCGTCTCGCCGATCTCGGGCAGGTAGGCGTGCATCGCTCGGACGATCTCCTCGCCCGAGGCGCCCCGATCGGTGAACAGCGCGTAGAGGCGGTCCCGCGCCCCGAGAAAGTCGCCGGAGAGCGCGGCGCCGAGCATCCCCTCGACTTCCCGCCGCAGCGGCACCGTGGCGTGCTCGCGCACGGTCTCCGCCGTGATCTCGTCGGCGTAGGTCGCCGTCAGCTGCAGCAGGTTGATCGCCCGACGCATGTCCCCGCCGCTCGCGGCGACGATCGCCTCGTAGGCCTCGGGGTGCACGCGCTTATGCTCGGCCGACGCGATCCGCTCGAGCTCGGTGCGCACGGCCGCCGGGCTGTAGGCGCGGAAGCGGAAGACCGCGCACCGCGACTGGATCGGATCGATGATGCGGGAGGAGTAGTTGCAGGAGAGGATGAACCGGCAGGACGCCGAGTAGCGCTCCATCAGCCGGCGCAGCGATGCCTGGGCCTCGCTGGTGAGGTTGTCGGACTCGTCGAGGAAGAGGAGCTTGAAGGGCACGTCGCCCAGCGGCGCCGTGCGCGCGTACTGCTTGATCGTCGTGCGCACCGTCTCGATGCCACGCTCGTCGCTGCTGTTGAGCTCGAGGAAGTTCTGCCGCCACTCGGCGCCGTACATGTCGTGGGCCAGCGCGAGCGCGGCGGTCGTCTTCCCGGTGCCCGGGGGCCCGGCGAACAGGAGATGGGGCATCGAGCGCTTCCGGGCATACGCGCTCAGGAGCGGCACGATCGCCTCGTGGCCGACCATCTCGCCGAGGCGGGCCGGGCGGTACTTCTCCACCCAGACGGCGTCCGTCGAGCGCTCGGCCATCGGCGTCGTCCGGTCGCTCCCGGCGGGCGCTCTTTAGGGTTTCCCGACGCCCGGGCCGACCGCGGTCGGAGCGGTCCGATCTCGTGTGCTGCGGGCCCGCTCGCGCGCACGGTGCCGCCGCAGCGCCTCGGCCAAGAGCCGCGCGTACTGACCCAGCGCCTGCCGGTGGCCGCCATGGTCCTCGCGCGCGACGATCCCGTAGCACCAGTCGAGCTGCTCCAGCGAGGTCTCGAACCACCGGTGGTCGGCGATCAGGCGCGAGCTCTCGCCGCGCGCGATCGCCCCTTCCGCGGGACCGAGGAGGACCCGGTCGAAGGTCCGAATGTGGTCGCGCACGCGGGCGGCCGCGTCGGCGACGACCGCTCCCACCTCCGGGAGCGGGCGTTCGTCGAGCAGCACGAGCGCGCGGCCGAACCGGTCGAGCCACTCGACGAACTCGTCGAAGTCCTCGGGCAGAACGGGAAAGAGCGGCGGCGCCGCGTCCGGCACGCTAGCCCGAGGGAGGAGGCGCGAAAGCGGTTGCGCCCGGGCCCAAACTGCTCACCGGTCGTGAGGTCCGTCGGTGCGTGCGCGCGGTGCGCTGGGAACAATCCCCTCCCCGCGCTCGTCCGCTCGATGAACGCCTTCGCGCTGCGGAATCTTGCCGAGACCGCCATCGACCACCGAACGAACCCTCCGAACCAGCCCGCCGCGGTCGCAGGTCTGGCGGCCCGCGAAGGGCGGTCCTGGTGGCGCCGCGGCCGAGGGTGCCCGCCGACGGGGCGGCTGCCCACCTAGGCACCGGGACCGCCTCGACGCCACTGCCCGGGGGCCGCCGGCCTAGCCGGCCGCGCCGTCGCGCGCGCTCGTCGGAGCGGGCGAGAGGGACCGCCGGCGCAGGGTCCGGTGGAGCCGGACGAGCAGATAGGCGAAGATCGCGGCGACCGCGAGGATGCCGGGGACGCTGAACTCGACCAGGAAGTCCCAGAGCATCAGGTCGACGAGCATCCCGGTCGCGAAGTAGAACTCCGACATCTCGAGGCCCTCGGCGCCCACGCGCCCCAGGACGAGCGCGATCGCCACGAGGGAGATCGCGACGAGCACCGCCGCCGCCGCGACGGCCGGCACGCGGCTCGATAGGCCGGAGAAGAGAAGGACCAGGGTCCACCCCGCGAAGAACAGGCTGCCCGCCGCGCCCAGCCCCCACGGGCCGATCCGCGAAGGACCGGGGCGCACGCGCAACAGGTCGCCGGGGACGCGAAGCGCGAGGGCGATCAGGACGGTCTCGATCCCCAGGAACAGCGCGAGCAGCTCCGGGCTCGGGGCGAACGGCGCGATGCGGGCGAAGAAGACGACGACGAGGACGTAGATCGCCGCGACCAGGGCGACCGCCCCCCGGTCCAGCCACCGTTCGTCCCGGACCGCCGGGAACCAGAGTCGGGCCAGCAGGATCGGGAGCGCGATCGAGTAGACGGCATGGAACGCGGTGAGCCCGAGCGCCCACAGCCAGTTGACCCCGAAGGCGTGGCCGTAGGCCCCCAGCACGCCCACCGGCGGCCGTCCGGCGGGCTCGAAGAAGGTGTGCACGGCCAGCCCCTCCTCGGCGATGCCGTACGCGGCCCCGAGCAGGAGGATCGACCCCCAGCCCTTCCCGAAGTAGACCGCGAACTCTCGGATGAGGAGCGCGCCGCAGCCGTACAGCCCGACGATGCCGGCGAAACCGAAGGCGAACGTCAGCGGCGCGTAGACGATCTCCGACACGGGCGTCGAGCCCGTCAGCAGCTCGGGGATCGTGGGCGCGAGCAGGAGCAGGGCGACGACGGGCCCGCGCGGCCGGATCAGGATGCGCACGCCGTCGACTCGGGTAACGCCCTACTTGAAAGGTCCCGTGGGCGACCCCGCGGCCGGGATTATATCCGCGCCGGCGCTCGCGCCGGTCCCGGACCATGCGCGAGCGCCTCGCCCACGTCAGCTTCCGCGGCACGATCCGCGACCGCTCGGTCGAGCCGTTCCTGCGGCTGCTGCGCGGGCTGCGGCAGCGCCGCCGCATCCGGGGCGTGCTCCTCGACATCTCGAGCGGCGGCGGGGAGGCGATCGCCTCCATGGACTTCTATCTCGCCGTGAAGCGGCTCGACGCGGAGAAGCCGGTCTTCGCTACCATCGGGGCGCTCGGCGCGTCCGGCGCCTACCTCGCGGCCCTGGGC
>Ga0187783_10001085_pt1 | contig 20123 bp, 10 predicted proteins | sample 1015_SJ02_MP02_2_FD_132471 | JGI IMG/M metagenome (GOLD analysis project Ga0187783, IMG submission 132471) | Tropical peat soil microbial communities from peatlands in Department of Meta, Colombia - 1015_SJ02_MP02_20_MG | ecosystem: Environmental > Terrestrial > Soil > Wetlands > Peat | place...
CAACACCCGATAAACTCTGCGCCGCTCCGTAACGGCGGCAACGGTACCGTCGACCAAGCCGAGATTCAGCTCCTTGAACTTGGCGTCGAATTCGAGGGCGCGAACAAGGTCGGAAGGCAATGGGAGCTCGTATTCGTAGCGGGTCGCCGGATCGAAAATCTCGGCTATAAGCTTGCGCATGGCGGCCCGATTCTTTCTAAGGAAATAGTCCACTTCAGCCAACACGAACGCAGGCACGATCACCACGCTCGCTGTAGTCAGAACCGTTTGGTATTGTGGAAAACTTGGTTTGCTATCAGTCGTGCGGGCGAGCGCCTTCAGGAGCCCGCCGGTGTCGGCGAGGACCGGGCCACTCAATCTTCGAGATCCCGAAACAGCTCAGACTCGTCTCCGAGCTTCGTGTCCGTGGACTCAAACAGCAACACAGAGGGCGGTCGGCGGCCCGCATAGTACCGCGAGGCCACGACGCGTAGGCCCTTGCGAACCAGCTCCGACGCGGAGTGTCCCGCGGCTCTCGCGCGCTTCAGCGCGCGTACGTCCTCTTCGTTCAAACGGATCGTCGTCGAGATCATTCGCGCCATACACTCACCATACAACCAGATACAGGAGACGGCAACAACTTTGTTGCAGCCGAGTTCGCCATCCCAACCTCGAAGTTATGGGAGACATGAAGATAGAAATCGCGATTCCACGTTGATCCTCGCCTTCGTTCCCACGCCAGGCGGGGGTCGCATCGATCTCCTGCAGTTGGACGTTCTGGAGGTTGATTACTGCGGAGTGACACGAGGTTCCTCCATATGCTCGGCCAAAACGAGGGCGTAAATGTTCAGAGTTGTTGAAATGCTGCCGTGTCCCAAAATCAAGTCACTGTGCGACGATCACCGCAGATTCGGAAGTGCCGCTAGAAGGTGGACGGACAGGAAACTTGCTCGGGCGGCGGAGCTCATCTTTTCGGAGTCGTCTCTAGGCTTTTCAAATAGACTTGCCCAAACTCATTTTGCGGATCTTTCTGCAGAAGCTCCTTGAGCGTGGCTATGGCCAAATCGTTTTGATGATTGGAGACATACGCTTGGCTCAGCACCCGGTACGGATACCACGAAGCCGTGGGGTAAAGCGAGATGGTCAGTCTCATCACCTCTATACCCTCATTCAAGTGTCCGCCTCCGATAAGCTGCTCGCCCCAGCCTGTAAGGTCGCCTACGGTTAGATGGGCGTCTCCATTGGTCTTCTGCGCGTCAGCGTAGATTTGTGGCAGACGGCTGAATCCGTCGCTTCGCGCCTTCACGGCTAATGCTTGGACTGTCATAGGAATGCCACTTCCAGGCCGCAAGTCCACCGAGAGCAGATGTGGCGGAACTCCGTTCTCGCGCGGTGGTCTCTTCAAAAATGCGAGGCTGGCAGCGTCACCATTGAGCTCAGCTTGGAGAAATTCTCGCGTGTATCTTGCCATCCAACTGTAGCTGGTCGCAGTCTCCGCATCGGTAAATTCCGAGGCCGGCCTATCCACCGTTCCAGACGGGATGCGTTCCGAGATCGCGGAGAAATCCCTATGCGCCATCTCCCGCATATTCACGATGTACACGTCACTGTGTACCATCTCGTTCAGCACGCTGATCGAAACATCTTGTCGGTCTTGGACGATTTCTTCTAGGCTCTGGTTTCTACTGGTAAAGAACAGCAAAGGCAATGTCAGTTTTTGGGGAGAGACCTCCTTCGAGTCCCCAATCTTCTTTGGAAAGTAGCGCGACGATCCATCGATGCAAACCAGCGCCGAGATGCGGTCGTCATTGGCAGCGGCGAAGAAGTTGGACAGCCCGCCCCAGCTGTACCCAACAACTGCGACGCGCGAGCTATCCACCTGCTTCAGGTTTTCGGCGAATCCAATCAAAAAGGAAATGTCCTGCGCTTGGGCGTGTACGCCCTCCAATCCTTCCCCCGTCATGCCGCCATGCGCGCCGTTGCTAGGACTTGCAATCACAACGAATCCGAAGCTCGCCAGATACTCACAAAGATCCACGTTCTCAAATGAAGGTGATGTGAACGCGGGAGCGTAGATAATCAACGGAAAAGAACCGGCCGCCGGGGAGGCATTCTCGACCGCCCGCATCTGTTCCTTGGCACCTTCCTTCGAATCAGTATCCCCACTCTTCCGCTTCTCGGCGTCTGCTGTCGGCTGAAACGTGTACTGATGTGCGGCCAAGGAGAGATAGCGAGCAAGTGTTACTGGCGCTCCACTCTTTTCCGCAGCGGGATACCAAATAAGCGTTTGTACGGGCCTATCACGCTCACCCGTCGTGGGCTCACCCATAGGTCCCGTACGAGGCGCGAACACCCGAGAGTGGTCATACTGCTCCACCAACCTGAACCCGACAGCATAAGATCCAAAGGGTTGTGAGAGAGCAAAGACCGACCGGTCGGCGCTGCAGCAGGGGCAACAGCCGAGGACTAGCCCGGCGATAGAGAGCAGAATCGCAAAGTTAGAACGGGGGCTCATACGCCGATCAGTATACAAACCCAGCGGCTATCCGGCGACCACTTTAGTCCGAGAAGGCATGTCGTTCACCTCACTCTAGGATGGTGGGGACCTCGGCCCGCAAGGTTCGACCCGCGCCCAGTTGCGTTTGCATTTCACCCAGGCCGAGTTGCTGCATCGCCGATATAACTGCTCATAGCTGCGCGCAATACGAGGATTTCGAAAATGAGTTCCCAGGTCGGAGGCGAACTTCCAAAAATGACTCGCGAGGTTTATGCTCGATGATTGAATTGACTCTTCGGTTTCCCGCCGAACGATATAGTTGTTTGGCGGCGAAATCCTTGGTAGTTTCCGTATCTCACCCCGCCCGATGGAACGTATTCTATTGACGACCACTTCGTTCCAGGACACGCCTGGTGAACATCACCAGATGCTGGAGAAAGCGGGCTTCGAAATCGTCCGCGAGCGCGGACCGCTGCCGGAAGCACGTATGCTCGAACTTGTGGCCAACCGTGACTTCGACGGCTGGCTCATCGGCGACGATGCGATCACGCGGGCAGTCATCGAGAAATCGCTTCCGCGGCTCAAGGTGATCAGCAAGTACGGCGTCGGCCTCGACAAAGTGGACGTGCAATCTGCGACCGAATTCAAGCTACCGGTCACGTTTTGCCCGGGCGTCAATCAGACCACCGTTGCCGAACATGTCTTCGGCTTGATGCTCGCGATCTACCGCGACATTGTGCCGGAATGCAATTATGTGAAGTCGGGCAGCTGGAAGCGCCTTACGGGGCACGAACTGGCCGGCAAGACGATCGGTGTTATCGGCGTCGGGCGCGTCGGCAAGGAAGTGTCGAGCCGCGCGCGCGCGTTCGGCATGAATGTGATCGGCTTCGACATCTACTGGGACGACGAGTTCGCCCGACGGTACGATGTCCAGCGCGCCGGCTCCATCGAGGATCTGGTAAAAGCCTGCGACATCGTGACCCTGCACACGAATCTCACGGATGAGACGCGCCATTTGATCGATGGGAAGCGCCTGGCCATGATGAAAGAGGGCTGCGTGTTGATCAATACGGCGCGCGGTGAATTGGTGGAGACGAGTGACGTAGTCGCCGCCCTGAAAAGCGGCCAGTTGCTGGGCTTTGGCGCCGACGTTCTGGAAGTCGAACCCCCGCCGAAGGACCATCCGCTATTCGCATGCGGGAACGCCGTGCTCACGCCGCACATCGGCAGCCGCACCTACGAAAGCGTCGCGCGCCAGGCGAAGATGGCAGCGCAAAACCTGATCAATATTCTGGACGGCAAGCCCGCTCTCGCGCAGGCCAATAAATTCTAGCGGCACGCAATTCCAACACGCGAGGGAAAATCAAACATGGGCGAGACTTACTACATCGTTCCGCAGTCGGTTCACAACTCGCTGGTCGAGGAAGCGTACCGCCATCGCGGCTACACGGTGGACGAGGCCCGCGATGTCGCCCGCTTTTGCGAGCTCGCCTCGACGCATGGAATTCACACCCACAACGCCATCAAGGCCATCCATCTTGACGACCAGTTCGGTTCGAAGGTCGGCGGCTGCGTGCCCGGCGCTGTCATCGAAAAGCTGCCAGCGAAATACAAGGCGTTGCAACGCTGGAATGCGAATCGCAAGCTGGGCCAGTCCGTGGCTTTCGAAGCGATGGATTGTTGCATGAAATTGGCGGATGAATATGGCGTGGGCGCCGTCACGGTGGACAACGCGTTTCATTATCTTTGGGGCGGCGGGTACGTGATTGATGCCGCGAAGAAAGGATACATCGCCTACACCTGCTGCACCGCGGGCGCTTCCGAAGTTGTTCCATTCCTGGGCAAATATCCGACGATGGGATCAAATCCTCACTCGTGGGGTTTTCCGACGACCGGCGCCGTGGGGCATCCCATCTGCATCGACTGGGCGACGAGCGCCGTCGCGATGGGTCGCGTCCAGCAGTTCGCCCGCGACGGCAAGCAATTGCCGCCCGGCGCGGCGGTTGATGCCGACGGCAATCCGACGACCGACCCCGCCAAGGCGAAATGGCTTCTGTTCTTCGGCCAGCACAAAGGCTACGGCCTCGCGCTCGTGAACGAACTGCTCGCTGGTTTTACCGGATGTGGCATTCCTTCCCTCCGCGGCAAATGGAGCGAAGGACCGGCCAACGAGAAGCACACCCCAAATTTCTTTTTTCAATGCATCAAGGCTGAGGCGCTGGATTGTGGCGACTTCCCGGCCGGCCGCAACCAGAGGACCAATGTGAAGGCAGTCATCGAAGACATCCTCGGCCACGGTAACGACAAGGTCATTCTGCCGGGCCAGCTCGAAGCAGAAGCCGCCGCATTGACGAGCAAACATGGCGGCCTCCTGTTCACGCAAGCCGAGATGGCGGCGTTCAACGAAATTGCAAAGGAGTGCGCCGAGCGGCCGTGGGAGATCGGAAAGTTTAAGAGCGTCACCGTCTGATCGCGCGCGATTAATTCTGTCTCATGACATGCAAAGAAGCGAAAGGAAGCAACGATGCCGCTGAAGCTCCGCGACAAATTTACATTTGACCAGATTTCGCTCGGGGAGATCATGCTGCGACTGGATCCCGGCGAGGGGCGCGTCCGCACCGCGCGCGAATTCAAAGTTTGGGAAGGCGGCGGTGAATACAACGTCGCTCGCGGGCTGCGCAAATGCTTCGGCCTGAAAACCGCCGTGTGCACGGCTCTTGTGGACAACGAAATCGGCCATCTCATTGAGGATTTCATCATGCAGGGCGGTGTCGCCACTGATTTCATTCTCTGGAGGGCCGACGACGGCATGGGCCGTTCGGTTCGCAATGGGTTGAATTTCACGGAGCGCGGATTCGGCATTCGTGGCGCGGTCGGCGTGCCGGATCGCGGCCACACGGCCGCCAGCCAGCTCAAGCCTGGCGATTTCAACTGGGAAAAGATCTTCGGCGAACTCGGCGTGCGTTGGTTCCATACAGGCGGCATTTTTGCCGCGTTGAGCGAATCCACCGCGGCGCTCACCCTCGAAGCGGTCAAGGTCGCGAACAGGTATGGCACGATTGTCAGCTACGACTTGAATTATCGTCCCAGTTTGTGGAAGAGCATTGGCGGACAGGCCAGAGGCCGGGCAGTGAACCGCGAAATCGCCGGGCACGTGGACGTGATGATCGGCAACGAGGAAGATTTCACCGCGTCCCTCGGCTTTGAAGTAGAAGGCCTCGATCACAGCATCACCAATATCGAAACCGACGCCTTCAAGAAGATGATCGAGAAGGCCGTGGCCGAGTTCAAAAATTTCAAGGTTGCCGCCACCACACTGCGCAAAGTCGTTACCGCGACGACCAATGACTGGAGCGCGATTTGTTGGATGGACGGCAAATTCTACGAAAGCCGCCAGTATCCCGCGCTGGGAATCCTCGACCGTGCCGGCGGCGGCGACAGTTTCGCCAGCGGGTTGATCTTCTGCTTCCTGAAGTCGGGCGATGCGCAAAACGCCGTGGACTACGGCGCGGCACACGGCGCGCTCGCCATGACCACCCCCGGCGACACGTCCATGGCCACACTGAAGGAAGTGGAAAGGGTCGTGAGCGGAGGCAGCGCTCGTGTCCAGCGTTGACACCGCGCGCGTCAAGCGAGCGCCGGACGATAACGGCAGCTAGGTGGCACAGCTCAAAAACAGCTAATGGGAACTCGAATTGACGCGATAAAAAGTTAATCGCGAGTGAGCCTGAAGGCCGGATTTTCCGCGATGCTGGGAGGGTCATCACGATTTACACGGCCAGGCGCCGGTGCTTTGGTGTGCTGCGGTGCTATTGAGTTAAACAAATCGCAAAGAATGTCGAGGGATTGCGGAGGTGAGTTAACAGATGAGCGCCCGCCGAATTGCCCGCAGTATTCGAAACGCCGATGAAAATTTCGCCTTTTTCAACAAATGGCGGCATGGAGGAATCCGATGAATCCTAGAATATGGCTGTTCCTGGTGGTCCTTTTCGCTCCGACTGTCCCCGCATTCTCGCAGCAGGCTCCTTCCGACTACTTCCAATTCACTTGCGTCAAGATTCAGCCGGGGAAAGCGAACGAACTGGAAAGATTCCACGAAACGATGCGGCGCGTCGCGCAGGCCGATGCTGACACGGGCGGAATCTCCGGCGCGTACCTGTTGCACCCGATCTTTCCCGAAGGCGCCGAGTCCCGCTGCGACTACATCATCATCAATTCCTTCTCCGGCATTCCTCACGCGCCACAAGGCAATGACCGCTTGAACATGCTGCTTCAGAAAGCCCGTGTTCCCATGACGGCCGAGGACTATGTGGCAAAGCGATCTGATTTGCAGCAGGTCATTTCCGTCGAACTGTGGCACGCGGTGGTCTTCGTGGGGAACATGCAGAAGGGCGACTACCTCTACCTAAACTTCATGAAGGTGCACGACCCGCCGGCCTATACCGCGTTTGAAAAGGAGGTCAGGCAGCCTGTGGCCCGATTCCTCCTGGAGGATGGAACGTTTCACGGCTGGTTTGCGATGACCGTCGATCTCCCCGAGGGCACTGGCCTCCCCTACCAGTTTGTGAGCGCGGACATTTTTCCCTCATGGGAAAAAGCCATTGCGGGCGCGGACGACGCCGGCGCATTCAAGAAGGTCCACCCTGACATGGATTATAGCGCGTCCGAAGCGAAGCTCGCGCAGATGCGTGATCTTGACCGCCGCTATTTTCTGGTTGTCCAGGACATTGTGCTGCCTTCAGCGAACGCACACCGGTAGGGATTGGCGCCGCGCCAATTCGCCTGGGGCCACCGTCGTTTGAAGGGCTGCCGACAATTCGTCCAGAAACCGCTCTTGGACTTCTTCCTTGCACCATTTCGGACATGAAGTCACATCCCGGGAATCCGATTATCGATCCCGCCCGATTTGAGTGTCGCAGGTAACTTCACCCAAACTCCTTTAGAGCCTCACAAACTGGTCGCGACAAGCTGCCCGGAGACGGATAGGTGCGAAATATCGACCGGTTCGATGCCACGCAAAGCAAGTTTACTGACAATGGCATCGCGCTGACTGGCCGTGTTGCATTCGGCCAACCGCACCACATTGACAAACCAACTGATGCGGCCGCCTGAAAGTCCCAGCAACGGCAACTGGATTGAGGAGAGCTGCCCTCGCCGCTGATGATAGTCAAACGCGACGTCTCTCGGAGTTTAAGGATTGCCTCGATGTACTTGAGCTGCTCTGCTCCACACCGAGTGCGCAATACAGTTCCGAAAGGCGGCCGTTATAGCCAAGTTCGTCATGCTCGGCGTAGTGAGCGAATTCGTGCGGCAATTCCCGGGTTCCGTGATGATTTGCTTGTTGGGATAGAGGGCGAAGACGCCTATATCCCGAAGGTCCCCACCTTTCGCCCCCCCCAAGTTCTGTGCCCAAGGCTTTGCAAGCGTCCTCGATGACCAAGAGCCCGCTGCGGCGGGCTATCTGCATGATCTCATTCATCGCCGCTGGAACCCCGAATGGATGTACAACTCGGATCGCCCTCGTACGCCGGGTGCTGACTTGCGCGAGGCGGCCGGGGTCCAAGTTCAAAGCACGTGGATCGATATCGGCGAAAACGGGCACGACATGCTCATAGCGGAGTGCGTTTGCGGCAGCGATGAACGCAAAAGATGGCAGGATGACCTCATCTCCCCCCGATGCCCTGCGCGCGAATTCCGAGATGAGAGATGAAGGGCTTCCGTACCCGAGATTACGGCCGCGGCGTAAGGGGTGCGCCGGTGTAAGAGGCGGACGCAGATTCAAACCCTTCCAGCTTTCTACCCAAGCTCAATCGGCCACTGCGCAGCCCACCGACAACAGCGCGCACGGGATCAATTTGGATAGGATGGCCCCGGGCGAGGCACGCGAATCCAGTGATCCCTGAGGGTTGAGTGGAACCCGGGCGGCTCATATTTTGGCATATGGCAAGTCACGCAATTTGTGTCTGCAGCGGGGCAAGCAGCGCCCGGATGATCGGGAGCCTCCTGTGCGCTCGAAACAACGTGGCATCGAAGACATACTGGATCATACGATGCTGCATCGGTCATGATGCGCTTGTGCGGGTCGTGGCACGCGATGCAGGTGATTCGCGCATCTCCTTTCATCCAGCATCGGCTGTTCTCGAGACGGTACGCAGCAAAGCGAACGTTTAGAATCCCGAGCCCTACGCCCCCGTTCTCAACCACATCCTGCCAAGTGCGATGGCAGGCCCCGCAAAAATCGACAGAATCCACCGGATTGAACCGGCCCGGATTGAGGATTTGTTTGACGCCCGCATGTACCATTCCTGCGCTCATCGCGGCCACATGCTTGGCGCCTGGTCCATGGCAAGCTTCACAGGTGACGCCGAGCGTCGCATGGCCGGGATCAAAGTGTTCGTTCACCGTGGAAGCGGTGGTGTGGCATCCAAAACAGCGCCGCGCTTCACTTGGATCCATCCGCCGTCCTGCGGCATCTTCGACACTCGCGGGCGTGGGACCGTGCTGCCCTGGAGTGATTTCGAGCGCCTGCAGTGAGGTGAAGAAACTAACATGCGCTTCATAGAAGTTGCCCTTCTCCTCATACACGTAGGTCTGCCCCATGCGCCCCTCCCCGAAAGCCCAGGTTAGCGTCTGCGACAGGGTCGAGGTGCCATCAGAGAGTGACAACAGACTCCGTGCGCTGCTGGTCAGAATCTGATACCTGAACGGGCCCGACTGAAAGTACAGGCGATCATGCTCACGAAGGCCCTCCGAGACCGGGGCCGGTGCTGCAGCGTGCGCCATGGCCGCCGTGCGGTAGCTTGCGGCTATCGAAGCGTGGCACTTCGCGCACGCTTCAGCGCCGGCATATTGCTCCCGAGCGGGTTCGCCTTTCGTCGGCCACCAGCCGGGATTCTTCACCCGAACTTCCGTGACAATCGAAGTCTCGGTCGGCGAACTCGTTTGCGGCAGGGCACGCACACAAGTGCTGACGCAGATCGTGACAGCGAGCGCGAACTTTGGCGCATTCTTGGTCCGAAGGAAGACCCTGGGGTGTCCGGGCACGACCATAATGCTCAGTCAACGAAGCCCAGCCAATGATGCTAAGTCAGCGGGTTGCAAAGATCAGTCACCGCCTCAACAAATCGCTTCGCGGACTGCAGAATAACTCAGATTCGTCTCCGTGGGTCCAGCAACTTCAGGCGAAGGCGAAAAATGGCGGATGCGCTTCGCGGCACCCGCCGCCTCGTTCTTTGCTCCTTTCGGCGAGGCGGGAATCTGGCGGCTCTTGATCAGGGACCCGCCGGAGAAGTTGCCCCGGATTCGGGCTGCGTTTCGTGCACGCAAGTTTGTAGTTCGCAATCTGCTGGGCGCGGTCCTGAAGGTTATCTGCGCAGAACCTCTCACCCCCAATTCATGCTCCGACCGCATCGACAGGCGCTCAAAGCACGCCGTTCAGGCTGTGGATCCGTGGCGCGGGGGAAAGAAACTGAAAGTACGAGTTGCCATCGCCAGAGCTTAGGAATTTCCAATATTTGAGGGCTATACTGCGCGTGACAGATTTGCTCTTGCGCTCATCCGGAGCACAACCCACGGATGCCCCGAATGCTCTTTTTTGCAATTGCTTTGATTCTTGCTGCGGTGGCGCACCTCGGTGCGAGCGCCTCCGGCGGCAATTCAAGCTGGGCTGCGGCCGCGCCGCCAGCAGCCGCGAAGCAGGCCGACAGTTTCAACCTTCCGCCAGGTGTTCCGATTCTCGTGGACTCCACGGAGGCCGGCCCCATTCAAGCGGCCGTCCTTGACTTGCAGAGGGATTTGCAGAAAGTCCTGGGAGTGGCCTCGCCGGTTGTGAACAGCAACCCTGCCATCGCCGGGCGGGCCGCCATCGTGGTCACTTGCACCGGCCCGGCCACAACCATCTATCGCGACCCGACCCTGATGGGTCTGGAAAGTCATGTTTTGAAAGCGGAGGGCACCAGCGCGGCGCCCCGAATCGTACTGCAGGGCGCCGATACCCGCGGAACCATCTATGCCATCTATGAATTCTCGAATGATTATCTGAACGTGCCTCCCCTCTGGAATTGGAGTTCGTGGCAGCCGCGGGCGATGGCACAAGTCAGCTTTCCGAGTTCGCTCGACGCGCGGTTTGCGTCTCCCGACGTGCCCTATCGCGTATGGTTTCCCAACGACGAAGACCTCATTGCCGATTGGATGAACCAGTCAACAGCTAATTTCAACGCGGTGTTCGAGACCTTGCTGCGACTCAAGTACAACACGCTCAATGTCGACAGGATTTCGGATTACAACAACACTCCGAATCAGGGGCTGCGTTGGGCGCGGGAGTGCAAGAGGAGAGGCATCGTCGTCACATTCACACACTACACTCCGTTTGGCGCGGACATCGCCGACTGGAACAACTATTGGACTCTAGTAGGACATCAGACGCCTCCGGCGCTTGAATTCTCGGGCGGTGGCACGCTCACTCCGGCGCTGATCTCCGCATTACGCCAGTTCTGGGCCTATTACATCGATCTTGCTCAGCAGGAGGGCTTTGAGGTCGTTGAAACCGTCGTCTTCCGAGGCCACGGCGACCAACCTTTCTGGAGAGTCTTCTCCGACGCTCCGGCCGGCGACCAGCAGAGGGCCGAAATCATCAACGAATTATTGCTCATTCAAATCGCGCTGCTGAAGAGCACCTGGAATACGAAGCTAAGCCCCCTTCCCCTGATGAGGACGATCTTCTACTCCGAAGTCTCCGATTTTATGGTGAGAGGTTATCTGGCGCCGCCCGCGGATCCGGACCTTGTTTGGAATTTCTCCAACGACCGCCGCGATCACTTTCCGAACACGGACGTCATGAACTACCACTACCATGACCACCCGAACAATCCTGTGGGCTACTACATGAACCTGCAGTACACGAGCACGGGTTCGCATTTGGCGGCGGCAGAGGGTCCCTGGAAGCAGGAGCTGAACAATCGAATTGTTTCGGCCCAGGCCGGCCCAGGCAACTACAAGATATCGGAATTCAACGTCGGCAACGTTCGTGAATTCGCGATGGAAATATCGCTGGGCGGGGACCTGCTATGGAACTTGAACTCCTATATTTCTGGCAGCGACACGATTGACGCTGCGCTGCGAAGTTTCAGCACCCGCTATTTCGGGGGCACCCGGGCCACGCAGGTTGCTTCGCTCTACTCCGATTACTACAACGCATACTGGCGGCAGCACGCGCCTGATTTTCCCGGCGGCTTCCCCCGGCAGTACACTTTCCAGGACCTGCGCTACAACCGCGCCGCGCGAGTCCTGTTGGCCGCTTTGGCACGCAGAACTTACGACCCCAACCCATTTGATGCTCGTGAGCCGGGCTTTTACAGGATCGTGCCCGCGGATACGGGTGCGGCAACGGAGATCGGGGCCGTGCACAACGGGACCACCGCCGCGGTGAATGCGCTCAAGCCGGTAGTTTCGTCCTGCACGACGCTGTCGCCCCTGCTGCCACCGGAGGACCGGCCGTTTTTCAACGACGATATGTGCCTCCAGGCGCAATTCATGCTGCAAGCCAACCTCTTCTTGCAGGCGCTCGGCGACTCGATGTCTGCGCTCGGCAATAACGATAATGGGGCTGTCCTAAGGGACTTGAAAACGGCCGAGGGCGCGCTTCAAGCGGCCCAGGCCTCTTTGAACCAGCGAGTGCAGGAGCCGGTTTTCACCGGTTGGTACGCCAACGAGAATAAATTCGGCATCCAAACTCTGCTCGAAGCACTGAACGGCGTGATCGCGGAATACGGAGCCACTCCATAGCACACACGTCGCGTCACTTTGTGAGTAACGTCAGGCGGCGCAGTGCCCACCCGAAAAATCAAACTTGCTAGGCTACCAGACATTGACCGCCTTGACGTGCGGTGGGCCGGAGCGGCCTTTAATCATTTCGGTTTCGAGAACCACTTCGACGTTCTTTCGTTTCCAATCGCGGGGTACCTGATTCAGCATTTCATCCATGTGACGTTCGTCGACCAGAAACTCACCCGCTGCCACAGTACCCCCTCGGCCGATGCCGGCGGCCACGACAACGAATTGCTCGGTATTGGGATCCAGGAATCGTGTCACGATGGCGTAGTCCTTGTAGACTTCGGCTTGCAGTTGTGAACGATCCAGCACCCATTCGAGCTTTCCGGGATTGGCGCGGTCCTCGATCCAAAGTCGCATCATGGAAGCGTCGTTAGCGAAATGAAAGCGCAAAGGAGAGGTCAACCTCAGCGTCCAGCTATTGTCGAAAGCACCGATCAAAACCGAAGGGCTCCGGCGGAGGTCGGTCAAGGAAGTGTTCGATTGAGCGAGCACACGATAGGCTTTTCCATACGTGCGAAGCGTGCCCGCTATATCGACGAGAGGGCTTACGTCGTCAATGATAAGCGTGACCATGCTGTCGGGCAGCGAGGTTTCGCGCTGGGGGTTAGCGGCATCACGCAGGCGAATGGTGGCATATTGAATCTGGTCGGCGACGCAGAAAAGCACTGGTTCGGGCGACTTCACGAAGGGTTCCCAAAACTGCTTCAAGATCGGGGGCCGAGATGCGTGCCAGAGCGTCGCCGAAGTGATCCCGATCGCAAGCACGGCAGAGGCTAACGCTAGCGCGAGTCTCCCGCCGTCCATAGAAAGTCGCTTTGAAGGCGGAGCAGCGGGAATCGCTGAAGCGACCTGGCGTTCGATCGCGTCCGAGCCGCCGCTCGGCGATCCGAGCGGTCTTCCCGGGAAACCGGTAGGATGGCCGGGCCAGGAAAACTGCGGCACGTAGGAACCGGCAGGCAAGAACAACCGAATTTCCTGGCTATGCTTGGGGTCCTGATAATAGTGGTCAACGCGTTTGCGAATTTCGGCCGCAGTGACCCGAACAATCGGGTCCTTGTTTGTGTCATAGTCAGCTGGCCGGTCGAAGATTTCCATACCGAGGATACGCTCTTTGAGCTGGTCGCCCTGACCTGCCAAGACATGTGCGACAACAAACCTCAAAAACCTCGGATACCTCTTGCTGGAGTGGAATAGCGGTGATGCGAGCAGTTGTTCGACTTGCTGTAGAACGGCACCTCTTTCGGTTTCGCTAGAAGGTGTCCAGCTTTTCGCTTCTCGGTCTGGAAGAAATGTTGGCATGCCGCACGACCGATTGTCGCCCCACCACGAAGCAGATCATCCGTGCGATTAGCTCCCACCCCGGAGCAGTTGATTGCCGAATAGTACTGCGCTTGGGGGCCGTGTGCAACGTAAATAAGCGATGATAGCGAGCTCTTGTCGGTCGCTCTTGCCGACCCGCAAGTCAGTTAAAATAAGCGCATAGTGTCCTGTTCCAGCTTCTATCCTTCTTATCCTGTGCTTTTAACCTGAAAACAGTTGATCGGCCTGCACCTGAACTTGTATAAGCACGCGCGGTTGACCACAAAACCGCGGGGTTGTCTCGCGAGGTTTGGGTGAGATCTCGCTATCATGTGGGGGGGGTGTCCTTATGTCAGGCAGAGAATGCTCTTGGAAGCTACGCTTCTTGGTGGGCGCGCTGGTACTTGTGTTCCTGGGCGGCAAACCGCTCTATGGTCAGGGCACGAAGGTCTACACGGCCACGCTGAGGGGCACCGTTACTGATCCAGCAGGGCTAGTTATCAAAGGCGCAAAGGTGACCCTTACAGCCGCTGAGCTCGGGGTTTCCAGGGAGTATACGACCGACGCCGATGGTCTTTACTCGTTTACGTTCTTGTCCGAGGGGACTTATACGCTGGCCGTCGAGTTCACGGGATTCAAGCGTTACGTTCAAGAGGGAATCACTTTAGTGGCCGGCCAGGTTGCCGAACAGCCCGTTAAGTTAACCATCGGATCGGTGGCTGAAAATGTCGAGGTTACGGCACAAGCACCCCTTCTCAACACCGATAACGCCAACATTTCGTTGGATCTCTCCTCGAAGACCCTCCTTGATCTTCCTTTGAGCTTTCGAAGCGTGTTATACCTAACGACGCTGAACTCCTCGGTCAGCAACACCGCTGAGTATCAGGTCGTGGGGGGCAACGGTCTTTCAGGCACCGCCGACCAAGACACTTCCTTCCTCCATTTCGGCGGAACCTACTTTGACACCGCGATATACCTGCTGGATGGGAGCTTCGACACGCGGGCTGATTGGGGCGGCATCATCTACCTTCCATCAATAGACACCGTGCAGGAGTTCAAGATCCAGACGAATTCGTTCTCAGCGGAGTATGGCTTTAGTATGGGCAATGTCGTCAACATCGTGACGAAATCCGGTACGAACCAATTCCATGGCGATGCTTACGAGTTTTACGGCAATAGCGGCACGTATGCGAAGAACTTTTTCAATACGGGGGCTGAGCCGTCATTCACTCGCAATCAGTTTGGCGTCACCATTGGCGGGCCAATCCAGAAGGGCAAAACCTTTTTCTTCGCTTCCTACGAAGGCCTCAGGCAGTCGTTTCCAGCAACCAATCTTTACACGGTGCCTACCGCTGCGGAAAGGGCCGGAAACTTTTCGGTACTCCTGGGGGGCCAAATAGGGACTGACTACGAGGGAAGGCCCGTCTACACCGGTGAGCTCTACAATCCGTTCAGCACGCGCCAGGTTACCTGCGGAGCGGCCGATCCCGTCACGGGGAATCTGGTCAGCAATTGCCCGGCTGGCAAGGCTACTGAAGAAATCAGGGATCCTATCTCTGGCAATATCGTGACTGGGCTGGGCGTCACGAACATCCTTCCAACGGCGCTACTGGACACGATCAATTCGGGCGTCGCGACTGCCAACTATTGGCCCGCCCCCTCGAATTCCAACCTGGTGAACAATTACTTGGGAAGCGGAGGCGCCCCAGAGCATTCGAATGAGTACTCGATTCGCCTGGACCACATTTTCGACGATAACAATCGGGTCTGGGCGCGATGGTCACAAAAATTTCAGACGAAAACAAACACACCAACGTTCTACGGACCGAACGATCCGGCGGGTCCAGGGTTGATCAATCCGAACAATCGATATGCCGTTGGGGGTGGCTATAGTCATGTTTTCAGCCCCACCTTTGCCATGAATGTGACTCTGGGCGTGACTCGCCACGTCGAGCAAGCCACTTCACAGGGTTATCTATTCAAGTCCTCGACTCTTGGGCTCCCGACTTTCATCAACACGAACGCCCCGTCCTTCCCAGAGTACACAGAGTCAGGGTATGCCAACCTCGGCGCATCTGGGGGAAACGATAATTACATCACGCCGCAAACGCTTTGGACTCAGGCCGTTGATTTCACCAAGTCTATGGGGAAGCACCAATTCAGTTTTGGTTTTGTGAATATATGGCTCCGGATCGATGGCGGGCACTACGGCGACACGACTCTCAATTTCAGCAGCGGAACCACGGCGGGACCGGATCCGCTAAACAACCTAGTACCCGGGAACGGGATGGCCACCTTTCTGCTGGGCGTGGGGACTGGGAGCGCAACCCAGTTTAATCAATTCCCGGCCACCGATAAGAACTGGTTGGGCTGGTATTTCCAGGATGCCTGGAAGGTCACGCCCAAGTTCACTTTGAACCTGGGGGGTCGCTACGAAATCCAAACCGCGCCCACGGAAAGACGCAATCAGCAAGACTATTTCAACCCCACTGCCCCCAACCCCATATGCAGTGCTGGAGGAGCTGCCATCCCGTGTTACGGTGAAATTGTGTACAACACGGGTAGCCAAAGAGGGCTATACAATACTCGTTACAACAATCTCTCTCCGCGCATCGCAGCTTCCTACCAAGTGACTAACAAGCTCGTGTTGCAAGGCGGCTACGGCATCTTTTTTTCAGCCAACTACTATGGCCAAGGGCCCAACGACGGATATTCGGTAACGACACCGTGGGACACTAGTCTCAACGGCGGTTTGAATCCCGCTTCCACTCTGAGCGGAAATCCAAATGCCAATTGTAATGTTGCTGGTCCTCCGGCGTTTACCCCCTGTGGCCCTGCGTTTACCGTTCCACGGCCGGTCACGGGCAACGCTGATGCAGGATTGACAAACGTCGGCTTTGGGACTGGCGCCCTGTACCCCGTCCGGTCGTCTCCTGTCGTCCAGCAGTGGACGGCTGGAGGACAATACGCGTTTACCAACAACGATCTGCTGTACGTCGCTTACGTCGGGAATTCGGGCTCTAACATAGTTTACAATGGCTTGAACTGGGATACCCTTCCGGCGTTTTACATGGCGGAAGCCGCTGCGGGGACCTTTAACCCCAACGCCCAGGTGCCGAACCCCTTCTTCGGTCACATAACCAGTAGTGGCTGCGGTCTCAACAATCCGACGATTACCGCGGGGCAATTGATCCTACCGTTTCCCGAATTCTGTGGCGTAGGAGGAAATGAGCCTGCCGAGGGTTCGTCGAACTACAAGGCGTTGCAGGTGACGTACAAACGCCGTTGGAGCCAAGGCCTCAGTCTCAACATCTCCTACACCTACTCCAAGTTCTGGGATGATACGAACGGCCAATCTGGGTGGGCGTTTCCCGGCCATGGCACGAACATCTTGAATGCCTACAACCTCTCGGCGGAATGGTCCCCCGACGTGTCAAATACGCCGAATGCCTTCGTTGGCGCTTACAATTATGAATTGCCTGTGGGGCGTGGGAAAGCATTTGGGTCCGATATGAACGGGGTTGCTAATGCCATCCTGGGGGGCTGGCAGGTGTCAGGAATCATCACTGCGAGGTCAGGGTTCCCCATATCCCTGAACACCGATAACAACAACTGCGGTTGTTACGGCGGAGGCCAGCGCCCCAATTTGGTGCCGGGAGTAAGCCTAGTCCCAGCGCACCAATCGTATAACGACTGGGTGAACGTCGCGGCACTCTCACAGCCTGCCGCGTACACATTTGGAGACGCCCCAAGGTTTCAAACGGATTTCCACGCGCCTAGGTTCACCAATTGGGATATGTCGCTAATAAAATCGTGGAAAATAAGTGAGTCTAAGGTAGCCGAATTCCGCTGGGACCTGTTTAACATGCTCAACCATCCGAACTTCTACGAACCAGACACGAATCTGGGCGACGCGGCTTTTGGGACTATAAGCCAGGCCTACCCGGCGCGAACTATGCAATTTGCTGGGAAATTCTACTTCTAGCGCCTGGTGAATGATGAGATATTCCTCTTCCTGACCACCCCGGAGGAGAGAATGCCTGGCAGGTGGCGAGGACAGCCTCCCGTCAAGGGAAAACGCGACCTGCCAGGCCCCCTTTTCAAGAGTCCGCCGGACATGAGTTCTGTGTAACGCACCGCAACGACGCGAGGACAGCAGACTCATGACGGATTTTCAACGCACGCTTTGCGTAGGGATGCTAGTAGCAGCGCTAGGCGTTCTGCCAACCTCCCGTTCCGCCATCGCGGCAACAGACGTCCCAGGGCTTTTTGATCCTATGGCCGATCCGCGCGCCATGCTGACAGCCGGGCATGCGCGGTTCACGGTTTTGACGCCGCAGCTCATTCGCATGGAATGGGCCGCCGATGGCAAGTTCGAAGATCATGCCTCCCTTGTTTTTTTGAACCGGAAGCTATCCGTCCCGAAATTCACGCACGAAACCGCGCCGGATGGAGCGGGCATGACGATCAAAACCAGCGCGCTGACGCTAGTTTATGCGCCCGGAAATTCAGACGGGAAATTCAGCGCGGACAATCTCAGTATCACTTTCACTCTTAATGGAAAAGAGATGGTATGGAAGCCCGGAATGGAGGAGACCGGCAACCTTCTAGGCACAACGCGCACGCTCGATAAGGTGCGAGGCTCGAACGTGAAACTAGAGCCCGGGCTTCTCTCGCGCGATGGCTGGACCCTCGTGGATGATGGTGCGCGGGAGCTTTTCGACTCGGACGATTTTTCCTTTCGGGAGGGCGAGCGAAGCCCCTGGCCCTGGGTGATGGCGCGTCCGCCGGGCGACCGGCGGGATTGGTACTTCTTCGGCTACGGCCACGACTATAAGCGCGCTCTCTACGATTTCACGCGCGTTGCAGGAAAGATTCCGCTGCCGCCGCGGTTTGCCTTCGGCTCCTGGTGGTCGCGATACTGGTCCTACACAGACCAGCAGTTCAACGAGCTGATTCGAGAGTTCCACGCGCACACGACTCCGCTCGACGTGCTGGTAATCGACATGGACTGGCACGTCACCTTCAACGAGATTGCGGGAAACACAAAGAAGGACGCGTCCGGACACACGCTTGGCTGGACCGGCTACTCTTGGAACAAGCTACTCTTCCCGGACCCGGACGCATTTCTCGCGGGCGTTCACGCGCAGGGCCTGAAGGCCACCGTGAACCTTCATCCGGCCTCCGGCGTGCAGCCGTGGGAGACCCACTACCCGGAGATGGCCCGCGCCATGGGGATTGATCCAGCGACCCAACAATACGTTCCCTTCGACATCACGGACAAGAAGTTTGCAACCAACTACGCGGACTTCTTGCTTCACCCGCTCGAACGCCAGGGAATCGATTTCTTCTGGCTCGACTGGCAGCAGGAGGATACGACGAAGTTTGCTGGACTAAATCCCACATGGTGGCTGAACTACGTCTTCTTCACCGACCAGGAGCGCGCAGGCAAACGCGCCTTGCTGTTCCACCGCTGGGGCGGCCTGGGGAATCACCGCTACGAGATCGGCTTTTCGGGCGACACCATATCGGTGTGGGAATCGCTGGCCTTCCAGCCGTATTTCACGGCCACGGCGGCTAACGTCGGGTACGCCTATTGGAGCCACGACATCGGCGGCCACATGCCGGGCGTCATCGAACCGCAACTTTATCTGCGCTGGATCCAGTGGGGAATCTTCAGCCCGATTTTGCGGACCCACACGACGAAGAATGAGGACGCGGAGCGCCGTATCTGGGCGTATCCCGAACCGTATGCCGGCCTAATGTGGCAGGCCTTCATGCGGCGGTACGCCATGCAGCCCTATATATATACCGAAGCCAGAAAAACATATGACACCGGGCTTGGCTTCCTGCACCCGCTCTACTACGACTGGCCGGAAGCGCCCGAGAGCTACGATGCGAAGAACGAGTACATGTTCGGCGACACCATCCTTGCCGCTCCGGCGACACAGCCGGTGGCAGAGGATTCGCGGCTTGTCAAAAGCTCGATCTGGCTGCCGGAAGGGGATTGGGTGGAATGGGACAGCGGCGCGAGCTTCCATGGCCCTGTCACGCTGGAGCGCCGCTTTTCGATCAGCCAGATTCCGATCTACGTGAAGGCGGGCAGCATCATTCCCATGCAGCCGGCGATGAGCTATACGGGCGAGAAGCCTGTCGATCCGCTGATCCTCACCGTCTTCCCGCTCAAGAATGGCCAGGTATCCACCTACCGGCTCTACGAGGACGCAGGCAATATGCCCGGCTACAAGTACGGAGAATTCGCCTGGACGCCGATTCGCGCGGCTCTGAGCGCCGACGGCACCGTGTTCACATTGACCGTCGCGCCCGCGCAAGGCCATTACAATGGGATGCGAACCGCGCGCGCCTACGAACTTCGACTGCCGGGAAGCTGGCCGCCGTCCTCGGTGAGCGTCAACGGCGAGCCTGTAACGTATGCGAGTAAGCAGGACACGCCGGGCCAGCTCGCCGGGGCGGGCTGGCGGTTTGAGGGCGATACGCTGACAACCGTCATCACCAC
>Ga0187783_10001086_pt1 | contig 20106 bp, 16 predicted proteins | sample 1015_SJ02_MP02_2_FD_132471 | JGI IMG/M metagenome (GOLD analysis project Ga0187783, IMG submission 132471) | Tropical peat soil microbial communities from peatlands in Department of Meta, Colombia - 1015_SJ02_MP02_20_MG | ecosystem: Environmental > Terrestrial > Soil > Wetlands > Peat | place...
CGCCTCGGCGCACTCGAAGCCGCCGGCGGGCGCATCAGCGCCCATGGACGCGAGATGGCGCGACTCGGTGTGCATCCGCGCCTGGCGCACATGCTGTTGCGGGCGCGCGCGCTCGGCGCGCTGCCGCTCGCCTCGCAGCTCGCGGCGCTGCTGTCGGAACGCGATCTGTTGCGCGGCGGCCGCGATGCCGACATCCGCACCCGACTCGACGTGCTCGGCGGAACTCAGCACGCGCTGGGCGCCGATCGCCCGTTGCTGCAGCGGGCACGCCGCGCAGCGCGGGATCTCGAGCGGCAGCTCGCGGCCGACCCGGTCACATCTCACGCCGCGACTGCGGGGACGAAGTCGCCGGCGAGCATCGCGCCCGGTGTGCTGCTCGCCTTCGCCTACCCGGATCGCATCGGCCTCAGGCGTGCGGGGGGCGAGGGGCGTTTCACGCTCGCCAACGGCCGCGGCGCGGCGTTCGCCGGACCCGAGCCGCTCGCCCGCCAGGGGCTGATCGTGGCCGTGGACCTCGACGACGCCGAGCGCGATGCGCGCATCCTGCTCGCCGCGCCGCTCGGCCGCAGCCAGCTGCTCGAGCACTTCGCCGACCGCATCATCGAGCGCGAGTCGGTCGAGTGGAGCTCGCGCACGCAGGCGGTGAGCTCGCGGCGCATCCGCGAGCTCGATGCGATCGTGCTCGAGGAGAAGCCGCTCACGGCGGTGGCGGAAGAGGCGGCACGCACCGCCATGCTCGAGGGAGTGCGCGAGCTCGGGCTGGCGGCGCTTCCCTGGGACCGCAGCGCGCGCGATCTGCAGGCGCGGATGGAATTCGTCCGTCAGGCGCTCAGTGCGAACTCGGCGGCTGCCGCGTGGCCGGCGGTGTCGGATGCGGCACTGCTCGAATCGCTCGAGATCTGGCTCGCCCCCTGGCTCGATGGCGTCACGCGCCGCGAGCACCTCGCACGCGTGCCGCTCGCGCAGGCGCTGCAGGGGCAACTCAGCGCTCTGCAGCAGCGCGAGCTCTGCGAATGGGCGCCGACGCATCTCAGCCTGCCGACCGGCGCGCAGGTGCGCGTCGATTACCTCGATGAGAACGCACCGCTCGTGTCGCTGCGGCTGCAGGAGGCGTTCGGGCTCGCCGCCACGCCGCGCCTCGGTCGGGCTGGCGTCCCCGTCACCTTCCGGTTGCTGTCGCCCGCACAGCGCCCGGTGCAGGTGACGCGCGATCTCGCCAGCTTCTGGCGCGGAGCCTACGCGCAGGTGCGCAAGGACCTGCGCGGCCGCTATCCGAAACACTACTGGCCGGAGAATCCGCTCGAGGCGCAGCCCACCCGCGGCCCACACCCGCCCCGGCACCATCGCTAGCGCTGCGGCGCGGGGCGCGGCCGCTCCCGGCCGTGATCGGCTATATTCGCGCAGTCAGGCTCGCAACCCGGGGGTCGCTCGCGATGATATCGGCACGCGCCGCCCTCGAGGTCCTGCGCGAGGGCAACCGCCGCTTCGTGCGCGAGCTCGGGCTCGTGGCGGGCTCGAGCCGCGCGCGGCGCCTCGAGCTGCCGGCCGGGCAGGAACCGTTCGCCATCATTCTCGGCTGCTCCGATGCCCGGGTCCCCGCCGAGATCGTGTTTGATCAGGGGCTCGGCGATCTGTTCGTCATCCGTGTGGCGGGCAACATCGTCGCCCCCTCACAAGTGGGCAGCGTGGAGTTCGCTGCCGAGACCTTCGGTACGCGCCTGGTGGTTGTGCTCGGGCATTCCAACTGCGGGGCCGTGCAGGCCACGCTCGAGCAGCTGCGGCGCCCCTCGCGCGAGCAGTCACGCAATCTGCGAAGCATCGTCGACCGTATTCGTCCGGCGGTCGAGGGACTGCTCGAGAACGGAGTGTCGCGCGATGCGCGCACCCTCGAGGCGTTGGCGGTACGTGCCAACATCCGCATGTCGGTCGATCACCTGCGCCACGGCTCGCAGCTGCTCGAGCAGCTCATCGAAACGCAGGGCCTGATGGTGGTGGGCGCGGAGTATTCGCTCGAAAGCGGCAGCGTCGATTTCTTTGACCGGACACCGCTTACGCCCTGAGCGCGCGGCTCGTCGAGGGGAACAAGTCGCCGAACGCTCACGTCGCGAGGCTATCGCCGGGCAAGCGCGTCCCGCTCGTGTCGTCGAGGCGCACGAAGCGACGCTCGAGCCAGTGATCGACGGACAGCGCACCGGCTCCGGCGATTGCCAGCCACAGAAACAGCGCGAGGTATTCGAACTCATCGAACCCGAGCAGCGTCTCGAGCGAATCGACATCGGCCCACTTCGCCGAGCGTATCGCGACGATCATGGTCACGCCGAGCGCGCCGGCGGAGATGCGTGTCAGCAGGCCGAGCAGCAGGAACAGGCCGCCGAACAACTCGATCCCCGAGACGAACGGCGCGAGTACCGCTGGCAGCGGAATCCCCCAGCCGACGAAGTTCTCGGTGACCTGCGGCAGGTTGTTGAGCTTGCCCCAGCCGCTCAGCAGGAACACATAGCCGACGGTGATGCGCGCGAACAGCGGCGCGAGCCAGCCAAGATACCCGGCAACGCGCCGGGGCCAGTCGATCAGCCATTGCACGAGAAGCTTCACGGGTACTCCTGGGTCCGTCGCGGGGACAGTTCGCCGAGAAGACCGGGCCGTCCGCCGGCATATTGCCGGGGGAGGTCGCGCGCATGCGTATAATCGCCACGCGGTCACGGCGATCATGCGCAATTCTCCGCCCGAAACTCCGGTCTCCTCAATCGGTAGGCGGCTGCCCGGAGCACCCCCACCGGCCCCGGTTACGCAACTGTTCGAGTCGCTGCGTCCGGACCTGCTGCGCTTTGCGCACTGGCTGGCGCGCGACCGGGCGATCGCGGAGGACATCGTGCAGGAATCGCTGCTGCGCGCCTGGCGATCGCGGGACGCCCTGAAGGATCCCGGCGCCGCGCGTGCCTGGCTCTTCACCATCGTGCGGCGCGAGCATGCCCGGCTCTACGAGCGGAAGCGACTCGAGCTGGTGCCCCTCGATGAGGTGGTCGAGACGCAGGCGGCCCCGAGGCTGACCGAGCCCGACGGCGATCTGCTCACGCTGCGTCGTGCCATCATGACGCTACCCCTCGAGTATCGTGAGCCGCTGGTGCTGCAGGTGCTCGGCGGCTTCTCCACCGAGGAGATCGCGCGCGAGCTTTCCCTGTCCGCGACGGCGGTGCTGACGCGTCTGTTCCGCGCGCGGAACAAGCTGCGGGTCATCTGCGGCATGGCAGCCGCCCCCGACGCCGATGGCGGCGAGGCCACCCCGTGAAGTGCGAAGACGCCCGCCTGCAGATCGGCGCCGAGCCCGGCGGCGCCGTTGCCGCCGTGGAGGAGCACCTGCAGTCGTGCCCCGCCTGCCGGCAGTTCCGCGAGGAGATGCGCACGCTCGACGCCAACATTGGCCGGGCGCTGGAGCGTCCGCCGCAGTCGGCGGCGCTGCCCGCTTCGGGCGGTGCGCGGGCGCGCCCGCGCGCCCATCCTGGCGCATGGCGACAGTGGGCGCTCGCCGCGAGTGTGCTGCTCGCAGCCTTCGCGGTGTTCGCGCTGTGGCTGCTGCGGCCCGGAGAGTCGCTCGCGCACGACGTCGTGGCGCACGTGCGCGCTGAGCCCGAGAGCTGGCTCGCGGCACAGCACGTCGACGCCGCCGGCATCGACAAGGCACTGCGCGGCGCGGGTGTTGAGCTCAACCTTACGTCCGACAAGATCACGTACGCGCAGAGCTGTTGGTTCCGCGGACACTACGTACCGCACCTCGTGGTACAGACCACGAGCGGCCCGGTCACGGTGCTGATCCTGCGACACGAGCCGGTGAAGCGACGGCACGAGTTTCACGAAGAGGGCATGACCGGGGTGATCGTGCCGGCGGGCAGCGGCAGCCTCGCGGTGCTTGCCCGCGATGGCGGTAACATCGACGACATCGCCACGCAGATGGAGCGGGACGTCCACTGGCTGGCGCGGGGATCCTGAGGGTTCCCTCCGCGGGCGGCGCGAGCGACTGCCGCTGCGGCGCGACCCGACGGTCGGCGTCAGCTGCCGGTCGCGGCGGCGCGGGCCGCCGCGGGCGCTGCCAGCGGCAACACCAGGCGACTGGCACGACTGCCGTCGTGGAAGATGCGGATGTGCGCCACGCGTGCGTCGGAGGGGTTCTCGTAGCCGATGCGCCCACCGGTGTTGTAGTTCTTCTGGTAGTTGGGCGAGTTGAGCGGCGCGAGCACCAGCCGCAGCCGCGCGCCGGCGGGAATGCGCCACGCGACCCAGTTGAACTCAAAGGGGATCGATACGATCTCGCCCGGCCTCACCGGCTGAGGCGTGAACGGGCTCGTGCGGAAGCGTGCGCGGCGGATGTCCTGCCCGAGCTGAACGGCCGAGCCATCGGGCCCAATGAGCAGCAGCTGCGCCCAAAGGTCGAAGTCCGGCGCGTCCGCCGCGCACAGGAGCGTGAGGCGCACGTGTCCGGCGATCTCGGTGTCCGCCGCAAAAGGCTCGGAGTGAAACACGAGCGCGCGCGCCTGCAGCGCGCGGAACTGACTGGTGAGATTCTCGTTAGGCGTGTATTTCACGAGCGCGAGCTCGGGAAGCTCGCGCGGATCACTCACCATCAGCGCCGGCGGCTCGGCCCCCGGCGACTGCGCACTCAGGCGACCGGAACGGAACAGACCCTGCGGAGTCCCCTCGGCTGCCGACAGATGCAGCACTCGCTCTCCATCGGTGGCCGCGGCGAGCGTCGGCGCGTAGCGCCACTCGTCCGCTCCCATCATGAAGTAGGTCACGCGATCGCGCAGGAGTGAGGGCAGCGCGCCGCGCCCGAGCGCCCAGTCGTACCACCTGAGGTGCAACTCGCTCATATCGAGCACGGCGGCGTCGGGAATCGCCAGACCGTCGATGTCCTTCGCCGGCAGCTGTGTACCGCCGTGGTCCCAGGGCCCGATCAGCAGGTAGTGCCTGGCGGCCGCTGCCGGCGGCGCGTGCGCCAGGTGATTGCGGTAGTAGCGCAGCGCGCCCGGCTGGTCGTCGTCGAAGAAGCCGGTCGCGGTGAGCACCGGGAAGTTCATGCCGGCGTAGTCGGCAGCCTTCGGCTCGGCGGCGAGGTTGAAGGCCTCATCGCCCACGTGGTCGAGCCATGCCGTCATCATCGGCACGCGCCGGCCGGCATCGCTCATCCACCAGTCGTCCGCGGCGATGCCGAGCGCGCGATCGAGCTCGCCGAACGGCCGCTGCGCGGCGTAGTGCTCGAGCATCTTGCCGGCCCAGTATTCGCGGTTGGCGATGAAAGCCGGATTGAGGGCGCGGCCGGAAGTGTAGCCAAGGATCACCGCGGTCCAGGACTGCGGGATGCCGTTGGTGTTGGGGATGTCCCATCCCGGATAGATGGCCACGTACGGCGCGATGGCCGAGAGATGCGGCGGATGTTGCGCGGCCGCGCGCCACTGCGTCATGCCGACGAACGAGCCGCCATACATCACGACTGCGCCGTTGCTCCAGGCCTGCTGCGCGATCCACTCGATGAGATCGTAGGCGTCACGGCCGACCGTGAGGCCGAGGTTGTCGCTCTTCACGCCGCCGGAGCGCCCGCGGCCCCGTACATAGGCTTGCACGAAGACGTACCCGTGACGTGCGAAGTAGGGCGGCTCGCCGCGGCGGCTGCCGTCAATGTCGTACTGAGTGAGCGTCAGGATCGCCGGGACCTTTTGCTTCAGGTCGGCGGGCTTGGTGATCCACGCCTCGAGCTCGACGCCATCGCGTACCCCGATCATGCGGCTGAGCTCGATGTCGTAGCCCGGACCGACAGCGGCGCCGAGTGCCGCGGCGGATGCCGCCAGGCTCACGAGTACGGCTGCGATCAATGCGCGGAACATGAACCGGTGCCGCCTCCCTGGAGCAAGTTTGATTGCAGCGTAGCATGCGCATAATCTCGTTGGCCGCTCGAGCGACCCTGGAGAATTCCGCCATGGCTCCCGCTGGCCGCCTCGGCTGTGCCGCCGCCGCATTTGCCGCCGCGCTCGCGGGCTGCTCGACCTCGTCCCACATCATGATCGGGACCGCCCGGCCGCCGATCTCGCCCGAGAGCGTCAGGATCTACACGCAGCCGCCGCCTCAGTACGAGCAAATCGCTCACCTCGATGCCACGAGTCAGGCCTCGTTCGCCATTACCAGCCAGCAGAACATGGACAAGGCCATCGCGCGGCTCAAGGCGGAAGCCGCCAAACTCGGTGCCAACGGCGTCCTGCTGCAGGGCGTGGCCGAGCAGCAGTCGGGGACGATCGGCACCGGTGTCGGCAACTCCAGCTACAGCGGCAATAGTGCCGTCGGCGTCGGAGTCGGCGGCTCCTTCGGCATCTACAACAAGGCGGTGACGGGGCTGGCGATCTACGTTCCGCCGGCGCCGCAGTAGTTGGCGGCAGAGCGCGGCCGCCACGCGCGCAGGCGTGGTGCGCACAGCGCACGTCGCCTTGGTGGTGGCGCGACAGCTGATGACCAACGAGGCCGCGTTCGAGCAGCAGCAGGCGCTGGCCAGCTCTGACGCGAGCGTGGCTGGAGCCCGGGTGATGCGCGGGCGACGGAATCGCGGCGGCGACACCCGAGGCGACGCCGAAAACACGACCGCGTGAGACGCCGGGGGCGCGTCGGCGCGTGAGGCGCTACACTGGCAGCGTCAGCTTGTGCGGTTTCCGACCAACACCTACAACACAACGGAGGGTGCCATGCTTGCCGATATTCTGTCGCGATACTGGTGGATGACCCTGCTGCGGGGGCTGTTCTGGATAGTGTTCGGGATCGTGGTGCTCGCGACTCCCGGCATTTCTCTGCTCGCACTGACGCTCGCGCTCGGTGTCGTGATGTTCGTCGACGGCATCATCAACATCGTCAATGCCTTCAGCGGACGCAAGGAGCACGATGACTGGTGGGTGCTGCTACTCGTCGGGCTGGCAGGGGTCGGTATAGGAATCCTGACGTTCTACAATCCGGCCGCCACGGCGCTCGCCGTGGTGTTCTACGTGGCCATCTGGGCAGTCGCCACGGGTCTGCTGGAAATCGTCGCTGCGGTGAGGTTGCGCAAGCAGATTCAGGGAGAGATATGGCTGGCGCTCGCCGGCATCGCCTCGGTCGTCTTCGGCGTGCTGCTGGTCGTCCGCCCGGGGGCGGGAGCGCTGACGCTGTTGTGGCTGATCGGCTTTTACGCGATCGCCTTCGGGGTGCTGCTGGTGCTGCTCGCCTTCAAAGTTCGCAGCGGCGTGAAGCGGATCGCCGGCGCACTGGGCGCGTAGCCAGGCGCTCGAGCGGAGGTGCGCTGGGCCGCTGCGGGCTGCAGGGGCCCAGCGCCGCGCTGACCGCCAGCGACGCTGCCTGCGGTGATCGGCCCAGTACCCGTACTGCGAGCAGATTCATCGCCGTGTCACGCTTGTGACACATGGCCGACTCAACCTTTGGCCGTGCCGCACACCCTCGTGGCGCGCAACCAGGAAGCCCGGGCCGTGAAAATCTGCAGCCATGTTCCGAAGAACGACCTGGCGAAGGCGCTGGCCGTCGCGATGGCGGTGGGCCTCGGTCTGGCACCGGCCTGCTCCCCTGCTTCGACCGTCACGCTGGATCTCGGGTCCGAAGTGAACGGGGTGGAGATTCTCAATTACTTCAACGGCGGAGCCGACGGTCACGGAGCCGTCGGGCCAAGCGATGGCGTACTGTTCAGCTCGACCGCCGTGCAGGATCTCGCCGGCACGACCGAAGGCAAGTTCGAGAACGCACCATCGGCAGGCGTGCTGTATGTGACCTACAGCAGCTCGGTCGCGGGGGTAATGAACGTGGCGAGCGGATTCAGCGCACTTTCCCTCGCCTACTCGCTGCTCAACAATTCCTCGACCTACGCGTCCACCATCGATCTCTACTCGGGGCTCAACGGCACCGGCTCGGTGGTCGGCACGCTCACGCTCTCGCCGGCCTCGACTACAGTGAGCTGCACGGCCCATGGGGACGAGTTCTGCACCTGGCAGACGGCCACGGCGAACATGACCGGCATCGCGGAGTCCGTGGTATTCGCCAATACCGCCGCCACCGCCAACGAAGGCCAGGAATTCGATGCGCTGCAGATCTCCGAGGTGCCTCTGCCCGGGCGCCGCTGCTGCTCGCGAGTGGACTCGGCTGTCTCGCCATGCTGGCGCGGTCGCGCCGCCTGCCGCTGGCGTCGGCTGCCGGCTGACGGCAGAGCTGAAACAGGCGGATCCTAGAACAGGCGGATCTGATATCCGGCGCAGTGCCGTTGCTTGCGGCAGCGCGCCACTGCGCTGCCGGGCCACTTTCCCAGTGTCGGATCAACCCATTCGCGCCGGTGGGCCGGCCGATCGAGCGGTGGCCTGGCGGCGAGTGGCCGCGGGTAGTCCCGCAAAAAGGTCTCGAACTCGCCGAGCGACACGTCGAACCAGTGCTCGGGGGCGGCGAAGGGTCTGCGCAGGGTACGCAGGGCAGCCAGCCTCGCGCGAATCTGTCCGTAGAGCACCGGAGCTCGCCAGACGCTGCGCGCAATCGACAGGCCGTGATTCAAGCGATGTGCCTGCGCATCGAGCGCGAGCGCAGCCGCGAGTCTCGACGGGTGAGTGCCGCGAGGGGTGGCGCCTCAAGCGGCACTTCGGCTCGAGGGGTCTGCCCCAGGGTGGTTTCGCCTGCGGCTGCCGGGCGCAGATAGCTCAATCTGACGTACGACCCGCGGTCCCACGCGTGACCGATCTCGATCCGCACCTTGTTACGGTAGCAGGCCGGGACGTCGGCGAGTTTCTTTTGCAGCCAGAGCAGGAACATCACCGCGTTTTTCGGCGGCGATCCCTCGGCCGACTGTTCCGCGTCGCAGAGCGTAACCTCGATGCTGTCGGTCATCTCGGATCCTCCGTTGCCTGCCGCCACCGGCCGGCGATCTCAGACCGAGCGGATCTGGAAACCCTGGCAGCGGCCGCGCGTCCAGCACTTGGCCACGGCGTTGGCAGGCCAGTTGCCGAGAGTTGCGTCCATCCACTCGCGGTGTCGTGCCCTGGGGGTGAGTCTTGGCCGAGCCTCGAGCGGGCGAGGGTACTCCCGCAGGAATGTTTCAAAGGCCGCCAGGGAGACATCGCGCCACCGCTCCCGTGCCTCGAAGGGCCGCCGCCTGGAGCGCAGCGTCGCGAGCGTTACCCGGGTTCTTCCATGCAGCAAGAGCGTACGCCAGGCACTGGATGCGTGATTCAAGGCGATATCCTTTTCAGAGCAGGGCCAGCCGAGTCTGAGGCCGAGGCGGTTAAGAGGTCAGTCGCAGGCTGGTTATGAATCGGTCAGAAGAGCGCGCCGCGGAGGCTGCCGGTCGCGGATTCGACGCCGGCGGCCGGGGCCGGCGCGACATGCGTGGATGTGGGCCCGGTACCCCTGCAAAGTGCCACCTAAGTAACTGATTGCACATAGGCAGTACTCGCAAGCCGCAGGAAGATACCCCCAAAGATACCCCCGCGTCTCGGTTCCCACTTCCTGCAACGATAGCGCGTCCTCTTGTCCGGAAATCCGGAATTTCTTACCTGGGATTGCGCCCTTACCCTAAGACACACGATCTGTGACGGACTGCGACTAAAGCGTAGGCCGGCTGCCTCATACTTAACAATGTAAGGCGGAGTTGAAAATTGACGTCTCCGATCGAATATCGCGTAATGCAGCGAGAGCTATCAGCGGGCGTGATGGACCCAGTGCGGGGGCGCCAAGGCGAAGCTGCGACAAGGCGCACCGCCGTCACCGTTTCCGGCATCTTCGTCCTCACCTTGATTGTCACCGAGCTGGTGTATTTCTCGCTCAGGGCAGATGAGGGCAGTAAGTTGAGCTTGGGGATTATCGGAACAGCGTTTGCAACGTGCGGAGCGCTAGCGATGTGGATGCTTGCCTCTCGCGAGCGTGGACGTCGAGTTGCTATCGCAGTGTCGCTTCAAATCGCGGCTGTTTTACTGTTGCTCGAGGTCACAGTTACGTGGCTAAAGGTGGCCCACCTCGTCTGAGGTGGCGATTCGTGCCATGGTGAAATTGATAGTCGGCCTAGCGCTGATGGTGGGCACAGCGCTTTTAGTTCACACGTATTTGCTTCCCCAACCGCCCGTCGAGTTTCTAATCAACGCCTCGATTGCGACGATCATCAAACTGTGCGAGGCACTGGTTCTCCTCGTGCTATTGACCGGCTTTGTCGTTCAGGAAACTTTGCATCACTTGTCTGACTTTCTCGCGCGCGAAAGGCATCCCGGCGCTCGTTGGACCGATCTCGCTCGTGTGATGCTGGCCTTATTTGTCAGCGGAGGGTTCTACGTCACACTGGCCAGATATGCGGGCTGGTAGGCGTCGACAATATCTGCGCTGAATCCGGACATACAGCAGTCCGTTAGGCCAACCACTGAATGGACTCGCGGAGAGTGACGGCGCCACGATTCGCGGCGTGCGGACGCTGCCTCACGTTAAGAAACTGGACGATTCCTTAGGCCACTTCCGCGTCCGCATCACCTGCAAGTGCGGAGCTGCTCGAGAGTGCGAGCCGGAAGCGCTCGCGCGGATCGCCGGGCCCTCGGCCACCCTGGAAAGCGTCTCGAAGCGCATGCGCTGCTCGAAGTGCGGCGCGAAAGGCGCTCAGGTCGTGGCGGTTCCGATTCTGCGGCCGCGCGGAGGCCGCCGTTGACACGGACGTTCGGACGTTCTGCCCGGGATTGCCCGGCCAGCTCCTGCGTCTACGCGAGGCAACTCTCGGCCGCAGGAGCGGTTACTGAGCGTTTGCGTTCGGCCCCGCTCGCAAGCGGTTTATGACTGCTTCTTCTCCAAATGAAACATCTGCCCGCCACAATAAAACTGGTTTCCGCTCCGATACGCAAATAGCTCACCCTTCTTTACCTCAAGCTTCGCCATTTCCATGCGCTCACCGCACTCATCAGCCACCGTCGACTTCGTTGCTTGACAGATTAGAAATAGCGCTGTTTCGTTAGGCTGTAAGTCCATTGTTTTCGATGCTTCAAATCCCATGCAGTTCGCGAAGGGTAGCTTGTAGTCCCTCATGAGTTCGCTGTGCAGACCAGTTTTCAAAAAGCCATTTGATACTTCCCACGTGTCATCTGCCGTATGTGAATTCCAGTAAGTTAGGGCGTACGTTGCATCTGAAGAGTCAAGACCAACACTGGGCGGGGAAGATGAAGCGGATGAGGCGGATGAAACGCTTCCGCCGGGTGACGAGGAAGAGCAGGCAGCGACCCCACCTACTAGGAGAACACCGAACACCACGTACAGCGAGCGCATACATCCACCGTTAACTGTTGCCAACTTCTAGAATATGGTTACCCATCTTTCATGATTATTGGTGTGCGAGGACCCACCTTTTGACACTATCACCGTGACGCAAGTCCCAGTTTCTGATCCCAGCAGAGGAAGAATCAGACTTCGCGGGTAACCCTTGGTGTTGGGGCAGACGTGCGAAGCCTGTTTCAGGCAATGCGGCTGTGCGACTGTCCGCAATCCAGGAGTTGAACGGCTGGTAACCGGAAGGCCATCAGACTGCTTCGGGTGGTCGCGAGCGGTCCGTTCGCAGTCTGTCGGTGCTCCGCGCAGACAGGCCAGAAACGAGAACGCCGGCCCATCCGGCAGGCAGCGCCTACTGCCGCTGCTGCGTCCGTTTCAGGTGCATCTGGATCGCCGCGCCGCACTCCGAACACTTGCCGGGTTCATACGCCTCCATCGGCTGCGACTTCGCGAACGGCATATCGAATTCGTAGGTGTCGTCCTCCGTATGCCCGCATCTAGCGCACTCGACGTGCATGCGCACGACAACCGGAATGCAGCTATCCACGCCGCAAGTCGCAGTCGCCAAGCCGAGGCCGAGAGCCGTCCCGAAGAATCCGCATTGACTAACGGCGAAGTCGCCAGAAGACCTGATTTCCATCGCTTACCCGCTCTATACGTTGACGATCTTGCGGGGGCGAACCATGGCGCATGAGATCAAAGATGTCATTCAACAGCGGAGCCGCATTTGCAAAGTAGGAGTGGCCTAACAGTTCGACGTCGAAATCGGGTACCTCGACGGTGTCGATCCCCGGCACGACGGTATGTGGAGGATAGTAGCCCGCCCGCGAAGCCTTATGAATGCCTCGAGAGATCCACACGGGAACATCATGCGCCGATGCATACAGCGTAGTGCGTCGCGCGTGGCGACCAAAGATTGAAGCGAGATCTACGAAGAGGTCTCGGTCAATGTCGGGGGCAGCAAGAACGATTTGGTCGAATTTCAGATTAGCGGCGTCCTCTGCACGTGCCGCTATGCGATGAAGAGCCCGCAAAAGCCCGCGATTCCCCATGCTATGGGCAATCAAATGTATTTTTTTAGCGCCACAATGAGCTGCGAATTCTGTGAGAAACTCAGTAATGAAAGGCTCGCTAGCCTCAATGCACGCTTCGTCAGCTGGGTAACTTGCCACATCGCCACAAGATGGCCAGCTGAAGAATGCGGTTGCCCCTCTCACACTGAGATCGAATCCGATCTGTGCGGCTCGAATTGCTGCGTTTCTGAACGCGACGTTAAAGCCGTGCAGAAAGACCAGTGCGTGTGCATCGCCCTCTTTGCTGGCCTTGTCCATGCGGGCTCGGATCTCCGCATAAAAGACATTCCGCTCGAGCACATGAATTCTACGGACGGTTAGGTGGTCGTCCCGCACACTGAAGCGCAATAGCCGACGCCAAAACGGGGTTCCCGTCTCGGCGAAGCGGTGAGCCTTCGGAACGAACACGTCAACTCGGCCACGCGTGATGCGGTCGTTTCTCTCCGGGAGAAATTCTGAAAGGTCGTGGTTCGGCTTCCGATTTGTTCCAAACCAAACCGAGTACACCCTCCCTGGCTGGGGGGCCTGAAGGGCCTCGCTTGAAGGCTCGTGGTGTTCCTGCCGAGTTTCAGAGGCATGCGTTTTAGTGGCAGCTGCTTGGGATTGGTCAACAGGGGCAGGAGAAGCCGGGCGGCGCCTCCAAGCTGTCTCCGGAGGTGAGTCAGCAGGAGCAGCCGGGCGGCGCGGAGCTGTTTCCGGAGGTAGGTCAATCCCCCAACTATAAGACGCGCTATCACCTGGACTTCCCAATGTCTTGAGTTCTCTGTGAACCTCCAAGTAGCGCAAGAGCTCGCGGTGAGACGGCTGCTGTTCAGACGGCCAGGGCAGCACAAGACGAGGCTGAATGGGGAATCCAAACCGGCCGGGAAGTATTCTAGGGTCTCGCTCGCCCTGAGGGCGTTTATCGATAAGGATAAAGGCAGCCGAGCTTCGGAGGTGCGCAAGCATGTGATGCAGATTCACCTCGTCCGTCGTAGTCAATTCCTTTCCAAACAGGTAAATGAAGGCATCACAAGACGACAGGGCACGCCTGGCGTAGCCAAATCTTTCTTCGTGAAACGGCCCCTGCTCTCTGTCAAACGGGCCCTGCTCTATCCGAAACTCATAGAAATGCAGTACATCGACCTCGCGTGCCCTGGATATCAGGAGGTCCATGAGGTCCATGAGCCTAAGCAAGTCATCGTGAAGCTCATCCGTCGACGCGAGTACAACGACGCGTTGCTCTGTGTCTACCATAGGAACACCCTAAGTAATGAGATCCTACGCGCGCCCGATAGCGCGTTATTTGTTAGTGTCAATACGGCCGTGCAAGTCTCACTTCATTGCAAAATCTGACTTGAATCTCGCGAGTATGCCGCAAAGTTCGCGTTCGGTTGAGAGCGAAACCCCTTCCAATCGGGAGGGATGTTGGCGCGGACGAGGATGCGGCACTAGAAGTGATTAGCGCGCCTTAGACTTCGACTCGTAGGCCGCAGTCAGTTTCGACAGCACGCGGCGGAGCGCCTCAACGTCTACGTGTTTCCGCCCGGAGCTAATCGCGGACCTTATAACGTCAGCTGCTGCAAGTAACTCGATGTCCGAAAATGCCTTCGCAATGGACTTGCTGCTGTCGTCACCCGGTGCTGGTGGCTGCTCGTTGGAAGTGTTTTTGACCTTGGCCACTACGTCACAGTACCCCAATTCGGCTCTGTTGCGATGCAAACGAAGACTGCGGCGGCGCGATCAGTTTAATTGGCGCGCCGTGCAGTACAGACGGAAAAGAAATGCCGCCCCCAATCGCGGACATGCCATCGGAATTCATCTCTTCGTTGCAGGGAAGGTTCTCGATCTTAATCATGACACCACTCCTAGAGGTTGGGTTGTTTGAGCATCTGCTCGCCAACCTAAATCGCAAACCCCTAGTCCAGTAAACAAATTTGATGGTCTGCCACACAGCAGCGGCACGGCGCTGGCCTTTCCATCGGACGACGACTGGAACGTCTGAGCTGAAGGATCAGAGCCTCGATGCGTAAGAATCGTGTTTTGACGGCGCCGGACATCCACCGTTCATTAAGGCCGGGTTACGAGAGCCGCACTGAGTGGGGAAACCCCCGATGTGCGGCTCTCGGCCCTGCTCTGACGAGCCGCATCCAGTATGGAGGCTCGCCCGACACTGCATGGACGCCGCTCCACGCGACCGCACGCAAGGCGTCACTGACGCCTGCGCCGCAGGTCAGTCCGGGAACCTCAGCGCCCGCTCGAGCGCCTGGAAGCGCGGCTCTTTGTGCGTAGTGGAATCCAGAACCGGATGTCCGCGCGCTACTCCGGCAGGTTCATCTTGCGCAAGAAGGCCGCAAAGCGCGGGTCATGCGCGAAGTCCTTTAGAAGCGGGTCCCCCTGAGCCAACTTAATGGTCCACAAATCCGAATCCTTTTGACGATAAGCGCGCTCAAGCCACGTGAACGCCTGATCGAGTTCCCCGCGATAACCGTACGCCTGAGCAATGGCAAAACTTTCGTCCTGCGCGTGCTCTCGAATGAATTTGGCGAGGGCGGCATCGGATTCGGTTCGCTGTCCCATTGCGTGATAAATAACCGCTAGCCCGAAGTCGCGCGAACTACCGGCCTCCTGCTGCATTTCCGGTAGAGCAGCAGCGAGCTTTCCTTGCGCGAGGAGCACCTGTCCAAGTTCACTGTGCCCGCCATCCTTCGTGGGGCTGATTTGAAGGACCTTGCGCGCCTCGGCTTCCGCGTCATGTAGCTTTCCGGTGGAATACCGCAAAGTCCTGAGATGCGCATGCCATACCACGGTAAGGGGGTCTAAACTGATTGCGGTTTCGTATAGACGCGCGCTGTCGTCCCACCGCCCCAGCGTCCTGTACACATCGCCAAGGCCGCCGTTGTTGTCAGGATCGTTCGGTTTGAGCCGTAGTGCCTCTTTGGCATCCCGCTCTGCCGCTGCCCAATCCCAATCGTAGATGAGATACACCGACGAGAGGACTCCCAAAGCCCAGTACGACTTCGGATCGAGAGCCAATGCACGCTGGCAGGACACTCTCGTGCGTTCAAAACCTGTCGCGGGGTCAACGTAGCCAAAGGCGGCAATCATCAAATGCGTCTGAGCCAGCCAGTTGGCTGCCGGGACTGAGCGGAGGTCTAGGTCGAGGACTTGCTGAAAATATCCTGCTGCGGCCTCGAATCCTTCCTTATCGTACCTTTCGTACGCGTGGAGTCCCCGAAGATACAGGTCGTATGCCTCAGTGCTGTTAAAGGAAGGACGATCCGGGTGGTATCCCGCCGCTCCTACGGAGACCTCAAGAGCACGCACCAAGTTGGAGGCAATCTCGTCCTGAACATTGAGGGCATCGCCGACTGATGCGTCGTAGGTATGCGACCAAAGATGCGACCCATCCTGAGCGCTGATCAGCTGCGCCGTGACGCGTAACCGCTCGCCCGCCTTTCGGACGCTTCCCTCGACCACGTAACTCACCCCAAGCGCGTTTCCAATCGCGCGCAAGTCTTGGTTCTTCCCCTTGAACTGAAAGGAAGACGTGCGACCGATCACCCGTAAACCAGGAATGTTCGCCAGCAAGTCAATCACTTCCTCCGCCATACCATCGGCGAAATACTCCTGGTCGTGCTTCTCGCTCATGTCGGCGAACGGCAGCACTGCAATGGACTTTGCGGGAACGGCAAACGACTGAGAGCGAGCGCGAGCGCTCACTGTCGTACTAGCGGCTGAAGTTGTAACCCGCTTGGACAACCAAAACTTATCGACAACGAAATAGGCGAGTGCGACCGCGAGCACGGCAATGATCGCCCGATCCAGCCGACGCCCCGTGAGCCTGCGGATGGACTGGCCGTGAGGCACCTCTGCAGTAGGCTTCAGCCCCTCGGGTGTGACCTCGTATACCCAGGCGAAGATCACGACCGCAGGAAAGCCCACGGCCATGAGCATTAGCACCAGCCGGTTTGCCCACACCGGCACATCGAGCATGTGAAAGACCACGTGCACCGGCTCGAGGATGAGCCAGCAGACGACCAGGTACAGCGCGGCGACACGAATGACATTGCGCTGCTTCAGCTGTTCGAACAGGCGAAAATGCACCAGCGAGGGCTGGGCGCGAGTGCTCACTTCGCTTTTGGCGGCCTTGATCTCGCTCGGCAAGGGCGTGCGGTCTTCTTCTGTTGTCACGGTAATCAACCGTTGAGCTAAGTGCCCGCCGACTCCCCAGGCACCGGTAAACCAACCTTGCGGCAGAACGCTGCGAAGCGCGGGTCATTTTTGTAACGCGTCAGGAATGGGTCATACAGTAGCTCCTGGAGGCTCGAATCGTGGGCGCGCCAGGCGCGGTCCAGCCATTCGAAGGTCTTGTCTGCGTCGTTCCGAATGGCGTAAATCCGGGCCGCGAGATAAGGATCGTAGCTGGCATCCCTGTCAATGAAGTCCTTCAGAGCGGCATCTGCGGCAGCTCGGTCGTTACCGATCTGGAGGGCCTTTGCGACTTGATCTCTCCGATCCCGCCCCGAGGGGAGCCGGTGCGCGACGGCGAGCGCTCCCTGTGCGTTACCTCGCAGAATTTCAATATTAGTTAGTGTGGCGAGACAACAAGTGGGCTGTATTTCAAGACCTTTGCGGGCCGCTTCCTCAGCTGCGTCGAGTCGGCTAAGCCCGGAGTAAAAGTGAGCAAGAAAGCTGTAATATCCTGCCCGCAACGGATCCTTGGCGATCGCCTGGCGGGTGAGCTCAATCGCTGGCTCGAGTCGTCCGAATGCGGCGAGCATGGTGGCGAGATCGAGCTTGGCATCACCATCCTCCGGATCCAGCTCTGCCGCGCGTCGATATTCCGCCTCCGCACCGCGCCAATCCAAATCCGCCCCCACAAGTACGAGCCCTCGCGCAATGTGTGCAGCTGCCAGATCCGGCGCTAGCGCGAGCGCGGTATCGGCCGCAGACCGCTGCTTCGAGAAGATCTCCGGCCACGTGCTGCTCTCCGCCCAACTAATAGTGTGGCCCCATGCCCGCGATAGATAACTCCAGGCGAGTGCATACCGCGGATCGAGCTCTGTTGCATGTGCGAAGTGCTCGATCGCTTTGGGATTGTCAGCTTCTGTCCAAGGGTAATAGTACTGCTTGCCTTCAAGCAGGGCAGTGTAGGCCTCAAGGTTTCCACTTGGCGGTCGATCGTTCTGCTGACGCGCGCTAGTACCCGGCAGGAGATGTGTCTTGAGTGCCCCGGCCACCGCGCGCGTGATGTCGTCCTGCAGTGCGAAGAGATCTTTATAAGGCCTGTCATACCGCTCCGACCACTGTGTGCTGCCGTCCGATGTATCAACGAGCTCGGCACTGACCCGGACGACATCTCCTGCATGGCGTACGCTCCCTTCAATCAGATGCGCGACCCCGAGCTTTGCACCGATCGTTCTGCTGTCGTCCTTCGAATCGCGAAACTGGAAGGATGAGTGACGGCCGATTACTTTGAGTCCTGGGAACTGAGACAGCGCCGTGATGAGATCCTCTGACAGCCCATCGGAGAAGTAGAGCTGGCTCGGATCGCCGCTTTCATTCGTGAGCGGCAGCACTGCAATGGATTGCGGCGACGGATTGAGAGGAGAGGAAATACTTGTAGCCGCCGACAGTACAGCCGCGCGCTCGTGACTGTTCCGGGCAACCCACCAGAGCACGCTACCGGCGGCCACGAGCAGGGCGATCAAGATTGACAGTTCCGCGCCACTGACTCGTTGGCGCGCGCGGTGACCGTGGTACCACGCGAGCGTGACTGCCGCGGGTGCCCCGAGTACGAGGGCGAATACGGTTAGGCGCGGAACGAGCAGCGGCCAATCGAACGTTTCGCGCAGCATCTGCACGCCGTGCAGCAGGGCATACCCGAAAGCCACGTACGCGAGAGTCCACTCCACGACTTTGTGGTGTTTGATCCGGGCCCAGATGGGTTCCGTGGCGTGTGCCGGCCCCGGCGCCGCTGCGGGTGCATCACGTTGGGGTGCGGTTTCCTCAGGGTTAGCCACTTTTCCAGCCCACCGCTGCTGCCGCTACTCCGGCAGATTCATCTTGCGCAGGAACGCCTTGAAACGCGGATCTGAGCGCAGCGATAAGAAAGCCCACGAGCCCTTCATCTCTACCAGATCGGCCGGACGTCGTGCGTATGCTTGTTCAAGCCACCGTAAAGCTTCGTCCGACTGCCCACAAAAGGCGTAGACCTCCGCCACACCGAACGGACGTGAGTTCCCAAACCGGTGAACATAGTCGTCAAGCGCGGCTCTGGATGCCTGTTCGTGACCCAAAAGATGTTCAGCTACAGCGATACCCCATTGCCAGTCTTCGACCGGCGTCCCTTGTCTGAAGGCCACCAACGCTCGGTCCGGATAGCCACCCAAGAGATCAACGATCGCGAGATCTTGGCGAGCACGCCCGCTCGCCGGGTTCAGTTCGAGCGCTCGGTCTAATGCCCTTCGAGCGTCTTGCCAATGGCCAGCCGTGATCAACTCCTCTCCGTTTATCTCCCACGAAAGCGGCAAAAGCGGGTCAAGATCTGTTGCTCGCTCTGACTCCGTGAGTGCTTCCTCGTGGCGTCCGAGATCGTCGAGCAGGACGGCGTACCTTCTGTGGACGGCTGCATCTCCGGGAGCAAGTTCCAAGGCTGTCGTGAAATCGGCCGCCGCGCCGCGCCAGTCGGTTCGCAACCAGAAACGGATCAACCCTCGTGCCGCGAAGCTGCGCCCGTTCTGCGGAGCGAGGGCTGCGCCCCGATCGGCAGCTTTCGTCACGGTTGCAGCATCCGGAGGCTCCCGAGAATAGAATCCGGCCATCATGTCTGCCAGCGACAGCTCGGAGTAAGCGGCGCCCAAATTTGGGTCTAATTCGATCGAATGACGAAAGAACTTGGCAGCCAGGCGATAACCGTCGAGCGTGTCACGGTCGAAATGCTGCCGGCCGATCAGAAAGGTCATGTATGCGTCAATGTTGGAAGTACGCGTCCCAGCTAGCGGTATGAGTGTCGCCTTCAACGTGTTGACGATGGTACTGGCGATGTCGTCCTGAATCTTGAAGATGTCGTGCACCTCTCGATCGTAGGTGTCCGACCAAACGTGATACCCGTCGACGGTGCGAATCAGCTGCGCTGTGACGCGCAATCGGTTTCCCGCTCGCCGGACGCTTCCCTCGAGGACGTGAGCAACGCGCAGTTGGCGGGCAATCGTCGGCATGTCCTCGGACATTCCCCTGAAGTGGAATGAAGACGTCCTCGCGGGCACGCGCAGATCCGGAATCTTCGCGAAAAGGTCAATCAACTGTTCCGCCAATCCATCCGCCAGATATTCCTGGTCGTGCTTTTCACTCATATCGACAAAAGGCAGCACAGCGACGGATTTCTCGGGAATGGTCACTTCAACCGGCCTGACCGGGGGGGCCGCTGCCGGTGTCTCGGTTGCGCGCAAGGCGCCTTCCTGGGTGGCGGTTGGCCGGGGTGCCGCAGCTGGGAAATGTTTCGAAATCCAGAACTTGTCGACGACAAAGTAAGCGAGTGCCACGGCGAGTACGGCAATGATTGCCCGGTCGAGTCGTCGCCCTGTGAGTCTGCGAATGGACTGGCCGTGAGGCACCTCTGCAGTAGGCTTCAGCCCCTCGGGTGTGACCTCGTATACCCAGGCGAAGATCACGACCGCAGGAAAGCCCACAGCCATGAGCATTAGCACCAGCCGGTTTGCCCACACCGGCACATCGAGCATGTGAAAGACCACGTGCA
>Ga0187783_10001087_pt1 | contig 20091 bp, 17 predicted proteins | sample 1015_SJ02_MP02_2_FD_132471 | JGI IMG/M metagenome (GOLD analysis project Ga0187783, IMG submission 132471) | Tropical peat soil microbial communities from peatlands in Department of Meta, Colombia - 1015_SJ02_MP02_20_MG | ecosystem: Environmental > Terrestrial > Soil > Wetlands > Peat | place...
ATACGAAGAAAACACCGTCCTGTTTAGGGAAAACCGAACCGCAACCCCAAAGCAACGGCCGCTAAAACGTATTGCCAGATCAAATGCCGCGAGGGGTGTTGCATCGACCGGTTGAGCCGGCATAAGTTTCTCATCCGGGTCCGCCGCCGCAAGGCTCCCGGATTCGTCGACAGGGTTTCACAAACGGGGGCCAAGAAGCGCGAACAGGGTCACTTCTTGGCGTGCCGTCTCGGCCGCCGTTCGCACCGGCCGGTCTCAAGGAATCGAAAAGTGCTCGTCACGGCCGACGATGCCTCCCATCAACCAGCATAAGCGTTCCGACCGAGACGGAACGCCTCCCTCTTAAGGGTCTGTCGGACGAAGCAAAATCCTATCGACAATAACTTCCTGAACATTTTGTAAGTGTATTTTTATACTGTGACTTACGGCTTAACCAGCGGGAATTGAGCGTTCTTCTGTCAGGTTTCGACTTGACACAGCCGGCTGTTTTGCTATATTAGCACTCGCCTTCTGGGACTGCTAATTTTACGCAGTTCCTTTGAGGCACACAGAGAGAGCACCCACCGGAGGATTTGCAAAGATGCCAGTGAACATTACACCGCTGCATGACCGCGTTCTGGTCCGGCGGCTCGAAGAGAAGGAGGTCGTCAAGGGGGGCATCATCATCCCCGACACGGCCAAAGAGAAGCCCCAAGAAGGTGAAGTGATCGCAGTCGGGAACGGACGACGCGAAAAGGGTGAGCTGATCCCCCTGGACGTGAAAGCGGGTGACCGGATTCTGTTCGGGAAGTACTCGGGCAACGATATCAAAATCGACGACGAGGAGTACTTGATCCTGAAGGAAGACGAGATTCTCGCGAAGATCGGTCCGACCGCCAAGGCTGCGGGAGGCGGGAAGAAGTAAGGCGAGGCCGCGCCGATCAACGCGGTAACGAGTTGCCCGGGCTTGGCACGTCCGGGAGCCAGCAAAAATCGAAAAATCTAGTTGGAACAATCTTTAGGAGGAAATGGATCCATGGCAAAGCAAATCGTGACTGGCGAGAATTCACGCCAGTCGATTCTGCGCGGCGTCAACGTACTGGCCGACGCGGTAAAAATTACCCTGGGGCCAAAGGGACGCAACGCGGTAATCGAGAAGAAGTTCGGCGCACCCGTCATCACCAAGGACGGCGTCACCGTAGCGAAGGAGATCGAGCTGAAGGACCCGCTCGAGAACATGGGGGCGCAGATGGTGCGCGAAGTCGCCTCAAAGACGTCCGACGTCGCCGGCGACGGCACCACCACTGCAACCGTGCTGGCGCAAGCCATCTTCCGCGAAGGCGTGAAGACGGTCGCCGCCGGCGCAAGTCCGATGGCCCTCAAGCGCGGCATCGATCGCGCCGTAGAAACGGCCGTCGATGAGCTCAAGAAGCTGCATCGCGATGTGAAGGGCGACATGATCGCGCAGGTGGGAACCATCTCGGCAAACAATGACAAGCAGATCGGGTCGATCATCGCGGAAGCGATGAAGAAGGTGGGCAAGGACGGCGTCATCACCGTCGAGGAGTCGAAGACGATGGAGACGACGCTCGAGGTCGTCGAAGGAATGCAATTCGACCGCGGCTATCTTTCCCCCTACTTCGTGACCGACCCCGAGCGCATGGAGTGCGCGCTTGAAGACGTGCGCATCCTGATCCACGAAAAGAAGATCAGCTCGATGAAAGACCTGCTGCCTTTGCTCGAGCAGATTGCCAAGATGGGCAAGCCGCTTCTGATCATTGCGGAGGACGTGGAAGGCGAGGCGCTGGCCACTCTGGTGGTCAACAAGCTTCGCGGCACGCTGCAGTGCGCGGCCGTGAAGGCACCCGGCTTCGGCGACCGTCGCAAGGCCATGCTTGAGGACATCGCCACGCTGACGGGCGGCAAGGCCATCACCGAGGATCTCGGCATCAAGCTCGAGAACGTCAAGGTGGAGGATCTGGGCCGCGCGAAGAAGGTCACGATTGACAAGGACAACACCACGATCGTCGAGGGTGCTGGCAAGGCCACGGAGATCGAGGGCCGCGTCAAGCAGATCCGCACGCAGATCGAGGAGACCACCTCCGATTACGACAAGGAAAAGCTGCAAGAGCGGCTGGCGAAACTCGTCGGCGGCGTTGCCGTGATCAAGGTCGGTGCGGCCACAGAGACCGAGCTGAAGGAGAAGAAGGCTCGCGTCGAAGACGCCATGCATGCCACGCGCGCGGCCGTCGAGGAAGGGATCGTTCCGGGTGGCGGGACGGCGTTGCTGCGTTGCCTGCCCGCGCTCGAGAGGATCAAACTCGAGGGCGATGAAGCCATCGGCATAAACATCGTCAAGCGGGCTTTGGAGGAGCCTGCCCGTCAGATCGCGCACAACGCGGGTCTCGAGGGTGCCGTGATCGTCGGCCGCATTCGCGATTCGAAGGAAGACAACTTCGGCTTCAATGCGGATACGGGCGAATTCGGCAACTTGGTCACCGCGGGCGTAATCGATCCGGCCAAGGTGACTCGGCTGGCTCTACAGAACGCGGCCTCCATCGCCGGTCTCATGCTGACCACCGAAGCGCTGGTCGCCGAAGTCAAGGAAGACGAGAAGAAGGGCGCTGGCGCTGGCATGCCCGGCGGTGGCGGCGGCATGGGCGGCATGTACTAAGCCCAAGACAACCACGATTATCCGAAAGGGCGTTCCGGCAGAACCAGCTGGAACGCCCTTCTTTCTTTGCCCGCACCCCTCCGGCCGGCCGGCTCCTCGGGGTCATTGGCCGCTCGGTTTGGCCCGCCGGGACCTCGCGCCCTCGAGCGCCGCTTCGTGAACCTTGACCAGAGCCTGATTTCAATCCCGAGAAAGCCCGAAGAGGTGGGCGGCGGTCGCGCCGAGGATTTTTGCGCGGTCGGCGTCGCACAGGGGAAGGCGGCGCAGCGACTCCAGCATCGACGGGATGCTTCCGATCTGATGCGGGTAATCGCTGCCGGCGAGGATGTGGTCGACGCCAGCAAAGGAGATCGCGAGCTCGAGCGCGCTCCGATCGAAATTCACCGTGTCGTAGTAGAACTGCTTCAAATACTCGCTGGGGGGGCGGCTGATATTCGCGCGACATTCGGGGAACGCGCGAAAGCCGCGGTCGAGCCGTTCGGCAAGGTAGGGAATCGCCCCGCCCAGATGGCTGAGCACCCACCGAATTCGCGGGAAGCGTTCGGGAACGCCGGCAAAGACGAGTCCTGCGGCGGCCAGAGTCGTGTCCATCAGAAAGCCGACGAGGGGCATGAGCCAGAATTCGGTCATGGCCTCGACGCCAACAGGACTGGTGGGATGAATGTGCAAAACCGCACCCAGCGCATTCGCCGCCTCGTAGAGCGGCCAGTAGCGTGCGTCGGCCAGCGCGACGCCATTCACATTGCTGAAGATCATCGCGCCCGACATGCCCAGCTGTGTACAGGCGCGCTCGAGTTCGCGAACCGACGCCGCGGGATCATTGAGTGGGAGGGTGGCATAGGCCAGAAAGCGGCCGCGCTTATCGCTCGCGACCCTTGCCAGGGCGTCGTTGACGATGCTGGCAAGACGGGCGGCGTTCGCGGGCGTCTCGACGTGCGTCCCGGGTGTTGTGAGCGAGATGACTTGCGTATCGACGCCGAGGTTCTTCAGGACACCTTCGCGATAATCGATATCCCGATGGCCGCGCACGGCGATGTTGTAGTCACCCGGGTAGTGCAGGTGCGGGTGGCCCTCGCGATCAACGGTGACAGGAACGTTGCTCGGGCCGGAGCGAAGCGCGTCGATATAGGACGGCGGATAGTAGTGATTGTGGACGTCAATGACCAGCATTGTCGGCGCCTTTCTTAGAGTCTGGCCTCGAAACAGGTGCGCTCGATCGGGCGTCGATGGCGCGTGTTCGCATGCGCGCCCAGAGATAGTAAACGGGCAGGCCGGCGATCACGAAGGAGAGCCCAACGGCACTCTCGGACGGATCAGCGGCGATTTGGTTGGCCACGATCGTGGCGCAGGCCAGGATGAACAGCGAGGGAATTACGGGATAACCCCAGACGCGAAATGCGGGCGTGTACGAGGCCCGGGCGCGTAGCCGGAAGAGGCCGAGTGTCATCAGGGCAAAGAAGAGCCACTCGGTGTAGACGACGCGCGTGAAGAGCTGGCGGTAGGTTCCCGTGGCCACCAAAACGCTCGACCACAGGCCCTGCGCGAGGATCGAGGCGTATGGCGTGCGGTAGCGAGCGTGAATGGCACCGAGCCAGTCGAAGGCGAGTCGGTCTTGCGCCATCGCGAAATACACGCGCGGCCCGCCGAGGATGATGCCGTTGAGCGACCCGATGCCGGAGAGGATGACCAGCACGGAGACGATCGACCCGCCCCGGTGGCCGACCAGCGCGCTGGCGGCGTCGGCGGCGACACGTTCAGAGGCGATCAGTTCTCTGAGCGGCAGAACCCGAAGATAGGCGGCGTTGAGTGCGAGATAACAGGTGGTTACGGCGAGCGTGCCGATGAACAGCGCGCGCGGAATGGTTCGCTCGGGATGCCGCGTTTCGCCGGCCGTGTAGGTCACCATGTGCCACCCGCCGAACGCGAACAGGCCTGCGACCAAGGCGAGAAGGAAGTGGCCCGCGGAGGGCAGAATCGGTCCGCGGAAAGGGGCGGGCGATGGATGATTCGGCGCGGGGGTGGCGAAGACAAAGGCAAAGATCAGGACGATGGCCAACACCTTTGCGGCGGTGAGGACGGTCTCGAGCACACTGCTCTGGCGCACGCCGAGATAATTGATGGCCGAAAGAAGCAGGATGGCGGCGATGGCCACGCCCTTCACCGCGTTTTCGCCGAGCGGTATGAAATAGCCCACATAGCGGGCGACAATCACGGCTATGGCGCCGATGATGCCGGAGTGCATGGTCCAAAACATGGCCCAGCCCCAGAGAAACGCTGCAAGGGGTGATACTCCCTCCCTGAGAAAAACGTAGACGCCGCCGGTGTGCGGGAAGGCAGAAACCAGTTCCGCGCAGGTCATCGCTCCGCACAGAGTCAGCAGGCCCGCAAACAGCCAGACTGTCATCATGGCGGGCACGTTCGGAACGAGACGGCTGATCTCCGCAGGCTGAACGAAAATCGAAGTGCCCAGAATGATGCCGGCCACGATCGCAGACGTGGCCAGGAGGCCCATCGAGCGGCTGAGTGTCCGATCGCGAGTTGTGGTTTGCGTGAACAGGTTGTCGGGCACGCCCTGGGTGCGGGAGCGCGTGCACTCTAGCACCGCCCCTCGGAACCATCAAACGCAATGTCGCTTGTGTGACCCAGGCGGTCAAGCCGCGTCCTCGACGGCCAACGCGCGCTTGACTGCGCTCGACGGCCGGGGTAGTGTCCCTGGATCAAATCCCTGCATCGCCATCACGAGCAGAGGAGGTTGTATGATCCCTCTCGGCGCTCTGTGGCTCCCGACGTTGCTGTCAGCCGTCTTCGTGTTTGTGGCCAGCTCGATCATGCACATGCTTTTGCCGTACCACCGCAGCGATTACACGAAGCTTCCGGACGAAGATAAGGTCCTGCCCGCCCTGCGCGCGGCAGGTCTGACGCGCGGACTGTATATCTTCCCGTTCGGCACACACAAAGACATGAATACGCCGGCCATGGTCGCCAAGTACAAGGAAGGTCCCGTAGGCATGATGACGGTGTTTCCGAGCGGGCCGCCGGTGATGCCCAAGTTTCTGGCCCTGTGGTTCGGCTATTGCCTGATCATCGGCTATCTCGTTGCCTACTTGGCGGGGAGAACGGTCGCCTTCGGAGCATCCTATCCAGCCGTCTTTCGTGTGGCCGGCACGGCGGCGTTTCTAGCCTACGGCATTGGGCAACTCAGCAACGGGATCTGGCGCGGGCATCCCTGGCGGGTGGTGTCCAAGGAAGTGGTCGACGGTCTGATTTACGCCCTGCTCGTGGCGGGAACCTTCGGGTGGTTGTGGCCGCGGTGATGGGCGGTCGGCAAGTCGGAAACCAGGGTTGTTGGCCGTCTGGGATGGCCGTTCGTTCCCCGTTTTTCGCCATTGCCCCAACAGAGGGCGGCGGTTCCGCATCAAGAGGCCGGTGGCCTTTTTCTCCGATACGCCCGACAGGATGCGATGTGGGTCAGATCGTCCCGGCCTGGCCACCGCGGCGGGCCCGTGGGAATTGGAGTAAACTGTTGGCGCAGAAGGTGGAAGCGGGGGCGGAGAAGGCGGTCACGCGCATGGACGGACAGGGTTCAAGGTTTGCAACGATCGACGAGGCCGTCGAGGAGATTCGTCAGGGACGGATGGTCGTGCTCGTTGACGATGAAGACCGCGAGAACGAAGGCGATTTGGCGATGGCGGCCGAAAGAATTACGCCCGAAGCCATCAATTTCATGACCAAGTACGGGCGCGGATTGATTTGCCTCTCCATGACCGAGCAGCGATGCGACGCGCTGGACCTCAAGCCGATCACCCTGCGCAATACATCGCTGTTTGGCACGCCGTTTTGCGAGCCGATCGACGCGCGGCGCGGAACAACGACGGGCATCAGCGCGGCCGATCGCGCGACCACCATTCTCACGGCAACAGATCCGAATACGCGTCCCGAGGATTTGGCCCGCCCGGGGCACGTGCACACGCTTCGCGCCCGGAGCGGCGGCGTGCTGGTGCGCGCCGGCCAAACGGAGGCGTGCGTTGATCTGGCCAGGCTCGCGGGCCTCGAGCATGCCGGAGTGATCTGCGAGATTATGAATGACGACGGGACCATGGCGCGCATCCCGCAACTCCTCGAGTTTTGCGGCAGACACGGGCTGAAGCTGGTTACCGTGGCGGACCTGATTCGTTATCGCATGCAGCACGAGCGCTATGTCCGGCGGATCGCGGAATCGGTCCTGCCGACCAGGTACGGCAAATTCGCCATGATCGCGTATGCGAGCGATATCGACGGCGAACTGCACGTCGCGCTCGTCCGCGGCAGCGTGGGCGATGCGGGAGGGGAAACGCCACTTGTGCGCGTTCACTCGCATTGTCTTACCGGGGATGTGTTTGGGTCGATCGCATGCGATTGCCACGAGATCATCGAGCAGTCGCTCGCGGCCATTGCCGCAGAGGGTCGCGGAGTCTTCGTCTATCTCCATCAGACCGGACGCGGCTTTCAGATCGATAACCGCGTCGGGGACGACGAGATGGTGCCGCGCATTCGCTATCACGCGCGAGGCGACCTCGATCAGGACTTGGGCGCGCAACGCAAAGTGCAGCGCGAAAGCGGGATCGGCGCTCAGATTCTGATCGACCTCGGGCTGCGGCGCATTCGTGTCCTGACGAACCATCCCCGCAAGGTGGTGGCCCTCGAGGCCTATGGCCTGGAGATCGCCGAGCAGGTGCCGCTCGGTGCGGGCGCGGCCAGGCATCATCAAACCTTGTGAGTCGAAGCGCTTTTTCGCAGCCGCGGATCCATTGCAAATGCGCCCGCTGAGGGCGAACCTGCAACTGGGGTAGCCTGAACTCGCCCAGCTGTGAAAAACAAGCTTTTCATCGAGCGAGCGAGAGCGGTGCCCTCGATGCCTTACGTCTGTTGCTTACGGGGGCAAGGGCTTTGATGCCCTGTCCCTGTCCATGCGACACATTCCCTATGTCTGTTTTCACCCTGCAGGTTGGGTCCTCAACCTTATTTTTCTGAGGGCGGTCGGGATGCACGCAGCACCCCTATATCGCAAATCGCTCGCGGAAGAACGATTTAGATCGGGGCGCCTTGGGCGTCGAAGACTTCGGTATGGCCGAAAAGCGTGGCCTGTTCGAAGATCTGGTCGCGGTCGCCTACGAGCACGATTTGGGCGTTCGCTGAATCGAAGTGACGCCGCGCGGCCCGCAGAACGTCCTCGGCCGTGAGGGCGCGAATTCGTTCCCGAAATGTTTCCAGATAATCCTCGGGCAAGCGGTCGAGATATTGGGTGGAAAGCTGCGAGAGCAAACCGTCCTGCGTGGCCACTCCCAGCGAGAAGACTCCGGCCAGATAATTACGCGCACTTTCGAGCTCCTCGACTGTGACTGGGAGCGAGCGCATACGGTCCATTTCGTAGACGATTTCGGCCAGGCTCGCGGCGACGACCTCGTTTCGAACGGCGGCGCTCGTGGTGAAAAAGCCATGCTGGCGCAAGGGTGTGGCCGCGCTCCGCGGGCTGTACGTGTAACCCTTCTGCTCGCGAATATTCGCGACGAGACGCGAATGAAAGGCCCCACCGTAAATCGCGTTGGCCAGCACGAGGGCGTACCAGTCGCGATCGTGGCGCGTGATGCCGAGATTGCCGACCAGGATCTGGGTCTGCACCGCGCCGGGAAGCTGGACCAGATAGACCCGGCGCCCGAGGTATTTCGGGGGTGAGGGGACCGATGCGAGCCCGGGCCCGGGGGCATTCCAGTCGCCGAAGGCAGTTTCGATTTCGACCATCAGCTGGGCGCTCGAGAAATCGCCGACCACGATCAGCAGGCCATTGGCGGGTGTGTAGTGCCGGTCATAGTAGTCCTTGAGCTGGTCACGGCGATAAGCGGAGAGTTGGGATTCGGTCGGCGCGATGAAAGCGTAGGGGTGTGGGCCGAAAAGAACACGCCGAAGCCGTTCGCTGGCCAGAAAGCCGGGCGTGGTTCGTTCGATCTTGAGCTCCTCGAGTTTCTGTCGGCGCTCCCGTTCGAATTCGTTTTCGGGAAACGAGGCATGGCGCGCGAGATCGGCGACGAGCCCGAGCAAGCCGGATGAAAATTCGGCAAGACCGGATATGCCGATCGAACTCGAGTCGGCGCCGGCATGCGTGCCGAGGTCGGCGCCCATGCGGCGCAAATCCTCCTCCACCTGGCGGCTGGTGCGCGAGAGCGTCCCCGTGCGAACCACGCTGGCTGTGAGCTCGGCAAGGCCCGGGGCCTGGGTTGCGACCACCGCGTTGCCGCTGCGAAAATACAACTGGGCTGAAATCTTCGGGAAGGTATGCGACTCGGCAAGCACGACTTCCAGCCCGTTCGGAAGTGTCCGCACGGTGCGTTTAGGCCAGGCCACGGGTCGTTCCGGGCTCAGCGCGGGCACCTGAGCGCGATCGGCGTTTGCCGTGGCGGGAGTGCTCATCGCGCCTCTGCGGTGGGACTCGGCTGCAAGCCTTTGTCGACCGGTCGGCGGACGGCAATTGCGCGACGGCTCGGCACAAGAATGTTCTGGGCAAGCGACTTCACATCGGCGGGCGTGATGGCGAGAAATTGGTCGAGAATCGTATTTACACGATCGGGATCGCCGTCAAAGAGCGCGAATGTGGCGAGATAGTGCATGAGTCCAAAACGGGGCATGAACGAACCCATCCCGCCTTCGAGCATCGAGTAATAATCGGCGCGCATTTTTACTTTCACGGGATCCAGCTCTTCCGCGTTCGTTCCCCCCAGGGCCAGATCGAGGATCACGCTGTCGAACGCACCCATGGCCTGCTCGGTTGAAATTTCGGGCTTGGGAAAGATGCGCGTGACCATTTGCGTCGGGCCATTCGTGTCGAGGAGCTCGGTGCCGCCATCGGCTTCCACCGCGATCTGCTGTTCGAGCACGAGCCGGCGGTACACGCGGCCGGCGCGGCCGCCGTGCAGGATGCGGTCGATCATGCCGGCCGTGTACCAGTCCGGCGTCCCCCGCGGCGGCATCGTATAGCCGACGGCGATGGCGGCCAGCGGGCCAAACTTTTCCGGGATTTCGCCAAAGCGCTCCGCGGTCTGCGGCGGCTCGGAAACGTCGGCGCGCGGCGGCGCCGGACCGCGAGGAATCTCTTCAAAGTAGCGCTTGGCCAGCGAGAATGCCTCGCTCGGATCGAGGTCCCCGATCATCAGGAGCACCGCGTTGTTCGGGGCATAGTAGGTGCGGAAGAACGTGCGCACGTCTTCCACGGTGGCGGCGTCGAGGTCGGCGAAATCCCCGTAGAAATTGTGCGCGTTCGGCCAATTGCGAAAGGCAATAGGCGGCAAATCAAGCCAGGGGAAGCCGCCGTAGGGCTGGTTCATCACGTTGACGCGAACTTCCTCCTTGACCACGTCGCGCTGATTGCGCAGGTTTTCCTCATCGACCTTCAGTGCGCGCATGCGGTCGGCTTCGAGCCACAGCACGCGTTCGAGCGCGTTCGAGGGGACCGCTTCGAAGTAATTGGTCACGTCGTAGTGCGTCGTGCCGTTCAGCACGCCGCCCGAAGAATTGATCAGACGAATGTGTTCCATTTTTCCGGCGTGTTCGGAACCTTGAAACATCATGTGCTCGAAAAGATGAGCGAAGCCGCTGCGGCCGCGCGGTTCGAGGCGGAATCCAATCTGGTAATAGACCCCCACGGTCACAAAGGGCGCCGAGCGGTCGGGCGAGACGACCACACGCAAGCCGTTCCCGAGAATGGTGTGTTCGACGGGGATGTGCAGCTGATTCAAGTGCCCTCCCAAGGCTATTCTTACACTTTGTGTTTCTCCGGGGAAGGGCGAGCGAATCTCATCGTCCCGCGGTTCACGCGGGCCGTACCCCGATCGGACGACCGAAAGGGCGGCTGCTCGGAAGGCGGGCCAAGGGCGCGACGGAGGAGCGCAATCGTGGTTGCCGAGTCCGCGGCCAGCACTCGCCCGGAAAGATAGGCCAGGGCGGCATAGGCACGCGAGAACTCACGCGGATAGCTCTTGAGCGCCCGGGCATGTGCAGCGATGATGGCGTAATCGCCGCGTGAGAGGGGGCCCGTCCAGGCCCGCTCCGGCCCCACCCGTTCGAAATTGTCGAGCATCTGGCGCATCAATGGCAGCAGTGCTTCGCGCGCGCGCCCGCGTGTGAACCCGAGCCTCATGAGAATCTCGGTCGCCCCCTCGACGAGTGCCAGCGCATGTCCGGCAACCAGCGCGCCAGCCGCGTGATAGGCCGCTTTTTTCCTGCCTCCTATGGCCACGGGCTTGCCCCCGAGTTCACGCGCGATCCGTCCTGCAAGTCGACAGGCCCTGGGTTGGCCCTCGACGGCAAAGATCACGCCTTTCAGGTTTGGCGTGTCCGTTCCCGTGAACGTCTGCATGGGATGGAGGGAGCCGGTCGCCGCGCCGCAACGAGCGAGCGGCCGAAGAACACCTCGGTCGAGGGCACCGCTCGTGTGCAGCACGACTTTTCCGCGCAAACGCGTTCGCCCGACATGGGCGAGTCTCTTGGCCACCTGGGCCAGGGCCGCGTCCGGGGTTGCGAGCAGAAGAAGATCAGCGGTGAAAATATCCCGAGCAAGCAGCGCGCCCGGTTTTCCGGCTCCGATCCAGCGAACGGCAGCCCGCGCGTGAGCGTCGGAACGCGAGATGACGCTTTCAACGCCCCAGCCGAGGCGATGCAGACAGCGGCCCAGAGTTCGGCCCACGCGTCCCGCGCCGACGATCGACACCGTGCGTGCCATCTTCAGATCCGTTCGGATACGCCGCGACCCGCGTGCCATGGGCCCGACGCGTGAGCGAATGAGCCTCCGGACCGAACCAGCCTTGCCGATCGAACGGCGGGCCGCCGTAGCCGGCTCCTCGGCTCGACTCGTGCCCAATTCGAGACACCGAGCGCGTGATAGCATAGCGTGATTTTCCCGATCCGACCGGAGGAATTGGGGATTGCACGTTCTGCTTGCTGTTTTGCTGGGCGTCATTGCGCTCCTGTGGATCCTCGAGACGATCGAAATCGCGCGAGGCGTCGGGTCGTTGCCGAGGCTAGCCGATGCTCCCCCCCTCGAGGACGCACGCTGCCCGACCGTCTCCATCCTCGTCACGGCGCGCGACGAAGCCGCGAAACTGCCCGGCGCGCTTCGCACCCTTCTGGCCCAGGACTATCCGAACTACGAAGTCGTGGCTGTCGATGACCGCTCCCTAGACGGCACGCGTGCCATTCTCGAAGCTGCGGCGCGCGCGAACCCAAAGCTGAAATGCGTGAGCGTCGACGCGCTGCCCTCGCTGTGGCTGGGCAAGCCCCACGGACTGCAGCAGGCATACGAGCATTCCGCCGGCGAATGGCTCGTGTTTACGGACGCCGACGTGCACTTCGCACCCGACGTGCTGCGGCGTGCGGTTGCCCTTGTGCTCAGCAACGACTGGGACCATCTGACGCTCCTCGGGCGTGTCGAAATGTACGGCTTCTTCGAAAAGATCGCCATGACCTTCTTCGGGCTTCTCTTTGTCATGACCAGCAAGCCCTGGCGGGCACGCGATCGGAAGTCGGCCAGCTACGTCGGCGTGGGCGCCTTCCAACTGGTTTCTCGCACGAGCTACGAAGCGATGGGAACGCACCGGCGCCTGCACATGGAAGTCGTCGACGACATGAAACTCGCAAAGCTGATGAAGCAGACGGGCGGACGCTCCGGCGCGGCAACAGCCGGCGAAGCGGTTCGGGTACGCTGGCACGACGGTGTGCGGAACATGGTCCGCGGCACCACCAAGAATTTCTTTGCCGCCGCAGAATACCGGTCTTCTCTGGCCGTCGGGCGGATGGCCGGTCTTTTGATGATGTTCGTGTTTCCCGTGGCGGGTTTTGCCTTCGCGCGCGGCTGGGCGCTTGCCTTTTGCGGAGTCGCCGCGGCCCTTCCGGCAGTCCTCGAAGCGGCAGCAGCGCTGGAGTGTGGCGAGTCGCCCTTCTGGGGTTTGTCGCATCCGATTGGCGCGCTGATTTTCGTTTGGATGCTGGCACGTTCGATGATCGTGACGCTGTGGCAAGGCGGCGTTGTGTGGCGCGGAACGTTCTACCCGCTGGGGGATTTGAGGAGAAGCATAGTGTGAACGGGACCCGCGGGAGATCCACCTGGCGAGCGAACGCGGCCCTAGCCCTGGCCGGATGCCTCTGGGGCACGGGATTTCTTTTCGGCAAGATCGCCTTTCGAGAGATGAGCGTATCGGAAAACGTTAGCTACCGCTTCTTTTTCGGTTGCACTCCCCTGCTTCCGATCGCGCTCAGCCGAAGGAGCTTGATCCGTGAGGCGAGCCGTCGGGACGGCTGGCTGAGCTTGGCCGCGATTGTAATTGGTTTTCCCATCCAGTTCCTATGCCAGTTCAAAGGGCTGCAGCTGACGACCGTATCGCATGCCTCGTTGATTGTCGGCACCCTGCCGGTGATGATCGCGCTTGCGTCGGTTGTGTTCCTGCACGAGCGGTTGAGAGCCGTCGAATGGCTGTTTTTGCTGCTTTCGGCCTTGGGCGCCCTGTTGATCGCGCTTTCCGCTGGAAATGCAGGGCCGACGGCTGGGCCCACGCTCGCTGGGGACTTTCTCGTCCTGCTTTCCATGGTCGCCTCGACCGGGTTCATTCTTCTGAGCAAACGCCTGCTCGAGCGATACGATTCGCTCGGAATCACCGCATGGATGATTCTGATCGGGACCCTTCTGATATTTCTATGCGTTGAACCAGTCGACGCCATTCGATTCCACTTCTCACGCGAGGTTTGGGGCGCCTCCGCTGGGCAGGGGCTGCTTGCCACCGCTGGTGCCTACCTCGTCTGGAATTGGGGGTTGGCGCAAATTCCCGCCTCGAGAGCCGGGATTTTTCTGAATCTGGAGCCGCTTCTGGGAGCTTGCCTCGGCGTTGTGGTTTTGCACGAGACGCTGGGAATCGCGGCCATGCTGGGCGGGGCGCTGATTCTCGTTCCGGCGGTCTACTTCAGCCGGAAGAGTTGACTCCCGGGCGCCGCAGTCGTGACGGATACCCGGCGGCGACTCTCGGATTCGGCTATTTGAAAAACGAGTAGCCGATGAACAAGACGTTCAGATCAATTCCAGGGTTGACGCTGGTACGAAACGCGTCTGAGATGTGCTCAAGTTTATATCCGGCCATCCAGGCCCGCGTGCGCGAAGCGTTGAAACGCAGGAATCCCAGCTGCCATTCGGCCGTGAAATTGAGGAGGGCCTCGCCGGGAATGTCGGTAGGAATCCGCTGTACGGTGGCGATCAAACCGCCGCTCAGAGCGGCAAACGGCTGAAGTCGCGCCTGGGGCCGAAAGGTGAACTTCCAGCCCAGGGGGGCTATGCCGCCGCCATAAACCGTTTCCTGGCCGGTCGTGCAATAACTTACAGGTTTTCCCTCCGAAAACACGCAGGGAGTGTAAGAGGGTTGGTGCATCGCTTCGGCCGGCAGGACATCAACCATGTATTCGATCACACGGCGGCGCGACGCGGAGACGATTCTGCCATAGCGAAATCCGAGGGCGCCGAAGTCGCCGTGCGCTCGGCTGCCGTAGACATCGGGCGAATTGACCGACACCGAGCCCCACAGGCCCCATTCGTTCCAAGCTTCCTCGGGATGGGCCTCTTGGCCGGCACAAGGCGAAATGAGCAGCCCGGCGGAGGCGATCAGAAACAGAGCGGGGACAAAAGCCCCGCGTGCACAGCCCCCGAGGTCCGGTCCTTTAAGCACGTATTCTCCCCTTGTCGCCTGTGATGCGGGCAACCCTGAATTCCCGCCAAAGACGCCATCCCAGCAAGCTCCCTGCCGGCCCCATGGGTTTGCCGCCAGAGCGGGTTGCATTCTACGGGTTCGTCTTTCTGGCGGCCCGAGAATCTGAGAACGCTCGTTCCTCTGCCTTCTGCCCGCACCTTGCCCGGCGACGCTTCACTCGCTTCTGCGGTACTTGCTGAAACTCTAACGCGGCCTGCGTTGAGCGGCCGGAGTCGAGCGTGCTCGGCCAGCCCCGGCAGCAGGTGCCGGCGGGACCGACGGGGGATTTTCATCGCGCCCCTCTCCTGCGGCACCCGTGGCAAGCGCGGGAGGGTCGCTCGCGGCGAGGAATCCGAGGTCGCGCTGCTTCAGGGTGCGAATGCGGTCGCGCAGTGCGGCGGCGCGTTCGAACTCGAACTTCTTGGCGGCCTCGCGCATTTGCGCTTCGAGCTGCGTGATGGTTTTCTCGAGTTGCTCCTCGCTCGAAATGTCGCCGGCCGCCTCGTCCACGGGAATCGTGACGTAGTCGGCCTCGATGATCTTGACGAGCTGCATGTCGATGGATTTCACGATGGATTGCGGCGTGATGTTGTTTTCAAGGTTGTAGGCTTCCTGCTTGGCGCGACGACGGTTGGTCTCGGCGATCGCCTTTTGCATCGATTCCGTCATGGTATCCGCGTAGAGAATGGCCCTTCCTTCCAGGTGGCGCGCACAGCGGCCCATCGTCTGAATCAGGGATGTTGCGCTGCGCAGATAACCTTCCTTGTCCGCGTCCAGGATCGCGACGAGTGAGACCTCCGGCAGATCGAGGCCTTCGCGCAGTAGGTTGATGCCGATCAAGACGTCGAATTCGCCGCGGCGGAGATCGCGCAGGATGCGCACGCGTTCGAGCGTTTCGACTTCCGAATGGAGATACCGGCAGCGTACGCCGACTTCGGCGAAATATTCGGCGAGGTCTTCGGCCATGCGCTTGGTGAGTGTAGTGACCAGAACGCGCTCGTGGCGGGCCGCACGCACGCGAATTTGCTCGAGCAGATCGTCCACTTGCCCTTTGACCGGGCGTACTTCGACTTGCGGGTCGATCAGGCCGGTCGGGCGAATCACCTGCTCGACGACGATGCCGCCGGCCTTGGTTAGCTCGTAAGGGCCCGGCGTCGCGGAAACATAGATCACTTGGTTCGTGCGATGTTCGAATTCCTCGAACGTCAGCGGTCGATTGTCGAGTGCCGAGGGCATACGGAAGCCGTATTCGACCAGCGTTTCCTTGCGCGAGCGGTCGCCGTGATACATGGCGCGAAGTTGGGGCACCGTCTGATGCGACTCGTCGATGAACAGAAGAAAATCGCTTGGCGTGTAGTCGAATAGCGTGGGCGGCGCCTCGCCGGGCAGGCGTCCGGAGAGATGCCGTGAATAATTCTCGATGCCGTGGCAATAACCGATCGTGCGCATCATCTCGATATCGAACAGGGTGCGTTGCAGGACGCGCTGGGCCTCCACGATTTTGCCCTGCCGCTCGAGTTCGGGCTTCCACCAATCGAGCTCCTCGTAAATGCTTTGAATCGCACGTTCCCTTTGTTCGGCGGGCAGCACGTAGTGCGTCTTCGGATAGATTGTGATCCGGGAAGTTTCGCCCTCCCGCGAGCGAATCTCGCCGGTGAGCGGGTCGATCTTGCGAATGGCTTCGATTTGCGAGCCCCAGAGCTCGATGCGGACGGCAAATTCCTCGTACGGCGGGTAGACTTCGATCATATCGCCGCGCACGCGGAATGTGCCGCGTCGGAGATCTTCGGCACGGTCGTATTGAATCTCGACGAGTTTGCGCAGGATGGCCTCGCGGGCGACAGACTGGCCCTGCTCAACGACCAGCAGCATGCCGTAATAGGCCTCGGGTGAGCCCAAGCCGTAGATGCAGGAGACGGAGGCCACCACGATGACGTCGCGGCGCTCGAAGAGGGAGCGGGTGGCGCTCATGCGCAGCTTGTCGAGCTCGTCGTTGATGGTGGCTTCCTTCTCGATATAGGTGTCGCTTGAGGGAACATAAGCTTCGGGCTGGTAGTAATCGTAATAGCTGACAAAGTACTCGACGGCATTTTGCGGGAAGAAACCGCGAAACTCGTGATAGAGCTGCGCGGCGAGCGTCTTGTTGTGTGCGAGGACGATGGTTGGACGATCGATCTGCTCGATCACCTTGGCCATCGTGAAGGTCTTGCCTGAGCCGGTCACGCCCAATAGAACCTGATGCCGCTCGCCATCGTTCACACCCTGCACAAGCTGACCGATGGCTTGCGGCTGATCACCGCGTGGTTCATACGTGCTGGCGAGCTTGAAATTCATTCGCGGGGGTGCCTCCGCGCGCCCAAATCCCGCCCTGCAAAACAAGCATTATAGCAGCACGCGAAACCCTCCTCCGGCGGAGGTTGCCAGGGAAGCGGAGTCGGGAAGAAAGGATTGCGCGACTATTGCGGTTGGGGTGTCCTCTCGAAGTAGTCGCGGGCGCGGTCGAGGTCGCGAAGGACTTGCTCCCGGAGTGCCTGGGGGCTCGAGAATTTCTGCTCATCGCGCAGACGGATGAGGAAGCGAACTTCGATCGAGCCGCTCGTGCGCTCCTGGTTGAAATCAAGCAGGTGCGACTCGACGGTGAGATTTGCGCCATTGAACGTGGGCCGCAAGCCGACGTTGGTGGCTGCGCGGTAGGTTTTGCCGTCCAGCACAACATGCGTGGCATAAACGCCCGGTTTGGGGAGCAGCTCTTGCTCGGTTGAGAGATTGAGCGTGGGTACGACCAGCTTGCGGCCCTGTCCCGAGCCCGAACGGATTTCGCCGGCGAGCGCGTAAGGCCGGCCAAGGAGCTTGCGGGCCTCCTCCACGCGTCCGGCCCGCAACGCTTCGCGAATCGCCGTGCTGGAGACCACCACGCCCTCTACGACGACGGGCGGTATGGCATCCACTTCGAATCCGAATCGGGAGCCAAGTTCGGCGAGCAGCCTGGTGTCGCCGGCCTGGCGATAACCGAAACGGAAATTGGCGCCGACCACCACGGCGGCTGCACGCATGGTCTCGACCAAATAGCGCCGCGCAAAATCCTCCGGGCTCAGTTGCGCCAGTGCCCGGTCGAATCGAAGCACGAGTGCCGCCTGCATGTACGCCTGCTCGAAGGCGGCTAGGCGCTGCTCAATGGTCATCAGCAATGGCGGGGCCGCCTCTGGTCGGACGACGCAGGCCGGATGGGGATAAAAGGTGAGCACGGCCGGCGTCAGGAACGGAGGCCCGCCCGCAGCTCGAGCGCGATCCGCGGCCGCCCGCAGAATCTCGCGGTGGCCGAGGTGGACGCCATCGAAGTTCCCGACGGTTACGACCGCTCGTTCTTGGCGGTCGCCGAAGATGCTGGTCCATTCCTCGGCCGAGTGTGCGACGTCGAGACGCAATCGAGTCCTCGACGCATCCGGTTGGTGACTCGTTTCGTGCAGGTTAGGCCTCCAGCTCGAGCTGCAAGCCATCATACGCGAGCCGCACGTTCTGGGGCAGCTTCGCATTGGTTTGGGCGTGCCCTAAATCATGACAGATATGCGTGAACCAGGCGTGAGCCGGCGCCAGCTCAGCGACCAGCGCGAGCGATTGTTCAACGTTGGAATGCATGGGATGCGGCTCATAGCGCAGCGCGTCGAGAATGAAGTGATCGAGGCCACACAGCAGCTGCTTCGAGCTCTCCGGAACCGCGCTGAAATCGGTCAGGTAGGCAGCCTTGCCGAACCGATATCCGAGCACGGGCAGCGGCCCGTGAAACGCGCCGATGGGAACGAATTTGACGCCGAACAGATCGATTGGCCCGTTCACATTGTGGACTTCGACCATGGGCAGAGAACTGACCGTGGGGGCCGGATCGAAGATATAGGAGAACTGGCGCCGAAGCGTCGCGAGCATGTCTTGCGAGCCGTACAGGGGAATGACCGTGCGCTGTTTGGAGTTGAAGGGACGGATATCGTCCAGGCCGAGGATGTGATCGGCGTGACCGTGGGTGTAGAGCACGGCATCGAGCCGCTGAAGGCCCGCGCGCATGGCCTGCGAGCGGAAATCGGGGGTCGTGTCGATGACGACCGCATGGCCCTCGAACTCGAGCAGGAGCGATGGGCGCATGCGCTTGTCGTGGGGATCGGTCGATTCGCACACGGCGCAGTGGCAGCCGAGCGTGGGAACTCCCATCGAGGTTCCCGAACCAAGAACCGTCAATTTGAGTTTGGACATAATTCTGCGGAAGGGCGTCGCTCTTCAATTCCTCTACAGGCAGGGGGGCCTAGCTCTGCCCCGCGCTCCGTTGTCAATACGCGGGGGACGGTTGATCGCCAGAAGGCCCGTAAAGGGAAGGGACCTTGCCGCCGGCCAGACGCAGATAAATGGTCAACTGACCCCGATGGTGCACCTGGTCCATCAGATTTGCCCAAAGTGCGTCTGGCTGAGGCATGTTCCATTCGTAGGCATGCTCGGATCGCGGATCGCCGCCCTTCAGAATGGAACTGACCGCCCGGCCAAACTCCTCCTCGCTGAGTGACACGACTTTCCCAAAGGCCTCCAGGTGTGCGAACTCGTAGGCCTTGGCGATGGCCTCGATCGTATCCGGCGGGCCAGGCCGTGGCGGGGCGTTTCGCAGCTCGTGCACCGTCCTTTCCGGAATCGTGCCAATAAGCCCTTCGTCGATCACACACTGCCAGGCTAAATCTCGGGCGGTTCGCGATCTCTCGTGCGGCTTGCCTCCGAGAGCGCCCTCGGGAAACGCGCGCAAGACGCGGAGCGTAGTCCGGAACTCCCGCTCCCAGACGCGAAGGAAGGTCTCTCGGGAGCTCGATCCGCTCAATCCGGGCTTTCCAGCGGGAGGAGAGCTCATCCCTTGCTTTTCGCCTTCTTGGTCATGGCGTCGGCGGCGGCCTTGGAGACCTCCATATAGGTCAGCTTGAGGCTTCCGATCACCTCGATGAGCAAATCTTCATCGACTTGTGCCAGGTTTCCCTGTGTCGTTTCGCGCAGCGCGTCCAGCATGTCGATCATTTCGCGCGCGCCGTCGAGGTCTAAATAAGCCTGTCCCGTGCGCGGGTCGGCCACTCCGCCGAGCATCGCGGCGGCATTCCGGGTAAGGAAATCGACGAGCAACTGGAAGCCGCGGGAGGGCTGCGCCGCTTCCGCCAGAGGAGCCGGCGCGGTCGCATTGGCCGAAGCCGCCCCGCTCTTGCCCTGAGCAGAGGATGCCGAAGAGGAAATTGAGGAAGCCTTCGTCGCGGGTTTCTGGGCTGCCTCTTCGTCGCGGCGCTGCTGCTCGACCACATCCCTTCGGAGCTGGCCGTCTTCGGTAAAGAGCCGCCGATCGACGACCTTGAACGTTTCTTCCTGTTTGGAATCAGCCACGACGATCAACCTCGTCAACGTGTTTTTGATACGTGAGCAGGGCCTAGCAGGGGCGGCGAGGCGCCCCGGTCGCAACATCGTAGTCTAGCATCCGGATTCCGCGCCTCACAAGCCGCCCATTGCCCGATTCGTCGCCATCCTGAGTGCCGAGAGAAAGACAAGGCGGCAGTGTTGCGCCACGATAGTAATGTCCCCTTTTCTCCAAAATAGAAATGTCCCCCTAATACGACTTCCGAAAGGAGGTCGGATTGGGGCGGACAGAGATGAGCCAGGAGGAACTGCGGAGAGTGG
>Ga0187783_10001088_pt1 | contig 20090 bp, 27 predicted proteins | sample 1015_SJ02_MP02_2_FD_132471 | JGI IMG/M metagenome (GOLD analysis project Ga0187783, IMG submission 132471) | Tropical peat soil microbial communities from peatlands in Department of Meta, Colombia - 1015_SJ02_MP02_20_MG | ecosystem: Environmental > Terrestrial > Soil > Wetlands > Peat | place...
GCCCGGCCTAGATTTTACCCGGAGCCAATGTCCATCTTCGACCGCAGGCACGCAGGTAGCACGTAATTGTTGTTCGACGTGCCGCGCGGAGTTTGGCCCCCCGTGTTCGCGAATGTCGCCAACGTCCGGGAATTATGGTTCGAAGTATTGCACTGAGCTGGACCGGCATGGTCCGACACCTAATTGGCCTGCCCTAGTCGCGTAGCGAGTGTGCGGATCCCTTTTCCCATTCCTCCAGCATGCGTTCTCCGATTCCCGCAAACTGCGGATGTTGTTCCATGTAGGAGCGGAGTTCCGTGGCAGTTTCTCGAATCGCTTCGTCGATTGTTCCCAGAATGCCTCTGACTTTCGCGGGAGTCGCGCCCATGCGCGTTTCACCGAACTTGCGCAGTTCTTTTGCCCTTGGCCATGTGGTAGTGCCATTCAAGGTCAATGCCAAGCTGTCCTTCGCAAGATAGACGGATGTCGTGACGAGGTCGTACACCGGTGCAAGACGCGCTTCGCCTTGAACGTCGTCGTAAACAATTCCGAAGTTCTTCAGATGAGCGTCGCCATTGCGAAGGGCGCAATTGATCGCAATCAGCTTGAATAACTTCTCCATGTCTTCATTGACGTGGGTCGAGTTTGCGAACTGCCCGAATCTCTTCATGATCGATGTCTCGTAACTGCCGCGATATTTCTCATCCGTCCTGCGGGCGTTCAGCACGCAGAAATCCTCAAATCCTCGATACGTGCCATCCACGCGCAAATCGAAGCGATCGATGATCAGCGCCATGCCATCTTCGGCAAGGCGGTACGGTGGCACATCAAGTCCGCATTTGCGCGCAACTCTGAGGCAGAAATACTCATTGGCGGCCAGTTGCGGATATTCGTTGGGCTCCCACAGTTTCACGATGTGGGTCGCACCTTTGTAGCTCTGGGAGAGACGGTGTCCGGTATGTTCCATTTCCGCGAACGCTTTTTCGTCGCGCACGAGGATTTTAGGCTGTACGCCGCTGATGCCGGAGAATGGGGCGAACTTCTCGAGGAGGTAACGGAACAGATCTCCTCCGCGCCTGCGTTCGACAATCTCATCGACCGACTGAAAGGGCACTTCCTCGTTCAGTTGTTCTTGGTCGCCGGTATAGCGGATGCGGCCGACTTGCGAACGGCCGACTACTGAGAGCAGGTCGAATTCATCGAACGTGCCCGTGGATTTGGCAAAGGCAAGACGGAGGCGTTCGCGCAAGACGCCCTCAGGTAGGTTCATCTCGAAAATGGGAAGGAGGCCGAAGGGAACGGTCCACGACTCAAGCCGCACAGGCATCGTGACAGAGACTGCTCGGGCAGGCGCCACACCGGGCAGGTATGCAAATGTGCTTCCGCGTTCCTCACGACGGTCAAGCAGCCCGGCCTCAGCGGCGTCTGTCCAGACTTTGATCATCGCGATCCTCGTCGAGGAGCTCGTCCAGAGTCGGGCGGTGCGAACTGGCGGCGTGTAGCTTGAGCTCAAGGCCGAGCGCAGTGAGCAATTTCGTGACTCTCGAGAAGCCCACATCCCTAGCGCGCCCGTTTTCGATCGCATCGAGCGTGGCGCGGCTGAGACCGGCTTTACGCGCGAGGGTAGTCTGGCTCAGCTTGAGTTTCTTGCGCTCCTCGGAAATCTGGGCGCCTACGGAGATCAGGTCCAACATATGCCTAGTATATTAGGCATTCTTCTATTTAGCAACGCCTGTGCCTAATATATTAGGCATCATGAGCCCCCATCAGGCCCCCAGGCTATGGCACCAGACGGCCATCATCTAGAAGGGTCGTTTGGTCTTACCCTCGATGCTAAGAATCGCCAAAGATATCTCCACGCAGCAAGACGAGCTGGTCAGCGTTGCTCTAGCATCACGACCGTTGGGCAGGCGGTGTGGGTATGTCTGACAAAATCCGAATTATCGGTGTTCCCACGCCGTTCTGTTCGTGCTTCAAACTCATCTCGATTTCAGACGTGATAAGAATGGCAAGTGGGTCGTGAGAATTGAGAAGAAGCCGACAAGCGACAAATTGTTGAAAGGTTTAGTTCAAAACTTGCTGGCCTACCTTCCCAATAGGGATGAAGCAAGACGACCATGACTCTGTCATCGTTGAGAGCTCATCCGAGACAAGCCGCATCCGGCCGGTTTCAATCCCCGACCCTCGAGCGTTGCTCGTTGAGCGCTGTTGAGGGGTAAGCGGTCTCAACAAGCAAATCCTTGATCGTTTCGTTGACGGTACGCGGAAACTTGCGGGCATAGTCTCGCAGTTTCAAGGGACTAAGAAATTGCAAGTGGATTTCGTCGAGCGGCGTCGGGAGCCCCTCCTGGCGGTTGAGGTATACCCAATCGAGCAGGGCCTTTTCGGGTTCCGCAATGAGGTATTTGTTGTAGCGCGTGGCCTTCTCCTCATAGCCCCAATAGAGGTCGGAGGAAATCTTTCGATAGACGATGGTGAGGGATCTGCTTCGGAACCTTTGCGGATAACCGGGCGTCACGCAGATCAGCACCGATGGGTTCTGAGTAATGATGCCTCGTTCGACCAGGGCCGACTCAAGGGAAATGTAGGAGCGAGGCCGGAGATAGTTCACTAAGTCCCGGGGCGAGAACTGTTGGTTGAAGTGGTTGATGTAGATCTTGGTAGAGACTCGCTCGACTAAGCCCTTGGCCTCATACCGTCGCAGAGCGCTGCGAACGACGCTTTGGGCGAGGCCGAAGTCCCGCGCGAGCGCGTCGGTGCGTAGAACGCAATTTCGCCGCGCCTCTCGCGTCAAGATATCAGTCCAGTTCATCGCGTTGACTCCTTCAGCCAATGAGACAGGATCGTTCGGATGGAGCGGCGGATTGGCTGGAAATCGTCCTTGGCCAGCGGCTCGAAAATGGCGGGCGGCAAAACGGGACGTAGTTCGACCGTGCAGAGCTTCGGGGTCAGGCTCTGGATTCGGCGATCGATTGATTCGCCGTCGAGTTCGTTCATCGTTATGAAGTCTTCAAGATGCGCGTGAAGATTCACGTCGAGCCTAGCGCCGCGCGTTGCAAGGAGATGGATGTCAAAGCCGTCCCGAGCCTTGAGGTAACGGCGGCTTAGGAACGTCTCACATTTCTGAAGGAGAAGGTAGTCGGGAGTTAGTGTAAGGACGGTTTTGTTTGGGTTGTTGGCGACGGTCTGTTTGACAATCTGACTCCGCAGAACCCCCCCGCCGATTCGGGTAAGGTCGATGCTGAACAAGGCTCTCTGGTTCGCGATGATCCAATACCGCGCGAAGTCAGGACTGTCGGCATCCTTGCGGAAATCGAGCTGTCCAAAACCGAAGATTTCGGCAATCGGCTGCAGGGTAGCCCGCACAACAGCTTCGATGTCGCCGTGGGTGGGAACTGTGGATAAGGAAGCGAACAGATCCAAGTCCCGTGACAATCGTGGGCTTCCGTAAAAGAGGACCAGAGTAGACCCGCCGCATAGGATGAAGTAGTCGGGGAATGATGCGAAGATAGCAGCAGCCGCCTCTTCAATAAGGACCAGGATTTCCGCCTCTGCGACCTGGAAATCGCGCCTCTTGTATTGGTCGACTCTGTCCTGCAAGTTCATAGGCGTAAGGTAGCACATTCTGTCGATATGCCAACTACTACGATGGCTTAGTTGCCCAATGAAGCATATTTGTCGTAAACAGCGCCTATGATATAATGTTGCTAACGGTAGAGAACAGCCTGCCGGAGGGTTTCGTGACTGAGGCGATTGCTGCGCGGACGAGGGGCGACGATTACCAGGCCAGGGTGTTTTGGCTGCATGCGTGTCGTCTTTTCCAAACGCATTCGATCGTGGAGGAGATCGCGTTCGACGATCCCGAACTGCGTTATTTCGACGACGTATCCCTTTACTACAAATACGGTGTGCCGGATGAGCGAGGAGGCACGATCCTCGCTGACCATTATCAGGTCAAGTTTCACGTCGACCGCGCGGGTTGTTTGACGTGCGAGTCGCTGATGGATCCGGAATTCATTGGCGCGAAGGGCCAATCGCTGCTAGAGCGAGTCCAGGATTTCCGAAAAGCCTATGGTTCGTCCAAGATACCCTTTCGCCTGCACTTTCAGAGTCCGTGGGACACCGACAGCGGCGATCCGCTCGCAAAACTTGTCAGTAACCAGGGCGGAGAAATTCGGCTACGAATGCTGTTTGACGGCGGTTCCGATCGAACGACGATGGGCAAGGTTCGCAAGTCATGGCGCGAGCATCTCGGCTTGGGTGATGAAGAGCTGAAAAGCGCCCTTGAGCCACTCCGTATCGTACCTCGTTATTACGATCTGAAAATCCTCGGGGAGCTCGTGAGCATTCGGCTCGACGGAGCCGGGCTGGCACCGGTAGCCGATCACAGCAAGGCGAACGTGTATGACGATTTGATTAGGAAGTTGCACCAAGCCGGCCGTGTGCGCTTCACTCGCGAGCAACTTCAGGAGATCTGCGAGCGGGAGCGGCTCTGGCGCGGCAGAGAATCGCCAATAGCGCCGAGCGTGATGTATGGGATTCGGAGTTTCATGCGCTGGGCCGAACACATGGAGGATGAAACCAGCAAGATGCTCTGTCTGGTGCGTCATTTCGACAATCGGGAGATTCGGGTACCTGGATTGTGGGCGTCGGCCGTTGTCCCCGAGATAAGGGCGTTCGTTGGCCAAATGGTGCCGGGCCATTCCTACTGCTTGTTGCTGGATGCCCACATCTCCATCTGTTTCGCCGCCGGATATTTTCTGCCTTTGAAGTCGGCGGTATTTGACCAGCATCTGCACTTTTCGTCGGTTACGGTTCTGGAAGAGGAGGACTTTTTCCCGCGACAACCCTTTCAGTCCCGCGTCATCAAGGTCGTCAAGAACACGAGCCGTGGTTGATAGAGAAATAGTAAAGCCAGCCAAGCCTCCTGAGGTCGGCGCCCCGATGGATTCCGGCGTCTTGTGATAGCCGAAAAAAGAGTCCGGACTACAAAAAGCCGTCAAAAACCCTATCGGTACTTGGCAGCCGCCCACAATGTCCTAGATTCGCGATGGTCGCGGTGCTAACATCCGTCCCTCAGCCTGAATCCCACCAAGAGGTGCTCGCGTGATCGCGGAACTTAAAGCCTACCGCGCCGTTCTCTGCAAATGGTGCAACCAGCCGATACCGATTCCAAAGAGGGTTGAAACCTTCCAACGTGAGATCGAGCGTGGCGATCAGATACGGCCGCAAGCCTTCATACTTCGTTGTCGTGCATGTGAACACGAAAATGTTTATCTACTCAATGACATTCAGGAAGCGGAAGGCGAGCCTCGCGAACGAATCCACAGAGCAAAAGCTGCGGGGCGCTGAAAGCAGATGGTGTGATGATGACCAGGGAATACCAAGAGTACCGGCGCCTGAGCGAATTGATTCCACTTTGGCTCAAGCGTCCTGAAGCCATGCGCACGGAACATAGGGTCGCAGATTTCTACAACTGGCTTGAGCGCAACAGACCGGAGTTGCTGAGGCGGACCAACGGCGACCCTTATCAGTGCCTGCTAGCAGACCTTCGAGCGCACATTTCTACGGCCAAGCTTCATCGAACGGTTTTCCAACAACAGTATCAAACAATCGTCTCGTAGTTGACCCGTTGGGAGAGGCCTCCGAAAGCAGACACTTTCGAGTCAGACTAAGTGTCTTGGGAGCTTCACAAAGAGCAGCAACCCGTGCGGTTCGAAACTCAATGCATGCGTTCGGAGCGCTGAGGACATTCGGATTTCTGCCACGAGCGCTCGAGATCTCCGGCGACAAGAGAACTTGTGTTCCGTTTCGAGATTTCCAGATAGCGAGCCCAGCGGCTGCAGCAGAGCGAGAAGCCCGAGAAGCTCATCATCCTGGGCAAAACCTAGGGCGTACGGGTAGCACGTGCGCTATTGAACCGGCATTAGTCCGTTCAACTTGGCGAAACATTCCCGGCGTGCCGTATCCAAGAAGTCGCGAATGAAAGGCTGACGGGCTACGTCTGCTGTCGTAACACCATAGAGATTGCTCCAGAGTCCCTTTTTTCCGATTCGTCGTCCGATCACGTAGCCGTAACGCAGATAATTGCTAATCCCCCAGCTTGGAAGGGCTGCCACGCCGCGCCGGCTTGCGACCAACTGCATGACAGCGATGGTTAGTTCAGTCGTACGCCGTTTTGGGTGGACGCCGGCCGGTTTGAGGACGTAGCGAATCAGGTCGATGCGATCGTCGGGGACAGGATATGTGATCAGAGTGTCTTCGGCAAAATCGGTGGCCGTGAGATATGGCTTCGTCCGCAGGGAATGGTCTGTCGGAAGTACAGCGAGAATCTCAAATCGAAACAGCGGGTGATGGACAAGGTTGCGGCGAGTCTTGCACTCCGAGCCGATGACCATGTCGGCCTTATTGGTGCGAAGTAGCGCCAGCGGATGGGGATGGAAGCCTGACACGAGATCCAGCTCAACCTGCGGCCAATTCACGCGGAACGCATCCATCACGGGCATGAGCCACTCGAAGCAAGTATGGCATTCGAGTGCAATGCGCAATGTCCCAGCCGGTTTGAACGCGATTTTGGCCACATCACGCTCGGCGGTCTGGATTTCGTTGATGACCGTGCGCGCGAGGGCTACGAGCCGTTCGGCCGGTTCGGTGAGTTTCACCGACTGGCCGTCTCGCGTGATCATGGCCACGCCATAATGAGATTCCAGTGTCCTGAGCTGATGAGACACTGCCGACTGCGTGAGATGCACACGATCGGCGGCACGCGAGACTGTGCCGGTTTCGGCGATGGCCACGAGCGTGCGCAGATGACGAATCTCAAGCATGAGGCTGCTAGCTATGAATTGTTTTCATTATCAATGCAAGAACCTTTCATTTGACTCATAGCCGAGTGTACGCAAGCATGAAACCTCAGTCAATCGAACGAAGGAGGCGACCCGTGCCGATCACGCACGTGCTTGGCTATCCCCGCATTGGCAGAAAACGTGAGCTCAAAGTTGCCCTTGAGGCGTTCTGGAACGAAAAGATCGACGAATCACAGCTGGCGCAGGTTGGTCACGCGCTTCGGGCGCGTCACTGGGGTGCACAACGCGACGCTGGTCTCGATCTGGTTACCGTGGGCGATTTTGCATGGTACGACTCTGTCCTCCATACGCTGGCTCATCTGGGTGGAGTACCGTCTCGCTTTGGATTCGATTCGCGGGGGCTGACACTCGGCCAGTACTTCGAGGCCGCACGGGGCAATGCACGTCAGCCAGCCATGGAATTAACCAAGTGGTTCGACACCAACTATCACTACATCGTTCCGGAGTGGAATGCCGACACACAGTTTGGTGGTGGGGTGGAATGGCTGTTTGACGAAACGCGTGAAGCCCTCGATCAGGGACATTCCGCAAAAGTGGTCCTCGTGGGGCCGCTCACGCTGCTGCATGTGGGCAAAATCAAGTCGGGCCTTTCGCACAAGCTGGATCTGCTGCCACGGATCATCGCTAGCTACGAGCGTCTGTTGAGACGTATCGAGGCCGCGGGAGTCGACTGGGTGCAGCTCGACGAACCGATCCTGGGGCTGGATCTCGATTCCCGTTGGATTGAAGCGTTCCAGCTGACCTATGAAGCACTCGTCCGTAGCACGTCGTCTGCGCTCCTCCTCGCTACCTACTTCGCGTCCGTTGAAGAGCGCGCGGCTCTGCTCAAATCCCTGCCGGTCGCTGGAATTCATCTGGATCTGGTGCGCGCGCCTCATCAGCTGAGGACCTTCCTTGACGGGTATCCAACTAAGGTGCTTTCGCTTGGAGTGATCGATGGTCGTAACATCTGGCGCGCAGATCTCGGGGGCGCGCTCGATCAGCTGAAGCCGGCCTACACGCAGCTCGGGCAGCTCCTCTGGATCTCGGCCAGCTGTTCCTTGCTGCACGTCCCACTGGACCTCGCTGAAGAGAAAAAGCTCGACTCCGAGATCCGCGGGTGGCTGGCGTTTGCGAAGCAGAAGTTGACAGAGATTGCCATTCTGAATCAGGCACTCGAGCTAGGCGTCGACAAGATTGGCGCGTTATTCGCGGACTCGCGCTCTGCCGTAGAGTCGAGGCGCCTGTCCGACCGGGTGCGATCGCAGGGAGTTCGGGATCGGGTGCAGGCCGTTGTCGCGGGTGATCTAGAGCGCGGGTCACCTTTCGAGGCCCGGAACCATGCCCAGAAGTGCCGACTCAAGCTACCGCCCCTGCCAACGACGACAATCGGCTCGTTTCCTCAGACGCCGGACATTCGCAAGGCACGCGCCGACTTCCGGAACGGCGCCCTCAGCGCCGAGGAATATCGCGGACGGATGGAGCAGGAGATCCGCCACACCATTGCGCAGCAGGAGGCTGTAGGTCTGGATGTTTTGGTCCACGGCGAAGCTGAGCGCACCGACATGGTGGAGTATTTCGCTGAGCGCCTGCGAGGATTTGCAGTGACCGAGCACGGCTGGGTGCAGAGCTATGGCTCGCGCTGTGTCAAGCCCCCGATCCTCTACGGCGACGTAGAGCGGCCGGCGTCGATGACCGTGGAATGGACGAGCTACGCGCAGGGTCTGACCACGAGGCCGGTCAAAGGCATGCTCACCGGCCCCGTCACGATGCTCCAGTGGTCGTTCGTACGCGATGACCAGCCGCGAGAAATCACCGCTATGCAAATCGCTCTAGCCCTGCGTGCTGAGGTTCAGGATCTTGAACAAAACGGTGTCGCGATTATCCAGATCGATGAGCCCGCCCTGCGCGAAGGAGTTCCGCTGAAGAAGTGCCGCCGGAATGAGTATTTGAGGTGGGCCGTGCGTGCGTTCAGACTCGCCTCCTGCGGTGTGAAGGACGACACACAAATTCACACCCACATGTGCTATGCCGATTTTGGCGAGATTTTGGCGGCTATCGTGGAACTGGACGCGGACGTCGTCACAATTGAGGCGTCTCGTTCGGACATGGAGCTGCTCGAGTCCCTCCGGGCATTCCAATATCCCAACGAAATTGGTCCTGGCGTCTACGACGTCCACTCGCCGCGAGAAGCAGATACGACGTCCATGTTGGAATTAATCGAAAGGGTTGCAGCGGTGATTCCTGCTGACCGCCTGTGGATCAATCCCGATTGCGGGTTGAAAACTCGCGACTGGGCGGAAACGGAAGCATCTCTCCGCGCGATGGTCGAGGCAGCACACCGAATGCGCGCCCTGGTGGAGAGCGGTGTTGCGGGCGGCAAAGCAACCCGATAAAAGGAACAATCATTGGAATCGCGGCAACGACACATAGGAACGTTCAGCTTTGAGTTCTTTCCGCCGAAGACGCTCGCAGGGATGGCGAAGCTGCGGGACGCATTGACGCAGCTCGGCACGTACAGCCCGAAGTTTTTCTCATGCACATCCCGAGCTGGTGATTCGGAGCGCGGCGGTACACTGGAAACGGTAAGAGAAATCCAATCGGCCGGATACGCGGCAGCTCCTCACCTAACGTGTGTCGGCTCGACGCGCGGTCAGATTGAGGCCTTACTCGATCTGTACAAACGCGAGGGCATTCGGCATTTGGTTGCACTCCGCGGTGATCTGCCATTTGCCGCAGAGCATGCGAGCGAATTTCGATTTGCGAGCGATCTCGTCGCGTTCATTCGCCGCGTGAAAGGCGCTGCGTTCCATTTGACCGTGGCTTGCTACCCTGAGGTGCACCCGCAGGCATCGGACGCCCGACGTGATCTCGAGCACTTCAAGCTGAAGGTCGAGTCCGGTGCGAACGCCGCAATCACTCAATACTTCTACAATGCGGATGCCTACTTTCGCTTCGTTGACGCCTGCGAGGCCCTGCACATCAACGTTCCGATTCTTCCGGGAATCATGCCCATCGTGAATTTCCGTCAGCTCGTGCGTTTCTCGGAGACTTGCGGAGCCGAGATTCCGCGTTGGCTTCGCATGCGAATGCAAGCATTTGGAGGCGACCTATGGTCGATCCGTAGTTATGGTCTGGACATCGTCACGGAACTCTGTGACCGTCTCTTGTCCGGGGGTGCACCAGGGCTGCATTTCTATACGATGAACGAGGCTGTATTGACGTCGACTATCTGGAAACGGCTGCGTCTCTAACCTTCTCAGCACACAGGAGACGAAGGCCCCGCGCAGCTGGCACGACATTGCGCCCTCGCGCATTCCTGATACTTCCTCATCCCACCTCGATTCCCAGCCTTGCGCCGCAGAGCTTACAAGGACGATGAGAGAGCCGGTAATCACTACGAGGCTCCAGCCTTCGTCCTCAAATGATTCCCGTGCGTATTCAGCCGGTCGCGTAGCATTGCAGTGTGAGGCGTTGGGCTACCTTAGCGAACCGTCATCTGTTCCCAACGTGGAGCACTGGCACGTCACATCCCGTCCCGCAACACAACGGCCCCGAGGAAACTATGGGGTCAGAGTTGAGAGAGGAGCTTTGCAATTTGGCTGAAAATCGACTCGAGTGAAGGAGGCTCGGAGAAAAATATTTCTGCTTCCCGCTTGTAATTTCTTTCGAGGACCAGCATCGTTTCTGGGTTCACTGTAAAGGCCGGGCTAGCGGACAACGAGTCTCCCTCCGGCACGGCTTGATCGGGAAATGATTCGAGAGAGATTTTCCTCACATCAGTTACACCATCTCGATATTCGGCAGTTCCAACGTAAGACTTGATCTCGTCGAGGGTACATAGCCGAGCGAGATCGTAGTAGTGGCGCATTTGATTGTTACAGAGATCCTTCAGGTACGCTGCGTGAATTGCGAATCCTTTTTCGACGAACGTCCGCCTCACGTCCTGAAGCTCGATCTCAAAGCTGTTGAGGTCTTCGGCCAGATCGCGTAACCCCTTGTCGGCGGCATATTCGGCGACAATGGACTGGATGGACTTTTTCACGGCCTGATCGGGGGACCCGCGATAACCCGCCTCGAACAGGATGTTCCTGCCAAGGCCGGGAACATCGGTCGTCACGCTTTTGTAGAGATAGACAGCCGTCCTACTAACGCCCGTCTCGGACCGCGTACGCCTATCTTTGGAATCAAGGGTCAGCCCCTTTGTAGTGGCGATCGTATCTCGCAACGTTTTCAGACGTGTGTCGCGTCGCGCCCCAACTCGCCTCGGCTCGAACCAATATGTCGAGATCCTCCGAAAATCGATCAAGGAGATTCCATCCCTTGGTGAGGCTCGTTCCACCCTTTAAGACAAACTCACCCGCATGCTTGGAGCAAAGGGCGTGTAGAGCGCGCGTAAGGTAATAGTCCTTTTCAACGATCGCTGCCCGTTGGTTTTTCCAACTGGCGGCGGTTCGAACGAGGTCGGCGAAATCGGGAAGGTCACTAGCGTATTTCGTCACGGATATTCCATTCAGCGGCCTTGGGAAGCACGTTGCCAATCTTAAGGCGAAACTTGGTGAGAGGGTTTAGAGACTTCTTGAGACCTGCTACTGCCTTCTCCTCACCGATATGGCTGCCGATCGCCCCAACCAAGGCGCGAACCCGCGGGGACTCATGCCTTGCGAGTCTTGCCAGTCGCTTGAAGGACAACTTTCGCGATCGGATCAAGTCAACAATTCGACGGATGGCATCCGCAGGTGAGGTATCGGGTATCCGGTCAAGATCCTTGAGCGCATCGAGGGTAGCAAGTTCCGACGAAGCAAGTCCTTCGACTTCATAGGACGGCCGTAGAGTGATCGTGCTAGCACCAAACAGCTTGCGCCCAGGTTCGATCGACCGCACCGGTCGGTTCACTCGATAGCTGATCTTGGGCGAAACCTGCGTTGTAAGGCCCAACCCATTGTATGCCGCAGTTCCGGTCGGCGAATACGCGATGCCTCGGTGTCGAAGCAAGTGAGCTATCACGTCCCCTAGTTCAGGCTTGGTCTCGCCGAACCTTGTTTTCTTAGGAACGTAGTACAGACCCCGTCGGACTCGCCGCAGGGCGGCATCAGGCCCCTTCGAAAGGCGGCTCAAGGTTTGAGCGACCGCGACCGTCGGAAGTCCGTGGAAGTCGGGATAGCTCCATAGGCGGTCTTCGCCCCCCTCCTCAATTCGCTTGCGTACTTTGGTGGAGATCGAATTCGTACTCGGTTTTCTCACGGCCCAATCCTAAACCGTCCCTTTCTAAATGTCAAGTTTATGGCACAATTTACTTGACATAAAAGCAGGAAAATAAGATCGCAGATTTCCGTGCAATTCGCAGCGTCCAGCAATTTCGCAAGTTACAGATAATCATAGACTTGGTTATTCGCAGCAAATTTCGGCGGTGATTTCTGTGGAAAGCACAATGTGCTAGATTCGCGATGGTCGCGGTGCTAACATCCGCCTCTCAGTCTGACTCCCACCGAGAGGTGCTCGTGTGATCGCGGAACTTAAAGCCTACTGCGCCGTTCTCTGCAGGTGCAACCAGCCGATACCGATTCCAAAGAGGGTTGAAACCTTCCAACGTGAGATCGAGCGTGGCGATCAAACACGGCTGCCACAAGCCTTCATACTCCGCTGTCGTGCATGTGAACACGAAAATGTTTATCTACTGAAGGACATTCAGGAAGTGGAAGGCGAGCCTCGCGAACGAATCCACAGAGCCAAAGCTGCAGGGCGCTGAAAGCGGACGGTGTGATGATGACCAGGGAATACCAAGAGTACCGACGCCTGAGCGAATTGATTCCACTGTGGCTCAAGCCTCCTGAAGCCATGCGCACGGAACACAGGGTCGCAGATTTCTACAACTGGCTTGAGCGCAACAGACCGGAGTTGCTGAGGCGGACCAACGGCGACCCTTATCAGTGCCTAGTAGCGGACCTTCGAGCGCACATTTGTACGGCCAGGCTTCGTCGAACGATTGTCCAATAGCGTGTCAGGCAATCGTCTCGTGGTTGGGCCGCTAAAGTCAGATACTTTCTGGTCAAAATGTCTTGGGAGCCTCACAACGAACAGCAACCCGCGAGGTTTGAAACTCAATGCATGCGTTCAGAGCGCTTGAGGACATTCGGATTTCAGCCAAGTCTCAATCTCCGACGACAAGGAAGATCATCTAAGTTTCGGACAAGTTCGGGTAACGTTACTCAAGCCTCGAAATTCTCCCCCCACCGGTGGGCCTGCGCTCGTAGACAAATTAGAAAAAATCGTCGCGTGGAGTCCTGAACGCATGAAAGTTGCTCTCGCCCAACTCCACGCCATTGAAGAAGGGGAGCTTTCCAAGAAAGCCGTAGAGAAGCTTCCAACCATTAATGCAACAGACACTGAGAAGACATTGGTCTTAGAATCATTCGACCTTGACTGCTTCAGCCCTGCCCTGAAACTCGATCTGAACTACCCTATTGTTCCCGTCCTGCAGTACTTCTGAGTCTGCGGCCTTTTGCGGCAGCTTGACCCAGGTCGAGGGAACGGTGGCGATTACCTTGTTATCCTTCAAAACCTCGAGTTGATTCCCCGATTCTGTCGCCCTCAACGTGTAATGGCCGGGCGGCAGTTGCGTTTGACCTATCGTAGTGTTCTGGGAGGGATCGAAAGGGATGCTGTCCGTGCGAGAGCCGCCGGACCAAACAGGAAGCGCCAGAAGAACGACCGCCAAACCTCCGACGTACCGCTTTGCGTGAAAACTCATGTGGATGTTCCTCTCCGAAAGAACGATATGGGTTCCCGTGGAAAATCGAGCAGGTCTGCCGAGTTCCTGTGGGTGAGCGCGCCGCCTTGGTGCTTGACTCACAGCCGCTCGTCAGTTTAGACGCATGGTTTGTTGCAAGAGGGTACGCGTGCGCCAATTAATTCGCGGGCGCGATTTGCACACAGCCGCGATGACCTTGTTTGAAATTTTCAGGAACTTTTTCGGACTCGAGATGGTAACCTTCTAACATAACACCACCCCGGGAGACGCGGCTTTTCCACCTTTACACCCACCGCGTTTCCCGTCTCTTTGTTCGAGTTGCACACTGTTGCGGACCCAACTTGATGGTCGCGACTTAGCTGCTGCTACCGCCCGAATAGCCTCATGAGAGCTTTCGTCATTCTCGATACCACCGCTGCTCCGATCTTTAAGGTCGCGTTTACGACTCGCGAACGAGCCGAGCGAAAGCTGTGCGGACCGCATGTGGATCCGGAAAACTATTTCATCCGGGAGGTCGAGATTTCTGACGAGCACTACTTCAAACTCTTGGCCGCAGAAGCACGGGAAGACGATGTGGATGAGTTCCAACTCGGAGGCGAGTCATGAGAGTTGCGCTTCATGGCTTGTTGGAACCGCGAGCTGCTAGCGCGATTTAGCTTACAACGTTTTTCCTTGCATACCTGTAAGGGCTCGGCCTAAACTCTTTTCAACGCTCGGAACTGGGCGGGTCGGCATAGCAGGAGAAGCCCGGTGACCCCTGGAGCCGCTATTGAGCCTGACGCCTCCAAACGCGGACCAAACGCCGAACGCCTCTCTAGAGTCAGTTTTGCTCACAGAAAAACTGTACAAGCGTCCGTCAAGACCTCCGGACTACCGAAAAGAAACCAGTGCCCTGGCAAGGCTAAGCAAGGCATTGGCGGAATCGCCGCAGACGGTTCTGGGTGCCTTGACCGATGTGATTTTGGAACTGCTTCCCTCCGAATCCGCCGGAATAAGCATTTTGGCCGGAGACCGTTTCCACTGGGCCGCGATATCGGGCCAATGGAAGTCGTACGTAGGTGGGGGCACGCCTAGCAATTTCAGCCCCTGTGCTGACGTGCTGAGCCTGAATCGGCCTCTGTTATTTGGCCGTGTGGAACAAAGATATCCGTACTACAAAGACGCCAACCCACCTGTCGAAGAGGCCTTGCTGGTCCCCTTTTTCATCGAGGGTAAAGCAGTGGGCACAATCTGGGCGGCCGCGCATTCAGAGTCGCGAAAGTTTGATGCCGAAGATGAACGGTTGATGAAGTCCCTCAGTGCCTTTGCTTCGCTCGCATATCAGACGGTGCTGTCCATCGAGAAGCTCCAGAAACAGGTGTCGAGCGGCAGGGACTCCGAGAATGAACTTCGTGAACTCAACTCGGCCCTGCAGAACACAATTGAATCGGGCTCGCGGCAACTAGAAGCCAAGAACGAAGAAATTCTGAAGCAAGCCACGGAGTTGAGAGAACTAACTGTCAACTTGATGGAGACGCAGGACCTTGAGAGGCGACGGATCGCCCGCGAATTACATGACAGCGTGGGACAGATGCTGGCATTACTGACGATGAACCTTTCCTCTATGCAGAAGACCGCTGAGGGTACGGCTCCCGATATGAGCGCTAAGTTACGAGAGTCGCAAAAACTGCTCGCCGACATCAGCGATGAAATTCGCACGACATCTTATCTCCTACATCCGCCACTGCTCGAGGAGATAGGCTTGGTTACTGCGATAGAGATCTATATGGAAGGTCTCCGCGAACGGAGTGGACTAAAAATCGATCTGGACGCGCAAAGGGACTTCGGGCGGCTGGCAGACGGCAAGGAATTGGCCTTGTTCCGCGTGATGCAAGAGTGCCTGACCAATGTGCATCGCCATTCTGGCAGTGACACGGCGAAGGTGCGCCTCCAGAGACACGACGGGCAGGCAATCCTAGAGGTCGAAGATCGTGGCAAAGGAATCTCGCTCCAAGCGCTCGACGGTGCGAAGAGTCGAGGGGGTGTTGGTCTACAAGGTATGCGCGAGAGGTTGCGACATTTTGGCGGTGAGTTGCTCGTGGAATCGGTACCTTCCGGCACTCGGATCAGAGCATCGCTGCCACTTGGTGAGACATCGCCCGAGGGACAGTGATGGTCAGTATTAGAAAGGGAGCCGTGCCACTTCCAACGATGGTGTTCCGTCTTCCAGCTGCCTAAGTTGGCTCACTTCAGCTTTCTTGAATTCGGACTCGATCTCGCCAAGCGACACCTCAACCTCCATATGGAGCGGCTCGGCAATTCTCACAGAAAGATGGGGGCCAACGTTCGCCCCAAAGCTGAAATCCACTGTTTGCTGTAGTCAAAGCACCGGTCTGATTTTAGGAATCTGAAAATCTATTCGGTGAGACGCACCGGAGACAATAGATGCCCCCGCAGAAAAGCGACGCGTCCGAGCATTTTCAGGGAGATAATAGCAGCGGTTCTCAAAACCTGATCCAGGTCACTGGCAACCGCACCTATTCTCGACGGGAGAACCCATGAAGAAGCTCTATTTAGGAAATCTTCCTTTCAGCGCCACGGAAGAAAATATCCGCACGGAATTCGCCAACCTCGGAATCCACCCGGATTCGATCACGGTCGTGCGCGATCGTGATACGGGCCAGCCTCGCGGCTTCGCCTTTGTAGAAATCGGCGACGATGGTGCAGCCGAAAAGGCCGTCGCGAACTTGAACGGTAAGGATCTGCTCGGACGCGCGCTCGTCGTCAACGAAGCTCGCCCCCAGGCTCCCAAGCGCGACGGTGGCGGATACGGCAGACGAGGTGGTCAGAGTGGCGGCCGCCGATACTAGCCTGGCTCCTGTTCATCACAGTGAGGCGTGAATCGGATTTATCTAATCGCACCTTAGGGAGCGGGCTGCGACAATGGCGGCAGACTAGCGCACTTCGATCTGTGTACTCGTTACATTACAGACATTTCCTCAAGCTGGACCTCGCGGCTATCCTCTTTGCTACATAGCCCGCAACAAAAGCGCCGAATGCGACGCAGAGCAAGACGCGCACAATCTCAGTCAATCGCGCTCTTTCCCTTTGTTAATTCCTCGGAGAGGGCCATTGGGGTGTCCGTGATGGATTTTAGAGCGGCGCGGACGAAGCTCGCTGCTTCGGCAATCTGGAAGTTCTCAGTCGCAGAATCGGCGGTTTCGTAAAGTGCCGTAAGCCGCTGTTCAACTTCGAGCAGTGCTTCCATGCATAGTGCGAGACGGCTCTGCATCGCACACCTCACCGGGAATGGTTGGGCAGCCTCCCTCAGTAGGTGCGGCCAGGGTAGCACCAAATGCTGCCCTCCTGCAGGTATCTATAAAGATTTCGTAAGGACGGGAATGGTTGGCGAATCGCCTTGGGTCAAGCTTTGTCTACAAAGACCACATGTTGCACCCTACGTTCCTTGCCCGATGTCAGTTCGTCAAGAATTTTCCTAGCTTTTAGAGGTTGCGGCTCAGCCAACCGTTGTAAACGCTCACGAACTGGAGGCCGCCACATGCCACGATGGGTATTGACTTGCCCTGAGTGCCATAAAGAGTTCACGCATAGCAATATCGCTCATGAGTCGAGTTGGTGGGATGAGAAGCCGGAGATGTCCCCTGCTGGCGACTCGATAGAGTGTCCGAACTGCAAGAAAACGTCTACGTACCGTCGCTATCAACTCATCTATCGAAAGGACGAGGTGAAAGGCGCGGGGTCATGATGAGGAAATGTGTGCTAACGGGACGGTCCGCGGATCATACGTGTTATTGAGAACCGCTTGGCGAGTTTGGCGAACTGCGAAGGAGGGCGAGTGCTCGCATTTCTTCCGATCGTCAACTACGAGGACGGGATGTAAGCAGACATAACGGAGCAACGCGATGTTCTCATGCCGCCGCGGTTCTAGATGCGCCCTCTATCTCCGCCAGTATCTCGCGTTCGGCCTCTACCCAATCATCCACGTCCGTGGATCGTAGTCGCTTCTCATACAACTCGTAAGCGCGTACTCTGATCCGGTGTTCGAGCATTGGGTCTGGCGTTCGCGTCTCCATGTTCGCGATTGTAGAACAGCTCGCACCTGCAGAACAATGTCGGACTGTAAAGGTCAGGGTAAGCGCCGACATACAATTCCGTCCTGTGATCCATACTCCAAGATCCATTGGATTAACTAGCTTTCGGGTGAGTGCAAGAAAGTTTATCGAGCCGGTCGGTAGTGTGTTCACGCTCGGCATGATGTTTGATAGGCGTCTGCGAAAAAGTTAGCTTTGAGTCACATGGTAGGGTTTCGAACAGAGACTTCCAATGCCCACAGATAATCTCTGCGAGTGACGCTGAGGCAGGATCGATGCCGACATTGTGGTGCGTTGCTTCGTTCGGGTCAGACTTCGTCCGATATTGAGGCTCCTACGAGATGTTGGATGTGCACAGCACCCTTGCCCTTGGACGTTCCGGGCTGCGCTTCAGCGGAACCAAGTCCGCCAACAATTACTGGGCAGCCTGCCAAAGCACCTCGACGGCACGGCGCAGCCAGGCTTGATCCCGATTCAGGATCAAAGACGATGAGGCTAGGAATTCCTCATGGACAGGCGATCAAAATTCTCGTCGTGACTGGTCCAGCTCAGGGGTTGGAGTTTGAGCTGTCCCGACCGCTCATGACGATTGGACGCCTGGGAGGAGAAGCTGACATCCAAATTGATGATCCCGAGGTATCGCGTTTGCACTGCGCAGTGGAAGTTCGGCGGGATGCCATTTTGCTGCGTGATCTTCGGTCTCTGAATGGTACTTTCATCGACGGTTCGCAGGTTTTTGCCGCGCGCCTAAAAGGCACGTCGCAGTTTTGCATCGGCTCTTCCTGTTTGCAGATTGATATTCTCCTCGCACCTGTTCTTGAGCAGGGCCTGAAAACTAAGGTGTGACGATCTTCAGGCGCTAAGGGCTGGGGCTCGGAAATTAGGGATTTCGGTATTTATTGCCTTATGAGATATTCGAGATCGCACCACTGAAGCCTGCCATCCACTTGTCAGGGGACCGCTTGATTGTGAACACTGCGACCAACTCCTCAGCGCATATCGCGAATGTGCCGTCAGATTTGTGGAAACGGGCCAAGCTCTCTCACGAGACCTAGCAACTAAGCCAAAACTGGATCTACTCGAAATGCATTGGGTCGAGATCAGCGCAGCGACTCGCGAGTGTGAGAACATTCGAACAGCGATCCCCGAACATCTCAAATCGCATTCCCGAGCCGCAGCAGTTTGATATCAAGACCCGGTATCATCGAAGGTGTCATGACCGACGTAAGATACAGACCCGGCAGTTACCCTGCTCACCCGGACTGGGATTGCATGAGGGTGGTTCCTAGGCACAAACGAGCAACGGTCGGTCATTTCTGCTCGCTCGTTCTCCGGAAGGCGCAATTTACCTGTCAGCTGACTTGGATCGCTGGACAAAAGTCACCCACGAACGCGACCTGCGTGCATGCCAGTCGCATTTTGACCGTCGCGACAGAGCTGCTCTAGCACGGGCCGCGATCGCTTCCATCTAGGCTTTTGCAAACTGCGAGTTCATCCCTCCGAGATCGCTCCTCGGCATCTCCGGTAAAGCAATCTCGTTTGTAAAATCCTTATCCCTAAATGCGTTGTGGAGCTATGCTGGCGCTACTGATTGGGACCCGACCTGAAGGGGGTTTCGGGTGAAAAGTCGTCTCGCTATCTGCGCTGAAAAATTGTCAGAAGTTGAGCAGCATCTAGCCGAACTTTACGGAGCTGCTAACGGGAATGGCCGCATCAGAATCGCCGAAGGACTAAGTCTCGTTCGCTCTGCTCTCAAGGCTGTGCAGGACACATCCATGGTCATCGAGTACTTGCCCGAAGAACAGAGCAAGATTTAAGCGTGAGCTAGGAAGGTAGGGTTGATGTTTTCGCATCCACTGCGTGTAGTGCTGCGACCTGCCAATCCGGCGCGGTGTCTAATTATCAACACACGCGCCTAGATGGAGCGATCCCAGCCCACGCTTCCGAGCCCAGCAAAAATGGAAACACTGATACTCTACGCCACCTGTCCCATGAAGGATTGCAAGGCTATCGTTATCCCTGCCGTTGAGCAAGTAGCAGAACGCAAGCGATTCGACATCGTCAGCGGCAACTGGAGCTTGCGCTGCCCGAGGTGTTCACTGCAATTCGCCGTCGACGAATCGGACTTCAAGGTGGACAATATTTCGATTGAACAAATTCGGAGGGACTATCCTAACTTCCAAGGATAGATCCCGAGACATCAGCTCTTTTCCTGTGAAAGACATCTGCCTCTCCCGCTTCTTCAATGAGCGTGGACATTTGACCGAACGACAACCTTTCAGCTAGCCTTCGAACGGAAGCGGCACCTCCCACTCGGGAATTCTGGAACCCAGTGAAACACGGAAAAGCTTTAACAGGAATCGGGGATTCTTCCCCCGCCCATGATGCGCGTGCGTCGTGGTCAAATACGCGTCTCGTGAAGGA
>Ga0187783_10001089_pt1 | contig 20087 bp, 22 predicted proteins | sample 1015_SJ02_MP02_2_FD_132471 | JGI IMG/M metagenome (GOLD analysis project Ga0187783, IMG submission 132471) | Tropical peat soil microbial communities from peatlands in Department of Meta, Colombia - 1015_SJ02_MP02_20_MG | ecosystem: Environmental > Terrestrial > Soil > Wetlands > Peat | place...
AGCTTCGGTGACGTGATCACGGCACCGAATGCCGACCCGCTATCGCTCCTGCGTGGGACGATCAATCCGCCTGCCCCCGCCCGCCTCAAGCTCGAGGACTACGCTCACATCCGATCGACGCTCGATGTACTCCTGCCCTACTTCAAGCGCTCCTTGAGCACGCAGCGAAGGGGGGTGAACGTCTATCTGCACGGGGTCTCCGGAACGGGGAAGACCGAACTCGCCCGGGTCCTGGCCCGCGAGCTTCAGTGCGACCTCTTCGAGGTGGCCGCCGAGGATAAGGACGGGGAACCCATCGACGGCGAGCGACGCCTGCGCGCCTTTCGGGCCGCACAGAGCTTCCTCGCGACGCGCCGCGCCCTCGTTCTCTTCGACGAGGTCGAGGACGTCTTCAACGACGGACACGCGCTCTTCGGACGCAAGAGCACGGCCCAGACTCACAAGGCCTGGATTAATCGCGCGCTCGAGGACAACCGCGTGCCGACCCTCTGGGTCTCCAATACCGCACAGGGGATCGATGCCGCCTTCCTCCGTCGTTTCGATCTGGTCTTCGAGCTGCCCGTGCCGCCCCGACGCCAGCGACAGCGGATCCTGACCGAAACCTGTGCAGGGCTCCTCGATTCGAGTCAGGTCTCGCGCCTCTCATCCTGTGAGGCGCTCGCGCCGGCCGTCGCAACCCGCACGGCTTCGGTGCTGGATTCGATTCGCGGGGATCTCGCCCCGGGGCAGATTCCTAAGGCCTTCGAGCTCATCGTCGGCAATACGCTCAAAGCCCAGGGACATCCAGGCCTTCATCGACTCGACCGAGACGGCCTTCCGGGGCTCTACGACCCAGCTCTCGTGAATGCGGACGTGGATCTCCCGAGCCTGACGGCAGAACTCATCCGAGAGCGCACGGGGCGGCTCTGTCTCTACGGTCCTCCGGGGACGGGAAAGAGCGCCTTCGGTCGCTGGATTGCCGAGCAGATGCAGGTTCCACTTTCGACCAAGCGTGCCTCTGACCTCCTCTCGATGTGGGTGGGCGGGAGCGAGCGCAACATCGCCAAAGCGTTTCGGGATGCCGAGGATGAGGGGAGCGTCCTCCTGATCGATGAGATGGACAGCTTCCTCCCGGATCGTCGCGGCGCGCAGCGCAGCTGGGAAGTGACACTCGTGAATGAGATGCTGACGCAGATGGAATCCTTCGGCGGGGTGTTCATTGCCTCGACGAACCTGATCGACGGTTTCGACCCAGCGGCGCTCCGCCGCTTCGACCTCAAGGTGAAGTTTGATTACCTCCGGTCGGAGCAGGCCGTACAGCTGCTACACCGCTACGCTGGCGAGCTTGGAATACCCCCACCCGGAGCGGCGGAAATTGCGGACATCGCTCAGTTGCGGGTGCTGACCCCGGGGGATTTCGCGGCCGTGGTTCGCCAGAGTCGCCTGCGCTCCTTCGCCTCCTGTGCGCAGCTCATCGAAGTCCTCGAAGGGGAGTGCGCTCTGAAGCCGGGGCCCAAGCGCACTGTGGGCTTCTGCCCCTAGCGCAGCGTTCGAACTACGATCACGGGGGTGCATGCTGGTTCAGAAAGTTCACGATTAGGGGCCGCTCCCGCGCGAGCAGCGTGGGGCATTGAGCCTCATGAGAACTGCGGACTTGTATGTTTGGATTGCGATCACCGGTGCCCCAGTAGGGTGCTCCTCGACGCCAAACGATTACCAGCGACTCGCCACGCCGAGCGCGAGGGAGAACGACCTGACGAACATGTTGCACTGCCGCGCGCGACGACGGCAGCTCATCCGTCCAGGGGCCCGGCGTCCTGCCTGAGTGGTACGCGCACGACTCGATGACCGCTACGTGGCGGATGATCAGCTGCCTGGCGTCTTCAGGAGCGATTCCCCTCAACCGTGCAAGCTCGTTGATGGGCTTCCCGAACACACGCAACCAGTAGTTTGCGGCCCCGCTACCCGCCGACGCCGGACCCAGTGGAAAGAAGCCACCCTGCGCGCCTCGAAGGTTCGCCGCACAGGTCTCGGCGTGTGCCGGATTCGCGAACTCATCTTGATAATCCTGAGGCGAAAATCCTGGATTACCGTGGACTATGAATACCAGAGCAGTCTCTGTGTCCCCGATGAAAGGCTGCGGATGTAGGCCCACGTGCAGTATCTGTACGCCAGGGAGTGTGTTGGCGGCGGCTTCCTGCTGATTCCAGTCAACATACCGGTGTGCATACTTACTCGGCTCAGCACGCACCATCGCAAGATCTTGAGGGTGCATCCCATATGCAGGAGCCGCCTGCCAAAAGTCACGCATGCGTCATTTCCCATTCGGAAGTACGTCGGAGTCGCAGGGTTGTGTGCCGCCCCCGCGGGCACATCAAGGCGAGTGGCATCATGATCAATTTGATATCGCAGGCCTCCATTATTGTACAGTTATCTCCGAACCCGCTTCCTCAGAAACAGTCGGTTTGTGCCGCTCGCGAGGAATCATGACATCGATTGATTACGAGCACTTTTTCTGCGTCCGTGGCTTGGACGCAGACGATGTCGAGCCTGAGATTCGCGCGAACGTACTCTATCGCCGCTGCGGCGACGACACCGTCGGCGCATTCTTTGGCTACACCGGAGGCGGGTGCTTCGAGTGCGGCTACTTCTGGATCGATGGCCAGGACAGACTGCGGGTTTTCGAAGACGACTGGAGCGAGTTGCCGCAGGCACTCCACGCGGCCCTCGAGAGTCTCGATTTCGAGCGCCAGAGCTTCGAGGACTGGTCGGACGATGATGTCATCGGCCGACCTTCAGAGCGTGGCCTCGCTCTCCTCGAGCAAGCGCCATCATTGCGGGATGCTAACGATCGCACGTACGCCTCGAGCAAGTTCGATCATCACCTCCTGGACCGACTGAGCAGTGCATGGCCTTTGCTCTTGGGGTTGGTATAGGAGCGGCCTGTGCGCGCTCCACTGAGACGAGACTGGCTACGCTCGATGCGGGTTTCCGGTAGCCGGACGTCCGGTCCCGACGAAAAGCGACTCGGAGTGTCAGCTCCACTTGGCTCGGAAATTTCAATTGCCGCTCGACCGCTTGGAAGCGCGGCTCCTTGCGCAAGGGATCGAGGAGCGGATCTCTCTTCAGCCAGCTCAGGCCCGGGTCACGTTGGCGCACTGCCGTTTGAAGCCATTCGAGTGCCTTGACGGTATTCCCCCATTGCGCGTAGATCTCAGCATATTGATACGCTGGAAAGTCGGCATCCAGGGCGCGGTACCTCGTTAAGATAGCTTCGGCGTCGATATGTCGCCCTAGTTTGTCGTACACGAGCGCGAGGCAAAGGAGAATCCACCCCCTCCGCCCCCCAATCTCCGTTTCGCATGAAGAGCGGGCACTCTGCAAGTCGCCCAGCCCGTAAAACGCTAATCCACGCCACGCATAAGAGCGTGCGTCTTCAGGATCAAGAGTGAGGGCCTCCTCGAAGGCCGCCACCGCCTCGCTATATCGTCGTGAGACCCATTGTCCTTCACCAAGCCTGCGGTGGCTTTCGGTGTTCAGCGGATCGAGTATGGCCGCGCGGCGGCTGGCGGCGAGTCCCGCTTCGCTGCGCCCCATATCCACCGTAAAGCTACCGTAACGCTGTAATACTCGCGCGTTGCCCGGCGCGAGGGACAGAGCGTGCGAATACTCGTCGCTCGCACGAGCAAAATCCAAAAATCCGTCCTCGAGAACACGGGCCAACGCGAGATGAGCGTCCCCAAGTTCAGGGGCCAGCGCGATTGCCCGCTGCGCGTCGGCGAGAGCATTATCAATCATGTCGCGCTGAGCCGGGCCGGTCTGATACTCGCTCGCAGCTTCTTCGAGTGCCATTGAGCGGCCGGCGAAGGCAAGTGCGTAATTAGGATCCAGGCGAATCGCTTCGGTATACGCGGAGGCTGCGGATTGCAGATCATTCAGATTGTGCTGACTGCTGTAGGCCTTGGAGCCGCGTAGATACGCATCGAACGAAGCTGGGTTGCGTGTTCCGCCCAACTCGATCTTCGTCGCCAGGTCTCCGAGCAGGCTAACTTTCAGGGCGCTCGCCACCGCAGTTGCAATCTCGGTCTCCAGTTTCAACACATCGCCCAAGTCCCGGTCGTAGGTGTGGGACCAGAGGTGAAACCCCGTGACCGTATTAATCAACTGCGTGGTGACACGCACGGTGTTGCCTGAGCGTCGCACGCTCCCTTCCAGCACCGCGCCGACGTTGAGTTTATGGGCGATCGTTTCGACATCGACCTTCTCTCCTTTGAAGGCGAAGGACGAAGTGCGCGCTGCCACCTGTAGCTCATTGATTTCAGTCAGGGAGTTCAGCAGCTCCTCGGTTAGACCATCGGAGAAATACTCCTGCTCCGTGTCGCCGCTCATGTTTACGAACGGCAGCACGGCGATCGAGTGGGGTGGAGGTGCGAAAGCCACCGGCTTAGCGGTCCACAGCTTCTCGACGAGGAGATAAGCGGCTACCGCGGCGACCACGACCGCCAGTAGCGCGGTCATTAGACGCGAAGACTTCCTCGAGGCTACCGCCGCCGGCCTCCGGGCCATCCTCGGTAAGGGACTCGACGCCCCGGATAGGAGCTTGCGGATGCGCGTTGCGAACTCGGGCGGCGTCTCACCTGCGGGTAAACGCGTCCACTGGACCTCGCGGAACTCGTCCGGGACAAAGGCTTCCTGGTCGTCGGTACCGTCAACGACCACCGGCACGAGGAAAGCCTTTTCATCGGCCATGTGGTGCGTACGTTCGACGGCGAGCTTCCATTCGTGCCGAAAGTAACCCTCAAGCCGCTCCTGGGTGTGCTGGGAGATAATCGGAATAAAGAGGACGCAATCTTGGATCTCGTGCCGGATCTTCTTGTCCCAAGCATCCCCGCCCCGCAGCTCGCTCTGGTCGAACCACACCTCGATGCCGGCTGCCCGTAAGGCCTCGCAGATCCGCTGTGCCGCAGCGGCGTCTTGCGAGGCGTAGCTCAGGAACACCGCGCTGCGTGACTCAGCCATGCCAAGGAGCCCCCGACGGCATCAGCTCACGTGCCCACGTGCTGACCCGGCACCGGCAATCCAACCTTCCGGCAGTACGCGGCGAAGCGCGGATCGTCCTTGTAGCGCAGGATGAAAGAGTCATAGAGGAGGAAACTGATACCCGAATCGCGGTTGCTCCAGGCTCGCTCGAGCCACTCGAAGGTCTCCTTGGCATCGTTGCGCACCGCGTAGATCTCGGCAATCTGATACGCAGCACCGTTCGCATGCTTTTCAATCAGTGTCCTGAGCGCCGCCTCCGCGGCGCCCCGGTCCCCAGCGATCTGTCGGGCAAGGGCGAACGCATTGTCCTGCCACAGGCCTGGCGGCTCCTGCTGCGCAGCCGCGAGTGCAGCCTGCGCATTCCCGCGCTGTACCTCGATGGTCGTGAGTGTCTGGTGAAACCACGCCGCACCAGGCTGCAATTCGATGGCCCTGCGGACTGCCCGTTCGGCTTCGTCGAGTCGGTTGAGTCCCGAAAGATAAAGCGCGAGCCAGTTGTACCAGTCGGCCCTCAGCGGATCGGTAGCGAGCGCTTGGCGCGTAAGCTCGATCGCTTGGTGCAGTTCACCGATAGTGGCGAGCAGGTTCCCAAGCGAGAACTTCGCATAGCCATCATTCGGCGCGAGCTCCAACGCACGGCGATACTCCGCTTCTGCCGCGTGCCAGTCTAAATCGGCGTCTAGATGCAAGTAACCTCGGGCAAGGTGCGCGCCGGCGAGTTCCGGGGAAAGACTGAGTGCGCGATCGACCGCTGCACGCGCCTTCGCAAATGCCTCCTGCGCCGGCGCGCCTTCAAGAAATCCCCCACCGACAGTGGTCCAGGCTTGCGCCAGCTCGCTCCAGGCGAGTCCGTAGCGCGGATCGAGCTGCGTCGCCTGTGTGTACGACTCGATCGCCCTGCGCAAATCGGCTTCGGTGTTACGGAAAGTATAGAACCTACCCTGCAGCAGGGCGTTGTAGGCCTCGACGCTGCCGCCCGGCGGGCGGTCGTTCTGCGCCGCCGCATGCTCACCCGGCAGGAGCTTCGCCCGGAGTGCCCCTGCCACCGCGCTGGTGACGTCATCTTGCAGAGCGAAGAGATCCTTGTACGGCCGATCATAACGGGCGGACCACTGAGTGCTGCCATCCGACGTATCAATGAGCTCTGCGCTAACCCGGACGATGTCTCCCGCGTGGCGTACACTCCCTTCGAGCAGACGCGCGACGCCGAGCTTCGCCCCGATGGTCTTACTATCGTCCTTCGAGTCGCGGAACTGGAACGAGGAGGTCCGGCCGATCACTTTGAGTCCCGGCAATTCCGACAGCGCGCTGATCAGATCCTCGGATAGACCATCGGAGAAGTACTGCTGGCTCGCATCGCCGCTCTCGTTCGTGAGCGGCAGCACCGCGATCGAGTTTGACGCGATGGCCTGCGCTGTTGGCTTCGGGTGGACCAGCCGCTCGCGCACGACGTAACCAAGCGCCGCCAGCACCACAACCGCCCCCGACGCCACCAACACAACTCTTCGACGCGGGTCAGAGGTGTTAGTGCCAACGGCAGGCACGCCGACAGATGTTGGATCCGCCGGCTGACGGTTCTTTGGCGCATCAGGCTGCCCGGGGGACAGCAGGCGCCGCACCCGGTCGACGAACGCCTGCGGTGTCTCGCCACCCGGCAGCCGCGTCCACTGGACATGGCGAAAGGCATCCGGAACGTCTGCCCTCATTTCCGGGGTCGAATCGATAGCCACCGGAACGAGGAATGCCACCCGCTCCGATAGGTCGTGTGTCCGATCGACCGCGAGCTTCCACTCGCGCCGGAAATAGCCCTCGACCCTCGCTTCGGTGCTCGCCGAGACAACGGGTATAAACAGCCGACAGTCGTGTATCTGCTCTCGTATCCGCCGGTCCCAGGCATCCCCGCCCCGTAGTTCCTCGCGGTCAAACCAGACCTCAATGCCGGCAGATCGAAGAGCTTCAGCAATGCGCTGCGCAGCCGACGCATCCTCTGAGGCGTAGCTCAGAAATACAGCACGCGAAGGCTCAGTCACAAAATGGTGTGACCCCAAGAACTTGCGTTCAACCCCAAGCCAGCATTCCCTTGGAGTGCCAGCTTACCCCCTGATCTTGGTCGTAAATGTTACCCCCGCGATCCATCGACCGGGGAGACGTATCGCGAGACTATACTTCGGTCGATCAACATTGGCGACGCTGGCAATGCTGGCGCGACGCAGCGTTCTCTCGGAGAAAGCGGCATGAACAGAAACGAATACTTAACAGCGATCAATGAGTTTTGGTACCAAGGCGAAGTGTTCGGCGAAGCGGTGATGAATCGATGGCTGCAGCTTGAAAAGGACCCAATACGTCGTTGGAAGTGGGCGACTATTCAACAGCTCGAAACTGAGACCAAGGCGAGACTCCGTCCATTTTTGATGCGCCTGGGTCTCAGCATCGTGGCGAACGACGTCGACGACAAGGTTAACGAAGTCTCAGCGGGCTTCGCCGATAAGTCTTGGTCGGAGATCATGGAGATGGGCGCTCAAATTGCCGGCACCTACCTCGAAAAGTTCCTAGAGATTGAGGCGGCGGCGCCTGAGAGCGAGCGAGAAATCGCTCATTCGATGGTGATCCACGAGTCCTCATTGCTTGATTTTGCGAAGCAAGAGCTGGCCGGCAAATCGGAAAACTCTCTCGATGGCGTCATCTCCCAACTTCACTGGCCGATTCCACGACCGCAGCCAGGGTAGTTCTGGTCTGATCGAGCGTCTACGCTTTCGATAGCCCCATGCGCCCACCGGCCGGTCTCACGATATCGAACGTCCGCTTCTAAGTACCCCGAAAGCCCGTTGAGGGCTGATGGCGGCCACTCGCTATGGCCCTCACGAATAGGAACATGCTCGCACTCTGCTGGCTCACTGTTCGGGCGGCACCGCGTACCGATATTCTGTCGGGGTCAAGTCCTTCGAGTTCGGCATCCAGTTTTCGACAAGTCGCATCGACCCCCCGGAAAGGACCGGAATTCCATCAGTTTCAGTTACAACGATTCCAAAGAGAATAAATAAATCTGTCGGCTCCGGCCCGGCTCTAACTGCTTCGACCTCTAGTCCTGTAAGCGTTACCGTATTCCCGTCGCTTTGCGTGCCCTTAACCTCAACACGTCGGCGCTCTTCGCCGCGTGTTACCACGTAATCATAAGATCGGGTCGAATGGGTATCCTCCACCACGCAGCCGAGCGTTTCATAGTGCCTTCGGGCTGCGAGCATAGCGTGCTGCTCAATCGCCTCTCTTACACGTGGGTCCTGTACTCTGCCCTGCCCGCGAGCGCGCGTAGCCCGAGTTCGGATTCGTTGTTCTCTTTTTAGCTCCGTTCTTTCCGGAACCTTCGTCGGACGCCAATCGTAAATTTCGCGAAGCGCACCGCTCGCGTCGCGATTGAAGTCTGGGTTCTCGAACAGAACCGTGACGGGCTGCTCTCCTTCTGCGATTGGATCCGTCAGGCGACCGCAGTACGAAAATGGGCAAGTTTTTGACCTGCGTTTTTCAGTAACTCTCGCGAATAGATGGCATAGTCGCTCCTCTTCGAGGATCGCCCGAATGGTTGGCGAACGCTGGGTTTGTTGGTTCTGGCTCTGCCACCAAAACATCCCCTCCTCGAATCGATCTTCGTATTGATAGTCCTTCCGGTCGCTCTTATCGAGCGTCACGAAGAGCAATACCGCGTTCGCGAATCGCACAGGCCCTTGGCCCCAGTTTGGATCACGAGACCCTTTAGGACGGCTCACTTTCCCGAGGCGGGCGACGTCATCACGCGTATACGCCGAGCCTAGTTGAAAAGGTTCCACTTCGATGTGCTGGTCAGCGAATGCCATTCAATGCCCCAATGCTCGGACTCACTCCAAGAAAAGTGTCGGAGTACCGTGGTTGCCGTGAGCTCAGTTGCGAAGTCGCCGGGATGCGGTAACGTGACCGTCCTACTCATCATGCCACCCGGCGTCAAGACGAGATAGCTCCCACATGAGACCAAGATATCGCTATTGGGGACAACAGCCGCTTTGGACACTGACCGAAGCCGCTTATCTGTTGGCAGGTCTTCCTCCCTCGGATAATCCGCAGGATGCGTGGTTCAACCCACCGCAGAAAGCAGAAATGTTTCATCGCCGGATCAAGATGGCAATCGCTGTCCAGGACATAAAACAAACATACAAAGTTCAGGGAGTGCGCGAAAGGTCGATAAAGCCGTCTGAAGTCGTTCGCTGGGCTCAAGTGAAGAAGTATCGAATTCCGACTCCACTGCGGAAGCTTGCCAGCGTCGTCTCCGAAACCGACCCCCTCAGAACTACTGAGAGGAACACGCTCCTGAAGCTTGTCGGCGGAATGGCTGCAGCTAAGTACAAGTGGCAACCCGGAGTTCGTGGCAGCGCGTCGACGAATATCGCCGACGACCTCAACAAGCTTGGCATAGAGCTCACCGACGAGACCGTCCACAAGTGGCTTATGGCTGCCGCTGAATATCTGCCGGAGAAGAGCAAGTAGCCTTTCCAAACCGAATTCGGCAGAGGTAAAACCGAATTCGACCGTGCCGCCTCCGGCGGTCGGTAGATTTGCTCCGAATCTAACAGCGCCGTCGAGCGCGCGAGGAGCGAATCATGACGAAAGCCTCTCTAGCAGGATCACTAACGCCGAGCGAATGCCCCCCGGCAATCGAGCGAACAACACGGCTGTCGGAAAAGGCGCGCAGGCGCATCAAGACCGGTCAGTACGAGGTTGAGCTTCACGACCCCCTTGAGGCAGAGCGACTCTCGATAGCCCTGTCTGAAGTGGCAGAGCTCGAAGAATGCGCGGTTCGCGTAATCCGCGTTTTGCTTCTTCCCTGAGCGTTGGCAATGGTGAAGCGAAATACCCCGAAGAGTGCGGAGCCAGACCCGTCGGCGGACGCAGAAATCCGCGTTGCGTTCGGCGCAGACGTGGGTACCCACGTTGTAGCGGAGTGGCGTGTAAGCAACCTGGCCGCCCTTGCCAAGCTCCTGAAGCAACACGCATCCAGACCTGATGGAGGGGCTTACATCTGCGCGGCGGCGATGCGGGAGGGGATTAGAAATGCCAAGAACGCCGAACCGACGCGCGTCGTTATCGTCGATTTCGATAAGTTGGCGCCAGCTGCGACTGAAGCACTCGCCTCTGCCCTTACTGGGCTGGCTAGCCTCTGGTGGCGCACCCGCAGATCCACCTCCAAACGACCTCGGCGCAGGATCGTAGTTCTACTTGACCGTGACGTACAACCGGCGGATTACCCTCGTATACACGCTGCTTTGGTCGCCGAATTGTCGCGGCGCTCAGGGAGCGATTTGATCGCTGACCCGACGAGCGCGAATCCAGCGCAACCGCAGTTCACGCCCACTGAAGGGGCGACAATACACCTCGTCCGTGGTGCTCCGTTTCATGTGACACCTGTCTCATCGGACGATCCTACCGAACCCACGACGCCAACCCGCGGTCAGCTCACCTTTGAGGAAGACAAGACCCGGAACGTCGATCTGACATCGGTCGCCGGATGGCTTCGATTTCGCGGGTGCACGCCACCACAAATCCAGGCGGCTCTGGCCGGACTGAACACGACATTACCCAAGCCCCTGAAGGCTGGTGAGATTGAGACTATCGCGAAGTCGGTCGCCAGGTACGCCCCCGGTAACGCTCTTGCCGAACTGGTTATTGAACCGCTGTCGAACATCCCGGTTGAGCGACTACAGCCGCTTTGGCCGGGGAGGCTTTGGCTGGGAAAGATCGCCATCGTGGCTGGTCTGATGGGTTTAGGAAAATCGACACTGCTGTTTGATATCGCAGCGCGCATCACCACCGGCGTGGATTGGCCCGATGGAAGCGGAAAAGCTCCCCTCGGTGACGTCGTAATTCTTTCTACCGAGGACGACGCAGCGGATACCATCCGTCCTCGATTGGAGGTGATGGGTGCCGATATCAGTCGGGTTCACATCATACAAGGCGTTGAAGAGATGGACGCAAAGACTAAGCGAACGGGGAGACGGCTGTTCTCCCTTCGTCAGCACATCGACCTGCTCGATCAAAAACTCGCCGAACTCGAAACGGTGCAACTGGTCATTGTTGATCCGATCACTGGCGTCTTCCAGGGCGCTGATACGCACAAGACTGCTGACGTGCGTGAAGTGCTGGCAATGGTCAGCATCGTTGTCGAGCGGTATCAAGTCGCGTTCGTTGGGATATCCCACCCGAACAAGGCTGAGGGTGCCTCCGCTGCCTTCCGTATCACAGGGTCTGTTGCCTTTACGGCGGCTCCTCGTTCGGCATTCATCGTCGGTCGATCCCGAGACCCCAACACTCCTGACCGAATCATCTTCGCCGAGCTTAAAAACAACCTGGCTGTTAGGCAGGGCTCACTTGCCTTTCGGGTGATCGGTCGGGATCACCCCGTAGCCGGCAACGTTGCCGCTATTGAGTGGCTGGGACCTGCGAATGAAACGCCGGATGACATTCTCGACCCGGTCAAGAGTGGTCGAGCACGGGCAGTCGAGAGCTCCACCAAGACGGCCACCGAATGGCTGAAAGAAGTCCTCTCGAAAGCGCCGACCCCTTCGCGCTGGATTGAAACTGCCGCACGCGAGAAGAGAATCAGCCGCCGCCAGTTGGACCGAGCGGCGAAGGAACTAAAGGTGATTAAGCGACCGCTAGGCCGCGGGGGCGCGTGGATGTGGTCGCTACCGCCGAGCGAATCCGAGTGATTGCGGTGCCTCCGCCTCGCCCGGTGCAGTCTGCGAATCTGCGCGAGTCTGTGCAGATCCGGGCGAATCTGTGCATCTCTTGCCGTAAGACTCGCACACATTCGCACAGACTCGTGAGGATTAGCACAGATTCGCAGACGTGCACGCTAGCGCAGCGGTCGGCAGGAGGGGCGTCGTGACCGACCGGGTGCTAATCCCCTTCGGCAATCGCCTGCTCTGCCTCCCCCGAGAGGCGTTCGAGGCCGCCCTGCGCGAGGGTGCGACGGTAGCCGGCACGATCGTCGAGAGTGACGATGCAGCAGCCGCCGCGCAACCCCGGGAGCCGGTAGGGAGCGGCTTACTAACCGCCGAGGCAGCCGCCGCCGTGCTCTCCGTCGATGCGCGGTCGCTGCTCCGGCAGGCCCGCGAGGGACGCATCCCGCACTTTCGGGTAGGCCGTTACGTGCGGTTCGATCCGGCAGTTATCGCCGATGCCTGCCGCCGACCGGTAGCCGCATCCGCTGCTGCTACAACCGCTACACCTGCGACGCGCCCAGGCCGCTGAGATGACCGTTTCCGCCATCGGTTGTGCAGGGCACAAACGCTTATGAGGACGGGTACGGTCGATTCTCGGCTGGCTTTGGGGGGCACCCCCCTATGAAAACGGCGCGAGTCGGCACAGCTAGACACGCTCATTGGCAATACGCAGGCCACTTGCACAACCGGCTGCATCAGGAACTTGCGCATGTTGTTTCCAGCCGTGTTTCCGTTTCACCCCGATTTCTCAGTTGCTCTGACATGCGTAACAGCCTGATTTTCCTGATCGCGCTTTCGCCGCTGCGACTGACCGCCAGACGGCCTGGAAACGCCATTCTGAAGCCCGCCCTCGCGTCATAGCCTGATCATGTATGGGCATCCGCAAGTATCGCGACCGCTGGGTTGCCGATTACCGCGACGCAGACGGCAAGCGGAGAGTCGAGGTTCCGCAAGGTCCCTTCGAGAATGCGGCTCAGGAGCGGATGGCAGCCCAGGCGTTGCTGACCAAGCGGCTCGCCGAGGTCGCCCAGGGTCGGCATCAACCATTGAGCACGCGCCCGACGGTCGCCGAGGTCTGCGACCGGTTCATGGAGAGCAAGGTCAACATCCGACCTACGACTCGGCGCAATTACGCCACGCTGATCGAGATGTACATCAAGCCTCTGCTCGGGCGGCGGAAGGTGCAGGCGGTCACCGCAGAAGCAATAGAGCGTCTCCGATTTCAGCTGATCGAGGAGACACCGGCGTGCGTCGCCAATGCCTACGTCGCGCGTCGTCTTGCCTCCAGCTCCCGCTGGTCCGAGGCAAGGGCGAAGCAGCGCGCCGCCCGTCTGAAGCCCGGTGTTCGTACGATCAACAAACTGTTGACGATGCTCACCATGATCCTCGGTTACGCCTGCAAGCATCGGTGGATCGAACACAATCCCGCCGAGCACATCGAGCGCCTTCGCGATCCGCGCCCCGTTGATGAACGGGCGATTGACGGCAATATTCTGACCCCCGGTGAGATCCGGCGGCTACTTGATGCTACCGATGACGGTTGCTACCGCATGATCATCACGACTGCGATCTTCAGCGGGATGCGCCAGGGTGAGTTGTTGGGGTTGATGTGGGGCGACATCGACTGGAACAGCCGGCAGGTTCACGTCCGACGCGCGTGGAAAGAGGGCGCATTCAGTGAGCCAAAAACCCGCAACTCGGTCCGCAAGCTGGATCTGCCGGACTTCCTGGTGTTGGAACTTAAGAAGTGGAAGCTGCGCTGTCCAAAGAGTGAGCTGGATTTGGTCTTCCCGAACGGCAGCGGTAATCCGCAGGGTCACTCCAACCTTTTAGCAAGAGGATTTTATCCCGCCCTACGGCGCGCGGGGCTGCGCAAGATTCGCTTTCACGATTTGAGACATACGTTTGCGAGTTTGATGTTGGCAAACGGAACCGATGTCGTCAGGGTGTCGCGATTGCTAGGACACTCATCGCCAGTGGTCACGATGACGGTCTACGCGCATCAGCTCCCGAAGGAACACTACGATGACGGGGATAAGCTTGCCAAGCTCGTTTATGCCGAGGGTAACCCACTGATCCCGGCTGACACCGAGGCAGTGGTCGTTCCGTTCCCAGCGACTACGGCAGATAGCAAGGCATGAAGTCCGACACAAACATGCGAGCCCTCCTCGTCCAACTGGTCCGCCGGTTGGAAGGCGTATATGCCGTCTGCGTGACCGCCGAGACGGCTCTCGCTGCTCAGAATGCCGACCGCGACGCCGAGATTGCCCGGTGCCTGCGGGCCGGAGTGTCCGAGACAATCGCCGCCGAGCTGCAACGGGTCAGGAAAACTATCGCCCGGTTAGAAGTTCCGGGACCGTAGTGCTTAGGGATTTCGCCAGCACTTCCAGCGTGCTCAGAGTGACATTGCGCTCACACCTCTCGATTGACCCGATATACGTACGGTGCAGCTCACAGGCATCGGCAAGCGCTTCCTGCGATAGGCCGTGTTTCTTGCGGTACGCCCGGACGTTGTTGGCCAGGACCCTCCTGAGATGTGAGCTCGGTTTTCGCACGGCTTTGTGGGACCTGCATCCCAAAAGCATCGTGGAACCTTGAAGACTCTGTATCTACAGACTATGAGTAGCAGTTAAATTCGAAGCTGGAGGAACATTGATGTGAGTCTGCGAGCGATTGCAACCCAAGCCTCGTCAGTCCTGGTAGTTGCGCTTGCCCTGCACCAGTCCGTGGCGTTCGCCGGCTTTGTGGACGGCGTTCAGGCTGAACAGCGCAAGGACTACGTCAGTGCTCGGCGCGAGTACCTCGTTGCCGCCCAAGATGGGAACGCGAAGGCTCAGAACAATCTCGGGCGGCTTTATCGACAGGGCTTGGGCGGTCCCGTGGACTTGGGGCAGGCGCTCTACTGGTTCACTCAGGCGGCGAGTTTGGGACAAGTGAACGCCCAGACTTCTCTTGCCGACATGTTTGAGAAGGGCGACGGCGTCACTGTCGATTACCTCAAGGCCGCGTACTGGTACCAGCGCGCCGCCAATGCGGGGTTCTTCATCGCGCAATTGTCTCTAGGCGAGCTGTTTGAGAACGGACGCGGTGTTCCACAGGATCCGGTGAGGGCGCTGGCTTGGTACAGGATTGCAGCCCGAGCGCACGTCAATCCCGCGAACCAGTACTTCGTTGACGAAGGCAAGAGGGCAACGGCAGCCGCAGAGGCTCTGGGCGCCCGTCTCTCCGACGCGCGGCGGAGAATTGCTGATGACCTGGCGGATCGATGGATGCCTGGGTCGAATCTAGCCGACATTGCACCTGCCAACGTCGCCGCGGAGGATGACTCTGCGGGCCGGGCAGTGCGAGAGCGTCTCGCGCAAGAGCGACTGGCCAACCGCGAAGCCGCCGAGAAGGAGCACGAACAGAAGGTTGTAGCCTGCAAGGCCTACATGTTCACGAAGCCGAACCCGGGCGTCGGAATGTATGGAGCGGCCGCCGCATCTGCGGGCAACGCGGCCCTATGCGACCTTGATCCAGAAGCTCCGTTTAAGCTGCCCCCGCCTGCTAATCCTGTTCCGGTTCCGGTTGTAGTGGTTGGACACGAGTAGCGTCGTTGTGGCCGATAACCTAGATTGAAGCATGGCTCGCCCTAACCATCACAGGAAAGTCGCCTCCGCGCAGAAGTTGATCAAGAACTACGGGCGGTGACCGGGCGGCCATCCTATTCGGTCAAGGAGTTTGCGCGCGCTCACGGCATGCAAGTGGTTCTGCTTCACCAACACAGAGTTCAGATCCGACAAGATGCGCATATGCGTGGATCGATGCATGCCCTTGGGCCTGGCAACCCGGTACTTACCCGTTAACTTCGCTTCAAGCCGGCGTTGCTTTCGCCACAATCGCTTCATCTTCGTCTCGTCTTGACTGCTGAAGACGAGTCCCATGCACCTGCGACAACTAAAGCTGTTGTCCTCGTCGAGTCCGTAAAGGATGGAGCGCCGCGAATTGCATCGGCGACATCGGAACCACGGACGTGTGCCGCCGCGCGGACACGGCGTTCGCTCGATTCGGATCTCGGTCGGCACCGAGCACGTAATCCCCTCTAGCTTCACTCGAAGCTTAGACGCAGCGAAAAGAAAGGCTGCCGTCGCGAATTGCCTGCCGTCGGCGCTCCTAACCTGCACCGTGCCCTCCGTGCTCGGTTCTAAAAGCCCGTAGTCCTGCAATCGGCGGATATCGACGGCGAGATAGCGTTCGACCTTCGGACGGCTCCTGCCACCCCGTACGCGCCTATACGGGCCGAAACTGCCATCGGAGCACTTGCTCGTTAGCGAGAACAGGTTAGGGGTACCCGATTGTCCGGGTGGCTTCGACCCCGGGAGGGGGGAGTAGCCTTCGATCTCCCTACCTATATGCGCGCGCATAGTGCCCATCGGGGGAGTCTCTCCCCTGCGAGAACAGGTTAGGGGTACCCGATTGTCCGGGTGTCTTCGACCCCGGGAGGGGGGAGTAGCCTTCGATCTCCCTACCTATATGCGCGCGCATAGTGCCCATCGGGGGAGTCTCTCCCCTATTGCGAGCCCAACTTTCCTGCGAACTTTCCGCATTGCGCGAGAGTCTGCTCTCCCGCATCAGTGCGAGGCAATGTGGTTCACCTCCTGCGCAGTTTTATTGAGCTCGATTCACCTGAGCACAGTGGCGTACTGCTCGCAGTTCCAATTGACACGCACAGTCCTCAGTACTCTGAAGTAGTCAAGTTCCAACACGACGCTATTGTTGAGATAGTCAGTAAGCAATGGTGGGTTGGCTTGCGGATCTAAGAGTATCTGCTTCGGCAGATCGACGACTTGGTCGGGCAACTCCATCGGTTGGATGTCGCAGACAGCAAGCGGTACCCACTGAAACCCTGCCCGCGCAAATTCATAGACGCGGTGGATCCCGTTCATAAGGATCAATCGCCTGTTACCATTGCCCGTATCCACGCGAAGGGCGTAGGCGAACCCCAAGCCCCCACCAACTGGCAGACACACCGATGGCAGCAAAGCGCTCTTCTCGTCCTTTTTATTTGTCGGCACATCCGAATAGACAGGCTGGTGGAGCCTGACGTCCTCGTTGAAGCTGGTGAACAGGACCGACCCGGCATTCGGCCCCATGCTTAGTACCTGTCGATTGACCGGTTCAGCATGACTGCTTGCGGAAAAGGCAACCCTAAACAGATCCGAGGCGGTCATTCCAGGCCTAACCGCTGCACGCGCTGCTGCCCTCGCCGCGTGTAGAGTGATCTGCGGCGTAACCAGCTTTGAGACGTTAACCTCGTAAAGCGCTACCCGGTGACTGTCGAACGGGCTGTAGGTCCTCAGTCGTCGAAGCGTCTCTTCCTGGCTGCTCTCCTCAACATCTTGGATGGAACGCAGATCTTGGGAATCAATAAAGCTTCGCGTCACAGGGCCGCTTTGCCCATATGCTTGATTGGCTTTTTCCCAAGCGTGCAGAAGGGGGATTGTCTCCGACGGGCTTGCGATCAAGCCGGCTTCCAGCTGACCTAGGAGTACCTGCTGCGGAAGCACTGCGTGCAGACTCAGTTTGCGAGTTATCGAGGTCGAGTCTGTGCCCTCATCTTTAAGTACCGCGCTCATCCTGCATTTCCTTCGATCCTGATGGTTGCTTTACAGCAACCCAGAAGCTAAATTGCAACACCATTGCCAATGTACCTTATTGCCATAGGGCCCGTCAATTGCTTAAGAGCAATTTCCAAAAGGGGTGAAAATGCCGGACATCGACAAAAATTTCGACGCCGAAGCGTTCTACGCTGCCCTCGCGGATACCGTTGAGGCACGGAAAGTTACCTGGAAGCAGGTCAGCAAGGACACTGGCGTAAGTGCGACCACGCTTACCCGCATGGCGCAGGGCCGCAGTCCGGACGCAGCCAGTCAGGCCGCACTCGCTGCTTGGGCTGGCCTGAATCCGGCGGATTTTGTTGGGCGGTCCGGAAAGCGACCGTCTCAGGAACCTCTCGCTGCGGCTCTCACCCTGCTTCGGGCAGATCCGAAGTTGGGGCCGGATGCGGCCTCGGCGTTGGAGGCGATAGTCCGAACTGCCTACAAGCAACTACGCAAGGACGCTAAATGACTCTGCGGCGCGGCTTCAAGTCCGAGGCAAACAACCTCGCGCTGGAAGTTCGCGCCGAGCTTCGTCTTCCGCCTCATGCACCGGTATGTCCCTTTGCGATTGCCGACAATCTGGGTATTCCGGTTTTCACGTTGCATTCTTTACTGAGCCTGGACGAAACATTGGCTCAACACGTCGCGGTGTTAATAGACCGCCATCGATCTGCTTTCTCCGCCATTACCGTGTTTCATGGAAGTAGACGTTGCATCGTACACAACCAAGCTCACGCGCCGGCGCGTCAGCGCAGCAATGTCTCCCACGAGGTCGCGCACGCATTGCTAATGCATCCGCCGCACCCGCCGTTCTGTTCGTCAGGCAACCGGACCTACAAGCGGGAATTAGAGGAAGAAGCCGGCTGGCTGGGGCCAGTGCTCCTCGTGAGCAACGAAGCTGCTCGTTGGGGAATGGCGAGAGGCATGTCAGTCTCCGATGCGGCACAGCATTTCCAGGTGAGCCAGGATCTAATGCAATTTCGCTTCCGCATGAGCGGGGCACAACAAATGCAACGGAAATTTCGACGCTGAAAGCCTACTCCAGAGACAACTCCTACCGACAGTGACACACTGCGAGCTGTGGAGGGTTGGTCTATGCGAAAGAAATAGGTGAACAAACGAAGCAAGGCGCTCCTGACGGAGTTCTCGCGCGGTGGCGAAATAATTTTCGACAACGCAACGCAGTTGTTCAATGAAGCCAACCTGCTAAGGCAACACGGCGCTCTGAGCCGCGCTCTCTGCTTACATCAGATCAGCAACGAGGAATGCGGAAAGCTTGAGATTCTCGGCTGGTATGCGATGACCGTCGTGCTGGGTGGACGAGTTAACTACAAGCAGATGGCTAAAAGGTTCAGAGACCACAAGGCTAAGAACTACGCGAATTCGTATTTCGCAGCGGTAGTGGGAGAAGAACGAGCGGCTAAAAAGCGTCGCGACTGGGTTGGTGCCCGGAAGGCGTTCCGTAAAGTACAAGTAAAGCTGCACGAGGTCTTCAACTCGGGCAAAAACACCGCTCTGTATGTGGATTTCTCCGAAGGTAAGTTCATTGCGCCGAAGAGTGTTATTACCGAGCACGATGTGACAGCGATGGCAGCATTGAACAAGTACTTCCTCGATATCGCGGCCCCGTCCGTGCGATTGCTGCGCCGACTTGAGACCGACGAGTGGGGCTTTCGAGAAGCAGGAAAGACACTCGCTACTCGTTTGCAGGAACTTTACGCCCAAATGCCGAGGGACCCGGATAAAGCTCTTGGGATCGCCTATCAAGAGGCCTTAGAAGCTCTCAGAGACCGGGCTAAACGCGGCGAGTAGTAACACTATCCGCGGCCAAGGTGAAAGAACTGCGGGTGCCCAAACACGCCTTTAAGTTTCCCGATGATGTCGTTGCTGCTGTTAAGAGGCACGTAGCCGCGGCGGTAAACGCTATTTCTCCTGAACGTTTTAGACAGGAGGCACAATACACAACGGCACTGGTAAGCCGCCTGCAAGGCACCGTCTATGAAGGAAGAGAGGGGTGGGTCTCCTTCGATTCGACGGTTTTTGATGATCGCGGACGAAATTCAGCAGAACATCGCTATGGGGCAGACTTCGCGATAACCGCTACGATCTCAGACCATCAGACGACGGTACGTAAGGCCATTCTGGTTCAGGCAAAGCTCGGACGTATCGACAGGCTGCGTAAGGCAGAAGCTGACTTTCTGCGTGACCAACTGCAAAAGATGAAGGCTCTCACTCCCGCACCGAAGATCATGCAGATCCCCGAAGCTAACGGACTCCGCACTCCTGAGATGGTGAGTGGCACAAGAGTGCTCAACGACGAACCATACGTTCCGATGGATCTGCCTGACTACTTTGCTGCGCGTGTCCTGACCACCTTGGACGGTTGCACCAAGCCTCAAATTGTCGAGGCCGTCCAGGACAGCTCGCTCAAGCGCGTGAATCTGATCGCCAACGTGCCTTCCCGCGATTGGGAGAAGTGACTCCCCAGAACACTTTGGAAACCAAATGGAAACGCTGCCCGCCTTGGGCGGTCTGAGGGTCCACGCAAAGTGCTGATTTGAATGGTGGCCAGGGGCGGAATCGAACCACCGACACGCGGATTTTCAGTCCGCTGCTCTACCAACTGAGCTACCTGGCCGCCGGCAAGGGAAGGGCGCGTATTAGACCGGCCTCAGCCGGGGCC